>Ga0326727_10017617_pt1 | contig 14772 bp, 14 predicted proteins | sample MB2enrmetagenome_FD_207643 | JGI IMG/M metagenome (GOLD analysis project Ga0326727, IMG submission 207643) | Lab enriched peat soil microbial communities from McLean, Ithaca, NY, United States - MB29MY | ecosystem: Environmental > Terrestrial > Soil > Wetlands > Peat | place: USA: New York... | reverse complement strand
CACTCAAGACATTGGCCATACCAGCCGAGGATGCAAATCCTCGAGCCGGAGTCAATGTCCCGGAGGGCGTCTCCGTTGGCCGGTTCTCAGGTGACCATCATTGGCCGGTTTTGGGTGACCACTGAGGGCCTGCCAGTGGCAAGAACCCCATCCCTTTCCTGTGGCGCGCTAATGTGAGTGATCTGGAACTGGCTAAGCAGATGCAGGCTGAATTAATCGAGGCAATCCGGCGAGGAACGTGGAATCAAAGTGAAAAGTGGCGCGAACTGTACGAGCACGCTCAGTATCTCTCAAAGGCTAAAGGTCACGTAAGTCCGCCTGAGAAGTTCCTTCAGTACGTAGTGAATTCGTTCGTTCAGGCAAGAAAATTCGTTGCGGGCCGCCCAGCCAAATTCGAGGCGACGACTATACACGGTGCTAAGAATAGAGAATTCGACGACGTTTACGTGCTCTGGGACAATAACCTCTGCACAAAAGTGGGAGACGAGCGAAAGCGCAGACTTCTATATAATGCAATCACCCGGGCACGAATATCATGCACGGTGGTTGCGATAGGTAGCGAGAAGCAAGTTGCCAAATGTCCGGTCTTGTCGTTGCTCCGGTAATCGTTCCCGTATTTCAGCAAATAAGGCAGGCTGCCGCCGACCGACGGTCTGCGACCCAGGGAAACAGCGCGCGGAACCAGTGGAGCCGGTAGCGCGGTGTTGTGCGCAATCTGCACTGCTCCGCGGCTCTTAATAAGAAGCGCGTTCACAAGTTTATCAATGCGAAAGACCGAAAAGCCGCAGGCGAAGGCAAACTACGCGTCTATCTGATGCGCGACCGCTTTATCCAACCGCAGGATTCCGGTTGTCCGTCGTCCCCCAATTCAGTCTGTCTCGCAAAATCGTTGTGATACCGAAAAGTACTCGTTCTGCACTTCTATGGTATTCCAGCTCCTGAACTCAGCGTCGTTAGTATCTTTGATGGTCCAGCCCAACTTTTCAAGCTCAGTTTTCCGGTCCTGGTGCCGTGCTTCATAATCCAAGCCGAGTTCTCCATATGGCAAGGTCCCGACCATCATGTAGACTGATCCGGTCGGATAATCCTTGTCCGTCTCGATGTTCTCCGTCATATTCTCCTCCCACCAATAATCCCTCACGCAGAGCGCCAGGTTGTATCCCCGGCCCTTCCCGTGTCGGAAGCCGAAGTACAGACGAGGTGTCCATTTCCCATCAAAGGAGAACTTGCTGGAAAACTCCAATCCTTGAATGGTATCCTCAAATGAGGGGATACCCGCCTGGAATATTTTATAGTCATCCCACCAAATTAGATGCGGCAGGCCCTCTTTGCTCAGGGACAGAACCGTAAAATTCATGCCGCGACGGAATATAGATGTGTCCTTAATTTGCTCACAGATTTGTTTCCAATCCTCTTCCGTCTTCGCAAATTTGTACTTGATAAGGAATTCATGAGGGTTGTGAATGCTGATACTCACACGGTACGGAATGAAGTCCTCGGCCTTCTCCGTCTTTTTATTAAGCTCTTTGAAACCGAAGTAGCAACTTCCAAACAAGATGGCAAAGACGATACTTTGCGTGTTGCCAAAGTCCAGCCAATAATGAAATCCCGCCCACAGGATTGCATAGACGGCCAAAGGCTTTACCCAGTATTGCCAAATTAGTTGGGCAATTTTGGCTGAGGCCATGCACCGCAGTCTAGCGGCGGTTGCGAAAGAAATCCAGTGCTTTCGAAACCACTGAACCAAAGGGGCAGCCACGGTCAGTGCAGTCCTGACCGTGAAAGGGGAAATGGTTCCAGAGGGGAAATGGTTCCAGGAACCATTTCGCCTCAGGAACCACGCCCTGGCTCCGATCACTCGACACGGGAAACGGAACGCGGGGTACGGGACACGGGGGCAGGTGCTGCCCAGGAGTTGGAGCCGCCGGGCGTAAAATGGGGTTTGTGGGTGGGCAAGACCAGCGCTAAGATAGTACGCGGAAGCGCAGGGCGCGCTCTGCGCCAGCCAGTCGCGTGCCCCGATGAAAGTCATGCATGTTTGTGATAGGATAGTTTGTGGGAGGCCTACATGAGCAATGCAAAGGGAAGCGGTGGCAGCATGAATGAGCAACAGGTCCAACTCCCTTCGTCCGGAATCGAGTTGAGAAAAGGTGGAAACGTTCTGCCCACATCAAACCCCAAGGCCCCCGCAACGAACCCCTTCGTCCAAGCCCAAAAGCAGGGCAATAATCAGGGCACGAGCGCGGCATCCAGTGGTGAGGGTCAGAGCAATAAGTCCAAATAAGAAGCAGGCCATAGATGGCGTTCGACCCTACCGGAATACTGATCTTCCTCCTCGCTATTGTTCCAGGGTTCGTCGCCCAGCAAGCCCGACACTCCATAACTCCTCGGTCAGTCCAACCGCGAACGGTTCTCGAAGAAACCGGCGACTACGTTCTGAACAGTGTCTTTATTCACGCCCTCTTGTTGTTAGCCTTTAGGCTCGCCTTCTCGCTCTTTTCTCCAACTCTCCTCCACGATATTAATGATGCCATCGAGCAGAACAAGTTATCGCGGTGGGGTTGGCAGCATCATTACGTAGTCTTGTTCTACTATTTGACCGCGTTGTTATTTGGTGTCTTGTTGGGCCTCGTGAGGGGATCCCTCTCGCTGAGCCAGCCACTTAGAAAATGGATAGTCGGTCGGGGATGGGCGAGAAAACTCCTTCCGAAAGCAGGCATCTTCTCCTTCTTGAGGGAGGAGCCAGTTTGGTATGAGGTCCTGCGGCAGCAGAGCAGAAATGAACTTACCTTCCTCCAGGTGAGAATGAAAGACAATGGTGGTTTTTATTCCGGCGAATTGAAGATGTTTGCAATCGTCGATGATGCAGAGAGGCAGAAGGATATCTATCTGGTGAACGTCTTCTACAGAAAATCCGAGCAGGATAACTACGCTCCCCTCGACGGCGACGGTGTTCTATTGAACTTTGGCGACATCGACGCAATTCAAGTCATAAAACAAACAATTCAAAACCCAGACCAGCAGTGATGCGGACGACGGGGGACGACGGGGACGGGACAGACACCAGCGTCCCCTTGATGGATGAGTTCCGAGATTGCGCGCGCTTTATGCCTTGCTCTGGGCCGCGAACCCGATGGGCTTCCTGGGTCTGGCAGGCGGCTCCATCAACTGCCGGATTGTTTCGAACAACGCGGTGATATTCTCATCGTGCGATTCGATCCGAGTCTCCAGCTCCGCCAGTATTGCGACCAGTTCCTTGTGCCTTGCCAACATCTGGCGCAAGCGGACAAAAGCCCGCACCACCTGGACGCTCGCCGCGACGAGGAACGGCGAACCTTTACACCGGTAACGAGTCACCGGTCAGAGCACCCGCGTTGGATGGCCAGGCGAAAGCCGCTCCGCACACGGCGCCGGATGACGGGCCAAGAGCAGTGACGAGTGACATGTGATGAGTGGCGAGTGGCGAGCGGAAGGGCAAACTGCGGATTCAAAATTCCAGAGAAATCTTTGTCGCAAGGGACTTCAGAGGGCTGGCCGATTGAATTCCTGTCGCGGCGACGCAAGGCAGTTTATAATCCTTTCAGGTACTCCTGACGGCCCCAGGGGGCCTAACGGAGAGAAGTCATTGGTTTGGCTGAGGAGAACCGGCTATGGACCCTTCGATAACCCAAGAAATCGTTGAACGCCTGCACGAGTTGCCGGCGTCACAACAACAACTGGTGCTGGATGTCGTCAGGTCAATGGCCAGCCAGAAACCGCAAGGAGTTCCCGCCAAAGACCTGTTGCCGCTCACCGGAGCCATAACTGCCGAAGACGCTCGCCAGATGACGAACGCGATCGAGGAAGGCTGCGAAAGAGTCGACACGAATGCCTGGTAGCTTTCTCCTTGACACCAATATTGCGGTGGCCCTCCTGGCAGGTGAGGACGTGGTCCGCGCTTCTCTTAACCAGGGTGGATTGACATTCCTTTCCAGCATCGTTCTTGGCGAGCTGTTCTATGGCGCACGAAAGTCGGCCCGGGTGTCATCCAATGTCTCCAGGGTAGAGGAGCTTGCGGCCAAATTCGTAGTCCTTAACTGCGATGTCTCCACGGCACGCCACTATGGACAGATCCGAGAATTGCTAAGAGCCAAGGGACGTCCCATACCAGAAAATGACATTTGGATTGCCGCCCACGCTCAACAGTATGATCTCACGCTGGTAACCCGTGACGCGCACTTCAGCGCCGTCGAGGGTATCAGAGTCGAAGCGTGGTGAAGCCAGGGGAGCGCACTCGGCCCTCCTTCCCGCCACCGGTCAGAGCACCTGTGTTGGATGGCCATGCGGAAGCCGTTCCGGGCACGGGGCCGGATGGCGAGCTACGACCAGTGACGAGTGACCAGAAACACAGTTCGAAGTCCGGGGTTCGGAGTCCAAGGTCATAAGGGAAGTGCTGAGTGGGGAGCAAGACAAAGCAAGGATTTAGGAGCTAGGATTTAGGAGTTAGCAACACACACCAGCGGTGCCTATGCTTTCCGCCCCCTCGTGGGTCCCCCGACACTCCCCCGCTTCGTTAATCGGCGGTTCCAGGTGACGACATGAAGTTTTCTCCGGCGAGCGCCGGGGATGACCGAGCGCAAGCAGGGTGGCGCAAATTGTTTGCTAAGAAACGAAGATTGGCGCCCGGCTCCCCAACGGCTAACGCCGCGGCAAGATCTGCCGCCCGAAGGTGGTTTTCTGCAACCAGCGCTGGGCGACCAGGCTCTGCAAGTTTTCTCTGAGCAAAGGGAAGCGGCGAAAGAGGGGTTCGAGGAAAGGTATAGGAACGGCCAGGAGACGCAGGTTGCTGATGGCTTTGACGCTGGCAGTTCGAATGTGCTCCTGATTTACGATGGCCATCTCGCCAAACACGGTGGGAGCCTCGAGCACTGCCAGGAAGCTGGGCGAGTCGCTTTCACCGCGGTAAATTCCCGCCGTACCCTCCTGCATGAGGTAGATTTTGTCTCCCACCTCGCCCTGACGGATAACAACGCTTCCGGCCGGGACAGTTATTTCCTCACAGATTTCGGCGATTTCAGCGAGAAAGACGTCATCCAGTCCCAGAAACAATTCGAACGATCGGAGGTTGGCAATCTCCATCTTTTTTTCGCGGGCGATCACGGACCTTGCCGTAAGAAGGAAGTGGGTAGCCTGTTCGCTGTCGGTCGGAGGAGAAAAGAAAAATCCCTGGCCGTACTGGCATTTAAGCGCTCTCAGGTAGTCGCGTTGACCGGGCGTCTCTACTCCTTCCGCGATCACATGCAGCCCCAAGTTACGAGCTAGCGAGACAACCGAACGCACAATCGCCGAGTTTCTCTCGTCGCCCTCCAGCTTGGAGACAAAGCCACGGTCGATCTTGAGGGCGTGAGCCGGAAGATTGGCCAAGTAGCTCAAGGAGGAATATCCTGTACCGAAGTCGTCGATATAAGTCTTCACCCCCAATTGGCTGAGATGGGAGAGAGCTTTGGAAACGAATGCGGGATCTACCATGAGTTGGCTTTCCGTGATCTCCAGTCTCAAGTAATCCGGTGGCAGCCCGCTTTCCGCAAGCAAATCGCTGATCTCTTTCAACATTTCCTGTCTCGCTAAATACTTGACGGGCAAATTCACGCTGATGCTGAAAGGAAAGTCCGCAGGGGACTGAGATCTCCAGATGCGAGCCTGGGAACAGGCATCCTGAAGCACCCATTGAGTGATCGGGATAATCAATTGGGACTGCTCGGCAACGGGAATGAACTCGGCCGGGGGAACAAGGCCGTAGTCCGGGTGCTGCCATCGCACCAACGCCTCGAATCCAGCCAGCAGTCCTGTATGCAAGGACATGATGGGCTGGTAATAAAGCCGCAGCTCTTTCCGCTCAATGGCCCGCCGCAAATCGGTTTCCAGCTTGAGCAGCCTTACTGCCTGTTCGTGCATGGATCTATCAAATACCTCTGCCCGGCCCTCGCCTAGGGCTTTGGCGCGATACATGGCAGTGTCAGCATCGCGCAAAAGGTCCTCAGCGCGTTCGTAGCCGGTGGAACTGAGCGCAATTCCGATGCTGGGACTCGTGAACACCTCGTGCCCGTCCAGGTTCAACGGCAACAGAAATTGATTTCGAATCCGCTCGACCGCCCGAGTCACATCGTTGATATGCTTGATATCGTCCATCAGAACTGCGAACTCGTCTCCTCCCAGGCGCGACACCGTGTCCGTAGTGCGCACCGCGGACTGAAGCCTTTGTCCAACGTGCACCAGCATTTGATCCCCGACCAAGTGACCCATGCCGTCGTTGATCATCTTAAAACGGTCGAGGTCCATGTAGAGGACGGCAAACAAATAGTCCTGGCGGCGTTTCGCACGTGACACGCACAGGCCCAGCCGGTCCAAAAACAATAACCTGTTGGGCAGATCCGTCAAAGGATCGTGGAAAGCGTTGTGAACGAGTTGTTCTTCCCGACGTTGGCGCTTTTGCTCGCGTAGTTTAAAGCGTTTCTGAAACAGGTATGCCAGAGTTAAAACCAGCAGCAGGGAGAATCCCCAAAAGGCCAAAACCGGAGCCCGTAGAATCGCGCCGCGCTCCCCCGATGATGCCGAGAATATGAAACTGAGGACGCCCGCCCCCACCACCAAGATCAGCAAAAAGGCGACCAGCCAGAGTTGCCAGTCCCGGCGGTCAAATGACAGCCAGGACGCTTTTGGAGACGGTTCCTTCGAAGGCAAATGTTGGTTCGGATCCATAGTCAGGACCAATTCCCGTCAAGTGTGCGTGGAGAGAATTATTGACCGGAATTTACTTTTTGCCGTTCCGGCGGTTAAAAATATACACCCATTTGCGTCCAACCCAGCCCCCTTTTCTCTCCAGGAGCGTCATGGGCCCGGAACCGCCCTTTGCCAACTTCAACGGGTCAAATCCCCCAATGGCGCACCTTGCGAGCCATATCCCAGACCAGATTGTCCAAAGCAAGGTTGATGGCGTTGCTGGGTTGGGAGCGCGTATTGGTCAGCGCTGCCCAGCAGAAACCGCTGGAAGTGCGCACCATGATCGTGGTTGTGCCGGGAAGGCTTCCGGTATGCCACCAGTTTCCGAGTCTATTGACATTCCATCCCCGCGCGTAGTTCGCGTTGGCATCGCAAGGCGTGGTCATGGTGTCGATCGTGTCGCGGGTCAAGATATTGGGCGTCGTCGTGAACCCATCCACGTGCATCGCAAAACGGACAAGGTCCACCGGAGTTGCCAGCCAGCCACCGTGTGAATCCATTCGCTGGACATTCATGTTGTAAGGGTTCTCACCATTTTGCCCGTAGTAGATCACTTCATTTGGGGCGCGTTGCTCCAGCGTATTACCTGCGATCCGCATGTCGGCGATGCCGGAAGGAGTAAGCACGCTATTCTGCACGTACTGCTGATAGGTTTGCTGCGTGACCGCTTCGATCACCCTTCCCAGCACACAATATCCGAAGTTGGAATAGGCCCAATGTTTTCCAGGAAAGTTGTCGAGGGAGCGGTTGTCGAGGGTCCATGAGATCAGGCGCCCCTGATCCAGCGTGGGGTCCATGAACATCGGATCGCCTTGCCCATTATCCCATCCCCCACACGTATGCGTGAGCAGATGGTCGATGGTAATGTCCTCCACAAAGACCTTGTACGGGGGCGTGCCATACTTGTTTCCCAAAATGCCGTTCGCCCCAAACACCTTGCCTTCACGACGGAGCTTGCCTTGTTGGATGAGGGTGAAAATCGCCACTGAAGTCAACGGCTTGGTTACACTGGCGATACGAAACAAATGAGAGGTCGATAGTTTCTCGCCGCTTTCCCGGTTTGCCATGCCCAGTGCTTCCTGGTAGACCAGATGGCCGTGCCGTGCGATGGCGATAGAAAGACCCGGAACATCAAAGGTGGCCATGAAGGTGCCCGCAACCGCGGCCATCGCTTCACGCTCATCGAGGGTGATTTCATCCTCGCGCAGAGAAGGCGATGCGCCAGTCCGACTACACGCAAAGGAACTCGCGGTGACCGCCAGGCCCCCCGCGATATGCTTGAGGGCAGTTCGCCTTGCCATGAATGTCATTTAGTTTCCCTGGCGCCAAGCGCGGTGCCCCTCCAGTGGTCCTCGCGCTGGCGAAAAGATAACAAAATTAGACAATTTATTGACCGACGACGCAAGGGGAAAGGCAAGGTGCCAAGTGCCAGGTGGCGCGACGCGGGATACGGGACACGGGATACGGGGCTAATGTAGGGCCGAACGGCGTTCGGCCCGGGCCAGCGCTGCTGGCCCCTGCGATGTGGCACGGGCGTCCCGCCGGTGACCGCGGCCTTTCTCAGGGGACCGCAAAGGACCCGTCGAGGTTCCGATCTTACAAGCCGGGGAGGGAGGCAAATTGCGCCAGCCTCGCGCTACGCCGCTTTTGCGATGGCGGCATCAGGAGATTGAGCCGTGGAGTGAAGCGAACGATACGCGGCACCGACCAGCAGCCAGAGCAAGTAATAGAAGATCGGTCCCACGATGAGCGGCACCCAGCGGAAACGGCTCACGCCGAAGAGGCGGAGTGGCAGATCGAGCACCGGACCAGCTATGATCCCCGCGACTATGCCCAGGATTGCGCCCCAAATGGGCAATCGGCTGCGAACCCAGCGCGCCGGTGCCAGCATTGCCCAGAGGCCCCAGGCCAGGGGAACAAAGCACCAGGCGGTGGTAATAATCCGGGCGTCGGCAGCGGGCCAGCGGAGTGGTAGTAAACTTATGACTGCCCCAGCGGCGATCACCACCGAGGCAACGACGCATGCGGCAGCGAATCGGCAAAGCATGGTGCACCTCCGAATCCGGCCAAGTGACCCAGGCGATCATGAATCTCCCCACAGGCATAGAAGGGCGTGGGCTCCGAGGAAGTAGGAAGCGGCATACTTCCCTGTCAAGAGAGCCAAAAGTCTGATCGAGCCTCACCCCGGGTCAATGCGGGCTCTCTTGGCTCCTTATGGCGGCGCGGAAGGCTGCCAGATTGCCGGCGTTAATCACGTTGGTACCGGTGTCCACACGCGCTGGCAGGGGTGAAGCGGGCGCCGTCCGCCAGTCCTTGAACTCGTGCACGACGTTGTGATGCAAGTCGTCAAGGAACCGCAGCCCGTAGAACGCCATCGTGTAGGGCTTCTGCCCGATCGTCACGGAGATCATTTTTCTGTCGATGAAATCGAGCGTCTCCGGGTTCATGTCCATGGCCACGACCGGAATCTTGCCATACAAATCGAACCGAAACAAAACCTCGCCCGCGCCGGGGCCACCCGAAGCTTCCAGGCACAGGATGCCGTCGACGGTTTCCTTGTTTTTAATCAAGTCGGCGATCAATTCGTTCGCCCTGATCGGATCGCCTTGGTCGTCGAGCGTGTGCGCGATCTTGATGCCCGGGTATTTCGCAAAAACTTCCTGCGCGCCCCGCAGGCGTTCCTCCACGTTGAGCTGGCCGGAAACCGTGACCACTACCAACTGACCCTTGCCCTTCATCAACTCCGCGATCTGTCTTCCGCTTTCCATGCCCGCCTGGCGGTTGTCCGTGCCGATATACAGGACGCGTTTGGAATCGGGGGCGTCCGTGTCCATGGTGACCACAGGAATTCCCGCCCCGATGGCCTCATTGATGGCAGCGTTGAAAAGCTCCGGCTCCAGGGGAGCCACCAATATCCCCGCGGGGTGTTGCGCTACCGCTTCCTTGAAGACCTTCAGTTCTTCCTTGGGCGAATGGTAGTTGGGCCCTCGGAAGTCTGCCTTAACGCCCAATCCGCGCGCGGCATCGCTGAAACCCGCCCCCGCTTCTTGCCAGTACTCAAGATTGATGTTCGCGGCCACCAGGATGTACTGTTCGTTTTCTTCATGAAATGGCTTCTGGCACGAGGCCGAAAATGCCGCGACCAAAAGCATCCCCAGGGAAATCACGATCTGATAATGCTGTCTCATGGTCCCCTCCTCGCTCGTGGTGGACTTTCCTGAGCAGAGAGCGAAATGATGTGAAATCTCCAACTGAAACGCTTTTTGCGGAATGGAAAGGTACCACAAAGCTCTCCCATTTGGGAGGCCAAAAAAAACGCCGCGTCGAGATTCTAGAGCGGGCAGGCGCAGGGCGAGCGCAGCCCTGCGATGGCTTGCGGATCAAGCGATGTCCATAGCCAAGATGGTCGAATCGGCAGGGTCAGAGAGGTGAATCGCCGACGTGGGCTCGCTCTACACCAGCCCTCTGGCGACGAACTATTCTTGACGTTTCGCGATAAGTTGCCGCAAGAATGTTGACGGCCCGATGAGCACACTACCAGACATTCTGGCGTCTTGAGGAACCCGCCGCGAGGTGATAAATTGGAAGTGGAACTAAAACCTTCGGGGCAGGGTGAGGATTTGCGGCTCGACGTAACGTCGCACTTCCAATTCCCAATCGGCGGTAAAGCCCGCGAGGGGGGCTGAGGGCAGTGACGAGTGATGAGTGACGAGCAAGAACCACCTTGCTTCTAACTCCTCAGTCATCACTCGTCACTGCCCTTAACTCCCCAGGATCCGGTGAAACTCCGGGGCCGACGGTAAAGTCCGGATGAAAGAAGGTTAGGGCCGGTCTACGGTTGGCGGACAATGCTGCCCTCGTGGTGAGCGAAGGCGGCATGCCTTAGGTGTATCTCCACCACCCCGGTCTTCCCTCCTCCCTTGCCCCGCCGTGAGGCATCTCGTTGCAAGCTACTTGTAAACGACATCTGGTTTTTTCGGCAAGCATCGTATATGCAGCCGTCTTTTGCTCGCTCATTATTCCTCTCGCGCCGTGCGCACTCCGCGCACAGAACTGGAACAGCCATTTGGAAGGTCTCATCACCGATCCGAGTGGCGCGGTAATACCGCAGGCGCAGGTGACGCTGAAGAACAATGCTTCGGGGCAAGACCGCCACAGCCAAACTGATCAACAAGGCTTCTACACTTTTCCCCTTCTGCCTGTTGGCCTATATGATTTGACCGTCGCGGCCCCGGGCTTCGCCGCCCAAGTCCTGCATGGCCTGACGCTACAAGTCGGACAGTCAGCTCGCGTCGATTTCACTCTCCAGCTCCCGACCGGTCGGGCCGTAACGCAAGTTGAGGCTCGCCCGCCCCTCGTCCAGGCAGCCTCCCCGGCCATCGGAGACGAGCTTTCCAACCAGCGCGTCACTTCCCTGCCCCTGAACGGCCGCCAGTTTTCGCAACTCGCCTTGCTGGCGGCAGGCGCGGTTCCGCCCTATCCCAACAGTGCCACGCAGCAGTTCAACACTCCCGGGTTGGGACTGGGTTTTTCGGTGGATGGGCAACGCTCCGAGCGCAACAACTTCTCCTTGGACGGTATTACTTTGATCGAGCCGTTTGCCTACAGCCTGACGGTAAGCCCCTCAGCCGATGCCATCCGCGAATTCCGCGTGGTTGAGAACTCCTACTCCGCCGACCAGGGCCTGGTGTCAGGCGCGCAGGTGAACATTGTCAGCCGGTCGGGATCGAACCTCTTCTCCGGCACGGCCTATGAGTTTTTCCGCAACAGCGCACTCGATGCCAAAAACTACTTTGATGATCCCCATCTGCCGATTCCACCTTTTCGGCTGAATCAATTTGGGACAAACCTCGGCGGGCCCCTCCGCCGCGATCGAACTTTCTTTTTTGCCCAATTCGAAGGCTTCCGGATTCGGCAGACCCTTACCAACACCACCTTGCTGCCCACGGCGTCCGAGCGCCAAGGCGACTTTACCGGCACCAATCCTGCTACGGGCCAAGCTTTCCCTGCGATCCTCAATCCATCCAGTGGTCAACCCTTTTCCGGCAATCGAATTTCTTCCGCCGATATGAGCGCCGTGTCGCTCGCGGTTCTGGCCCGCGTCCCTTTGCCCAACCAAGCTAATGCGCTGACCGGCGCGGACAACAGCATTGACACCGGCTCGCACAGTTTGAGCGCCAATCAATTCACCGCGCGGCTCGATCAGCAATTGAATCCAAAACAACAGTTCTTCGAACGCCTATTATTCTCGCGCGATACGCAGACCATGCCTTTCGTCCCTGATAGCTTTGCCAACAATCCCCCGGCGCCGCCCGGCTTTGGCGACGACGTGCGGGACTCCGGGGTCAACCTGGCGCTGGGGCTCACGTCCATTTTTCGGCCCACGCTCCTCAACGATTTCCGTTTCGGATACTCCTACTTCGACGGAACCAAGCAGGGCCAGAACATACACAGCGGTTTTCTCCCCACGCTCGGCATCACGCGCGCGCCCGGCTCGACCAACAACGGCATTCCGGCGATCGATATTCCAGGGTATGCGGACCTGGGCGACAGTGACATCTTTCAGCCCGAAGATCGCAAGAACCACACCTTTCAGTTCACTGACAGCCTGGTGTGGGTCAGAGGACGACACACATTGCAGTTTGGTGAAGACCTGCGCCGCCTGCGGCTCTTCTACCTGGTGGAAGATTTCGGCCAGGGAGTTTTTCAATTCGATGACAGCGCCAGCTCTGTTTCGGGAACAGCCTTTTCGGATTTTCTCCTCGGGCGGCCATTCCTTTCCTATGCGCAAGCGGGAAACAGTGGCGGCAACGATCGCCTTGATTACCTGGGGGCCTACTTTACCGACGAGTTTCATGTGACACCGCGCCTCAGCCTCACTTACGGCCTGCGCGACGAGTTCTTCACCCCTCCGGTAAACATCGACGGGCGGGCCTCAATTCTCGATCCCACCGATGCCGAGCGCTTCATCGTGCTCAACGGTCACGCGCAGGCTGCCTCCCTGACGGCCAGCCCTTTGATCCAGCAACTGAGCTCTCTCTATGGACTGGAGTTCATAACCTCCCAACAAGCCGGCTTGCCCAATTCGCTCATCAAGCCGGATTGGAGCAATTGGGCGCCGCGTCTGGGCTTTGCTTACGACCTCAGCGGTGATGGAAAAGACTCCCTGCGCGGCGGGGTGGGGGTTTTCAACTCGCTCATGGAGCTGGATTACACGGCGGAGACACGTTTGAGCGCGCCGATTACCGAGTTCCTCCTGGGCCTGGATTTGTGCCGCTTCTATGGGCCCGGGGCCTGCGGACAATCCTACGCGCCGCCGATCCTCACCTACCAACTTGGGTATACCCTCGGCAATCAGGAACCCACCGCCATCTCTTCGCCGCCCGACATTCGCAACGGGTATGTTTATGAGTGGAGTCTGTCTTACGAGCATGCGGTTACGGCGAATACCGTTCTTTCGTTAAGCTATACAGGGTCGGCTGGGCACAAGCTTCCACGGCGCTCACTTCAGAACCAGGGCATCCCAAACTTGCCCGGCCAGCGGCTCGGTTATCATCCGCAGCCCGGTTCCAACCAGTTCGTGCGCGCCACGGATGTTAACTCCAACTATAACGCGTTGGTCGCCCGCCTGGAGCGCCGCTTTTCCGGTGGACTTTCCTTTGTTGCCGGGTACACCTACGCCAAGTCGTTGGACACCGCGTCGGGCCTGGATGGAACCGACCAGGCGCAGGATAATTACGATATGCGCGCTGAGTATGGCCTCTCCGATTTCGATATGCGTCAGCGCGCCACCTTTTCGGGCGTTTGGGAGTTGCCTTTCGGCGCCGGCCGCAAGTGGGCGAAGGTAGGCGTTCCCGGCCGTCTGTTGGGTGGATGGCAGATGGCGGGCATCGCGACGCTGCAGAGCGGACAGCCGCTTACCGCCGTCCTGGCAACCGCCTTGAGCGGCACGCAGTCGAATGGCACTGACCGCCCGGATCTGATCTCCAACCCCAACCTGCCCAGCAGCCAGCGCAGCCCCATCGACTGGTTTAATCGCAGCTCCTTCGTTCCCCCGCCGGCCTTCTACGATGCGCAGGGCGCTTACAGCATCCCTGGGAATGAAGGGCGCAACGTCATCACGGGCCCCGGCCTGGCAAGTTGGGACTCGAGCCTGGAGCGTCACTTCCCACTCCACGAACGCTTCAGCACGGTCTTCCGCGCCGAGTTCTTCAATCTCACCAATCATCCTAATTTCAACCGGCCCGGCTTAATCGTTGGAACCTCGCAGTTTGGTGAGATCAGTTCGGCCGGAAATTCCCGGCAGATTCAGTTCTCGCTTCGCCTGAATTGGTGAGGAATCTGCCCTGCTGCATGTCTGTGCAACCCCCACCCCAACTACTACGTCTAAGTGAGTGCAGGGCATCGTACGGAGCGACCTGAAACGTAGCGCCGGTGGGAGTCTCCCCCGCCCTGGCGGGGAGCAGCGATGTGTGTTCACACCCTGTCGCTACAGGGCAAGAAGCAGGAATTTGTGTCGCCCGGAATAAATATCCCAGGAGGTGAAGTAGTCTATGCAAATGCTAGGCAGAAAATCGTTCGTCGGATTTGTAGTAGCCATTCTCGCTACGACGTGTCTTGGATTCGCGGCCGGAAGCTCCCACAAGTTACGGGAGCGAGGAACAGATGTGGATTTCAACCAGACAGTAAAGTTAAAGAATGGTGACACGCTGCCGGCGGGAACCTATCGCATGGAGGTTCCCGAGAATTCCAAGACACCCACCGTAACGTTCTCACAGGATGGTCAAGTCAAGGCTACGATCCAAGCCAAAGTGCTCACTGAGCAGAAAAAGAACGAAGAGACCGCGTGCGAGATCGGCAATCGAAAGGACGCCAATTTGTTGACCTCGGTTCGTCCGCAGGGATGGGATGAAGAAATCCTCTTCGCGCCGGAAGGCCAGTGAAGCAACGGGTAGATACACCAATGATGCAGACCGGACCTTTCCATTGTGGCGGCCGCAAGGCCGCCCTCTT
>Ga0326727_10017616_pt1 | contig 14773 bp, 11 predicted proteins | sample MB2enrmetagenome_FD_207643 | JGI IMG/M metagenome (GOLD analysis project Ga0326727, IMG submission 207643) | Lab enriched peat soil microbial communities from McLean, Ithaca, NY, United States - MB29MY | ecosystem: Environmental > Terrestrial > Soil > Wetlands > Peat | place: USA: New York... | reverse complement strand
AAGAGCAGTATCTTGATCCCCGGCAGCAGCGCCTGGATGCGAATCGCCGCATCGATTCCGTTCAGCCCGCCCATGATCACGTCGGAGATGAGCATCTCCGGCTTAAACGTCCCGGCCAGCTCAAGCGCCCTTTCGCCGGAGTAAACGGCGCGGGCCTCAAATCCGCTCTGGTTTAGGATCATGGCCAGCGTGTCGGCGATCAACGGTTCGTCGTCGGCAACCAAAACTTTGGGTTTGGCAGTTCTCTCGGGCATACTCTCCTTGACGTGCGATCGGGCCAAAACGTATGCGCATGATCGGGCCACTCGACAAATCTCGCCCCAACTGGCGGCCGGCGGGGATTCACTTGCCACGTGAAGCGCTTTTCCGGACGAACGAAGCACCCTACTGAAAATGATACGCCCGGTCTGGAGTTCCCCCGGCAAGCCGCGCGGCACGGGAGCCTGGATGAGACGCCGTCAGGCTGCCGCGATCCGGCGCGCGGGCAACCCCCGGTGCAAACCGGCGCCCATTCATCCGGGAGCAACCGGCAAAACATATACTTGCAGCAGCTACCGCCCGCGGCTCAAGCAGGCGAACCCCCACCGGAGAACCACTCATGCAGGAAGCGGGCATCCCCAACCAAACCCCGGCTCTCGAAGCTGCCCCGGCGCCCGCACCAATCCCGGCCGCTGACGCCATCATTCGCGCCGAGAAAATCGAGAAATACTACGCGCAGCCCAGCCAGAACCGCATTCAGGTGATCTCGGCCACCGACCTTGAGATCCTGCCGGGTGAGATTCTGGCCCTGCTCGGCCCCTCGGGCTCCGGCAAGTCCACCATGCTGCGCATGTTGACCGGGCTTTCCACGCCCACCGCCGGCCAGGTCTACTGGCACCAGACGCCCATCGCCGAAGCCGAGATCAACGTCTCCATCGTCTTCCAGAGCTTCGCCCTCTTTCCCTGGCTCACGGTTCTGGAAAACGTTGAAGCGCCGCTGCAGGCCCGCGGCGTCAGCCCCGAAGAGCGCCGCGACCGCAGCATGAAAATCCTGGACACGGTCGGCCTGGACGGTTTCGAGGCCGCCTATCCCAAGGAATTGTCGGGCGGAATGAAGCAGCGGGTCGGTTTTGCCCGCGCGCTGGTGGTTGAGCCGGAGGTGCTCTTCATGGATGAGCCCTTCTCGGCGCTGGACGTGCTGACGGCCGAGAATCTGCGCAGCGAACTGCTGGAGCTGTGGGCCAACAAGGCCATGCCCACCAAGGCCATCTTCCTGGTCACTCACAACATCGAGGAAGCGGTGCTGCTGGCCGATCGTATCGTCGTCCTGGGGCGCAACCCCGGCCACATCCGCACCGACTTCCGCGTCCAGCTCCCGCAGCCCCGCGACCGCAAATCCGAGCCTTTCACGCAGTTGGTGGATTACATCTACAAGGTGCTGACCAAACCCGATCTGGCCCCCGAGGAAGCCCCCGACCAGCAAGCCGGCCCCAGGGTACGCGACCAGCGCCAGATGCACTACCAGATGCTGCCCCACTCCCGTCCCGGCGGCATGGCCGGCCTGCTCGAACTCCTCCTGGACAAGGGAGGCCGCGACGACATCTACCGCCTGGCTGAGGATCTGAGCTTCGAGATCGACGACCTGCTGCCCATTGTGGACGCGGCGCAACTGCTCGGCTTCCTGAAGATCGAGGAAGGCGACGCGGCCATCACCGAGAGCGGCACGGAGTTTGCCAACTCCGAGATCCTCCGCCAGAAGGAACTCTTTCGCGACGCCGCCCTGGCCAACGTTCTCCTGCTGCGCCAGATTCGCCGCGCCCTCGAATCCAAGAGCGATCACACCGTTCCCGAAGACTTCTTTCTCGACATGCTCGACGAGCAGTTCAGCGAGGAGGAATGCCTGCGCCAGATGGAGACCGCCGTCAGCTGGGGCCGCTACGCCGAGCTCTTCGACTATGACGCCGGCCGGCGCCGCTTTGTGCTCCCAGATGCGCAAGACGAAGAGATCGCCGCCAGCGGGGGAAGCAAGTGAAGACCCAGCATCCCCTCGCCCGATCCCTGGTCCTCGTCCGCACCTGGCCGTTCCTCATCGATATGGCGGTGGCCGGCTGCGGGCTGGCCATGTTCTTTGCCCTGGTCAGCACCGGCGCCTATTGGATGGGCAAGCCGGTTCCCGTGGTGCCCATATCGCACTCCATCGGCGCTCTGCCGGCCTACGCCTTCTACTCCGTCGTCCGCATCGCCATCGCCTACCTGCTTAGCCTGGTCTTCGCCGTCTCTTACGGCTACATCGCCGCGTATAACCCCAGGGTCGAGCCCTGGATGATCGCCGTCCTCGACATTCTGCAATCCATTCCCGTGCTCAGCTTTCTGCCGCCCGTCGTGCTGGCCATGGTGGCTCTGGTTCCCGGCCATCAGATGGGGATCGAAATGGGCGTCATCCTGCTCATCTTCACCGGCCAGGTCTGGAATCTGGCCTTCAGCTTCTACTCCTCGCTCAAGAGCATTCCCCGCGAGATGATCGAGGCCTCGCGCATCTATCGCTACTCCGCCTGGCAGCGCTTCTGGCAGCTTGAGATGCCCTACTCCGCCATCGGCCTGGTCTGGAACTCCATCGTCTCCGTCGCCGGGGGATGGTTTGCCCTCATTGCCTGCGAGATGTTCACCATGGGCGAGCGTAACTTCCAGTTGCCCGGCCTGGGCAGCTACCTGCAAACCGCCGCGGAATCCGGCGACGTTCGGGCGCTCGTGGCCGGATTCGCGGTCATCATTCTCATCGTCGTCGCCACCGATCAACTCGTCTGGCGTCCGCTGATCGCCTGGAGCGACAAATTCAAGTTCGAGCAGGTCGAGTCCGCCGACCGCGTCACCTCTCCCGTCCTTGAACTGCTCCGGCGCTCTAGCCTCTTCAACTCGCTGCCCGGACGCATCTGGACGCGCATCGAAGAGCCCGTCTGCCGCCGCCTGGCGCGCAGTAGGGAATGCCGCATAGTGCAGCCGCTGGACGAAGGCCAGCCCCGAAAGGCCTCCGCCGCGCTCTGGACCCTGGCCGCCGCAGTCATCGCGGTGGTCGGCTGGGGAGCCGTGCAGGCCATCCTCATGCTCAGGTCCGTCACCTGGCCCGACTTGCGCCTGCTGCTTGAGGGCGCGGGCGCAACCTTCCTGCGCGTCAACGCCGCGCTCGCCATCTCCGCGCTATGGACGATTCCCGTGGGCGTCGCCATCGGCCTCAATCCCAGACTGGCGCGCGTCGTCCAGCCGCTGGCGCAGATCCTGGCCTCCATTCCGGCCACTGCCTTCTTTCCCATTCTGCTCATCGGCCTGGTCAAGATCGGCGGCGGCCTGGGCATCGGCTCCATCGCACTCATGCTGCTGGGAACGCAATGGTACATTCTTTTCAACGTCATCGCCGGAGCCATGTCCATCCCCTCCGACCTGAAAGAGGCCGCCGCGGTTTACCGCTTCACGCGCTGGCAGCGCTGGACCAAACTCATTCTTCCGGGGATCTTCCCCTATCTCATCACCGGGATGGTCACGGCCTCCGGTGGCGCATGGAACGCTTCGGTCTTTGCCGAGTACTCCCACGTCGCCGACCGCACCCTGCAAACCATCGGACTGGGCCAGCAGATCGACGCCGCCACCGACAGCGGCCGCTTTCCCATCCTGCTGCTCGCCACCATCTTCATCTCCGTCATGGTGGTCACCATGAACCGCCTCGTCTGGCGGCGGCTCTACCGCCTCGCCGAAACCCGGTATAAACTTGAAGGCTGAGTGGGGTAACTGCTAGTTGATGCACAAGCATCTATTTCATGTAGTTTCCTTCCTCGCTGTACTTTATCGAGCCGTAGTCTGTTCGGCTTAAACCAAGTCCAGTCTCATACTTAGTTCCATCCATCCCGGCGTAATGCACCCTAACGCGAATGGAGATTCCTTCATTGATACCCAGCAAACGCTTGTATTCATCCTTGGAGATGGTGTCGGAGAGCACGGTATCGAAAGCATCCGCACCAGTCAGTTGAGGTGGCCCTATATCTTGGCCTTTCTCTCCATGGCAGAGCTGCCATCCGTGTCCAGCGAGCTTCATTTCTTTGATATACCTTATGTTGTTGGCTGGCGATTTTCCATAGTTCGTCATATGCCAGTTCCATGCGATTTGGCCTTTGTTGCTATCCAGTCGATTCGGAATCCAGCTCGGCCCTTCGCCGCCTTTGCCGTTTACCAGGATGTACGGCCTCTCGTCCAGTCGAAAATGGTCTTCGCTCTGGGTCAAGGAATCCCTCGCTGCTTCGGCGGCAATCCAAGCAGCCGCGGTGGACTTTTGGATTTCAGGATATTGTTTGTTCATTTGGTCGAGTTGTCCCCGCATCACTCCCAATTGGCCGCTATATACTGCCAATGCCCAAATTCCGACACAGGCCAACACAATTTGGCCCGAAAAATATCCTATTTCCAACCAATGAAGTTTCTTCTTGGTTTCGGATTGAACATTGCCGGGATTTGATTCACCTGCGTCGGTCACTTTGCCTTGCTTCGAATGTGTGATCGTTGGGGCTGGCGTAAGCGGTTTTCCATCGGGATCCCCGGTCGGAGCTTGGCCGTACTCTTGATCTGGCATGGAGTACCCTTCCCGCTAAGCATCTAGCGCGTAGAATGGGGCAATATAAAACATGAATACCACGAAGGCCCAGATGTACCAAAGAGATTCGATGAGGAAATGATAGAACCCTTCCGGGCGCCAATGGGCCTCCGAACTGAAAGCTGACTTCGAGGGTGCTTGATGATCCGAGCTGGTCTGGTGGGCTTCGGCATGGTGGGGCGCGTCTTTCACCTTCCGCCGGGCGCCCATAGACGGGTCTTCGTCAGTGGGGTGGAGGGTCTGCCCTGAGCTAGCCCAAAGCCTGCCCTGAGCCTGGCGAACGGGGGGCTCGCTCCCGAGACCCGGGATTCCTCACCCGCCAAGGTTACACGTACCCGTATTGTTCAGTTCGCCTGTTGCCGATAATAACCCTCCATCAGCGCATAATGGTTCATAGAGGACGAAGGGAAATGCCCCAGCCCCGCTATGCCGCAGAAATGCGAATCGTCCAGCTCATTGCCAGGCGCCCCCGGTCCGCACCTGTTAACCAGAAAATAAATACCCCCCACCCCCCTCCTATATTTTCAAAACCCTGCGTATAATTTGCCGATTTGTGAAGCTGGGCAATAACCAAAGCGGAACCAGCGACTTGCACCGGGATACTGTCAAGGGCCACTTCGGACCCCGTGCCGCGATGCGGGATTCTCCAGGTTTTGAGAGGTGTTTTTCGGCCGGGTGCTCCATCCTTTCGTCCGCCGCGGCGGACGCAGTCGAAGGACCTGCGTTTCGTCTATCTGCACTGCACTTCAGCTTTGCAGATAATTCTCCTCTTCCGGCGCACAATCAAAACAGCCTGAAGAGCAGTGTCTGACGGATCTCCGTTCCCTGATCTCTGAAAAGGCCGTTGACCCTTTTTGCGTCGTTCATGGCCCATTTTCGCGCCGCAATCCCATGCGCCAACCGAGCACAGCCGTTTCTCCGCTTCCTCGCCTTTGCCCGTGAAACCCTGGAGTCGTGCCTACGCCGGACTCGAATAGGCAATCCGCCCTTCGCTGATCGTCCAGCGCACCTTGCCCTGCATCGTCCAGCCGTCGAAGGGGGTGTTGCGGGACTTCGATTTGCCTTCCCGGGCGCGAAAGGTCCATTCCGCCTTGGGATCGAAGACGACCACGTCGGCAAAGCTGCCCGCGACGAGCGTGCCGCGGCCCTTCAGGTTCAGCAGCGCCGCCGGCTGGGCGCTCAGCAGGCTCAGAACCCGCCCCAACGGCATCTTCCACTCCTTGTGCAGCCAGCGCAGGCAGAGGCCAAGCGCCGTCTCCAGGCCGGTAATGCCGTTGGGCGCGTTCTCGAACTCCACTTCCTTCTCGTGGACGGCATGCGGCGCGTGGTCGGTGGCGATCACGTCCACCACGCCGTCGAGGATGGCCTCGATCATGGCGTCGCGGTCGGCCGCCGCGCGCAGCGGCGGATTCATCTTGGCGTTGGTGTTGTACAGGCCCACGTGCTCCTCGCTGAGCAGGAAGTGGTGCGGCGTCACCTCGCAGGTGACGCGCAGCCCGTTGCGGCGGGCCTGGCGCACGGCGTTCAGCGCGGCGGCCGTCGAGGTGTGGGCCACGTGCAGGTGGGCGCGGATGTCGCGCAGCTCGGCGACCAGGCGGATGTCGCGCTCCACCATGCCGGATTCGGCCTCCGGCGCCATGCCGCGCAACCCCAGCTTGAAGGAGACCGGCCCCAGATTCATGCTGCCGCCTTGCGTGAGCCGCGTGTCCTCGGCGTGCTGGATCACGGTCAATCCCACCCGCGCCGCGGCGGCCAGGGCCTCGCGCATCACGCTGTCCTTGAGGATGGGCTGGCCGTCGTCGCTCACAGCCACGGCTCCGGCGGACTTCATGGCCGCATAGTCGTTGATGGCCTCGCCCTTCGATCCGCGCGTGGCCGCCGCGACGGGAAAGACGCGGATGGCCGCGCCGCGCTCCGGCGCCTGCATCCAGCGGGTGATCTCCGGCGAGTCGTTCACCGGCATCGTGTTGGGCATGGCCGCAACCGAGGTGAATCCGCCCGCCGCGGCAGCCGCCGTGCCCGTGGCGATGGTCTCCTTGTAGCCCTGGCCGGGCTCGCGCAGGTGGACGTGCATATCGATGAGTCCCGGCGCCACGGCAAGGCCGGTTGCGTCAAGAACTTCGGCGCCATTGGCCGATTTCAGCTTGCCCGGACCGGCGATCTCGGCCACGCGGCCATCCTTGAGCAAAACATCCTTGAGGGCATCCATGCCGACCGCCGGGTCGATAAGATGGCCGCCGAGAATCGCTAAAGCCGTCATGCGCGGCCTCCTTGCTCCGGCGTCGTCAGCGCCCGCTCCACCACCGCCATGCGGATCGCGACTCCATTCTTCACCTGTTCCAGAATCACCGACTGGGGGCCGTCGGCCACGCCGGCCGTGATCTCCATGCCGCGGATAATGGGTCCGGGATGCAGGACAATCGCCTCCGGCGCGTGCGCGGCCAGCCGCGGGCCGGTCAGTTGGTAGTTGGCCCTGTACTGGTCGAGGTCCAGTTGCAAGCCGGCCAGCCGCTCGGCCTGGATGCGCAGCATCATCACCGCCTGGGACTGGCTGAGCGCGGCGTCGAAGTCGCGTTCGACAGCGATGCCCGGACCCGCCTGCGCGGCCAGGTCCGGCAGCAGCTCCTTCGGGCCGCAGAGCAGCACGCGCGCGCCCAGCCGGGGCAGCAGCATCATGTTCGAGCGGGCCACGCGGCTGTGCAGGATGTCGCCCGCAATGCTGATCGTCACGCCGGCCAGGGTTTCCGAGGTTACCGCCTGAACGCCCGGCCGCAGGCGCGCCAGGATGGTGCGCAGGTCGAGCAGCGCCTGGGTGGGATGCTCGTGCATGCCATCGCCGGCATTGAGCACCGGCAGTCGGGTCTCGGCCTCCAGCAGCCAGGGGGCGCCGCTGGAGTTGTGGCGCAAAATGATGGTCTCGGCGCCCAGGGCGCGCAGCGTCAGGCCGGTGTCTTTCAGGCTCTCGCCCTTTTCGATGCTCGAAGAAAGGCTGGAAACCAGCGTGGTGTCGGCGCCCAGGCCCTTGGCGGCCAGCTCAAAGCTGGTGCGCGTGCGCGTCGACGACTCGTAGAAGAGCAGCGCCACGCGGCGCTTGGCGAGGATGCGGCTCCTCGCCAGCGGGTCTTCGTTCTCAAGAGCCGTGGCGCGGGCGAGAATATGGCTCAAGCCCTCCAAGGTCAGATCCTGAGCCGAGAGCAGCGTTCCCGGATGGTAGGGGAACGGCGAGGCGGGCACGGGCGGCGGATGAAGCAGGCGGCGGGTTGGCGTTGCGGTCGGGCTCATACGTTTCAGCTTCCAGCTTCCAGCTCCTAGCTTCTAGCTAAGAGCTAAAGGCTAGAAGCTGCCTTCCTTATCTAATCCACTCGTTCCACCAGCAGCACCTGCTCGTCGCCGTCCACTTCGTGGAACTTCACTTCGACAATCTCGCGGCTGCTGGTGGGCACGCGCCTGCCGATGTAGGTGGCCTCGACGGGCAGTTCGCGATGGCCGCGGTCAATCAGCACCGCCAGTTGCACGCGGCGCGGCCTGCCGTGGTCGAAGAGAGCGTCGAGCGCGGCCCGGATCGTCCGGCCGGTGTAGAGCACATCGTCGCAGAGGATTACGTCGCGGCCCTCGACTTCGCAGCCGATGGCCCCCGCGGTCACCACCGGGCGAACGTCCCTGGTGGAGAGATCGTCGCGGTAGAACTGAATGTCGAGCACGCCCGTATCGACGGGGTGTTTCTCGATGCTGGAGATCAGTCTCCCCAGCCTTTCGGCCAGCGGAACGCCACGGCGCTTGATGCCCACCAGCGCCAGGCCGTCGCTGCCGTTGCTTTTTTCAACAATTTCGTGGGCCAGGCGCACCAGGGTGCGCTCAATCTCCGAGGCGGACATCAGCCTGCCCTTCAGGCGCAGGCTCGGTTTGTCTTCGGCTTCGCTCATGGTCGCTCTTTCGCCGCTCATCTCTCGTGGCTTAACTCTCGCGGGTGTGTCTCTCGCAGGATGATACGAGGGGTCACCGCTCCAGAGCAAGTTGCGAAGGATTTGAACTGAATGAAGGCCCTTGCATAGGCTGGGAAAGGAGTTGCGCAGGCTGCGGGAACCCTCTGCCGGCAGGACAAACGACCGCCTAAACTTCCGGCTGACGGGTCCGGGCCATCCATCGTGCGCCCAAAGCGCCGCCGGCGACGGCAAACAAGAGCAGAATAACCGAATTGAAGGCAAAGCCACAGGCCCAAATGCCCGCATGGCCCTCCGGCGAGAGCATCCAGGACTGAAGCTGGGCCAACTGGGATTGCGCCTGCGCGGCATCCGCCGCCGACAATCCCGCCAGCGACTGCTGGGCCCTCTCCTGGAACGGGTCGATGACAAAGGTCTTATACAACCCATCGATCTGGCTGGACTGGTGGAACACAAACCGCTCGACGAAGAAAGCGCCGCCGCTGGCGCTGAACGCCAACCACCCGCCGAGGATTCCGGTAACCAGGCCGATGCGTGCGCCTGCTCCAATGGTGATCCACGCCGGCCGCTGGCTGCGCACATACAACACCACCGCCCACGCCCCGGCAGCGGCCATCCAAAGCATCCCCAATGATCTCAACGGCGATGGCACACTGGAGATCAGCCCGGCGGGAACAGCCAGCATCAGGACCGCTCGCAGAGCCAGCTTCCAATCCACGCAGCTTGCATCCCGCACGGCTTCGTCCCACCGCGCGGGCTGGGCCTGTCCGGGGACGGCCTCGGCCGAATAGACCAGTTGCGGCAGACCGCAGGCGGGGCAGTAGCGGTTGTCTGCCTGGACGGGCTGGTGGCAGCGAGAGCAGGTGATTTCCATGCATCTATGAGCCTACAGCATTGGACCGCGGCGTGGGCAAGCGCATTTCCAAGGCAGGAGAACCTGAATGAGAACTCGCTCGTCGCGCCGACTGGCCTGACGATCTTGCGGAGCCGCCGCGTAATCGCGGAACGGCCCATTGGTGTCTAAAGTGTATTGTGGAAGTTGACGAGGCGAGATCTGGGCGTCAAGCCGTCTCGACGGTTGGCGGAATCTGCTGGAAGGAATTGCATGACGGGTTGGATGCGGCGCATGGGGACAGGGTTTGCGGCGCTGGCGCTGGCGCTTCCGGGCGCGCAGCCGGCGCTGGCGCAGAGCTCCGGCCAGGATGCGAGTGGCCAGGCGTCGAGCGGGCAGGTATCGGCCACCCCGCAGGGCGGCTTTGTTCTGAAGGTGAACGGCGAGCTGGTGCTGACCAATGTGGTGGCGCGCGACGCGAAGACCGGCGAGCTGGTGAAGGGCCTGAAGCAGAGCGACTTCAGCATCTATGAGAATGGCAAGCAACAGCAGATTTCGACCTTCGACTTTGAAAGCGTGGATAAGGCCACGCCGCTGAACGAGGCCACGGTGAGCGGATTGGCCGCCGGAACCACCGGCAATGGGACGAAGGCCGTGGTGGTGGCAAAGCCCGAGGATCTGCGCAATCATCGCCTGATCGTGATGTTCTTCGACCTGACCTCGATGCAGCCCGAAGACCTGGACCGAAGCGTGCAAGCCGCGCAGGAGTTCCTGAAGACGAAAATGCAGCCCGCCGACCTGGTGGCGCTGGTTTCCCTCGGCGACACGCTCAAGGTGGACCAGGACTTTACCGCCGACAAGACTGCGCTGATCGAGGAAGTAGCCGTCTACAACGGCACCGAGGGCCAGGGCTTTGCCGAGGGCGCCACGGCGAACTCGAACCAGGTGGAGGACACCACCGGCTACACGCCTGACGAGAGCGAGTACAACGATCTCAATACCGATCGCGAGCTCTTCGCGCTGCGGGCGGTTGCCAAATCGCTCGAAAAGATCACCGAGAAAAAGTCGCTGCTCTACTTTTCCGGCGGCATCTCGCGCGACGGAATTGAGAACCAGGCCTCGCTGCGGGCTGCCATCAACTCGGCAGTGCGCGCCAACCTGGCCATCTATAGCGTGGACACGCGCGGGTTGCAGACGATTACATCGCTCGGCGATGCGTCCACGGGAAGCTACCGCGGGACGGGCGCTTACAACGGTGGCTCGCTGGGCAACAACATGCAGGCCAACTTTGCCTCGCAGGAGGTGATGGGCACGCTGAGCACCGATACGGGCGGCAAGGCGTTTTTCGATTCCAACGACTTCGCTCCCGCCTTTGCGCAGGTCGAGCGCGATACCTCGGCGTATTACGCAATTGGATTTCGTAGCACGAATCCGCTGCGCGACGGGCGCTACCGCAAGCTGACCATCAAGGTGAACCGGCCGGGAGTGAAGCTCGAATACCGGCCCGGCTACTATGCGCCGGCGGACTTCCAGCACTCCGGCCATGAGGACCGCGAGCGCGAGCTTGAGGAGCAGTTGGCCAGCGACCTGCCGGCCACCGATATGGCCGTCTATCTCGACGCCATGTACTTCCGTCTGGATGAGAACCGCTTCTATGTGCCGGTCTCGCTGATCGTGCCCGGCTCGCAGATTCCATTTGTGAAGGGCGGAGACAAGGATAAGGCCACGCTGGACATTATCGGCGCGGTGATCGACGAAGCCAAGCGGCCCATCGGCCACGCGCGCGAAACGGTGAAGCTGAACCTCGATCCGAGCCTGCAGGCGCGGCAAAAGAATATCCAGTACACCACCAGCTTCAACCTGCCGCCGGGCAAGTATCGCTTGAAGTTTGTGGTGCGCGAAAACCAGACCGGCCGCATGGGCTCATTCGAGGCGGAGATTGCGCTGCCGGAGATGAAGAAGCTTCCGCTCAAGATGAGTTCCATCGTGCTCGCGTCGATGCGCCAGCCCAGCAAGAAAGACACTCCGCTGGTGCGCGGCGGCCAGGAGTACGTGCCCAACATCAGCCACGTCTTTCGCCGCGACCAGCACCTCTACCTGCTCTACGAGATCTATAGCCCGGCGCGCGAGAAGCCGGCCGAGAACCAGCCCAAGGCAACCAAGCCCGGCATCAGGCTGCTCAGCAGCCTCGAGCTGATTCAAGGAGGTACAAAGGTCTACGAGACTCCGCAGGTCGAGGCCCGGGCGATCAATGTGGAGGGGCGCGATGCGGTGGCCATCGAGCTGGATGTGCCGCTGGCAGGACTCAAGCCGGGCCAGTACGTGTGCCAGTTGAATGTGATCGACGACGCCCAGGGCAGCTTTGCGTTTCCGCGTTTCGCGGTGCTGGTGCGGGAGGCGGCTGCGGCGGCTGCTGGACCGATCGGAAATCAGCCGGCCGGAGGCGCTTCCCCGGCTGGTTCTTCAGGCCCGCCTTCGACAGCGAACCCATAAGGGCAGCGCCGGCAGCCGCAGCCGCAACAGTAGCCACGTTTCAGGTGCCACGCCGTGGTGAAAACAAGGTTCTCCCCTTCGAGGTAGTAGTCTCCGGGTTCGAGCGGAGCCTGCGGCGCGGCGGGGGAAGAGTTGCGGTCCAGTCGTCGATTCTCTTGTGGACAGCCGCGACCTGCGGAATGCGACCAAGGGCAATGGGTAGAATTGAGGCATGGCACTCACAGCGCAGGATCGCGCCCGCAAGATCAAAGTTATTCTCTTCGACGTAGATGGCGTTCTGACCGACGGAACCATCTGGATTTATCCCATGCCAATGGTGCTGCCGGATGGCTCCATCGTCACCAAAATGGTGGAGGCCAAGGGGTACAACGCCCACGACGGCGCGGGGATGACGCTGGCGCGGCTGGGCGGCATGAAGGTGGGCGTCATTACCAAGCGCATCAGCGAGGCCGTGGCCCTGCGCGCCCGCGACCTGAAGCTCGAATTCGTCTATCAGGGCTGCGCCTTCAAGATGAAGGCCATCCGCGAGATCATGGAGAAGGAAGGCGTGACCCTGGATGAGATTGCCTACGTGGGCGACGACGTGATCGACCTGCCGGCGATGCGCCAGTGCGGCTTTGCTGTGGCCGTGGCCAATGCACGGGCGCAGGTGAAGGCCGAGGCACACTACGTGACTCCGAATAAGGGCGGCGAGGGCGCGGGGCGCGACGCCATTGAGTTCATTCTCCAAGCCAAGGGATTGCTTCAGCGGTGCATCGATGCCTCCATCGACGAGGGCAACCCTGTTCCGCCCTCGATGGACATCGGCAAGGGCGGAGATCTGAAATAGGCAGGCAAGACGATGGAAGCGCAACCACAACGAGCGGTGGTGCTGCTGAGCGGAGGGCTGGACTCGGCCACGGTGCTGGCCATCGCCCGCAGCGAAGGCTACGAACTGTACGCGCTGTCGTTCTCCTATGGCCAGCGCCACATTGTTGAGCTTGAAGCGGCCCGCCGGGTCGCGGCATCCATCGGCGTCGCCGCGCACCGCATTGCGTCCATCGACCTGCGCGCCTTCGGCGGCTCCGCGCTCACCGGAGACATCGATGTGCCCAAGGGACGCACGGCGGGCGAGATGGCCGAGGGGATTCCCATCACCTATGTTCCCGCGCGCAACACCATCTTTCTTTCCTTTGCGCTGGCCTGGGCCGAGGTGCTGGGATCGAGCGACATTTTCATCGGCGTGAACGCGTTGGACTATTCGGGCTATCCCGATTGCCGTCCGGAGTTCATTCAGGCGTTCGAGAAGATGGCCAACCTGGCCACCAAGGCCGGGGTGGAACGCCGGCAGGCGCTCAGGATTCACACTCCGCTGATCGCTCTCACCAAGGCGCAGATCGTTCGCAAAGGCATCGAACTGGGCGTGGACTACGCGCTCACCAGCAGTTGCTACGATCCGTCGCCGGCGGGCGCGCCGTGCGGGCAATGCGATTCCTGCCTTCTGCGGCGAAAGGGCTTCCGCGAGAATGGAATCGACGACCCGTTGCCGTACGCGCGAGCGGGCGGCGGAGCTTCCTGACGATCTGCGGGTGCTTTCCAGAATGTGGTGGCGACCGGGCGAAGACCTGGATCAGCCTTCCGGCGCGGGGTTCTCCGCAGCTTCGGCTTCCATGCGGGTGAGGATGCCCTGCATCTCGACGAATTCGGGGCGGCTGTGGAGGGGTTTGAGGCGGGGATCGGCGAGCATCTGGAAGAACCACGGGCAGCGGCTCTCATTGGCGGCGCGCAGCTCGGAGATCGCCGCATCCAGGTTCCCGAGCGCGACATGGACGGCGGGATGGAACGCGTTGAGGACGAAGCGTTCCCGGCTCAGCCACTCCAGACGTTCCAGGATGGTGCGGGCCTCGTCCGCGCGGCCCGCGCAGGCCAGGGCATAGCCGCGGACGGCGCCGGCGAGATCGAAGTATGGCGAACGCTGAACGAGGCCTTGCGCAAGCTCGGCGGCCTCGGCCGCGTCTCCGTGGAAGGCGAGAATCATGGCCCCGTAGAGAGAGGTGCCCTCATGCTCGGGGAAGAGAGCAAGGGTCTGGCGAATCTGCTGGACGCTTTCATCGGCCTGACCAGCCAGGTGCAGCGCCCATGCCAGGCGGGCGTGCAGCCAGGGTGCAAAAGGATCGTGGAGGAGGGCGGCGCGCAGTATCGCGATGGCTTCCGCAAAGCGGTGGCGGCTGAGCGCGAACATGGAGCGCACACGAGTGATCCAGGGATCGTGGGGCAGATGAGCGGAGGCGGAGAAGGCCTGAAGCGCCGCGGGCAAATCGCGGTCCACATGGAAGTTGATCCAGCCGAGCGCGGGCAATATGCCGTCGGCGCGCTGCTGAGGGCCCGGAGCCGAGCCCCCATCCCAAGGGCCAGAGCCAATCCAGGGAGCGGATTCCGCCACCCGGCGAACCAGGTCCGCAGCCACGGACGCAGACATAAAGCCGTAGAAGGCCTGGGTGATGCACAGATGCGCCAGATCGACTTTGGCGGCGATTAGCAGGGGGTCCAGCTCGGTGGCGCGCAAGAGGAGTTGCAGGCTGTCCTGCATCCGGTGGCGTTGGAGGGTCTGCCACTCATGGTGGGCGCGCTGGTAGAGTTCGTAGGCCTCGCGGCGGTTCGACCCCAGCGACGAAGTGGGCGCTTGGTTGCCCTCCAGGGTCCGGTCATTCCTGCCATCCGAGGAGGCAACGCCGGGTTCCTGGGTACTGCGGTCGAGCTCGGCGGCGGCGGAGATGGAAAGCGCTCCTGAGTGCAGCCGGAATGCGAGGCGGTCGCCCAGCTCCGATTCGAGTCCGGCGATGCGGCTCTGCGGCACGATCAGGTCTTCTACCCAGATCTGAGCGCCATCCTCCACCCGGATCATCTCCGCCC
>Ga0326727_10017615_pt1 | contig 14775 bp, 13 predicted proteins | sample MB2enrmetagenome_FD_207643 | JGI IMG/M metagenome (GOLD analysis project Ga0326727, IMG submission 207643) | Lab enriched peat soil microbial communities from McLean, Ithaca, NY, United States - MB29MY | ecosystem: Environmental > Terrestrial > Soil > Wetlands > Peat | place: USA: New York... | reverse complement strand
ACGCGGCACCAGCCGGGATATAAATCCCGACTGGCCTGGTAGTTCCTCTAGAGCGGGCGACGAGAATCGAACTCGCGTTCTCAGCTTGGGAAGCTGATGTTCTGCCGCTGAACTACGCCCGCGGAGTGTGCTTCAGATTAGCCGCACGCTGGGATCCGTCGCCGGAGCTCCAGTAGCCTGTTTCGCAAATCGAGTCCCTGCCGCAAATCACCGGAAAAGTGCAATGTAGACGCCGACGTCAGTCTGGTCTGGCCCACCTGTGAGGTTCACGAAAGCGGCGGTCCGGTAATCAGGCAAGGTGCTGCAGGTCAGCGTTGATCTGAGCGAGATCGAACCTCGTCGGATCGAAGTCACGCCCAGCCCATCTCGAGTAGTGCTTGTAGTCCTTGTGAGTGGGATCAGCGAGCACCTCGACAAGCTCCTCATAGCCGCCTGTCCCGCCGCAGTCCTCAGGAGGGCAGGCGTTCGCTCCGTCGAGGCAGACCGCGAACTTGAGCACCGGGCGGACGCTGCTCACCTGCTCGACGACGACCTCGTGGTCCCAGGAATCGCCGAAGTCATACTCATAGATGAAACGGTCACCGAGTCCTACGACGTCAGCGATGGCGAATTTGGTCTCGTCAAGCTCGTCATCTGGATGGTCCTCGGACTGCATCCCATAGAGCGCTCCGTCCATGCGGAACGCATGAAGATGGCTGTTCGTCCAACCCATTACATCCTGAAATATCAGGTGGAGCTTGTGAAGTCGAACCGAACCGGGCACGAGCACTCGACGCCAGATCTCGGGCCGGTAGTCGACGATCGCGATGCGCATGTCGAAGATGTTGGGCTTTGCCGCCGGTGCCACGCCGCGACGTTACGCGTCAGCGACAGGCGGAGGTACTCAGGTGAGGCAATGATTGCGGTGTGACGGGGCCAACTTAAGTGAGCACGGCTGAGCCAACTCACGGTTGACAAGAAGCGGCGGTGTCTTCGTCGTAACAATCCAGCTAAATCAGGCTGTCGCGCACCGAAAACGCGTCAGGCTGCTCTCCACCATTGCAACCAACTCACTCGGGACTCCGACCGTTTCGTCGCGAGCCGCGGCGATCGCCTCGAGCACTCGGTCCAAGTGGTCGGCGACGATCGCCTTTGCCCGGGCTTTGGAGATTCCCCAATGGTGAGAGCGGAGATCTGGCCGCATATCCCGACGCGCGGGCTCATGAAGACTGGGGCACGCATCCCTGCAAGCCGCGCTTCGATACGAGCACAGCACGGACGAGCGGGATCACGCAGTTGTCAAGGCCCTTGTGGGCTCCCGCGGATGCCGCCCGCAGCCCCGACACAGTCGCCGTAGCCGCGGCGCGCCGCTCGATATCGTCACACCATGACTGCTCCTGATGAAAGCCCCCCCGACGGGACCAGGCCCGTACGGACTCCGGATCCCGACGACTTGGAGCTGGCCTGGCAGACCGTGCACTCGGTCTTGGAGCCAACGCCTCTCGTGTCGAGCCCGCTCGCTACCGGTGGCTCGCTCAAACTCGAGACCTTCCAGCCCACGGGCGCGTTCAAGGTGCGCGGCGGGCTCGCCGGCGTTTCCGCCTTGCAACGGGGTCAGAGGGCTGTGACCGCGAGCGCCGGGAACCACGGTCTCGGCGTCGCCTGGGCATCGGCCCGTCTCGGCCGTCAGGCGACCATCGTCGTTCCGGAGCATTCCTCAGCCGCGAAGCTGGCCGCGCTTCGCACCTACCCGATCGAGCTCGTCGAGCACGGCGCGGACTACGAGGCAGCCGAGAAGTACGCGCTGGAGCTCGCAGCCATGGAGACGGTCTCGTTCGTTTCTGCGTACAACGACCCGAGCGTCATCGCCGGACAGGCGACGATCGGGCGCGAGCTCGACACCCAGGCGCCCGGCGAACTGACCGTGGTCGTCCCTGTCGGCGGGGGCGGTCTTCTTGCTGGGCTCGCGCTATGGGCGCGGTCGCGCCCGGGCGTCCGTCTCGCCGGCGTCGAGTCTTCCGAGTCCCGCGGGATCTCCGCCGCGGTCGCTGCCGGTCACATAGTTCATGTGCCGGTCGGCGACACGATCGCGGACGGGCTGGCGGGAAACCTCGAAAGTGGCTCGGTAACTGTGGGCCTCGTCTCCGGGGCACAGCTTGTTGCCGTCGACGATGACGAGCTGCGTGCGGCGATGCGCTGGCTGTTCGCCAATCACGGCCTTGTCAGCGAGGGCTCGGGCGCAGCCGGCGTCGCCGCGGTGCTGAGCGGCAAGATCGACGTCGCCGGGCGGCTCGTGGTCGTGGTCACCGGCCGCAACATCGCGGCAGATCGTTTCGCACAGATCCTTCAGGGCAAGTAAGCGACCGCAGACGCGTCCCGCCATCGCGGGAGCCGCTCAGTAACGGTAGGCGTCCGACTTGTACGGGCCCTCGACCGGCACCCCGATGTACTCGGCCTGCTCTTGGGTCAGCGTCGTGAGGTGTACCCCGAGAGCCTCCAGGTGCAGGCGCGCGACTTTTTCGTCGAGGTGCTTGGGCAGGACGTAGACCTTGGGCTCGTAGTCCTGCGGCTTGGTGAACAGCTCGATCTGTGCCATGACCTGGTTCGTGAACGAGTTGGACATCACAAAGCTCGGGTGCCCCGTGGCACATCCGAGGTTCAAGAGCCTGCCCTCGGCCAGGATGATCACGGCGTGGCCGTCGGGGAAGACCCACTTGTCGACCTGTGGCTTGATGTTCACCCGCTCGACGCCGGGCACCTTCGCGAGCCCCGCCATGTCGATCTCGTTGTCGAAATGGCCGATGTTGCCGACGATCGCCTGGTGCTTCATCCGGCCCATGTGCTCGGCGGTGATGACCGCCTTGTTGCCCGTGGCGCTCACGAAGATGTCCGCCGACTCCACGACCTCCTCGACGGTCACGACCTGGTAGCCGTCCATCGCCGCCTGGAGAGCGCAGATCGGGTCGATCTCGGAGACCACCACTCTGGCGCCCTGGCCTCTCAGCGACTCGGCACAGCCCTTGCCGACGTCGCCGTAGCCGCAGACGAGCGCCACCTTGCCTCCGATGAGCACGTCCGTCGCACGGTTGATGCCGTCGATTAGCGAGTGGCGGCAGCCGTACTTGTTGTCGAACTTCGACTTGGTGACCGAGTCGTTCACGTTGATGGCCGGGAACAGCAGCTCGCCGCTCTCCTGCATCTGGTAGAGCCGGTGGACGCCCGTGGTCGTCTCCTCGGTCACCCCCTTTATGTGGTTGGCGATGTCGGTCCACCGCCGCGGGTCCTCGGTGAGCGAGCGCTCGAGCAGGCGGAGGATAACGGCGAGCTCTTCGCTCTCCGCTTTGGCCGGGGCGGGCACTGCGCCCGACTTCTCGAACTCGACTCCCTTGTGCACGAGCAGGGTCGCATCCCCGCCGTCGTCGAGGATCATGTTCGGGCCGCCGCCGTCGGGCCAGCGCACCATCTGCTCGGTGCAGTGCCAGTACTCCTCCAGTGTCTCGCCCTTCCAGGCGAACACGGGCACACCGCGCGGGTCGGTCGGCGAGCCGTTAGGGCCCACCACAACCGCGGCGGCCGCGTGGTCCTGGGTGGAGAAGATGTTGCAGGAGGCCCAGCGAACCTCGGCGCCGAGAGCGACGAGCGACTCGATCAGCACGGCGGTCTGCACCGTCATGTGCAAAGAGCCCGAGATCCGGGCGCCCTTGAGCGGCTGGGCTGCCGCCTGTTCGCGCCGGATCGCCATCAAGCCGGGCATCTCGTGCTCGGCAAGCTCGATCTCCTTACGGCCGAACTCGGCCAGGGCGAGGTCGGCCACTTTGAATTCGAAGCTCATGCGATCTCCTTGCTCCGCTCGGCCGCGTTCGCGACCGGCTCGTTACCCCAGCAGGCCGTATTGGCGGCCAGCAATTGCGTGTGCTTCTCCTGCTCGAAGGCGAGCCACTCGCCCGGGTCCACCTCGGCCGGCCGGACCGCCTTGGTGCTGAACCAGGCGTCGAGGCCTTCGCGGAGGTGCGCGTCGTCGCGCAGGCGAAGAGCAAAGCCCACGTCACTCAGCTCGATTCCGAAGGCTTCGAGAAGTTCGCGCAACGTCCGGAGGCGCTGCAGCTCGGCGGGACCGTAGAGGCGGTAGCCCGAAGGCGAACGCCGCGGGGCCACGAGACCGGCCTCCTCGATGTAGCGCAGCATCCGTGCCGACCAACCGGTCGTGGCCGCCGCCTCGTGGATGGTCAGCCCCCCGGGAGACATAGGGCAAACCCTACCATGGCTATGGCAAGGTTGCGATGGGGAATTCTGTCCTGCGGGCGACTAACCTGCTCAAGGCCATGATCCTCTCTGACCAGACGATCCGTGAAGAGCTCGCCAACGGCCGGATCGGCATCGAACCGCTCGGGGAGGGCTGCATCCAGCCTTCCTCGGTCGACCTGCATGTGGACCGCTTCTTCCGGGTCTTTCGCAACCACAACCTGCGTGCCATCGACGTCAAGCAGGACCAGGAAGAGCTCACCGAACTGGTCACCATCTCCGAGGACGACGTCTTGATGCTGCACCCCGGTGAGTTCGTCCTCGGCTCGACGGTCGAACTAGTCCGCCTCCCCAATGACCTCGTCGGACGTCTCGAGGGCAAGTCGAGTCTCGGGCGCTTGGGGCTGCTGATCCACTCCACGGCCGGTTTCGTGGACGCAGGCTGGGACGGTCACCTGACGCTAGAGCTCTCCAATGTCGCGAACCTCCCGATCACCTTGTACCCGGGCATGAAGATCGGGCAGATCAGCTTCCTCCGGATGACGACTCCCGCCGCCATCCCCTATGGGTCCGCCGGTCTCGGCTCCAAGTACCAGCATCAACGTGGGCCGACCCCCAGCCGCTATTTCGAGAACTTCCGCGACCGAGGGGTCTGAACTCCCGGAAGCAAGCCTCGTGCATCCGCCAAGACGCTCGCACTGGCGATAGCCAGCAGCGCAGCAGCGCTCGCGCACGTCTTCAAGCTGGCCTCCTCGGGCATTCCCGCGCCGGGGCCGACCGGGACCGCGGGGTCGTCCGGGCGGCACCTGTGCGTCGACCTCCTGGGGCAGTAGCGCAGCTCGAAGATGTCTCACCGAAACCGCAGCCGTGGGCGCCCTCGTTCCCGGCATGACCCAACAAACCCCTTCTACCGATGGGCTGACCTCCCGTGTCCCTCTTTGCCGTGCCGCCTGGCTGGCCGACCGGCGCCACGTGCAGGTGAGGACAGAGCTCGGACGAGTTCAGCCCCCGGCGGTGACGTCGTCCTGACGGCGCAGCGTATAAGCGGTGAGGTGAACCGAGGCGACGCGATCATCCGCCAGGCGCTCGAATGTCACAGGCTCGCCGGACTCCCGACAACCCAGATCGACCACAAATGTGTCTTCGTCGTCGGTGGCGACGAGCGTGGGCCTCCAAGTCGGATCTTCCTGGTTCACGAAGGTGAGCTTGCCATCGCGCCATTCGAGGGCGACAACGATGTCCAGCCCGCGATACACGCCGAGAAGCGGCCGGTACCGGGGCGGCATCGCCAGCGGAGGCTTGAGCTCCGGGGCGCGGGCGGCGTCCCGGGCGATACTCGCGAGCCCCATGGCCAGCTCGGCGGAGTCGCCAACGCCGTTGATGAGGGCGATCGCGCCGATGCCGCTCCTCGGCTCGAAGCAGACATTGGTCCGATAGCCCGGCAAAGAGCCCGAGTGCTGGATCCAGATGACCTCGTTCCTGCGTACGGCGCGCCATGAGATCCCCCAAGCTGACGTCCACTCGTCGTCGGCCAGGTACCGAGGCCTGTGCATCTCCCTTAAGTCCTCGGCGCGTAGCACCGGGCCTTCGGTCCCGGGCGAGTCGCCGACAGCGTTGCGATGAGCGTCGAGCTGCAAGCAGATCCAGCGCGACAGGTCCTCGACGCACGACCACAGGCCTCCCTCCGCGAAGATGGGAGGCATCACCGGCGCCACTTCGAGCTCGTCGGAGAAGCGGCGGCCGAGATAGCCGGTCGCAGCCCGGGCGGCGAGGTGCCTGGGTAAGGGCTCGAAGCCGGTTGAAACCATGCCGAGCGGCTGCAGGATCTTCTCGCTGACGTAGTCGGTGTAGGACGTGCCGCCGAGCCGGGCGATGATCTCGCCGAGGAGCTGGTATCCGAGGTTCGAGTACTTCAACTGGCGGTTGGGCGGGATCACCGTCGCGATCTCGTCGACGTGAGCAAGCGTGCGCGCGGGGTCCCCCTCGAAGCGGGGGATGGTCCAGTCCGTCCCGGGCGGCTCGCTACGCAGGCCGGACTCGTGCGAGAGCAGGCGGCGGATCGTGATGGCCTCGATCGGCCCGAAACGAGCCGCGGCGCCCTTCAGCTCCGGCAGGAACCAAACTGCGGGGTCGTCGAGCTGCAACTGGCCGGCGGCGCGCAGCTGCATGATTGCGGTGCCAGTGAAGGTCTTGGTGACAGAGGCGATGCGGTACAGGGTCGCGGTGTCGGGATGGCACTGGGTCGCCAGGTCAGCGAAACCCAAGCCCGCCGAAAAGACCAGCTCACCGCCCTCTACCACTCCCACAGCGGCACCGGGCAGACGGTTCTGTCTCACGAATGACGCGGCAAACCCCTCGAGGTCGTCGGCGTGCGACGTCAGTGCCACGACGTCGTGAGCAGTCAGCGCGGCGTAACCGGTCCAGCCTGGGCGGCAACGGCGGCTGCGGCCGCCGCGACCGCCTCGGGGTCGCCTAAGTAGCGGCCCTCGACGAAATTGAGCCGGTCGTCCAGCGTGACGATCCGAGGCCACCCGGTCGGGATGTCGAGGTCGACGATGTCGTCGTCCGAGATGTGCTCGAGGAACTTCGTCATGGCCCGGATGCTGTTGCCGTGGGCGACCACGAAGGGCGTGAGCCCTGCCAGCAGCTCGGGACCGAGGACGTCCTCCCAGTAGGGCACCATACGGACCACGACGTCGGCCAGGCACTCGGCCGCGGGCAGCGCGCTAGGCGGGATGTCGTGGTAGCGGGGATCGTGCACAGGGTGGCGCGGATCGGTGATCTCCAGTGACGGCGGCGGCGTGGCGTAGCTCCGGCGCCAGAGCTTCACCTGCTCAGGCCCGAACTTGTCCGCGGCCTCCTTCTTGTTTCCGCCCTGCAAGGCGCCGTAGTGGCGTTCGTTGAGGCGCCAATGCCGGCGCACAGGGAGAAACGAGAGCCCCATCTCGTCGAGGGCGATGTTCGCCGTGCGCACGGCCCGTGTCAGCACAGAGGTGTGGACGGTGTCGATACGTAGCTCGGTCTCCTCGGCCAGAAGCTGGCCTGCCGAGCGTGCCTCGGCCTCGCCCTTCTCACTCAGGTCGACGTCGGTCCAGCCCGTGAAGCGGTTCTCGGCGTTCCAGGTGCTCTCGCCATGGCGTAAAACGATCATCGTGGGCATGGCCCGAGGCTATCCCGACCCGTTTCGGGACACGAATCCTGGCCTTGGCGAACCCTGTGGTCAGCCGCTGCCCACTCTCACCTGCGGTTCTTTCCAATTGCACCAGTAGCGACAGATACAGAACGAGCTTGACAATCGCACACTCAAGTTTGCTATACTTTTCCCTGTACGAAGGACGTGCGGGTGCCGACGAGCGTGGCATCCCTAGAAGTGGAGGCTTTCAGAATGTCCAAGGCCGTCGGAATCGACCTCGGCACGACTAACTCGGTGGTCGCGTTCCTCGAGGCGGGCGAGCCCACCGTTATACCGAACGCAGAAGGCGGACGGACCACCCCCTCGATAGTGGGCTTCGCCAAGTCGGGCGAGGTGCTTGTCGGCGAGGTCGCAAAACGGCAGGCGATCACGAACCCGGACCGGACGGTCCGCTCGGTCAAGCGGCAGATGGGCACGAGCTGGTCGATCGACATCGACGGCAAGCCTTACAAGGCCCAGGAGATCTCCGCGAGGATCCTGCAGAAGCTGCGTCGTGACGCCGAGGCCTTCCTCGGCGACACCGTCAACCAGGCAGTGATCACGGTCCCCGCCTACTTCGACGACGCCCAGCGAACCGCCACCAAGGAAGCCGGCCAAATCGCCGGCCTCGAGGTGCTCCGCATCATCAACGAGCCGACGGCGGCCGCCCTCGCCTACGGCCTCGACAAGGAGCGCACCGACCAGACCGTGCTCGTGTTCGACCTCGGTGGTGGCACCTTCGACGTCTCGGTCCTCGAGATCGGTGAAGGCGTCTTCGAGGTGAAGTCGACTTCAGGCAACACCCACCTCGGCGGAGACGATTGGGACCAGCGCGTCATGGACTGGCTCACAAAGACGTTCAAGGACACCGAGGGTGTCGACCTGTCCAACGACAAGATGGCCCTGCAGCGCCTCAAGGAAGCGGCCGAGAAGGCCAAGATCGAACTCTCGGCCGTCCAGGAGACGACGATCAACCTTCCCTTCATCACCGCCACCAACGAGGGCCCGAAGCACCTCGACCTGAAGCTCAGCCGGGCGAAGTTCCAGGAGCTCACGGCCGATCTCGTGGATGCCTGCAAGGGGCCCTTCCACCAGGCCATCCAGGACTCCGGCCTGAGCGCCAGCGACATCGACCACGTCGTTTTGGTAGGAGGCTCGACGCGTATGCCGGCCATCTACGACCTGGTCGTGGAGCTCGCCGGAAAGGAGCCCCACAAGGGCGTCAACCCCGACGAGGTCGTCGCCGTCGGCGCCGCCATCCAGGCGGGCGTCTTGAAGGGCGAGGTTAAGGACATCCTGTTGCTGGACGTCACTCCGCTCAGCCTCGGCATCGAGACCAAGGGCGGGATCACCCACCGGCTAATCGAGCGCAACACGACCATCCCCACCAAGCGCTCGGAGATGTTCACGACCGCCGACGACAATCAGCCTTCGGTCGAGATCCACGTGCTGCAGGGCGAGCGCGACATGGCCATGTACAACAAGACGCTCGGCAAGTTCCAGCTCGTCGACCTGCCGCCGGCTCCCCGCGGCGTGCCCCAGATCGAGGTCGCCTTCGACATCGACGCCAATGGGATCGTCCACGTGTCCGCCAAGGACATGGCGACCGGCAGGGAGCAGTCCATCACGATCACCGGTCAGACATCGCTTCCGAAAGACGACATCGAACGCATGGTGCGCGACGCCGAGCAGCACGCGGCTGAGGACCGCCAGCGCAAGGAGGAGGCCGAGACGCGCAACAACGCCGACGCCCTCGTCTACCAGACCGACAAGTTGCTCAAGGACCAGGGCGACAAGGTCCCCGCCGAGGACCGGGAACGGGTCGAGAGCGCCCTCAAGGCACTCCGGGAGTCCTCCGCCGGGACCGACTACGAGCGGATTCGCCGTGACACAGAGACGCTGCGCACCGCCTCGCAGGCCTTCGGCCAGCGCCTCTACGAGCAGGCGTCCCAGCAGCAGGCCGCCGGTGGCTCCGGCGGCGACGGCTCGTCGGCCAGCTCTAGCGGGCCGTCCGACGATGAGGTCGTCGACGCCGAGATCGTCGACGACTCGGGCACGGCGGCTTCGTGACAAGCGAAGCAGACGACCAGGGGCCAGACCCTGTGACAGATGCGACCGGTCTGGCGGAGCCTCATGACGTCTCGGGAAAGACCCGCGACGGTGAGAACGCCGCCGGCAGCGAGGACGAGGGGCTGGCCGGGCAGCTGGACCTGCCCCTCGAGGCGATGCTCGACTGGGGAACCGATCCTGAAAAGGCCGAGTCCGAGCTGGAAGCACAGACCGCCGAAGCCCTCGTGGCCGCGGAGCGCGACGAGTACCTCGACGCCCTGAAGCGCCTTCAGGCCGACTTCGACAACTTCCGCAAGCGCTCGATGCGCCAGCAGACAGAGCTTCTGGAGCACGCCACCGAGGGACTGTGCATGCGACTGCTCCCGGTGCTGGACGCGCTCGACCTCGCCATCGCCCATGTCCGCAGTCAGGCCGAGCCGAGCGACTCGGACAAAGCGCTCGAGCAGATCGACGCCTTGGTACGCGACATCCTCGCCCGCGAAGGCATCGAGCGGATCGACGCCGTAGGCGTGGCCTTCGACCCCACGATCCACGACGCCGTCGGCACGCTCCCCGTCGAGCCCGAGCAGGCTCCCCCGAGCGCGCACGCGCCCGGTCAGGCCGAGGCCGCCAGGCACGTGAGAAGCGCCAAGGGCGCTAGCCCCGCCGCGGGCGAAGAGGCGGCCGGCCAAGGCGACAAGGCCAGGGCAGCCAGGTCGGCCAAAGCGGAGGCCCATCACGACGGGCCGACCGTCGTCCAAGTCATGAGAGCCGGCTACAAGCTGAAGTCGAAGGTGCTCCGGCCGGCCATGGTCTTTGTCGGAGGCTGAGGCGCACCGCCATGGCACCGCAGCGGGATTGGTACACGACCGACTACTACAAGGTCCTAGGCGTCTCGGACAAGGCGACCGACAAGGAGCTCCGTCGCGCCTATCGCAAGCTCGCCAAGGAATACCACCCGGACTCGCACCCCGGTTCGGAGGAGCGCTTCAAGGCGGTCTCGGCGGCTTACGACGTCCTCGGCGACCCCGAAAAGCGCAAAGAGTACGACGAGGTCCGCCGCCTCGGTCCCTTGAGCAACCTGGGCGGCTTCGGCGGGTCCAGCAGTGGCGGCGGCGGCAATTTCAACTTCAGGATCGACGACCTTTCTGACATCTTCGGAGGCCTGTTCGGCAGGGCCGGCCGGAGCGGGCGCACCACGACCGGAAGCGGCCCCCGTCGCGGCCACGACCTCGAGGCAGAGCTCCACCTCTCGTTCCAGGAGGCGGTCGAAGGCGTCGTCACGACGGTCAACGTCGCGAGCGGGACACGGTGCTCGACCTGCGGCGGATCGGGCTCGCGCCCGGGCTCAGCTCCAGTCACCTGCTCGCGCTGCAACGGGATGGGCGTGCTCAACGACAACCAGGGCATGTTCTCTTTGTCCTCGCCCTGCCCCGACTGCCAGGGCCGGGGTACCCGCGTCGTCGATCCGTGCCCGGCCTGCAACGGCACCGGCCTCGAGCAGCGCCAACGCCAGGTCAAGGTCAGGATCCCCGCGGGTGTGGAGGACGGCCAGCGCATCCGCGTCAAAGGACGCGGCGAGCCGGGCGCCAACAACGGACCTGCGGGAGACCTCTATGTCGTGGTGCACGTCGCGCCCCATCCGCTGTTCGGGCGCAAGGGCCGCAACCTCACTCTGACGCTTCCCGTCACCTACCCCGAAGCCGCTCTCGGTGCCGCCATCAAGGTGCCGTCCCTTGGCGAGCCCGTCACCTTGAAGATCCCCCCCGGCACGCGCCAGGGCCGCACGTTCCGGGTCAAGGGCAGAGGGATAACGAGCGGTTCGTCGACCGGCGACCTTCTCGTGACAGTCGACGTCGTCGTCCCGTCCCATTTGACCGATGACCAGCGCCACGCCGTAGAGGCGCTCGCGAAGACCCTCGGCGGCTCGCCTCGGCACCACCTGGGGGTATGAACATGGCCAGACAGTCGCCAGAAGACTTCGGCGAACGTTCCACGCGCGCCGTCTACGTGATCTCGGTCGCGGCAGAGCTCGCCGGCGTCCATCCTCAGACGCTCAGGATCTACGAGCGCAAGGGGCTCTTGGACCCGGCGCGCACCGGAGGGGGCAACCGCCGCTACAGCGAGGCCGACATCGCCCACCTGCGGCGCATCCAGGAACTCACAGCCGCCGGGCTGAACCTCGAGGGCGTCCGGCGCGTGCTGACCCTCGAGATAGAGATCGCGCGCCTGCGCGCCGAGCTGGAGCTCACCCGCGCGGCCGCACGCGAGGCGATCGAGCAGACCCACCGCCAGTACCGGCGCGATCTCGTGCCGGTCTCGACGACGCGCCTCCCCGCGCGGCGGACGACCGGCAGGTAAAAGGCCGGAGGTAACCCGGTCACGCACACACGACAGGCACCGATGAAACACGAGGACTACCGAACAAATGGCGCTTGACCCGAACCGTTGGACCTTGAAGACCCAGGAGGCGGTGCGGGACGCGATCGCACTTGCGAAGGAGCTGCACAACGCGGAGGTCACTCCGGATCATCTCCTGTCAGCGGCACTGTCCCAGGACGGGGGGGTGGCGATCCCCCTCCTCGACGGGCTCGGGATCGCTCCTTTGTCGGTACGCAACCGCATCGCCGAGTCGCTCGCCAAGGTCCCGAAGGCTTATGGCATCTCCGAGCCGTCGCTCAGCCGGGACCTGTCCCAGGCCTTCGATCGTGCGGATGTCGCGCGCCAGGAGATGGGGGACGAGTACCTCTCCGTCGAGCACCTGCTGTTAGCCCTCACCGACCGCCTCGGGGTCGGCCGTGACGACCTTCTCCGCGCCTTGCAGGCGATCCGTGGCAGTCACCGTGTCACCTCTCAGAGCCCCGAGGAGCAGTACCAGTCGCTCGAGCGCTACGGGCGTGACCTGACCGACCTCGCCAAGCGGGGCAAGCTCGACCCGGTCATCGGGCGCGACGACGAGATCCGCCGCGTGATACAGGTCCTCTCGCGCCGTACCAAGAACAACCCCGTGCTGATCGGCGAGCCCGGTGTGGGCAAGACCGCCATCGTCGAGGGTCTCGCCACCCGCATCATTGAAGGTGACGTCCCCGAGTCGCTCAAGAACAAGCGGATCATCGGGCTCGACATGGGCTCGATGGTCGCCGGCGCCAAGTACCGGGGCGAATTCGAGGAGCGCCTGAAGGCGGTGCTGAAGGAGATCTCGGACTCAGAAGGCGAGATAGTCACCTTCATCGACGAGCTGCACACGATCGTCGGCGCAGGCGCGGCCGAGGGCGCCATGGACGCCGGCAACATGATCAAACCGATGCTGGCGCGAGGCGAGCTGCGCCTCATCGGCGCCACGACGCTCGACGAGTACCGCAAGTACGTCGAGAAGGACGCCGCTCTCGAGCGCCGTTTCCAGCCCGTCGTGGTCGAGCCGCCCTCAGTAGCCGACACGATCGCCATCCTGCGCGGGCTGAAGGAGCGCTACGAGGTCCACCACGGCGTGCGCATCCAGGACGCCGCGCTCGTGGCGGCAGCCGTGCTATCGGATCGGTATGTAACGGGCCGCTTCCTCCCGGACAAGGCCATAGACCTCGTCGACGAGGCGGCGAGCCGGCTCCGCATCGAGATCGACTCCATGCCTACCGAGATAGATGTCGTCACGCGAAGGATCCGCCAGCTCGAGATAGAGCGCGTCGCACTGCAGAAAGAGACCGACACCGCCTCGGCCGGCCGGCTCGCGAGGCTCGAGGCCGAGCTCGGTGACCTGCGCGAGGAGCAGACGGCGATGACCTCGCACTGGCAGTCCGAAAAGGACGCCATCGCCGCCATCCGCCAGCTCAAGGGCGAGCTCGAGGCTGCCCGCTCCGAGGCAGAGCGCGACGAGCGCGCAGGGGAGCTAGGCCGCGCCTCTGAGATCCGCTACGGACGCGTCCCCGACCTCGAAAGGCGCATCCAGGCCGCCACCGACAAGCTCGCCGCGCTCCAGTCCGAGCAGAAGATGCTGAAGGAGGAGGTCGACGCCGAGGACGTCGCCGAAGTCGTGAGCCGCGCGACGGGAGTCCCGGTCTCGCGGCTCATGGAAGGCGAGGTCCGAAAGCTCGTCCAGCTCGAAGACTCGCTTCACCAGCGCGTAGTCGGCCAGGACGAGGCGGTGAGGGCCGTCTCCAATGCCATAAGGCGAAGCCGCGCGGGGCTGTCAGACCCCAACCGCCCTATCGGCTCGTTCCTGTTCCTCGGCCCGACCGGCGTCGGCAAGACCGAGCTCGCCAAGACCCTCGCCGAGGTGCTGTTCGACGACGAGCGGGCGATGATCCGCATCGACATGGGCGAGTACCAGGAAAAGCACAGCGTTTCCCGCCTCGTCGGTGCCCCGCCCGGCTACGTCGGCTACGAGGAGGGCGGCCAGCTGACCGAGTCGGTCCGCCGGCGCCCCTATGCGGTCGTGCTGCTGGACGAGATCGAAAAAGCGCACTCGGACGTGTTCAACATCCTCCTGCAGGTGCTCGACGACGGGCGCCTGACCGACGGCCAGGGGCGCACGGTCAACTTCACCAACACCGTGCTGATCATGACCTCGAACTTGCGCGGGGAGCCCATCAACACCTTCAAGCCGGAGTTCATCAACCGCATCGACGAGATCGTCCGCTTCCGGCCGCTAGGGCGCGAGGACCTGTTCGCAATCGTCGGGATCCAGCTCGCCCAGCTCAGAAGACGCCTCGAAAGCCGGCGCATCGAGATCGTGGTCACTCCCGAAGCCGAGATGTGGCTCGGCGACCACGGCTACGACGCGGATTTCGGGGCTCGCCCGTTGCGCCGGGTCATCCAACGCGAGATCAGTGACCCGTTGGCGGTCGCCCTCCTCGAAGGCCGCTACAAAGAAGGTGAAACGGTCACCGTGGAGGTCGAAGGGGACAACCTCGTCCTGCGATAGAGGGAGGGACCACCGACCGGCGGCCGCGGGCCGAATGAAAGGTTGAATTGTGGCACTTCGTGACGGCGGGGACTACAATTTTCGTCAGCCCTCCAGTCGTAATGCGACTGGGCGCTTGGAGCCGTCCCTATGGGCGGCTCCCTGCGCGTCTGCCGCCCACTTGCAGGTTCCGGGCGGGACAGCTTCTACATGAGCGGGAAGTTCGTCGCGAACTCCAGGCAAACAATTGCCGTGCCGGGTGACGATGCCGAAGACCTCACCGACCGAGCCGGCCGGTCGTAAGTGTTCACCGGTACGGCGTTGGAAACAGGTTGCGGAGCTGGATAGTCCCAGCACCGTCGCCCACGGCTTGTCCGGCGACTCTGTGGCCAACTCGGGCTCGACTGCCGTGACGGGCGCGACCGAACACGACGTC
>Ga0326727_10017613_pt1 | contig 14777 bp, 13 predicted proteins | sample MB2enrmetagenome_FD_207643 | JGI IMG/M metagenome (GOLD analysis project Ga0326727, IMG submission 207643) | Lab enriched peat soil microbial communities from McLean, Ithaca, NY, United States - MB29MY | ecosystem: Environmental > Terrestrial > Soil > Wetlands > Peat | place: USA: New York... | reverse complement strand
GGATGTTACCGGCCACAGTGGTGTTAGCGGCAGGCGCGCCGAGAGCTGTATGGATCTGATTTACCTTGTCCTTAATGTGGCCGATTGTCCCGGTCAGGTCCGTGAGCGACTTCTGCATCTCCTGGAGCTTGCCAGGAATTCCCAAATACAGCAGGATGATCAGCAGAACGATCACAGCAATCCCCACCGCGACTACGAACCACATCAGCCCGGTAAGGCTATTTACCGAACTGGCGGCCTGATCCGCGGAGGCGGACGTCGAGGACGGTGCGGGAGTAGCCGGTGGATTCGTCGTGGCGTTGGGCGCCGCTGGCTGTTCGGTGTCTTTTGCCTCCGTGGTCTTCGTGGTCTTCTTCGTGTTTGCGGTGGTCGGACCCTTGTCCTCGGCCGCCGTGGTCTGAGCGCGGGCGGCGAACAGAAACGCGAAACCAAGCAGACAAATCGAAATGATTCGAGAGCGCATGGCGCTGGTTATGCTCCTTTGTCCGGCTGCTTTGCCGGGTTGGCGGAGTTCTCTTTGCTGAATTCGATTTGGCCTGCAACCAATTCGCTAAGCGCCTGGTCGCTGGCCGTAGAGATCGGCGTGATGACCGCTGGCACCCAATACCGGGGCCATGCGATTCCCCATCCAAGAACTGCCAGCAGGGCCCAGGCAGCGAACGCACAATGCGCCGGGCCAATTATGAAGGGCTGTGCCGGATTGCACTTCAGAATCAGATAGACCAGAGAATACAGCGAGTATAAGGGCAACGACAGGAGAAGGGCAAAGGGGATGTAGGCGGCAATCTCGACATAACGGTAGTATTCTGAAATCCACCACGCGGCAAGGTCGTGCTCTGTTGTTGGCGCAGCGCCGCCAGCGGAGAGCCTTGGATAGTGATAAGCCAAGCCCTGCGTCTTGGGAGGCTCTCCTGCGGGAGCCACCAACTTGTTCAGGAGAGCGGCATACGCAAGATTGGCGAGCACGAAACCGAGAACAAGAGCGGCAATCCAGACAGCGCCTTTTGTAGCGCAGGCGATCAGGTCCGACGTAAATTGCACCCAATATTTATTCGATGGGCCATGCTCCAGCAAACGGATAATCATGGCGCCAGGCAAAATCGTACAAAAACCCGAGGACGTGTAAAAGATCAGCCGTCCGACATTCAGAATGTCGGTGAGCTTGTCGAAGCCATTCAGGAGGGATGTGACAACATCGCCCATCGCGCGCGACCTTTAGGAGATTGTACCCCGATGGAAGCGCGCGTGGGCAGAAAAATCACGGCAGTTGGGCGGACTACGATCCGAGATACATCACGTGGACGTAGGTGCCCAGCCGGACATTGTAAGCCAGATACCAGCCGATATGGTCGGGATCCTCGTAGATCACGATGTTGTCGCTGTCCCACAGCCAGTCACCGCAATAGCCGATGTCGACCGGGGACACGCTGAAGTAAAAGCCGCCGAACCAAAATCGGTTGGGACCGCCGCCCTCCAGATGGAAGACGTGGCTGGGTCCGAAGCCGGCGGTGAAATGGCCATGCTCCCAGGGATGGTCCAAATGGAGCCGAGGATCGTTCTTGCCCGTGTCGTGTCCAATCCACTTCCCATTGGCATGGACGTGAGGAGCTGTGGGGTGTCCGGGTTTGTCGGCAAAAGACCGGTTCGGCGTGGCGGCGCGCCCATTGCCATGCACGGGAGCGGGTCCATGAGCGGGCGGGTGGGCGGGCACCGCTTCGTGGCCATGTTCCTGGCCGTAAACACACAGCGCGAACGTCAGCAGAGCTGCAAGAGAAAGGTTTTTCATGTTTGTGAGATTCTCTCCAGTTGATAAGTCTACAACGATGTGGGACGTTCTTAGGTTACCGAAAGTGACATCTCTTCCAGCACATCCGCCGCGCGTTCGGCTGCTCCGGGATGAGCGAGTCTGCGGGCGTTAGCGGACATCTGATCGAGCAGGGGCCGCGCCGCCGCCAGGGCGAGAACCTCGCGAACCAGCCGCTCGCCGGTCATTTCGCTGTCCAGCACAAGACGGGCCGCTCCGGCGGTCTGGAATGCTTCGGCGTTGTGGAGCTGGTGGTCGTCGGTGGCGAATGGAAAAGGCACCAGGATAGACGGTTTCCCCGCTGCCGCCAGTTCCGCCAACGCCCCCGCGCCCGACCGGCACACGATGAGATCGGCTTCGGCGAAGGCGGCTGGCATGTCGTGGATGAATGGCACCACCCGGCCATCGATCCCTGTCTTCGCAAAATCGTGCGCGATCTCTTCGTGGGGAGCAACAGAGCCAGTCTGGTGAATGATGCATATATCGAACCCGGCGTCAAGAAACCGCTGCCAACTCTGCTGCGCCGCGTTGTTCAACGTCCGCGAACCTCGGCTGCCGCCGGTGATGAGGACAGACAGGCGGGCTTCATGCGGTTTTGGAGCAACCTCAAAGAACCCGCGCCGGACCGGCACACCAGTGACTTCGGTCCGGCCCTTCCTGAAGAACCGCGCCGTTTCCGGAAAGCTGACCAGAGCTCGACCGATGAACGGCGCCATACACCGGTTGGTGAACCCCGGAATCGCGTTCGGTTCCATAGCCACAATCGGGACGCCACGCAGAGCGGCCGCGATCACCACCGGTCCGGCCACATATCCACCCATGCTGAACACCGCCGCCGGACGATGCCGCCGAAGGATGCCCAAAGCTCGAACCACACCGCGCGGAAGCTCTGCCAGCGTGCGCAGCGTCTTTCCGAGGCCGACACCTTTCAGGCCGCCGATCTCAATCCACTCGATGGGGAATCCGGATCCGGGTACTAACTTCGCCTCGAAGCCTTCATGCGTGCCGACAAAGATTGGATGGTGTCCGCGGCTTTGCACCTCACGCGCGACCGCGAGGGCTGGAATCACGTGGCCACCGGTCCCTCCACCGGCCATGAGGAAGGTTCGTGGCTCGCTCATCCCACACGATCGCTGACGCTGAGCAAAAGGCCGCAGGAAATCAGCGTGCTCAGCAGGGAGCTGCCGCCGAAGCTGATCATGGGTAGCGGGATTCCCTTGGTGGGCCCCAGCCCGAGAACCACGCTCATGTTGATCAACGCCTGAAACACGATAGACGCGGTCAGGGCCAGCGCGAGATAGCGGCCGAAATCGTCGGGCGCGAGCCAGTAGAGCCGCAAGCCGCGCCACAGCAACAGCAGAAAGCCCGCCAGCACCGCCGTGCAGCCGAACAATCCCAGCTCCTCTCCCACTACGGCGTAGATGAAATCGGTGTGCGCCTCGGGAAGATAGAACAGCTTCTGCCGCCCCTGCATCAGGCCCACGCCCAGCGCTCCCCCGCTGCCTACGGCGATTTTCGATTGCAGCGCCTGATAGCCGGTATCGGACGTCTTCGACTGTTGCAGGTAGTTGCGGATCTTGCCGCTGCCGTCGATGCGAGCGAGCAGTTTATAGCCGGGATCGACGAAGCCGATCACACGGGCGACGCGATACGGTTTCGAAACGACGGCGACGCACGAGAACAGCAGCAGCACACCAAGCGCGCTGATGAAATAGCGCCGGTCGAGACCGGCGACATAGAAGACCACGGTCGCGGTGAGCACCAGCACGATAGCCGTGCCCAGATCGGCAACCGCAACTGCGATGGCCAGTGCGCCCAGGGCCATGGAAGCGGGCAGGATGGTGTGCTTCGTGTTGATCGCTCGCGCGCGCACCGTGACGAACCAGGCCAGGAACACAGCCAGCACCGGCTTGGCAAATTCCGATGGCTGGAAAGATGCGACGCCCATCCTGAACCAGCGGTGCGTTCTCCAATCGAGGAAATACACGGCCGCCAGCAGCACCAGCACGATGCCCAGCGGCAGGAACGCCCAGCGGCTGGATTGCAGCAGCCGGTAATCGTGGCGCTTGAGCCACATGAGCGCGAGAAACGAAATCACTGCCCACCCGAGCTGCCGCACCACGTAGTGGCTGGTGTCGTGGAGACGAATATCGGCGGTCACCGACGATGCGCTGTAGACCATCAGCAGGCCGAAACACACCATGGCCACCACGGTGAAGAACAGGGTCCAGTCGGTACGGAGACGTTGCGCCATAGTCAGCTCGCCTGCGCGATCCTTTCCACGATTTCACGGAAAACGCGGCCGCGATGCTCGAAACTGTCGAACTGATCGAAGCTGGCGCACGCGGGAGCCAGCAGAACGACATCGCCCGCCGAGGAGTGCCCACGAGCGTAATCCATGGCGCAGTCCAGCGTACCGCAGGGCACCAGAGGGACGGCGCCGTTCAAATGCTCGGCAATCTTCGCCGCAGCCGCGCCAATGAGCAGCGCCGCATGGGCTTTCTTGCGCAGGGGTTCGCGGAGAGGCGCATAGTCGCTGCCCTTGTCCTTGCCGCCAAGGATGATCCAAATGTCTCCGGGGAACGCCTCGATCGCTTTGAGCGTCGCGTCGACATTGGTGGCCTTCGAATCGTTGTACCAGGTGACGCCGTTGATTTCCTTAACGCGCTGCAGCCGATGTTCCACTCCAGGGAAGCTGCGAACTGCGTCAGCGATCTGCTCCAGCGTCGCACCGGCAATGCGGGCGGCGGCCGATGCGGCCATCACGTTTTCAAGGTTGTGCCGGCCGCGCAGCGGAATCTCGCTGGCGTCGATCAGCGTCTGCCCATCGAAACGAATCTCGTTGCCCTCGAACCAGAGGCCAGGTGAAACCGGACGCGCCAGGCTGAACCACAGCGGCGATGCGGCGGTGATTGACGCGTACTCGACAGCAAACGGATCGTCCGCGTTGAACACCGCGAAGTCGCCCTTATGCTGCTTCGCGAACAACTGGCCCTTGGCGGCGGCATAGTTGGCGAAGCTGTGATGCCTATCAAGATGATCCGGCGTGACGTTAAGCACCACACCAACATTCACGCGGAACGTTTCGATAGTCTCGAGCTGGAAACTGGAGAGCTCGAGCGCGTTCCACTGATCGGGCCGCGAGGACGCAACCATCGCCGTTGGAGGAAGGCCGATGTTGCCGCCCACCTGGCAGGGCACGCCCGCTTCTTTCAGGATGTGCCCGGTTAACGCGGTGGTGGTGGTCTTCCCGTTTGAGCCGGTAATGCCGATGACCGGGCCGTGCAGGTACCAGCCAGCCAGCTCCACTTCGCCAATCACCGGAATGCCGCGGGCGCGCAAGCGATTGAGGATTTCCTCGTCGGCCGGCACACCCGGTGAAATAACCACCAGCTGCACGCCTTCGAAGGAGTTGTCTTCCTGCGGGCACAGGTCGATGCGAAGCTGGTTGACCTTCTCGCGAAGCTCGGGCGTCACGCGGGAATCGATGGCGCGGACATGTGCGCCGAGAGCGATCAGCAGCTCCGCCGCTGCGAAGCCCGATCGCGCCATACCGACCACGGCGACCACCGCGCCTTTCACGTCGAGATGTGGTGCTTTGCTCATCTTGTGTTGGTGGGGCAGGCCCACGGCCTGCCCCACATCGTGTTCATCGCAGCTTCAGCGTGGTCAGCGCGAACAGCGCCAGTACCAGCCCCGCAATCCAGAACCGCACAATGATCTTCGATTCCTTCCACCCCAGCGCCTCGAAATGATGGTGCACCGGCGCCATCTTGAAAATCCGCTTGCCGCGCAGTTTATAACTGCCCACCTGCAGAATCACCGACACGGCCTCCACGACAAACACGCCGCCGATAAACGGCAGCAGCAGCTCCTGCTTCACCAGGATCGCCACGGTGCCCATGCTGCCGCCGAGCGCGAGCGATCCTACGTCGCCCATAAATACTTCCGCCGGATGCGCGTTGTACCAAAGAAAGCCGATGGACGCGCCGGTCAGCGCACCGCAGAAAATCGTCAACTCGGCTGCGCCCGGCAACCGCGCTAGTCCCAGGTATTCGGCGAATCGCGCGTGGCCGGTGACATACGCCAGCACGGTCATCGCGCCCGCTGCGATGATCATGAGTCCGATGGCCAACCCATCGAGCCCGTCGGTCAGATTCACCGCGTTCGTCGAACCCACCAGGATCAGCGCCATGAATGCGTAGAACAGGACGAAGGCCAGCGGATACGTGATGGGATTTCCGGCCAGGCTGTGAATCAGCAGATCCGGCTTGAAGTTCTTCACGAAAGGGACATTGAGAGTAGTCGAATAAAGACCGCGCGCGTGCAGCCCCAGCAGGATGAACCCAATCAGCAGCGCCGCCACAATCTGCCACAGGAATTTCTGGCGCATAGTGAGGCCGAGGTTTTGCATCCGCCTCACCTTCGTGTAATCGTCCCAGAAACCGATCGCACCGAAAGAAACCAGGCCGAGCAACGCAATCCACACATAAGGATTGGTCAGGTTGGCCCACAGCAGCGTTGGCACGAAGATGGAGATAACGATCAGGATGCCACCCATGGTCGGGGTTCCCGCTTTGACCATGTGCGAGCGCGGCCCATCCTCGCGAATGTGCTGGCCGATCTGCATCTCGCGCAGCTTGCGGATCACCCACGGCCCCATAAAAATGCACAGGAACAGAGAGGTCAGGCTGGCGAAAGCCGTCCGCACAGTGGCGTACTGGATCACGCGAAACGGCGAGAAGTAGTGGAAAAGCTTCTCGTAAAACAGCCAGTAGAGCATGGATTCTAAGCCACGAACCTTTCGAGGGCCTTTTCGACGCGGGTTCCGCGAGAGCCTTTGAACAAAACGGCGTCGCCTTCGCGGGCGATTTCGCGTAAGTGCTCGCCTGCGCTTTCGGGAGTCTCAAAAAAATACGCGGCGGCCTCAGGGAGGCCCGCTTTCACGGCTGCGTCCACCATGGTTTTGGCAGCGCCGCGTATACCTACAAGCACAGACATCCCGCACTCGGCGGCGTAGCGGCCTACGTCCCGGTGCAGAACCTCGGACCAGCGTCCAAGCTCGAGCATCTCCCCGAGCACGGCGACGCGGCGTTGAGCCGGCGTATCGCGCAACACGTCGATCATCGCCCGTGCGGCGTCGGGGTTAGAGTTGTAGCAATCGTTAAAGATCAATATACCTCGGTGCGTGAACCGTTCGCCACGCATCCTGCCGGGCTTCAACCGGGCCACGGCGTCCGCCAAATCCGCGGTCGCGATTCCATATGCTTGCGCCACGGCGATGCCGGCCAGAATGTTGAGAATGCCATGGCGGCCGGTGAGTTCCGTCTGGACACGCGCCCCGTTCACGCGGAATCGCGCACCAGCTTCGGTGAAAACCACGTCCTCCGCGCGGACATCGGCTTCATGATCGATGCCGAACGTGATGGTCTCACCCGCATAAGTGAATTGCGCCACCCGGGCGTCGTCGGCGTTCAGTACGGCGATGCCATCGGCCGGCAACGACTCCACCAGTTCGCGCTTGGCTCGGGCCACGCCTTCAAGTCCGTCCTCGAAATTCTCCACGTGCGCGTGGCCTACGTTGGTGACCACGGCGATGCGCGGCCGCGCAATCTTTGCCAGATCGCGAATCTCGCCCGCGTGATTCATGCCGATCTCGATCACGCCTACCCGCGCCTCATCCGGCAGGCGGAGCAGACAAAGCGGCACGCCAATGTGGTTATTGAAATTGCCGTTGGTGCGGCCCGTGCGCAGCCGGGTAGAGAGCAGATCGGCGATCACCTCTTTGGTGGATGTCTTGCCCGCGCTGCCGGTGATCGCAACAATATCGCCGCCCCAGACGTCGCGCGCCCACGCAGCCAGCTTCTGAAGAGCGCACAACGCATCGTGCTTTACCGCCGCCACCGCCCCGCGCGCAAACGCCTCTCCGATGAAAGTCGACCCATCGAAGTTCGGCCCGCTGAGTGCGAAGAACAGATCGCCTGGCGCAAGGGTGCGCGTGTCCGTGCTCCAGCCGGTGATGGCAATGTCGCTCGCCGCTGCATCCGTAGGCAAAGTGAGAGCACGCTCTCCCAACACAACCTGCACCTGCTTCAGTTGGAACTGCATCCCATCTCCCGCAGCACCGTCCGCGCCACCTCACGGTCGTCGAAATGGACCGTCTTCGCGCCGGTAATCTGATACGTCTCGTGCCCCTTGCCCGCGAGAATCACCACATCGCCCGGCTTCGCCTCGTGCAACGCGATCCGAATCGCCTTCTCACGATCCGGTTCCACGGCGTGCGGCGTGTCGAAGCGGCGCAAGCCCACCAGCGCATCATTGATAATGTCCAGCGGGTCTTCCGACCGGGGATTGTCCGAAGTCAGCACCACGAAATCGCTCAGCTCGCCCGCGGCCATGCCCATCAGAGGACGCTTGCTGCGGTCGCGGTCGCCCCCGCAACCGAACAGAGTAATCACGCGTTTCGGAGCCAGTTCCCGCGCCACCGAGATCACGTTGCGCAGCGCGTCGTCGGTGTGGGCATAATCCACTACCACCAGGAACGGCTGTCCCTCGCGAATCCGCTCGAATCGCCCTGGCACCGCGCCGCATTCGGCCACTCCGCGAGCAATAACCTCAGGCGCGAGATCGTAGCTGATGCCTGCCGACACCGCGGCCAGAATGTTGTAGACGTTCATCCGCCCCACCAGCGGCGAACGCACCGCAAACGATCCGCCCTCGGAATCCACGGTGAACCGCACACCCTCGAAATTCATCTTCACGTCGCGTGCCCGCACTGTCGCGCCTTCTCCCAAGCCGTACCAGAGAGAGTGCGTCTCCTGCGCAGGTTCAATCCTGCGTCCCCATTCGTCGTCGCGATTGATGGCCGCCCACTTCGGCGGCGCGCCACTCGCGGGATGAAACAGCAGCAGCTTCGCCGCGAAGTAATTCTCCATGGTGTGGTGAAAATCGAGGTGATCCCGAGTGAGGTTGCTGAAAACCGCCGTGTGAAACGTCATTCCCTGCACGCGTCCAACTGCCAGCGCGTGCGACGAAACTTCCATTGTGACATGCGTGCCACCGGCCTCTTCTAACTCGTGAAAAAGCCGGTAGAGATCGAGCGATTCGGGCGTGGTGTTCACCGCCAGCAGCCTTTTCTCCCCAAGGCGATATTCGATGGTCCCCACGAGCGCGGTAGTCCGTCCGGCCGAGCGCAGCATCTCATCGATGATGAAAGCCGTCGTGGTCTTCCCATTCGTCCCGGTGATGCCGGTCAGTGCCAGCCGCCGGTCGGGCGATCCATAGAAATTCCTCGCTGCCTGGGCAAGAGCCGCGCGCCCGTGCTCCACCTGTATCCAGGGCGCAGCCCATCCGTCAGGCGCGGGCAACTCGCTCACAACCGCGATCGCACCGCGCTCCATTGCCGCCGCCGCGAATCGCCGCCCATCCACTTTCGCACCAGGAAACGCGAAGAACACGAACCCAGGCTCGATCCGCCGCGAGTCGTAGTCGAGTCCGGCGATATCGGATGAGGTCAGCGATGCCGGAAGCGGTTGCAGGAGCCGAATGCCGGAGAGCAGTTGTTCCAGCGTCATTTTGTGGCTAATTGGCGAATTGCACCCGTACTTTTTGCCCGGAAGCAAGCATCCCGCCGGCCAGGGGCGCCTGCGCGCGCGCCACTCCGTGTCCCTGAAATACCACGGGGATGCCGTCTGCCGCGGCTTCCTGTGCCACGCCCCGCAGGGTCATACCGACAAAGTTAGGCACCTTCGGACCAACCAGCACTCCGGAAGCGAGTACACCGGACGCAGGCGATTCGGACGCGGGCCCCTGTAAAAATACCCGCTGGTCCCCCGAGTCGGTCCCGTTATCCGGGCCTTCGTCGGAGGAATCCAGCGGGGGGGGATCGGATCCGAGATCCGCAATTGCAGCAACGTCGTTGTCGTCGACCTTGCCGTTGTCCGGGTTGGGAGAAGAGTCCGGTAAATCCCTGGGCACGCCCAGATAGCGCAACGCCGCTTCCGCCACGGTCTTGAACACGGGCGCCGAAACCTCCGCGCCGAAGCCGTCGTGACCGGTTGCACCGTTCGCCGTAACCACAATCACAATGGCCGGATCGGCAACCGGAGCGAAGCCCATGAAGGACGAGTTGTAGAAGTGGGTGTACTTGTGCGTCGTGTTATCGGCGATTTGCGCGGTGCCTGTCTTGCCCGCCGTCGAATAACCATTCAGCCGCGCGTTCCTGCCGGTGCCATTGAGTACCACGCCTTCCATCATGTGGCGCATGGTAAACGCCGTCTGCGCCCGAATCACACGTTGCGGCGAGTCCACCTGTTGGTTGGCCAGCAGGTGCGGCTTCACCAGATAACCGCCGTTGGCGATCACGGAGCACGCGCGCGCGAGTTGCACGGTGGTCACCATAACTTCATGGCCCATGGACACCGACGCGATGGAGGTCCTGCTCCACTTGTCCGGGGCACGCACCACGCCACGCATTTCGCCCGGCAGTTCCAGCCCGGTCCTCTGGCCGAAACCGAATCGCTTCACGTATTCGTACAGCTTTTCCTTGCCCACCTTGATGCCAATTTGAATCGCTCCGATGTTGCTCGAGTGCGCCAGCACGCCGGACATCGGCAGTGCGCCGTAAGGCTCATGATCGTGAATGACGCGGTCGAAGAAATGGAACGCCCCGTTGTAGCAGGGGACCACGGTGTCCGGCGTCATCTTCGTGGTTTCCAACGCGGACGTGAGGGTGACCACCTTGAACACCGATCCCGGCTCGAACATTCCCGAGACCGCGTTGTTGTAGCGCGCTCGTGGATCGTCGCCGGGCTGCGGCGGCTTGTTCGGATCGAACGTGGGATAGCTGGCCAAGGCGAGAATCTCGCCGGTCTTCGGGTCCATCGCCACCACGCTGCCGGTCCAGCAGTGGTGATCGATAATGGTTTTCTTCAGCTCACGCTCGGCAATGTACTGGATGCGGCTGTCGATACTGAGATGGATGTCCTGGCCAGGCTCGGCCGGAGCGCTGGCGTTTTCCTCCTCAAAACTCTGCTGGCGTACGTCGGTGCTGACGCGAACAATTCCCACACGCGGGGCGAGCTGGCTGTTCAGCTTCAACTCCACGCCTTCCAGCGCCCGGTTATCGGCGCTCATGCTGCCAACCACGTGCGCGGCCAGGTCATCGTATGGATAGAAACGCCGGGTCTCCGATTCGAACTGGATCCAGTCCAGATTCAGGCTGCGCAGCCGTTCGGATTCTTCCGGCTCGATCTTCCGCTTGATCCATAGAAAACCGCGATGGTCCGCCACCGCGCCGTTCAAATCCGCCAGTAACTGCCGCTGATCCAGTTTCAGAATCTTCGCGAGGATTTCCGAAGCCACGCCGGTATCGCCGATTTGCAGGGGATCGACGTAAACCGAATCGACAGGCAGGCTCATCGCCAGCCGCTGGCCATTGCGATCGAGAATGGCCCCGCGCGGGGGCTCTACCTTTATCAGATGTTCGTGTTCGTTGTCGGCAAGACGGTGGAGTTGCGCGTGATCGACGATCTGCAACTGAACCAGGCGCACGAGCACGATGGCGGCCCAGCAGAACGTGAACCGTGCGAAGCGGCGCACGCGGGCCATCGAGAACTCGAGATCGGCCGGCTCATAGTGGCGGTCATCCACGGCGAAATCCCCATCAACGCCTATTGAGCCGCTGCCGTCAGAGAGTGCGCGGTGTTCTGCGCCAGGCGGCTGCCGTCCCGATTATCGAGGAACACCATGCGTCCGGGCGCGGGGGCGGTGTAATCGCGCGCCTTCGCCACCTTGTCGAGATTCCCGGGACTCAGCAGCCTACTCTCTTCCAGTTGCTCCACAGCTATAGCCGTCTGCAGTTTCTGCCGCTCGTCGCGGAGGGTCTGAAGCTGATAGCCGGAGAGCAAGCCGAGTACGCTGGGCAACATCAGGACCAGCAGCGCCAGCGTGCTGGCCACGCCGGCTCCAATCACTTTCCAGCACGCCCTCCCGGCCCGCGGGTCGTCCTCTCGCACCACGCCCGAGTTGTCGATCTTCTTGACAAAACAGTAAAGACTCTCGTTGGCGAGGGGGCGAACCGCAAAGTCGTTAGCCGTGTCGCGCACGTGCGTGGCTGCCTGTGCCGCGCCGCGGGGGAGCATGAATCTGTCGAGTAATGTTGCCAGCGTTGCCATGTTCTTTTCGCTATCTCATCTCCACCGCGCGGAGCTTGGCGCTTCGCGACGGCGGGTTACTTCTGACCTCTTCCTCGGTCGGCCTGATGACGTGCTTCGTCAGAATCTCCGCACGCCCGGACCGTGCCATGTCCTGAAAACTCCGCTTGACCAAACGGTCTTCCAGCGACATGAACGTAATGAAAACCACGCGGCCGCCGCCCCGCACCAGATTGGGCATTTCGGCCAACAATCCTTCCAACTGATCCAGCTCCCCGTTCACGGCGAGCCGCAGCGCCATGAAAATCTGCGTGGCCGGGTGCAAACGGCCCGTCCGGGGTATGGCCTGCTCCACAATGCCAGCCAGTTGCCCGGTAGTGTGGACAGGCCGCGCCCGAACGATTGCTCTGGCTGCTTGCCGCGACCTCCGTTCTTCGCCGAGCCGGAAAATCAGGCCGGCGAGTTCCTTCTCCGACATAAAATTGACCAGATCCGCGGCTGTCGTCCCGCCGCTTCGATCCATACGCATATCCAGCGGACCGTCCGCCATCAGCGAGAACCCGCGTTCCGGGTCCGTTAGCTGATAGCGGCTGACTCCAAGGTCCGCCAGCGATCCATCCACTCGCTCCACAGCCGAGGCTTCCAGCGCCCGGCGTACGTCCGAAAAGCTCCCATGATGAAACCGAATCCGCGCGGCCACATCCGCCGTGTTCTGCTTCGCGCGCTCCAGCGATTCCGCATCCCGGTCGCACGCAATCACGAATCCCGTGGTCAGCCGTTCGGCGATCGCTCGCGTGTGCGAACCGAGTCCGGCGGTCACGTCCAGATACACGCCGTCCGGCCGTATCGCCAGGTATTCCAGCGCCTCGCCAAGCATGACCGGAACGTGCATACATACCGCTTACCGCAGCCCCTTCTTTTCGAGCCTGCTCAGTTTCTCGAGCACGTTCTCGCGAGCCCGGGCCTGCTTCTCCTTGTACAGCGCCTCCGTGAGAACGCTGATGCGGCCCTTGTAGCAATCGAGGAACACCGGCTGCGATTCCAGCTTCAGTAACTGCCTCAATTCCGCGGGCACCAGCACCCGGCCCTGCGCGTCCACTTCCGAGCTGCCGCCCAGATCCTTAGCCAGGAAGGCGACGTCGGCCGCCGTATCCGGGTCGTCCGTGTCCTGCTCCAGCAGGTTCTCGTTGAACTTCCACAGCGAAAGCGGGTAAATTCGAACTGTGCGAAGATCGAGGCTGGTTATGAACACCCGGCGCTCCGAGCCCTCTCCGGCGAAAACCGCATGCAGGTACTGCTGGAAGTCGGTGGGCAGCTTGAGGCGGCCCTTTTCATCGACACGAGCCGGGTAAATGCCCAAAGGAGCAGAGACTACCGGCGTCGGTCTTGCTTCGGCTTCCATTTCGACCCACTGGTGACCACTTTCGGCCACCGCAAATCAAGTAAACCACGGGTACCGGTGTCGATGCAATGTTTTTCTTATCGCTTCCGATACACGTTTTCCGGATAATCCGAATAAAAGGCGAAAACCATCGCTCAGGCCGGGTTACATTGGGAAGAATCATGGATGCTTTCACGCCCACCGAACGCACGCAGGTGCGCCGCCTGCCCAAGCGCGCTGTCTACGACAAAGCTCAGGTTCACGCCATTCTCGATGAGGGCCGAATCTGCCACGTCGGTTTCGTGATGGACGGGCAGCCGTTCGTCATCCCCACCGGATACGCGCGGAGCGCCGATCAAATCTACATCCACGGTTCGGCCGCCAGCCGCATGATTCGCACGGGCACGGAGGGCTTGGACGTGTGCGTGACGGTGACTCTGATCGACGGGTTCGTGCTCGCGCGCTCGGCCTTCCATCACTCGATGAATTACCGGTCCGTTGTCGTGCTGGGGAAGGCGCGCCTGGTGACCGACCCTGACGAAAAAATGGAAGCCCTGCGTTGTTTCACCAACCACATCGTCGCCGGCCGCTGGGAAGAGGTGCGCCAGCCGGTGCCGCAGGAAATGAAAGCCACCAGCGTGCTCGCGCTCGCGCTCGACGAGGTCTCCGCCAAAGTTCGCACCGGCGGCCCGATCGACGACGAAGAGGACTACGCTTTGCCCGTATGGGCGGGAGTTGTGCCGGTGCGCCCACAGTTGGGGGAGCCAATTCCGGACGACCGCCTGCTGCCCGGATTGACGGCCGTTGACACGGCCCGGCTACTTCGGTGACAGGTACTTCCGTTCGTACCTAAGGCAGAACCGCCTCAATCGCGTCGCAGGCCCCGGTCAACCCGTCTTCCGCCTGGATTTGCTCACCAATCTCCGCCGCACGCTTAGCAAACCGAGCGTCGTTGAGTAAACGATCGAGTGCGTCAGCGGCGGTTATGGCTGAGTAACGAGCGCGGGGCACGTGAAGCCCCATTCCCAGACGCTTCACCCGCGCGGCATTGTCGGGCTGATCCCAGCCGTAAGGAACGAACAACATGGGTTTGCCTGCAAGCATCGCCTGACCGGTGGTTCCCGAGCCGCCCTGATGCACAATCGCGGCCGCGTGTGGAAAGATGCGCGAATACGGCGAGTAAGGCAATACCAGGATGTCTTTCGAATTGGCGCGAGGAGCGGGATTCGCACCCACCAGTAGTACCGCTCTTCGCCTCAGAAGTCTCGTTGCCTCCGCGCTGGCGTCATAGAAATCGCCCGGATTGTGCACCGCCGTCGACCCCAGCGTGAACACGATAGGCGCATCTCCCGCCGCGAGAAATGCCGTCAACTCTTCCGGTGCGTCATCGGCTGAATCCCGGCCATCGAAGAAAACAAATCCAGGTTGAACGGTCTGG
>Ga0326727_10017612_pt1 | contig 14777 bp, 17 predicted proteins | sample MB2enrmetagenome_FD_207643 | JGI IMG/M metagenome (GOLD analysis project Ga0326727, IMG submission 207643) | Lab enriched peat soil microbial communities from McLean, Ithaca, NY, United States - MB29MY | ecosystem: Environmental > Terrestrial > Soil > Wetlands > Peat | place: USA: New York... | reverse complement strand
GGTCACCGGGGACACGGTCGGCGATCCCAACAAGGACACCGCCGGTCCCGCGATCAACCCGATGATCAAGGTGATGAACGTCATGGCCATCCTGCTGGCCCCCGCCATCGCCGTCCATCACCTCTTCTTCTAGGCTCGGGCGCACGGGATCGCCCGCCGCGCCAGCCGCCGTTCGCGGCAGGTGACAGCGGCGGGCGCCCGGGGCACCGGGGTGGGGGTGGGAGCGGTATCTTCCGAGCCCATGGGTGGGCGCTGGCTCCGCCGGCTCGGCCAGGCAGCGGTCCGCGTCATCGACGCCAACCCGTGGGGATGGGTCCCCACCCTGGTGGTCGCCCTCCTCGTCGCCGGGCTGCTCCTCCGCCTGAACGGCTACACGACCTACCCGCGCTTCGGCGCCAATGAGGACGAGGTCGCCTGGGCGTGGCTCGGGCAGAGCCTCTGGCTGCACCACTGGCCGGCCTCGTGGAGCTACCTCCCCGAGCACCTGCCGGTGGCCGCCATGGCCACCTCGCGGGGGGTGTACCTCCCCTACGTCAGCCCCTTCCTGGACCAGCCGCCCCTCTTCGGCCTGCTGGTCGGCGGCATGGCCCTGCTCGCCGGCCAGCAGACCCCGACGCAGGTCGGTCCGGAGGCCATCCGCCTGGTGCCGATCGCGCTCAGCATGGTCAGCGCCTGGCTCCTCTACCTGCTCGCCGCGCGCCATCTCGGGCGGGCCACCGCCGTGCTGGCGCTGGCCGCGTTCTGCCTCTCCCCGTGGATGATCAGCGCCGGCCGGGTGGTTGAGGCCGATTGGGCGCTGGCGGCGATGCTGCTTGGGGTCCTGGTGCTCGCCAGCCACCGGGGAAGGCTGCCGACGGCCGTCCTGCTCGGGCTCTGCGTCCTGGCGCCCCTGGTCAAGGTGCCCGGTGTCTTCGTCGGAGCGGGCGCCGCCGTGGCCCTGCTCACCGAGCGCCGCTGGGCGATGGCGCCGCTCGCCCTGCTCGCCGCCCCGGTGGGGGTGGGCCTGTTCGCCGCCTACGGCGCGGCGGTGGACTGGCACCAGTTCGTGCTCGTCTGGCAGGTGCAGGCCGCCCGTCACACCAGCCTGGCCGCGGGGGCGCAGTTCCTCCTCTCGACCAACTCCGGGCTCTGGAACTTCGTGCCGCTCGACGACCCGCTCTGGTTCGTCGGCATGGTCGGGCTCGCGGTCATGCTCCTGCGCCGACCGCTGGGCCCCTCGGCGCGGATCCCCCTCGCCTTCGCCGGCTACGCCCTGCTCATGGCGCTGACCGCGAGCACCGAGGGCGCCCAGTACTACGGCTGGTATCGCTTCACCGTCGACCCCCTCGTGTGCATCGGGGTCGGTGACCTGATCGCGCAGAACCTGCCCCGCCTGCAACTGCCTGGGCTCGACCGGCTCCGGCGAGAGATCGCCGCCCTCCGGACCCCCAGCCCGGCCGGCCCGGACGCGGCCGCCTGAGCCGTCCCGAGGCTTCCGGGGCGCCGACTAGACTGCTTCCGGTGGACGAGTACGCGCTCGAGATCGACTCGCTGCGCCGCACCCTCGACCGCCTCCGCGCCGAGGAGGCTGACCCCACGATCATCGACGAGTACGAGGTGGAGCTGCGCATCCTGCGCGCCCTCTACGCGGCGGCGCTCGAGACCGTCGCCGCCGGCGATCTTGACCCCCGCCTCTCTGGGGCCCTGGAGCAGCTCGGCTTCGGCGCCTGGGGCCTGGACGGCGTCTACAGCTTCGTGTACGAGGCGGCCCTGGATGCCGAGACCGACGGCCGCGACCTGGCGGCGGTGATCGGGGAGACTGACTTCGCGGGGTCGCTGCTGGCGGCGGCCGGCGAGCTCAACTAGTCGCGGCCGGAGTCCCTCTCCCTTCCGCAGGGCCGGCCGCGGTCGGCTCGGGCAGCTTGATGCCGGGGTTGAGCAGCCCGGAGGGGTCGTACCGCCGCTTGAGGCGGTGCATCAGCTGGAGCCCCGCGGTGCCGAGCTGGCGCTCCGCATAGGCGAGCTTGGTGGTCCCGACCCCGTGCTCGCCGGAGAGCGACCCGCCCATGCCGAGCACGGTCTCGAAGAGGTCGGCGGCGGCCGCGTCGCCCCGCTCCCGCTCCCCGGGCCGGCGGGGATCGATGAGGAAGGTGACGTGGAGGTTGCCGTCGCCAAGATGGCCGAAGTTGACCACCGGAACCTCGCGACGGGCGCCGATGGCCTCGGTGCGGCCGACCAGCTCCGCGATCCGGTCGCGTGGCACGACGACGTCCTCGTTGATCTTGCCGACCATGACGGTGGCGACGGCCGCGCTCACCGCCCTGCGGGCCTCCCACAGCCGCGCCGCCCCGGCCGCGTCGGCGGCGCGGTCGACGTGGGCGGCACCGGCGGCGCTGAGCGCTGCGGCGGCGGCCCCCGCCTCGGCTCTCACCGCCGCCTCGTCACCCTCCACCTCCACCAGCACCAGGGCCATCCCCGGGGGTGCCGCCACCAGGCCGGTGCGGGTGACCGCCGCCACCGCGCTGGCGTCGAGGAACTCCAGGGCGGCGGGGACGATCCCCTCGCCGCCGATCTCTCCGACCGCCCGGAAGGCCGGCTCCAGGCCGCCGAAGCGCGCCGCCAGGGTGGCGCGCGCAGCGGGGGCGGGGAGGAGGCGGAGCGTCACCTCGGTGATCACCGCCAGAGTGCCCTCGGAGCCTGCCACGAGGGGCAGCAGCGGCGAGGCCTCGCCTTCCTCGCCGACCCGCACCACCCGGCCGTCGCCGAGCACCAGCGTGGCCCCGACCAGGAAGTCGGCGGTCGTCCCGTAGCGGAAGGCGTGGGGTCCGGCGGCGTTGCAGGCGACGTTGCCGCCGATGGTGCTGGTGCTGGCCGCCCCGGGATCGGGAGGGTAGTGGAGGCCGGCGGCGGCGGCCCGGTGGTGGATGGCCGCGGTCACGGTCCCCGCCTCGGCCCGCAGCCGCCCGCGGTCGGCGTCCAGGAGGAGGATCCGGCGCATCCGGCAGAGGTTGACGACGACGCCGCCGTGGCGGGCGACCGCCCCCGCCGCGTAGCCGGTGCCCGCACCCCGGGGGACGACGGGCAGCCCGCGCTGCGCGCACACCCGGACGACCCCGCTCACCTCCTCGGTGGTGGCGGGGAGGACGACGGCATCGGGGAGACGCCGCTCCCCCGATGCTCCGAAGGCGTCGAAGGCGTAAGCGGCGAGGTCGGCCGGGCGGGTGTGGACGTGGGCCGGGCCGACCTGCCGCTCCAGGTCGCGCCGGGCCGCGGCGGAGAGCATGTCCGGGATTCTGACCGCCCCGCCGGCACGGCGGACATCCGGGTGGGCGGCCCCCACCGGGGCGTCAGCCGCGCGCCCGGGGTCGGGCCCGGGAATGGCCGTGGCTATACTCGGTCAGCGATGGCAGAGCCCCCGACGATCGCAGCCATCGAGCAGGCGCTCGCCACCGTGATGGAGCCGGAGCTTCACCGCGACATCGTCAGCCTCCACATGGTCCGGGACATTCGGGTGGAGGAGGCGGCCGTCTCCCTGCGCATCGTGCTGACCACCCCGGCGTGCCCGCTCACCGACCGCATCGAGCAGGAGGTGCGAGCGGCGGTGCTGGCCCAGGTCCCGGGTGTGGAGACGGTGTCGGTGGCCTGGGACAGCGATGTCACCTCGGGATCCCGGGGACTGCCCGGGCGCCAGGAGATCCCCGGGGTCAAGAACACGGTGGCGGTCAGCGCCGGCAAGGGCGGCGTCGGCAAGACCACGGTGAGCGTCAACGTCGCCATCGCCCTCGCCCAGGCTGGCGCTCGCGTCGGCCTCCTGGATGCGGACATCTATGGCCCGAACGTGCCGATCATGATGGGCCTCCGCGACCAGCCCCAGGCCGCCGAGTCGGGGAAGATGATCCCGCTCTCCGCCTTCGGCATCGAGGTGGTCAGCTTCGGCACCATCCTCAAGCCGGGTCAGCCGGTGATGTGGCGGGGCCCGATGCTGGCCAAGGCGATGCGGGAGTTCCTCTACGAGGTCGAATGGGGGCAGCTCGACTACCTGGTGATCGACCTCCCGCCCGGCACCGGCGACGTCCAGATCAGCCTGGCCCAGTCCATCCCCCTCAGCGGGGCGGTGATCGTCACCACCCCCCAGGACGTCTCCATCGCCGACGTCAGCCGGGGCATCCAGATGTTCACTCAGCTCCGCCTCCCGGTCCTCGGGGTCATCGAGAACATGAGCGGCTTCATCTGCCCCCACTGCGGGGAGCGCACCGACGTCTTCGGTTCCGGCGGCGGCCGCCAGCTCGCCGAGCAGCACGGCCTGCGCTTCCTCGGCGAGATCCCGCTCGACCCCGGGGTGCGGCTGGGCGGCGGCGACGGCCGGCCGCTGATGGCGGCGGCGCCCACCTCGCCGATGGGGCTGATCTTCCGGGGCGTCGCCGAGCAGATCGCCGCCGAGGTGAGCGTGGAGAACTACGCGGCGAGCGGCGGACCCCAGATGCCGAGCGCGCCGCGTCTCCCCGTCCGCGGCTGACGCTCCGCGAGCAGGCACCGGCCCGGCGGCCGGCCGCTACTCGTCCTCTTCCTCGTCGTCCAGGTGGGTGGCTCTCATCGGTGGACCTCCGTGCTGTGGAAGGCTCTGCTGCTCTGTATATCCCATCGGCGGGGCGCCGCGCCGCCTGTCGCGCCCGGGCCGCGGCCCTCAGGCCGGGAGGAAGCCGGCGAACAGGTCGTCGCTGTCCATCGCCGGGTTGCCGACCTGGGCGAAGACCTGGAAGCGGGCGCGCAGCGAGGCGTACTGCTGGGCCAGCCCGGGGTCGTGGTACGCCTCCACCGGGTCCCAGGGGTGGAGGAAGCGCACCTGCTCGATGCCCGCCTGGAGCAGCTCCTTGAGACAGCCGAAGCAGGGCTGCATGGTCGAGGTGATCGAGGCGCCCAGGGTCTGCTGGCCGAAGCGAGCGGCGGTGAGCAGCGCGTTCTGCTCGGCGTGGACGCAGATGCAGACGTCATAGGCGCCGCCGCGCAGGGCGGTGTCGAGGTCGCGCTGGGCACAGCGCCGGCATCCCCCCTCAGTGCAGTTGGGCATCCCAAACGGGGTCCCGTTGTACCCGGTGCTGAGGACGCGGTCCTCCCGGGTGATGACGGCTCCCACCCGCCGCCCCAGGCAGTCGGCCCGGCTTCGCGCGGCAATGGCGAGGAGCAGGAAGTAGAGCTGCTTGTCGGGGCGGCTGCGGCGCCCGGCTGGGGCGGGGGTGTCGGTCATCGCCGGGTCAGCGTACTCTCGCAGAGCGTTCGGTCTGGTGAAATGGGCCGGGGCGAGTAGCTCAGCCGGTTAGAGCAGGGGGCTCATAACCCTCGGGTCGCAGGTTCGAATCCTGCCTCGCCCACTCCGCTGGCCTGTGGACCAAGGTCCCGGGATGCGGTAGGCCATTAGGTGCTGGTAATAATATGTACGGATGGTACATTCTTCGGCAGCACCAGCCCGCGGAGATCCCCGACCTGCCCGCCATGACCCCTCCCCCCGCGCCGCCGACCTCTGATCCCGCGATCGCCGCGGAGGGTCGCCGGGTGATGCACGAGCGGCGGCGGCTGGGCAACGCCTGGCTCGCCGGCGGGCTGGCGCGGCTCACCCCACCCCAGCTGGCGAACCTCGCAGCGGCTCCCGACGCAATCGAGCAGGTGGTGCTGGTCGAGGGCGGCGCCGGAGGCACCCCGATGGGCGCAACTCCGCTGTCGGTACGGCCCCAATGAGCGTCCGCTCGGCGCTCTCCGCGCCCCGCACCCAGAACGTCGGCCCCCGCTACAAGTGGCTGGTGCTGTCCAACACCACGGTGGGCGTTCTGCTCTCGGGGATGAACCAGACCAGCCTGATGATCGCCCTGCCGGTGATCTTCCGGGGCATCGACCTCAACCCCCTCCAGCCCTCGAACTTCCCCTTCCTGCTCTGGATCATGATGGGCTACATGCTGGTCCTGGCCACCATCGTGGTGACCGTGGGCCGGATCGGCGACATGTTCGGCCGGGTCCGCATGTACAACCTCGGCTTCGCCGTCTTCACTGTCGCCTCCGTCCTGCTCTCGCTGGTCTGGAGCACCGGCGCCAACGGCGCCCTCGAGCTGGTGCTGATGCGCATGGTCCAGGCTGTCGGCGGAGCCCTGCTGATGGCCAACTCCGCGGCCATCATCACCGACGCCTTCCCCAGCGAGCAGCTCGGCCTGGCCCTCGGGGTCAACATGGTTGCAGCCATTTTTGGCACTTTCTTCGGGATCCTGGCCGGCGGGCTGCTCTCCCAGGTGGGTTGGCGCTGGGTGTTCCTGGTCAACGTCCCCTTCGGCCTGTTCGGCACGGTGTGGGCCTACGCGAAGCTGAAGGAGATCGGTGTCCACATCCGAGCCCGCATCGACTGGCTGGGCAACGTCGCCTTTGCCGGCGGGCTGGGCATGGTGCTGGTGGGAGTGACCTATGGGATCCAGCCCTACGGGAACTCGCTCACCGGCTGGGGCAACCCCTTTGTGCTGGGGATGATCTTCGGCGGTCTGGCGCTGCTGGCCGCCTTCGTCGTGATCGAGCTGCACGTCAAGGACCCCATGTTCAACCTCGCCCTCTTCCGCATCCGCTCCTTCACCGCCGGCAACATCGCCGGCTTCCTGGCCGCGGTGGGCCGGGGTGGCTTCCAGTTCATCCTGATCATCTGGTTCCAGGGGATCTGGCTGCCCCAGCACGGCTACGACTTCACCGTGACCCCGCTCTGGGCGGGCGTCTACATGATCCCGTGGACGGCGGGCTTCGTCCTCTCCGGACCGCTCGCCGGCCGGCTCTCCGACCGCTACGGCGCCCGAGCCTTCGCCACCGCGGGGATGGTGATCTCGGCCGGCTCCTTCCTCCTCATGCTGCTCTTCCCCGCCAACTTCGACTACGAGCTCTTCGCCCTGGTGCTGCTGCTGAGCGGCATCGCCCAGGGCCTCTTCGCCGCGCCCAACACCAGCTCGATCATGAACTCGGTCCCGGCCCGCGACCGCGGCGCCGCGTCGGGGATGCGGGTCACCTTCGCCAACACCGGGATGCCCATCTCCATGGGGCTGCTCTTCACCATCATGGTGCTCGGCCTCAACGGCAGCGTCCCCACGGCGATGTACAGCGGTCTGGTCAGCCACGGGGTGCCCGCCGCCGCCGCCACCCAGCTGGCCCACGTGCCCCCGCTCGGCTACCTCTTCGCTGCCTTCCTCGGCTACAACCCGATCGCCATGCTGCTCGGTCCCAAGATCCTGGGCAGCCTGCCCGCCCACCAGGTCGCGGTGCTGACCAGCCGCCGGTTCTTCCCCCAGCTGATCGGCCCCGCCTTCAAGAGCGCGCTGGTCCCCATCCTGCTCTTCGCGGCGGTGATGAGCCTGATCGCGGCGGTGGCGTCGGCGCTGCGCGGCTCCAAGTTCGTCCACGCCGAAGCCGGCTCCACCCTGCAGCGCGCCGCGCGTGCGCGTGCGCGCGCCACCTCCCGGGCGGCGGGAGGCAGCGTCGCCCACGCGGCGGTCGCCGTCGGGGGCGGTGGGGCGCCGGCGGCGATCCCCGAGCACCCGCGCGCCGACCCGGACATCCCACCCAGCTCGGGTCCGCGGTAGCCGTCCGGGTACGGGCTATGCTCGGCCGGTGACCGCGGCAGCCGGCAGCGGGGCGACGTCGTGAGCGAGGCCTACGTGCACGGCTATCACCGGCGCGAGAACGAGCGCCTCCACGACCAGGCCGGAGCGCTCTCCGACCTGCTCCACGCCGACACCGCCTACCCCGCCGGGAGCAGGGTGCTCGAGGCCGGCTGCGGCGTCGGCGCCCAGACCCTGACGCTGGCTCGGCGCAGCCCCGCCGCGAGCTTCGTGTCGATCGACGTCAGCGCCGATTCCATCGCCGAGGCGACCCGGCGTGTGAGCGCGGCAGGACTCGCCAACGTGGAGCTCCGGCAGGCGGACATCTTCGCCCTCCCCTTCGGCGCCGGCAGCTTCGACCACATCTTTGTCTGCTTCGTGCTCGAGCACCTGGCGCGGCCGGCCGCGGCGCTCTCCATCCTGCGCGAGCTGCTCCGGCCGGGCGGCACCATCACCGTCATCGAGGGCGACCACGGCTCCGCCTTCTTCCACCCCGACAGTGCCGACGCCCACGCCGCCATCGAGTCTCTGATCGAGATCCAGCGTGAGACAGGCGGCGATGCCCTCATCGGCCGTCGGCTCCACCCGCTCCTGGTCGAGGCCGGCTTCACCGGGGTCCGGGTCTCACCCCGAATGGTCTACGCCGACGCGAGCCGCCCCGCTCTTGTCGACGGCTTCACCAGGAAGACGTTCACGGCCATGATCGAGGGGGTGCGCGGGCAGGCCGTCGGCGGCGGACTGATCGCGGCGGACCGCTTCGACGCCGGCATCCGTGACCTCTACCGCACCGCCGAGGAGGACGGGGTCTTCTGCTACACGTTCTTCAAGGGCGTCGGCGCGAGGGAGGCGCGCTCCTAGCTGCCTGCGCACGGCGCGGCCACCCAAACCTGGACCCGGTCCGCGGTCTCCTCAGCGGAGGCGGTAGCGGATCGGCCGCTCGTCGCTCGCCACCACCTTGGCCCCGGCCCTCTCCAGGATGCGGCGCACCTGCTGGCCGCTGATCCCGGGGCCGAGGCGGTCGCGGATCCCCACCACCGGGAGCGGGTGGGCGGAGCTGCGCAGGGCGGCGAGCACGCGGGCCTCCAGGGAGGTCCCATTGCCGTCGGCTGCCTCGTCCGCGATGGAGGCGGGCCCCGGGACCTCGGGAGCCGGCGGCGGGACGTCCAGGGACTGCGGGGGCGAGGGCGCGGGCATGCGGATCGCGGCCGGCGTGGGCGGGGTCTCCCCCCGGAGGCGGGCGAGCAGCGTGGGGAGATCGTCCAGCACCTGGCGGACGAAGATGGGCGTGCCGCTCACCTCGATCTCACGCTCCCCATCCTTGAGACGGACGCTCGACGGGGTCGGCGCCGGCTCGGAGCTGGACCGTCCGGCCGGTGCCGGTCCGCGATATGGCGGTCTTGGGTAGGAGCGGTCGTCCGGCGGACGCCGGGGGACGAACGGACGGTCAGTGGTCATGGCTGCCCGTCACCCGTCGGCGGGAACGCGGCGTGATCGCGCCTCAGGCCGAGGCACCGTCGTCCTGGTTGGTCGCGGTCGAGGCGGCGCCCCTGCTCCGGTGCGACCGGGTGGGCTTGCCCTCCTCGGTCTCCTCCGGGGCCTCCGTGGCCTCGGCGCCCTCGGCTGACGCCGAGCCGGTGACCGGGAGCGTGATCGGCTCGGGCTCCTCCTCGTCGAGCGGCGGGCCGAAGACGAGCTCGGAGAGCTTGGCCTTGAGCGGGGTCCGGGTGATGACCAGGTACACGCCCCCCGCCACCCCGGTGACGACGACGACCCGCCGGATCCGCCGGCCCCAGCGCTTGGGGTGGGCCGCCTTCTTGGCGGCCTTCTCGGCGGCGCGCCGTTCCTTCTTGGACATGGGCGGCATCTGAGCGACCTCGTGCGAGAGCCGGTCCGCGGCGTCGGCGAGGGCCACCGCCGCCCTCTCGGCGGCGTGGCTCAGCGTCTCCGCGGAGGCGTGGGCGGCGCTGCGGACGTGCGGGCTGGCGGCCTGCTGGGCCCCGCGGGCTACCACCAGCGCCCGCTCCGCGAGCTCGGTGACCGTCTCGGCCGCCTTCTCGACGGCCCTGTGGCCGGCCTCAGCCGGTGTCTTGTCGATCACGGCGGACCTGGAGCGTCGACCCAGCATGGTCCTTCTCCTCGATGGGCGGCTCATCAACGGCTGGGGCGGAAGGTGGCTCCGGAGGTGGGATTCCCGACCAGCAGCGTCGCTCTCGCCCCACGGGTGGCGCTGCGGTCACGCACGTTCAACCCTGGCGCAATGCTGACACAGCGGGCACGTCAGGGGTAGTCGGTACAGGCCGCCGGCACCGCCGCTCAGGCCGCCCGGGCGAGCGCCCTCAGGTGCCGCGGGGCGAGGCTGGTCGCGAGCGGCGCGTCGAGGAACCAGCGGATCCGCGCGGCGGTCACCGCACCCACCACCCGGGCCAGCTCCTCCTCGGGCGCGGCATAGATGGACGCCAGGCTGGAGAAGGCCGCGGCGAGCCGGATCAGGGCGTCGTCATCATCCCCGACGATCTGGCGCAGGTGTCCCACCCGGCGGCTCGCCAGCTCGCCGGTGGGCCCGTCCCCGAGGGGCAGCTCCAGCTCGATCGTGGGGTCCGCGACCATGGTCCCATGGTAGCGAACTTATGTTCGTATGTCAAACGGCCGGGCTCGGTTACCCTGAGCCCCATGCCCCTCTACGAATACCGCTGCAACGACTGCGCCTCGGTGTACGAGGTGATGCGGCCGATGGCCGAGCGCGAGCTGGCCGCCGTCTGCCCTCGCTGTGAGGGCCGGACGAGCATGCCTCTGATCAGCCGGGTGGGGATGCTCACCGGCGGCGAGGCCGGCGCCAGCGAGCAGGTGGGACCCTCCACCGGGGGCGGGTGCTGTGGCGGCAGCTGCGGCTGCGGAGCCGGCTGAGCGGGGCTCAGGACACCCCGGTTGGGGCCTCGGCCTGGGCCCCTCCGACCAGGTCGAGCTCGAGCTGGAGCAGATTGTCGATGAAGACGCGCCGGTGCTCGGGGTGGACGCCGCGGGCGAGGATGGCGGCGCGGTGGGCCGGCGCCCCGTAGCCCTTGTTGCTCGCCCAGTCGTACTCCGGCGCCTCGAGGTGGAGGCGGCGCATCAGCTCGTCGCGGTGGACCTTGGCGACGATCGAGGCCGCCGAGATGGCCGGGACCAGGTCGTCCCCCCCCACCAGGCAGTGCACCGGATGCGCGGCATCGATGCGCAGCCGGCCATCGCAGCAGTAGCCGTCGGCGGCGACTGCGTCCACCAGGCGGCGGAACACCTCCACGTTGGCCCAGCCCAGGCCACGCCGGTTGATGTCGGCGGCGCTGATCTCGGCGATCACGCAGGCCGCCGCGCGGCGGTGGACCTCGGCGGCGACCACCTCCCGCTGATGCGCGGTCAGCCTCTTGGAGTCGCGCAGCCAGGGGTGGCGGAAGCCGCGGGGCAGGACCACCGCCGCCGCCACCAGGGGGCCGGCGAAGGCTCCCCTCCCGACCTCGTCCATGCCGCAGATCCGGAATCCCCGCCAGTCCTCGACCCCGAACGTGGTCGCGATGTAGGCGGAGAGGCGGAAGCGGGCCACGCCCTCAGTCTACGGACGCGTGGACACGTGCATCGCGACCGCCCCGCGGGGTCGGATCGGGGAACCTACCTCCGCCGAGGGTTGCGCGGCCGCTTGCGGCCGTAGGCGGCCCCCTCGGCCACCGCGTCGAACGCAGGCAGCGGCCCGGCGCTGGCCTTGGTCACGCCGTCTCCTTGGACGAAGACCTTGCGATTGCCCACGTCGATCAGGTACGAGACGCTCAGGCCGCCGCCACCGTCAGGAAGCATCGAGACGTCCGCCACGGTGCCGACGCGGCGGCTCCCCCCATAGGGGAAGCTCACCCGCGTTCCGATCGGGATAGCGTCGGCCGGTACCCCCGTCACCGCGACGAGGTACGGAAGCAGTCGCTGCAGTAGACGGGCTTGTCACCCCGGGGCTGGAAGGGCACCCGGGCGATCCCGCCGCAGCCGGCGCAGGTCACCTCGTACATCTGGCGAGGTCCGCTGGAGCGTCCCCCACCGCCGCCACCGCCGTAACCACCACCACCCATCCCGGCTGCCTTGCGGGCGGCCCGGCAGGAGGGGCAGCGCGACGGGGGGTTGGTCAGTCCCTTGGACGCGAAGAACTGCTGCTCTCCCTCGGTCCAGATGAAGTCCACGCCGCATTCGCGGCAACGCAATGTCTGGTCGACGGCCAACGCCTGTGCTCCTAAAGTCCGGCGCTGATACCGTCGCCGGGTTGGTTGTACGTGCTGGATACAGTACACGCTGGGCCAGCTTCCGGCTAGTGACGGCACGGTTTCGGGGCCGCGCCTGGTAGGATCGATCGCATCTCGGACAGGAGTGGGCCGGCACCGCGACAGGCGGGCCGGTGGCCGCCGGTGAGATCGGAGGACCTTCAGGTTGACCCCCCTTCACCCCCACGGGCGCCAGAAGCGGCTCTTCACCTCGGAATCGGTCACCGAGGGCCATCCCGACAAGATGGCCGACCAGATCAGCGATGCGATCCTGGACGCGGTGCTGGCCAAGGACCCCCTGGGCCGGGTGGCCTGTGAGACCGCCCTCTGCACCGGTGCCGTCCTGGTCTTCGGGGAGATCAGCACCGAGGCCTATGTCGACATCTCCGGCATCGTCCGCCAGACCATCCGCGACATCGGGTACACGAGGGCCAAGTTCGGCTTCGACTACGAGGCCTGCGGGGTCCTGGTGGCCATCGACGCCCAGTCCCCCGACATCGCCCAGGGTGTCAACACCGGGGGGGCCGGCGACCAGGGCATGATGGTCGGCTTCGCCTGCGACGAGACCCCCGAGCTGATGCCGGCCCCGATCCAGCTCGCCCACCACCTCGCCCGGCGGCTCTCCAACGCCCGGCGCGACGGCACCCTGCGCTGGGCCCGTCCCGACGGCAAGACCCAGGTGACGGTGGAGTACGACCTCGAGGGCCGCCCCCGCCGGGTGGACACGGTGCTGGTCAGCGTCCAGCACTCCGAGGAGGTCAGCAACGAGCAGATCTTCCGTGACGTCCAGGAGCACGTCGTCAACGCGACCATCCCCGCCGAGTGGCTGGACGCCGAGACCAAGCGCTTCGTCAACCCCACCGGGCGCTTCGTGGTCGGCGGACCGCAGGGGGACGCCGGTCTCACCGGCCGCAAGATCATCGTCGACACCTACGGCGGCTACGCCCGCCACGGCGGGGGCGCCTTCAGCGGCAAGGATCCGACCAAGGTCGACCGCAGCGCGGCCTACGCCGCCCGCTGGGTGGCCAAGAACCTGGTGGCCGCCGGCCTCGCCACCAAGTGCGAGATCCAGCTCGCCTACGCCATCGGAGTGGCCAGGCCGGTCTCGGTGATGATCGAGGCGTTCGGGACCGAGCGCGTGCCGCTGGCCCAGATCGAGGCGCTGGTCGACGAGTATTTCGACCTCTCCCCGGTGGGCATCATCAGCGCCCTCCAGCTCCGCCGGCCGATCTACCGCCAGGTCGCGGCCTTCGGCCATTTCGGGCGCAGCGACCTCGACCTCCCCTGGGAGGATACGGGGCGGGCTGCAGAGCTGGCCGCCGAGGCCGGGGTCGAGCCACTGCCTGCCATCGCAGCCCAAGCCGGATGACGGCGCTCAGCATGAACGCCGCCGCCCGCTGATCCCGGCTCCGCCGTGGGCTACCACATCCTGGTTCTGGCGGGGGGCAGCGGCACCCGGCTCTGGCCGCTCTCGCGGACGGGCGTGCCCAAGCACCTGCTGCCGCTCGACGACACCGGGACCACCCTGCTCCGCTCCACCGTCGAGAGGGTGCTGCCCCTCGCCGAGTCCGTGCGGGTCGTGACCACCACGTCCCAGGCCGATGCCTGCCGCCGGGCGCTCACCGGCCTCACCCTCCCCGCCGACGCGGTCATCGCCGAGCCCACCCCGAAGGGGACGGGTCCGGCCCTGGGTCTCGCCACCGCCTGGATCGCCGAGGAGGACCCCGACGCGGTGATCTCGTCGGTGCACGCCGACCACCACATCGAGGACGACGAGGGCTACTGCGCCGCCGTCCTGGCCGCGGCGGGGTGGGCGATGGTCACCCGGGGGCTCGCCACCGTCGGGGTCAGCCCCACCTATCCCTCCACCGGGCTCGGCTACGTTGCCGTGGCCGGGACCCCGCTCCGTCACGAGCGCTGGCGGCCGCCGCCGGGCACCCGTGCCGAGACCGCCGCCTGCCAGGCGGCCGCCGCGGTCCCCGCCTTCCGCGCCGCCGGATTCGTCGAGAAGCCCTCCCTGGAGGTGGCCGAGGGCTACCTCGCGGACGGCCGCCACCTCTGGAACAGCGGGCTCTTCGCCTGGCCGGCCCGGGTCTTCCAGGAGGAGCTGGCCAGCGCCGACCCGAGCCTCGCCGAGCGGGTCGCTGCGGTGGCCGCGGCACGCCGTCGCGGTCAGGAGGCGGAGGCCGCCTCCCTCTACGTCGAGATCCCGCCGGTGCCCGTCGACACCCTGGTCTTCGAGCGGACCCGGCGCCTCACGGTCGTCCGGGGCGGGTTCTCCTGGTCGGACCTCGGGACCTTCACCGACCTCCACGCCGCCCGCGTGAGCGGGGGGGGTGCCGACGCGCAGGGCAACGTCCTGGAGGGGGAGGTGGTCGCTGTCGACGCCTCCAACAGCTTCGTGGTCGCCCGCGGCGGCCGGCTGGTGGCCGTGGTGGGGGTCGACGGGCTGGCGGTGGTGGACAGCGGCGACGCAGTCCTGGTGGTCCCCCTGGCCCAGGCCCAGCAGGTCAAGTCAGTGGTCGACCGGCTGAGGGCGGAGGGGCGTTCCGATCTCCTCTGACGGGCCGGGCCGCCGCCTCGCGCTGATCACGGCGGTGGGAGCCACCGGACTGGGGCCGGACGGCGACCTCCTGCTCCCTGCCCTGGAGCGCGCCGGGGTGACCGGCCGCCCGGTGGGCTGGGGGACGTCGCTCGACGCCGCGGAGTGGGACGGGGCTGTCATCCGGACCGCCACGGACTACGTCGACGATCCTCGCCGCTTCCTGGATTGGTGCGCGGAGACGGCGCGGCGGATCCCCCTGGCCAACCCGCCGGACGTGCTGGCATGGAACAGCGACAAGCGGTACCTCCGCGATCTGGCCGAGGCGGGGGTCGCGACTGTCCCCACCCTCTGGCTCGGCCCCGG
>Ga0326727_10017610_pt1 | contig 14778 bp, 10 predicted proteins | sample MB2enrmetagenome_FD_207643 | JGI IMG/M metagenome (GOLD analysis project Ga0326727, IMG submission 207643) | Lab enriched peat soil microbial communities from McLean, Ithaca, NY, United States - MB29MY | ecosystem: Environmental > Terrestrial > Soil > Wetlands > Peat | place: USA: New York... | reverse complement strand
AAGTTGAACAACGGAGAGATGTCTGCTTTGTCCCACGGCACGCGGGAGAGAATATCCTCCTCATAGCTTACCAGTCGCCAGTCCTTTCCATCGGGGATAAGAAAAGCCGGCAGGACCATGTTCGCGGCAGCCGCCCTGAAGATCTCGCGCGGCGCCACCCGCTCGATCTCCGCAGTCTCGAGGTCCTTTGCATCCATTACGACGCGGCCTTCCATCCCTTGCAAGCCTTCGCGGCTGAAACCTTGCCGGATTTCCTCCAATAGTTTGGTGCGCTGGAAGCAAAACACGTAACTCTCGTCGAGCGCGGTCACGTGTGTCTTGCGCGCGTAGGGCTGACGCAGAATGCGCCCCACCAGTTGGGTCAGCGCCGTCTTGGAATGGGGGTTGGTCAGAATCGTCAGCACGTAGGCAAAGGAGCAATCCCAGCCTTCTTGCAGAGCTTGCTTGGTAATGATGTAGCGAATGGGGCAGTCTCGCGACAATAGTCCACCGATGTCCTCAAATTCCTTCAGCTCGTCAATCTCCGCTGACTTTACCGCAATCCAATCCTTCGGGACTCCCTGTCCAATCAGGTACTCGCGGACGTCCTCGGAGTGAATCCATTGGCTACCGCGTTGTTCCTTGCCGGTTCGCTCCACCTGAACAAGGCAGATGGGCCGGATATAAACGTTGGTGTTGGCCTCGTAGGCGCGGGCTTTCTCCTGCAAGTTATCGCGCCGCTCCATCGCCGCCCGCATCGTGTCCCGCCAGTTGGTGCTGGCCTTGTTGATGACGTGCAAGTCAAGCCTGATCATTTCATCCTGATGGAGTTCGGTGCCGCTGATGGTCACCAGCTTGTTGGACTCGCGCGGTGGCGTGGCCGAAAGCTCCACGATCATGCAGGGGTTCAGATTCCTTAGCGTGTTCTGCGCTTGCGCGCTGTAGGCCTTATGCCCTTCGTCAAGAATGATCAGGGGCTCCAGGAGTCGAATCGTGTTTCCCAGCGATGTCTTCACCTGGCTTCCCCAAAAGGGATCCGCCGAATCGAAGGTTTGGAGATTCGGGATGCGCTCCAGCAGTTTGGCGTGTCCATCCTTGTCTTCCTCGGGAGGGAAAAACGCCTGAAAGGCCCCGCTGTCCCGGAACATCCGCAGTGCTTCCTTGTTGGCCCGTGACGCCGAGGGAAGCATCAGCAGCAGCACGGCAAGGTGCTCATCCACGTCCTGAGGCGTGAACCCGTCCGCCTTTTCCAGAATCAGCGTCCTGCCCGCCGAGACCATGTCCAGATGCTGGCGGTAGGGATCATCACGGTCCTTCAAGCGCAACAAGGTCTGCCGGTAAATCTGTAGGGTGGGCACAATCCACACCACCAACCCGGTCTGTCGCTGGCGGTAGATGTTCTGCACCAAATCAATGGTCTTCACTGCTAAAAGCGTCTTGCCGCCACCCGTCGGAATCTTGAGGCAGAACACGGGCAGCGGTCGCCCAAGCCCGTCCTTCTTCTTGAGGTACATTCCGCCGATGCGTGCCTTCTCCCAAGCCTTCTCGGCAAAATCGAACAGCCATTCATCGTCCTGGCGCGCCTTTCCGCGCCAGACAATAAGCTGTTCAAGGAAGCGTTTCACTTCCCGCAGCGCGCGCTCTTGATAATCCTTCAGTCTCATCGTCTGGGCTTCGCTGCCTTGTAGATTTCAAACGGTAACTGGCAGAACTCGATGCGCTGCTCTTCGAGATGGATGCTGTCCAGATATTTCGTCGGCGCGAACACCAGCCGCTTCTTTCCGCTGCCCTTGGGTAGATTCCGCGCAACGTCCAGAGTCAACGCCGTGCTCTTCAGGTAGTCTAGGTCTGGCGCGTATAGCAAGTAAACGTCGTACTGCGCGCTCTCGCCAATGAACCATGTCTTCCGATTGATCTTGCCGGCGTCAAAGTCCTCGCCCGTCGCGGTGTAAAAGATGTACCCGGCAAGGTCCTCATACGAAGGTAACTTCTCAGCCTTCAGCATTGTTTCCAGTTGCATGGGACGACCGACTTCGATAAAGGAAAACGACCCACCCAAGCCTTTCTGTAGCGCCTCGTCTTTGGCCTTCGGCACGCCCTTTATCACGCGCCGGATGCGCTCGGCAGTCAATGAATCCGCAAAGTCCTCGTTTTCGATCAGAACAAAGCGGCGAGAACCGCCGTCGGCCTTGTTAAGCGCTAATGTTGCTTGCGCCGTTGTTCCAGAACCAGCAAACGCGTCCAAAACAATTGCCTCCGGGCCCGCAACAAAGGAGAGGAACTCTTGAATATAAGCGACTGGCTTTGGATACCTCAGCGGTAGTTGTTTAGTTTCCGGAAATATGTCACGCACTTCATTCGCTCCGACCCTCGTGTCGAGGTCAAAGACGCTCGCGAGTTTGGCCCTGTATTCACGAACGTAGAGTTTTAGTTCGATGATCTTCGTCTCGTCCTCGCCGAAAAGCACACGGTGTTCCTTAAGCAACTTGTCCATCGTTTCTTTCGGGAAGCGATAACCCATCAAGGGTTCCTGACAGGGCTTCTTCGTGCTTGGGTGGATCACGTCGTAGCGATAACCTTCTCTCCCCGGGTTATGGACACTTTGGCTTCCTGTGTAAATGCCCTCGTCGTCTATGTATTTATATCGGTCGAACGGCCAGAGAAATGCCTTGTTCTCAGCGAACCATTTGGAGTACGCCTCTTGGCGGGCTTCCTTATCGGGGTACCTGTGAATAAAGTCCTCGCCTAAGGATATTAATTTTTCTTTGATCGGAATCCCTTCAGACTTCCAAGCTGTTGGTTGGGACTCTTTGCGCCGTGCGTAGCAGAGCAGGTATTCATGCTCAGTGCTTATTTGTGTGGGATTGTTGTCAGTGACGTTATGCCAGATGACCTCACCGATGAAGTTCGCTTCTTCAAACACTTCGTCCATCAGGCATCGGGCACGGTGCATTTCGTTGTCGTCAATCGAGACGAAAATGACGCCGTCATCGGTGAGAAATTCGCGCAGGAGTTTGAGGCGCGGCATCATCATGCAGAGCCACTTGTCATGGCGAGTCAGGTCCTCGCGGTCCACCACCTTGCCCAGCCATTCCTGAATCATGGGCGAACTGACGTTATCGTTATAGACCCAGTCTTCGTTCCCGGTATTGTAAGGCGGGTCGATATAAATGCACTTCACCTTGCCGTGGTAATAGGGCAAAAGAGACTTGAGGGCCTTCAGATTGTCGCCATGGACCACCAGGTTGTCGTGCAAGCTCACCTTGGCCGTCAGGCTTTTGGACTTCACCGGCTTCAGTTCGTGGTAGGGCACCAGCAGGTGAAAATTCTGCACCAGCGCTTTGCCTTTAAAAGTGAGGGACGGCATACGCAGATAATACCACCTTTGGGGATTCGGTCGGCCGATTCAAATCAAGGGAACACCCGCACGGCCATCGCAGGTTCCGGCACGGTGCCCGCCCGCCGCAACACCTCGGGCCTAAAGCCATTCACCGCCTCCAGTAGAGACTCGGCGGCCAGCTTATCGTACTATCGAACAATTCTGCTGTTCCTAACTTTCTATCGGTGGAAGTATGCCCCTACATGAGCCTGAGATTGCCATCTCCGCGGCGAAAGAGCCGCTAAGCGTCGCGAATACGAACGATGGCGTCATCCTGGTCGGGATCGACGATACGGGCCACGCCAAGGGTTTGGACCTCGACTTCAAGAGGAAGGATGCTTTAGAAAGGCGAATCCACCAGCTTGCCCGCACGCGCATAAAACCCGCTCCGCCGGTGGAAGTCGTCTTCGAGGAAATTCGAGGACTGACCGTCGGTAGAATCTCCGTGGCGCGCGGCGAAAAGCCGCTCTACACGCTGGACAATGTGGTTTACCTGCGGCGAGGGTCTTCCGACGTTCAGGCACAGCCCGACGAAATAATCTCCCTGGTCACCCAATTCGCCTTCTAGAATACTGGCCCCGGTGATTTCGATTTTTGATCCCGTAAAATCCTTACGTCTAATTGACGGTAGGTCGCTCTCCCGGAGAGCTGATCGAAGCCCCAAAAATGGTAGGGCAGTCAAATCCCAGATTACCATCTTCGGGCATACGGCAGAAACAGTTCGGACAATAAGGCACCCTCCCAAAAGACTTTTTCTAACCGTAGGAATCTCAAAACATTTCCGTAGGCTATGGCCATCACCTTGCGGGAGTAGGGAGCGGAGGGCTGTGTTTGGGTGAAATCGCGCCGTAGGGCTAGGCGCCAGGGCAAGTGCCTAGTGCCTAGTGCCTAGTGCCTAGTGCCTAGTGCCTAGTGCCTAGTGCCTAGTGCCTAGTGGCTAGTGGTTAGTGGCGAATGGCTAGTCACCGGCGGGTGCCCCTTGGAGGCTTTCCGGCAGTAGGCAGTGGGCAGCGGGCAGTGAACAGGATGCTGACTCCTGACTCCTGACTTCTGACTCCAGCACGCTGTCTCGCCACTAACCACTATCCACTCTCCACTGATCACTGACCGTTGGCGGCTCTCCACGATGTTCCAGAAACAAAACGGGTTAGTTGCTTAGCGCCAAAATGTCTTAAAGATTTATCTCATTCAAATAAAGATAGTTAGCTTGAAATACGGAAGCCGGGGCGAAAAAAAGGGGAGCGGCTCTCCACGATGTACTGGAAACAAAAGCGGTTAGCAGTGAATTGCGAAAACCTCGCAAAAATCTATGTTATTGAAAATAAAATGGTTAGCCAGACATCGGTGGCTAGCGTCAGCGGAAAAAACGGGGGCAAAAAAATGGGGCTCAGCTTCGTTAGGCTATTGAAAACAAATGTAGAAAAAATGTCAGCTTTTCGCCTCTCCACGATGTCGCTGAAAAACAATGAGTTATGCCTATCTCTCCACGATGTTGATGAAAATAAATGGGTTACTGAAAACAGAAACGACAAGTTACAAGTGGCGAGTAGGCATGGTTCGAAGGTGGAAGCAGGGCAGCGCGAGATCCATCGCGGATTTTATCCTGAGCGGCCAGCGCGAGATTCTTCGCTGCGCCCAGAATGGCAGCGAAGGACTCAGGATCACAGCGGAATGAGCAAGGGCGGAAGGCGCAAGGGCGGCGGACCCCGAGGGCCAAGCCCCCCGCGTGACACACTCGAAGGGCAGTGGCAGGTGACGAGTGACAAGCAATCGCAAATCACAAATCGGAGATTACAAATCGCTAAAGCACCCGATGACTAAATGGTCCGATGGCCCGATGACCCGATGGATCAATCGCCAATCGCACAATCACCCGATCACCGGATCACGCGATGGACCGATTGCCAACCACCTGGGTCAGGAAAGTCTGCTGGCTTCCGACGCTCCGAATCTGGTATAAAACGCTCTTGGCATGATCTGAAAACAGGGAGTTTCATCTTGCTCAAGCGAATGGTTTTTCTCACATTGACCCTCCTGGCTGGAGGCACACTGATGGCACAGGACGGCACCGCACCTTCACCGCTCGCAGACCGGGTGGGGCAAACGGGGTTTTTGCAACTGGAGGCGGAAAGTTTTAAGGAACTGCCCCCGCAGCAAAAGGCGCTAGCCTTCTGGCTTTCGATGGCGGCCATCGCCGTGAATCCCATCGCCTACGATCAGAATTCCGCTTACGGACTCGAACTCAAGCGCCTGCTCGAGCAAATCCTGACGCATTCGCGCGGTGTTGATCCCCCCGTGCTCAAGAAGATCACCGACTACACCAAACTTTTCTGGGCGAACCATGGGAATCACAATTCTTTCACTTCGCAAAAGTTCTTGCCGGAGTTCACGCCGGAAGAGTTGCGGGCTGCGGCCTTGCAGGCGCTGAAGAATCGCGCCGCGTTGGGCCCCCAGGCGAAGCTCCTGAAGGAACTGGAAGACCTGCGCCGGCCGATTTTCGATCCCGACTATCAGCCTTCTCTCACGGTGAAGAATCCCAAGAACGGTGAAGACCCGCTCGCCGCCAGCGGTAACAACCTTTACGAAGGCGTGACGATGGCTGACTTGAAGGACTTCCACGACAAGTACCCGCTCAACTCGCGCTTGGTGAAGAAAGACGGCAAACTGGTGGAGCAGGTGTACCGTGCGGGCGGGCCGTATGGCAAGGCTCCCGCCGGCCTGTATGCGGAGCATCTGAACCGGGCGATTCGCTACCTGACGCTAGCCCTCCCTTACGCCAACGCGGCCACGAAAACAGTTCTCAAGGATTTGATCCGCTACTATCAAACGGGCGACCCGGCGGACTGGCGGCAGTTCAACATCGATTGGGTCCATGACGATAATCCGGTGGATTTCACCAATGGTTTCATTGAGGTTTACAAGGATCCGCGCGGGTTGAAAGGCGCCATGCAGGCTTACGTAACCGTCGTGGACGAAAAGATGAACAAGCTGATGAAGGAGTTCGCCGCCAACGCCAAGTACTTCGAGCAACGGGCGCCCTGGGAGGACAAGTACAAGCTCGATGCGCCTCACCCGCCCATCGTGAATACCGTCGAGGCCCTGATTATGACGGCCGACTACGATGTCAGCACGATCGGTGAGAACTTGCCGAACGAGACCGAGATCCACGACAAGTACGGCAACAAGAGTTTTATCTTTTCCGGCTCCATGCGCGCACTGGCGGCGGCGCGCGGCGCAAAGGTGAGTAATGAGTTCGCCTACACGGAGGAAGAACGCGCCCGCGCGGAGAAGTACCAGGTCCTTGCCAGCGATCTCGAGGTGGCCATGCACGAGGTGCTGGGGCATGGTTCCGGGAAGATGAATCCCCAGCTCACGCAAGAACCGGCCGTGTATTTGAAGGAGTATTACTCGACTCTGGAAGAAGCGCGCGCCGACTTGGTGGCCTTGTGGAACTTTTTTGATCCCAAGTTGGTGGAGATGGGCGCCCTCCCCAACCTCGAGGTGGCCAAGGCCGCTTACGATACCCAGGCGCGCGCCGCGCTGGCGCAGCTCCACGAGTTTCCCACCGGCGACACGATTGAGGAAGACCACCGGCGCGGCACGCAACTGATTGTGAACTTTATCCGCGAGAAGACCGAGGCCATCCAGGCCGAGGAGCGCGATGGCAAGGTTTATCTGGTGGTAAAGGACTACGATCAAATGCACAAAGGAGTGGGCATGCTGCTGGCGGAGTTGATGCGCATCAAAGCGGAAGGCGATTACGACGCAGCCAAGGCGCTCATCACGAAATACGGAATCCACTTCAACACTCAGTGGCGCGACCAGGTGGTGCAGCGCTACAAAGGTCTGGACCTGCCCACCTTCTGGTGCGGTATCAATCCTGATCTGGTGCCCGGCGATAGCGGCAAGCCCGGCGATGTGAGAATCTCCTACCCGCGCGACATGGTGAAGCAGCAGCTTCGCTATGTCTCGATCACGGGCCATTAAAGAGGCGACGCGGCGGTACCCAGAGCCCCAGCAGCGGCAGATAAGCTCCGTGCAAAAGCCCGCCACGGGACGTTCAGCAGGCCGCAAAGATGCCGCGGCAGGAAAATAGGCTGGTGCAAAGTCGCGGAAAGGCGGTGCCCCTCACAATTCAAATAGACAGCACGCTCTTGAACTGGCCGGTTCTATAAGCTATAGTCTAAGACGGTTATGCGGGAGTAATTCAGCGGTAGAATGCCAGCTTCCCAAGCTGGACGTCGCGGGTTCGATCCCCGTCTCCCGCTCCATCTTTTCAATCAGTTACGAGGGCCTTTCCAGCAGTGAAGTCCAATAGAGTCCGTTAAGAGCCAATCGCGGTTTCTAGCGCATTCACCGCGTCCCTGCGGCGCTTGAGTGATGTGATCGTGTACACGTTCTCGTTCACATCGATGGTGTGCCCCATCTGCTCAGCCCGTACGTGCGGATCTACATCCAACTCCTTTAAGAGCGAGCTGTGGGTGCGGCGCATGACTTGAAAGTTCGCCCAGGCCAATCCGACTGATTTAAGCTTGGGCAGGAAACTCCGCCTCCAGCAATTATCTTTTGCCAAAGGCGTCGTAAGTTTTTCGGACGGGAAGACCCACGCATCGGCACCAGTGTCGAGCGACACCGCCCGCCACTCGTCGATGGAAATGAGCAGCCCGTCTGAGAGGGCCGCATATCGCACCGACCGGACCGATTTGGGTGAGTCTACATCCCCCCGATACACACGCTGCCGGATGTCAGCGTAATCGGCTTCCAGCCGTAACCATTTCAGCCCAAAAATCTCACCGGGCCTCATCCCGGCGAGCAGCGCAAGTTTCGCAATTAACCGCTCCCGAACTCCGAGCAGCACCCGAAACATCTGTCGCACGTCCTCTACCGTCATGACCCGCGCCATCGCCCTCTTGCACTCCCTGGGAGTGAACAACAACGCCGCCGGGCTCCTTTGCAGATACCCCTCTGCCACTGCCATGTCGAATATCTGCTTTAGATCCCATCGCAGGTGATCCACAACGCTGAATGAAAGCGTCTGGCCCTTGCGATCAAGTACGGATTGCAACTCGTCTCTGTTGAAGCTACCCAGAGACCGAGCATCAAACTCGGACGTGAGATGATGTTCTTGCCGATCCTCGTTGGTCATTAGAGTTGAGCGCTTCCACTTTCGCCGGTAGAACGGCAAATAGACTTGCCGGACGAAATCACCGAAGCTTTTCTGCTCCGATGGTTCTTCATGCTTGTTATTGATTGGGGCTACGATGGCGGCCAACTTGGACTGAGCTTCCGCTTTTGTCAGGTGTGAAATTCGCCCTAACGTCTGCGCCTTGCGTTTCCCGCCCTGCCGCCATCTCGCGACCCATACACCGCGATGCTTCCGTAAACTACCCTTCTGAAACCGTCTACGCATGAACCGTCTCCCTCATGCGTCTAACGGTGTCGATTACTGACGACGCCATTCTATCATTTCCGCCACAACTTTCATTCGTCGTTTTCCATTGTTCCAACGCCGCACGCCTAACCAGCTTGCGGCGTCCCATGGAAATCGCGGGCAGCGGGGATACCCCCTCCACTTTCCCGGCAATCGCGTTGTACACGTGCGCCTTTGAGCAACGTAGCTCAGCCGCGATTTCCGCAACCGTCAGAATGTCTCTCCCGTGCATGCGTCCCCTTGCGATCAAGTCCTCAATGGGCTGACTTATGTAAGAGGTGCCCATGGCGCCACAGCGTTAATCCTCAGGCGAAACAGAATTCCTGTCAAATTTCCGCTCGGAGTGTGATTGGCTGGCGGTGCTTGTCCTTTTTGTTGAGTTTTCAGGAGGTTATACGGCAGGGCACTCAGTAATTTCTAACAATAGAGCGGACGGGCTCCAAAGGGCGAAGGCCGCGAAGGAAGCGCGGAGCCGCCGGCTCCATCCCATGTGTGAGGTGTTGCCTGCGCCCCCAGATCGTCGCCTTAGCCGGCCAACCTCTGCCCGTTCTCAGGGTGGTCGAGTCTGCGTGCTTCCGTGACGATCTTGGTGAGGATAAATTACCAGGTCCAGCGGTGCCGTGCGCAGCTCTGGGCGCTCAATAAAGCAGGTCGGACTTCCCGTCTTTGGAGGCGGCAACAGGATGCCAAGCGGCAAAAGCCCATTGACCTCCCATCGACCGCCAGGTGACAATTATCAGCTGTTACACCCCTTCAAGGAGCGATGAATCATGCCTGATGACCGGACCAAGCCAATCCCAATCGGGAATTTACATCAGGAGGACGGCGCCCATGAGCTGGCGACATCGCCGGACATGGAGCCTTATTTGAAGTTCGCAATGGCGGTGGTGCAGGACGCCGATCCGGCGGCGGCGCTGGCGGCGATTCGGCGCCTGCCTCTGGAAAGACGCTATGTGTGGCGGGTGGCGTCGGCGCTGAAGTGGGCCTTTGCCGATTGCGACGATCTCAGCGTCGAGGCCGACCGGCAGACCCTGATGCCGGAAGACCTCGCCAGGGTCACCGAGCTCTTGAAATATCGCCCGGTGCAGTTCTGCCTGTTCCTGAAGGCGCTCCTTGGCCCCCAAGAGTTGCAGCGCATCATGGCCGAGGCCCTCGGCCATGCTCTGCAGGCACCTTGAGCGGGAGCGGGTCTTTGGCCAGAGCGGTGGAAGGAAATCCCTGATTTCTTGCAAATCTGAGACTGCGCCGCCTTTGCAAATCTACGACCGCTCACCGGGTCGCCATTTTGCAAATCCGCGATTGACATCCTTAAGAGGTGAGCACCGCCGGTGCCCCGAATCCCTCGCACGCTCTTACCAATCAATTTGATAATGTGTGCACAGGTGATTTTGCTTTCCTCGCTTTTCGGGTCAGAAGATGTCAGACACTGTGGGGTTGTCATGCGGGTCTGGGAGTGGACGAATCGCGTGTCTCGCATCCCCACTCTGCAGCCTTGGCTCGATTGAGGACAACCGTAGATTCCCTGCTGGAGCCGCGTCACGCAATACCCACCCTCGCGCTGCGGCTCACTTTCCAAGAGAAGGAATCGGGCCGGAGGCATCGCCTACCAGGTAGAATCCGGCCCAATAATACGGCACAGCCTCACTGCGAAATTCCTTGATAAGGTCGAGTTTCGCTTCTCGCAGTGCTGCGCCCTCATCTTCGCCGGCAGCCAAGTGCCGATAAAAATGTTCCACGAGGCTTCTAGTGTACGCATCGCTGGCGGTCCACAATGTCGCGAGCACCGACCTTGCTCCCGCGAACAGGAACGACCGTTCCAAGCTGGCGATCCCTTCCTCACCCCGAAGACGGCCGGCGCCTGTGTCACAGGCCGATAGCGTAATAAGGTCTGCATTTAGATGCAGCCTTCGAATTTCCCGGGCTTGAAGAAGCCCATCTTCCTGCTTTTTTGAGTCCTCGCCCAACACTAAGGCTGATCGGTCAGGGAATGTTGCGCTCGCGATAGCGTGCGTGGCGATATGGATGATCCGAAACTGGTCTAGAGGTTCGGCCTTGAAGGAAGCTTCGGTGGCATCAGCCCCCAGCAGTTCCACGCTCTTCTGCCCAAAAATCCCCGCAGCTTCCATAATTTCATTACGGGTCATGGGGAGATTCGGGAGGGGATCACCAGCAAGGTCGAAGATGTTGTTGGGAGCACTTGAATCCCCGCTCGTTCTCTCGGCCATCAAGGGTCCTTGTTGATATTGGACGTCGCCAACGCCGAGGAATGTCAGGCTTGGCTGGGATACCGGGGTCGAGGTTCTGATGAGGTAGAGCACTGAGGCCGAAGGCGCAACAGTGACAATGCGGGAAGCAACTAAGTACTCGCCCTTATCATCGACAAGCGAATCGAACGGTAACAGGTGCAGGTCACCATCGGGGACGATGATGAGCCTGTGTTTGAGTGCCTCCCGCGGGAGGGGCTTGATGAGGAATTCGTAAAGCGCGCGCCCCGCTGCAATGGAATCGTTTTTCCTGTTAATCTCGTTGCGGTACTGCCGAACCAGACTTTCCGCCTGGGTTTTGCCATCAGCAAGTGCGGAAACCCCGACAGCGGTTCGGGTCAAATAGAGGCAATAAGACCTAGACTGGCCCACCACGTACTCGAGCACGGTCTCGTCCGGGTGCAGTGACCGCTGAACCGCTTCGAGCTTCGCTGGTGCGGGATGCAGGGCAACTTTTTGCAGCAGGGTTCGTGGTTCTCCGGTTGGGGTTAAGCGTTGCTCTGCTTCGAAGAGCCTGTCCAGTAAACTCGTTCGCTCCTCGCGCGTGGTAGCGTGCAGCAAAACAGATTGAAGGCGATTGACTTCCTTCACGGCAGCCACCGTCATCGGGTCATTCGCAATGGGCAGTTCGTGGTGGCCTTCGAGACTGTCGGCGATTGACCGGCCGCGCGCCGTCTCGAGGATTTGATAAGCTTCCCGCGTGTTATGGAGTCGGAAGGCGAGTTCGAAATGCCCGAGGTAGACCTCACTCATAGAGGCGATCAGCGAGGCTTCCACTTCCCGACTGGGGGTACCAATTAGCATACCTTCTGCCACGTCCTCGGCTTGGAAGTAAAGGTGGTCCGCGCCAACCAAGTTGTTTTTCTGAACCTCCAAATCAGCGAGCAGAGCAAGATGTGATGGGAGATGGTACTTGTCTTCGACCTCTTGCATGGCCTCTATTGCTAATTTGCCGTATATCTCCGCGTCGTTGAGGTCCCCCTGGTCACGGTAGACGTTGGCCAGCTCGATCGCGCTCCAGGCATAGACATGCCGGAAACCGTTCTCCTGGCAGAGGTCAACAGCGGTGCGAAGATACTTGATCGCCTGAGCGCGATCATGCACTGCTGCCTGCTTGCCGAGCACGACAAGCAATTGAGCCTCAGCAGCTCGCGCTCCCTGCGCCCGCGCCTCCTTCACGGCTACGTCGAGTGCCTGCTCGGCCTCAGCCTCGCGGTGGAGCGCCACGAGAGCGCGGGCTTTGCCTTCGTAAGCCATATAGGGGAAGCCTACGTCCTTGGTTATTGCTGCCATCTTCAGGACCGTATTGCAGTACTCCAGGCCCTTCTCTGGCTGACCCACTTCGACCAATCCATTTCCGACAATAGAACTGTAGTAGAGAGCCGCCCCCAGGTCGGCATGTTCGTACAGAGAAATGAGCGCGCTTTTGACCAGACGTGTGGCCTTATCCACATCACCATTAAGAAAGGCGATTTCCCCCAATTCTGCTTCTGCCCGTGCACGCCACCGCTGGTCGTGCAAGGTATTAGCAAGCACCAGAATCTTTTCCCAAGCATCTTGTGCTGAGGCTTCATTCGCTTCGCGCTGGATGGCAGCTTTCGCAACGAGAGCCCGAAGCATGAGTCTCCGGTCTCCTCGGACGAGCGGATTCTGTATGTCGTCGTCAACCTCGCCTTCGAATTTATCCGCTCCGCCGGTGTCGGCTTGTGACCAAATCCAGCCCAGCCTCGCGTACAAGGCATCTTTCTTGTCGGCCGATTGATTAAAGAGGGTCTCGGCTTGGGCATAAAGAGGTTCAGCTTTTGGCCAGTTAAGAAGAAGGGCGAGCCTGTCAGCTTCAGCCAACAGATGGTTGGGATCCCGAACATGACTCTTCCGGTTGCAGGAAGTGAGGATCGAAACGGCGACCAATACATGGAGAAACGCCCGGACTGGAGGTCTTCTTGTCATCAGACCTTTGGAAAGCCTGGGGATAATGGTGGCGGGCCGGCTGCTTTGTGGACCAGGGATGAGATGAAGTCACAGCTGTTTGTCTAAACCGCGCACCAAATCGGCCAGCGAAACCTTCAATGCTTTGCAGATCCGCAAGAGCGTCGTTACCGTAATGGGTCGGCCGGCCTCGATTTGCTGCCAATGGCGGGTGGAGAAGTGATGGGAGATCATGTCTTCCTGAACGAGGCCCCGCTTCCTGCGCAATTCACGAATTCGTTTGCCGAGTGCCCTGAAGAAGTGCGTGTAATCATCCACACACTCCTTTGTAGACTTAGCACCAGCAAAAACACCACGAGCAGATTAGCGTATTGTTTCTACGGCGACAGATGGCACAAGTAGTGGGAGATCATCGCGGAGGCAAGTCAGGTGCTGGCAAAAATGGGAAGTCAAGAATTCGCTTGGTAAAACGCATCAATTATGGGCTTCTGTAAAGCAATCAGCGGGAAGGATAAGCTCCAGGGCCTTGGCCAGATGACTCATGGCCCGTTTATTACCGGAAAGCAAGCGCGCCATCCGAATGGGTGATGTGAGTGCAACCCAAAGTGCCTTGCGGTCGTCGAGCGCCCCATCCTGGTTCAGGGCGCGATTCAAATCAGGCATTTTGCTGTCGGGAGTATCCGCGACGACTCGAAGGACTGCCGCGCTCACCCCTACGTGAGCCGCGACGGCCAGGATTTCGTAACTCTCCATGTCCACTACCTTCGCCCCGGACTTCGCAAGCGCCAGTTTGTCGTCGCTCCTAACCGCAATGCGAGGCGACGTAATTCCAACCACCCGCTCACAAGTCATGCCATGCGAGTGAAGGATTTCAACGATTTTGTTGGTCACCGTAACGGAGCACGGCTGCGGAGGCTTATTGGACTCGATAGGCAGGCAGTTTGTATACGCGACGATTCTATTCTGGGGCAACGAACTGCTCAGTCCGCCGCACAGCCCGATAATAAGAACGGCATCAGGTTTCCGACCGGGTAAGGTTTGTGATTCACTTGGAAAAGGCGTGAAGCCGAGCGCCTCTCTTGCCTTCGCTGCCGCCTTCTTATGGCCCCACCCCCCAACAACAAGGACGAGTTCATTGTTCCCGGAACGCAGTGTTCCCAGGCGAGGCGTCGAATCCCCCTCCGGGTTGCCGACGGCGATTTGCTCAACTGGTTGCCCTTCCATCTTGGAGGCGGCGAATATGTAAACTAGGCTCATACGGAGGACAAGCCCCTCTACTGACTCACGACATTCATCGGTCAACGCACGGTCGCCGGGAATTCCTCCTTGGACCATTGGGCCTTCTGAATAGCCAGCGCATAAGCGCCAGCCTTCAGGTGGCTACAGTCCAAATACACGTGCAATGTCGTGATGTGATTTTCGAGCTTTCCTTCGCCCTTTGCCTGAACAAGTGTTGCTCCGTCGCGCTGGACAGCGACCTGATAATCTCCCGGTTCTTCACCGACGGGAAGGCGAACCGTAACGTTCAGACGGGCGCGTTCGAGCTGAACTGGCTGTTGGACCGGCTGATTCTCTCCGCGCAAGACCTCCCAGTGACTGAGGTCGACGGTAAGGTCCTTAGTAATGTTCTGTGCGGGCCGATGATAAAACCACAGCCCACCGAGAACCCCGAGAGCAACAAGGAATACAGCCACCGGGGCAAGTTTTTGGTACCACGGCCTCACACCGCGGGGTCTATCCAGGGCGCTGGCTTGCAGCTCGTCGAAAAACCCTTCTTGGGTCAGAGCCGCGCGTGC
>Ga0326727_10017609_pt1 | contig 14779 bp, 17 predicted proteins | sample MB2enrmetagenome_FD_207643 | JGI IMG/M metagenome (GOLD analysis project Ga0326727, IMG submission 207643) | Lab enriched peat soil microbial communities from McLean, Ithaca, NY, United States - MB29MY | ecosystem: Environmental > Terrestrial > Soil > Wetlands > Peat | place: USA: New York... | reverse complement strand
AAACAATTGAAGAAGTAGCCAGCATCGCAGAAGAAAGCTCATCAGCCTCAGAAGAAGCCTCCTCAGCAATTCAAGAACAAACAGCCGCTTCACAGGAAATGGCGGCGATAGCTAAAGATGTTTCTGGCACTGCAGAACAAGTGGCAAAGGTGACTGAAAATGTCGTTGACGAAGCTAAAGAAATGTCAAAACTCGCTTGGGGAGTAGTTGATGACGCAGCAAAGGTTGAAAACTCGGCTAAAGAAATATTTTCAGAAGCTGAGGCTGTAGGAAAGAATTCAACCACTGTAGTGACAGAAGTTACGGCAATGGCAGAATTAACAGAGAAAATCAAGAATGATCTGCAAGAACTCATCGAACATCGGACAAAGCTTCTAAACGATTTCCTTGAAAAGAACGCAAGCAGCTAATTTTCTTTATTTCTTTTTAATTTTTTATCGGTCTACACATTGCCTAAATTTTTTTAGAATTTAAAGAACTAAAACATCTGTAAATACATTTTGAGACATACAAGCCCTTTTCTGCTTAGAAATCACTATCACCCATTTGATGAACATTGACTCAAGAAGTAGTAGTTAAGGAAACGCCTCCAGAAATCTTAGCTTCGCAGGGACCCAATCAGCCTGAAAAGAAAAAGCAGGTGTCAATTCAAGAGCTTGTTGATTCTCTGAAAAGCACAAGCGACGATATCGGGCAAATAAGCGAATTATGTTCAGAAGAAAAAATATTGGTAGCTCAATTTTTCTCGTCTCTCCTTAAACTTATGCAGCCCCTGGCTTCATCAATAGCTGTAAACCAATTAGCACTTCCAGCTCAACTGGGCGATGTAGTCCAAGCGCATATTGATCCAACAGGACATTTGATATTACAGTATGAAGACGGCCACCTTGAGCTCAAAGATTTAAGCGAAGAAAAAAACCGCGACCTCATGACAGAAGTTATCGGAGATGTCATGCCGAAATTCAAAAACTTAACAAGCCAGCAAAAACGCAAGCTAGAGAACCGCATAAAACTGGTCTCAAGTGTAACAAAGGAAATTCAGAAGAGTTCTGATGCTCTTTCAGCAGCTATGTCTTCTGGCAAATAGCTACCCTTTTTTATTTGCTTGCTAGGTAACTAACCGTAAAGCTTGATCCGCCAGCGGTAAGAGCTGAGACCGACGTTAATTTAGCATACTGGCTGTTTGCCATTTGTATTTTATAAAATGGAAAATTGGCTATGGACCCAGTAGCGTTGTCTACGTTTACATGACAATCGGTAAACGTGATGTTCCCGAAGTCGGCTAGCGTGCCGATCTTGTTATTTACGGTTGGTCTTTCAACTATCCATTCGCCTGAAGAACGAGTAGAGTTGTAAACGACATTTTGGCTGAAGGCTTGCCCGGTTGTTGCATCGCTTATTTGTATGCTCCACTGATTTGTGTCCGAGTTAACTAGACTTATAGAGGCAATAATCGTGTCTCCTGGAGAGACGGCTATGCCATTTAATCGTACAGCAAAACTTGGCAGTAACTCATACCAAGCAGCATAAGTGACCTGCCCATTTATCGCATCTTGCTCAGTTCCCACTTGAATCAAGCTTTTTTCCAATTCACCGCCAATTCCAATCCAAGTAGCAGAATAGCCGTTCCCTGCTGAACCGTTAACTTTCGGCACTATCCATGAAGCGTTTACAGCAATGACTTCAAACTGAGGATTAGAATTTCTTTCAATAGTGTATCCAGCCCAGCTTAAGCTTGTAACAGTTTGAGGATAACTAGCAAAAAATGACGCCAAAATCGAGAGCGAAAATAAAGATAACACTAACAAAAAAACCCAAATGAGAATAAGCAAAACGTCTCTGGTTCTAACCTTTCTTTTTTCCTGCAAAAGCATTTTTCCTCGATTTATCGTCAGTAAAAATTAATCATTCTCCCTAAAAACTGCTTCTAATTTATTGTAGATCTTGGAAAAAAACTTGCATTTAGCTTTGTTACCTGTTCAAATGCTTAATATCCAGAGATTACAGAGTATTTTTTATGTTCCAAGTGAAACCGATGCGGGCTGATGATTTTCTGTTTGCAACTAAATTAGCCAACACTATGAACTGGAACATGGCAAGGGAAGATTTTGAGTTTATGGCTTCGCTTGAGCCAGATGGCTGTTTTGTTGTTTTTCAGGGTTCTGAACGTTTAGGTATAGCTACAAGTATCAGTTTCGGCGAAGTAGGCTGGTTCGGCAACTTAATCGTTAAAGAAAGCATTCGGAACAAAGGTGCTGGAAGCCTTCTCGTGAAGCACGCTGTTAACTATTTGCAAAGCAAAGGCGTCAAAACCATTGGGCTTTACGCTTACCCAAACCTGATTGGCTTCTACAGCAACTTAGGCTTCAAACGTGATGAGGATTTTTCGGTATTACATACAGAAACATTGGGTTCTTTGACGGCTGAAACTCTGCCCAAAATTGGAACGCAACAAATCCAGGCAATAGCCGAGTTTGATAGCGGATGTTTTGGCGGAAACAGGAAAAAACTGTTGGAATCCATCGTTCTTGAAAAGGGCAATTTAAGCCGTTATGTGTCTGAAGGTGACGCGGTTGTTGGATACGTAGCCGCTAAGGTTTACGAGAAAATGGCTGAGGTTGGACCGTTAATATGTCAGGCTGGTCACGTTGATGATGCTGTTTCGCTTCTTGAAGCGGTTCTTGCAAAATTAAAGGGTTTGAGCGTTTACGCGGTGCTGCCGAAAAAAGAAACGGCTCTTGCGGACATGCTTTTTAGTGTTGGTTTTAAGGAAGATTTTTGTGTGTCAAGAATGTTTCTAGGTCAAGCTGTCTCAAAAAATTGTTTATATATGGCTGAATCTTTAGAAAGAGGATAATTTATGAGTGAAGATTACTGCAAGGTTTTGCTTGAAGATTTTCTCAAGAATTCTTGGTTAAGCGTAAAAATCTTAGCTGAAAAATTAAGCAGCTTTAAACAAGAGAAACGCACCAGACAGGTAACATTATTTCATTACGTTAACGGTCAAAAAGTAAACGTTCAATTTGGAGGCGACCGGTTTTTTTTACGAGGCTCAGTCGAGTACACAAATCCCCAGCTAACTGTTGAGGAAGTTCAGGGAATTATTGGCACGCGCCTGCTTGAGGCTTGCGGAAACTACTTTGAAAAATACGGTTTGCACCAACCAGAAAGCGGCGATATTGCTCAGCTCGTGGAGATATTGAAAAAGCCGCCTGAGGACTGCATTGTCCCTTTTTTGCTGAACACCGATGATGTGGAGCCAGATCGGTACTCTATGAACCCGCTGAAACATTCCATTGTGGAGAGTGGGCAAAGCGCTTTTCCAGCGGCGTACGTCAAAACTGACCAGCTGAAAGTAGACGAGGCATTCGTGAAAAAGTATGATGGAACCTTGATCTCTAAAGGCGAAGCAGAGTTATTAGCTAACTCCCTAAAGAACGCTGATGGTTCTTACTTGGATTTTGTTGATTCAGTAAAGTACAAGCAGCTTGAGCAGCTGTCTAAGTTTTTCGGCATGAACCTGTCACTTTACGCCTTACGCATGCCTCTTTCAACCCTGCAAGCGGAAGGAAAAGATGGTTTACTGCACTACATTATCAGTGAAAGCCACCGCGATTACGAAGCCATTAACGAAGCTTACTCTTGCATGGGCAGAAGCATGACAAAGCGGACTACGCTGCTGACGGTGCCGCATTCAAAAAAAGGCTACGGCTCAAAACGGGCAGCCCGCGGCAAAATACACTTTGAAGATGGTAAACTGCTGGATGTTGCAGTCAAATACAAAACCACTAAACTTTACCCAAACGCAATTGACACGGACGATGTTGCAGTTGCCAAAGCAGATGACAGTTTCACTGTAGCAGGAGAAAAACTTAGTGATTACAGTTTTGCGGAGACCCCCTCATCGCCGCAATTCTTCCTTTACTCCATAGGTTCACCTGAAGACGCAGCGGTTTGGCATGGAGTCGGCGCCTTCGCTTCTCCGCAACTGCTGCAGAGTTATTCGTCTGCCCGCAAGGCTTGTCGAGAAGGAAAGCTAATTAAAAATTTAAACCAAAAATATGATATTAAAGCGGAACTGCCATTGCAGTTTAACCTTGCTCCAGAAGGCATATGGAGCCATCCAGTGCACCGTAACATTGACGCCAGCATCGGAACCGTAGATGACCTTCCAGATTTGGCGCATAGAGGAATGAAGATTGAGTACCTTTCAGCATTCAAATAGGAGCAGCTGTTTGCTTTGTCATCAATAGAGCATACGCTATATAGGATACTTCGTTTGTTTAGGAGACTTCCCGTTAACCCACTCAGCATTGGAAACCGTAAGGTAATTTTCGCAGAATACTTTAAGAATTTCGACAAAGTTGATGCAGTGAAAGGCATTTTTGGCGAAAAAACCGAAGAAATCCTCCATCACCTTACAGTGGAACTCAGCTGGATCATGGGCTACATGTACGTGGACAGCTCCGACGGGCACCTTGTTATAAGCACAAGATACCTAGAAAACGGCAATAGAACTGATATTTACTTGGATTTAATTCATGAATTGTGCCATGTCAAGCAGTATATGGAGGGAAAAGAACTCTTCGACCCTCGATATGACTACGTTGATCGACCCACTGAAATTGAAGCTTACCGTTACGCTGTCCAAGAAGCAAGAAGGCTTGGACTCAGTGAGGAGAGAATCTGCTTGTATTTGAAGACTGAGTGGATGAGTGAAGACGACTTTAGACGGTTAGCAAAATCAGTTAACGTTTCATGCTGCTAATGCTTCATGATAAACGTTGAGCATTTTTTGAGCACAAATATCCCATGTAAAGTTCTCAGCGACAAACCTTCTGCCGTCAGCGCCCATTTTTTCTCGCAGCGCCTTATCTGAAAGTAGCTTCATTATAGCATCTGCAAACTTATCAGTGTTGCCTCGCTTCACAAGCAAACCAGTTTCACCGTTGAGTAAGGCTTCGTTGACTCCGCCTACGTCAAAAGCAACAACCGGTTTAGCTGAGGCTTGCGCTTCAAGCAGCACTATACCTTGCCCCTCCTGAATAGACGGCAAAGCAAACACGTCAGCGCAATTGTACACTGCTGGAAGCATATCCTCTTTGACATTACCCAGAAACGAAAAGTTGCCTGAAAGACTTGCAGCCTCAAGCTGTCTGAGCAGCTGGTTTCTTAATGGTCCTTCTCCAACGATTATAAACTTGGTTTCCCCGTATTCTTTTACAATTTTTTTGGCTGCTTCAACAAGAAAAGGCAACCCCTTCCGAGGGATCAAACTGCCTACAAAAAGCACACAAGGCTCATTCTCTAATCCGAATTGCCTCTTTACAGCCGCTTGATCTTCAAAGGGCCTAAATTTCTCTGGATCAACGCCGTTTGGAACAATCCGAACCTTTGCCTCGTCAACAGCATAATATTTCTGTATTTTTTCAAGCGAATACTTGCTTATCGTGACTACCAATGTGGCTTTTTTCGCTGTTTCCTCTTCCAGCTTGGCAAGTCTATGCATGAAATAGTTAGCAATTCTGTCTCTAAATGGCTGGTACCTGTTTTCTTTTGCTTGCTCATACTCGTCGGCTAGGACGCCGTGAATCGTGTGCACAAATGGTTTTTTGATGCCTTGGTTATTTAGTGCCTTTAAGAGTCCATAGCCGCTTACCGCATGGGCTTCATAAACATCAGCGTCAATAGCGCCTGCTTTTTTTGCGATGCTTCTGTTGAAGAACCAGTTGTCCAGTGGAAAGATTCTGTCTGTTGAGTAGCACGGAATAAAACTTACGCCGTCAATGGTTGCGGGTTGTTTGAAGCCTGCCTTGGTGCCGCTGTAAACGGTGATGTCTGCTTGGTTTTGCAGTCGCTTGGTAGTTTCGATTATCCGCTTTTCTACTCCTCCAAAGTACAATTGAGGCGGCTGAGTGTTGAAGACAGCTAACCGAAACTTTCCCATTCATTACACTTCTGTTACGCGTAGATTGAACTTAGCTAATGTTAACTTCCTTTTACATATAAGTTAGATTGCTTTTGCCTGAAGATTGCAAAGACGGAGCTTTTTAAAACCGAATTTGGCACCGGAAAGGCGGGTAGGGTATCAATTTAGCAAGTAACTTTCTCTAGCAAAATTGAAAGCAAGAAATATGTGGTGAGGGTTGCGTTTTCTCCATGCTCAACGATGCGTATGCTCCGCTATTACTTGCGCTACAAGCTGCCTCTTTGATAGGTCTTGATGGTTTCGTAGCAGAAAGCAAGGGTAAATATGGCTGTTGCAGCCACGAAGAAGACGTATTCACGTGTTAGAACAGGCGGGCTTAGAAGCGTCAATTCAATAAGCAGGACTGCAAACGCAAAAATAGTGTAGAAGAGGAATCTTGGTATTAGGAAACGGCTGATCTTTACGCTGTTTTCCAAAATAAACCTGTCAACAGTGTAACCACCGTCTTGCCGTTTCAAAAGACCCGCATCTTCCAGCTTGGAAAGATGATATGTCGCCACTGAAGGACTGCTTAAGTTGAGGGCTCTTTGAAGTTCTCGAATGCCGACAGGCTTATTGCTTTTAAGTAAAAAGCGGTACACTTCAAGGGTAGTTCCTCTTAGCACATCCTTCGACTCATCGGCAGACAAAGCCTTTCACATCCGCCAATAAAGCGCATCAACAATTTAAGAGCTATCCTAAAAAATCAACGTAGTAACCGTTCGAAAGATTAGAACAGCCGTAAGAAAATATAGCATTAAATAATACGCCATAACCTTACATTTCAGAGCCATTGGAACTGGTCTGAGGAAGTGAATTAGCTGAACAAGAAAATGTTGTTAGCGCCAATTCTTGCAATTGCATTAGCGCTCTCGCTGTTTGGAGCCACCTACTATTTCCCGCAAACTGGGCAGGCATCACAATCTTCCACTATTCCCCAAGCTACGCCAAATCTGACGCCCATACCATCCACTGCACCCTCACCGGGGTTTGCAGCTGTGCCAGCCCCTACTTCTACGGCAGTGCCTGCTTCAGTAACAGGTGAATCGAGTAATCTTATACCATTGTTATCCGTTGTCTCAGCAATTGTTATCGCAGTCATCGCCGTCTTGTTGTTATTTTCAGAAAGAGACCGTAAATTGGAACGGTAAAAAACGGAAAAAATCCATCTTCTTTCGGCTGCTTGCCCCATATTCGAAAGCTGCTAAGAAAAAGCAACGTGCCGTTCTAAACGCAAGAACAATTGTTCTAAAGCATCGCATTAAGTATTGCTTGCATGTTTGAGTTTCATGCAGTAAACGGAGTACTGAACGAAAAATGAAGAGAAAAAACACCCTGACATGTATGGCAATAATCTGCACACTTGTTATGCTTTCACCTTGGACTTATCTTTCCGCGCATGCAGCTAGCACTACAAACTTTTCGCCTACAGACACGTTTGCAATTCCAGAAAACAACAGCACCATAGCTTTTGCGTACAACGGCTCTTATGAAACTGCCACCTTAGTGAACAGCACCTGGGTTTTCACCAACCTTCAATTAACCCCCTCAAACCTGACAAGCAACGATGACGCACTCTCAAACAGCCCAAACAACGGCAACTTGAGTATAACTGCGCAAGACAGCAACGTAACCATAACTAGCTTTGACCGACTGTTAATTCCTGATCCAAGCTACTACTTAAACAACACCGGAGAGTGGCTAACTCCAGGCTGGCTAAACTACACCGTCGAGGGAGTAGGAAATCAAACCGTCGAAATACAATTCGGGGCATTCAATGAGACAGCGATTGGAGTCGGAACGCAAACTTGGCCCGTTGGCGTTTTCGCTGTTTTCATTGATGGCAGAAGCGCCAAGTATAATGATGGTTGGACTGGTACAGCTGAGTATAACGAAGGTATGATTGTTAACGGTGCAGAAATAGTAGTTAACGGTGCGACTTCAAAAGTTAGCATTGAATACGCGTGGCTTCCAGTGCCTTCTCCAGCTTCTACAATATCAGCAGAAAAGCCCTCCGACCCAATCGGCGTATCAGTTAATTATTCCAGCTTCTACGCCGTCGCAGCCGCAATCATAGTCTTCGCAGCAGTTGCCACAACCGACCTGTTGCTTAGACTAAAGAAGAAGAAAAAAGCGTGAGCAGGGTCAATGTTCTGAAGTTTACCCAATCGCCTTAGCTTAATACTTTTATATAGTCTCTCAGCGTATTTTTCGGTACGGGATGAAAAGTGACTGCCCAATCCGAAGCTGACTCAAACCAGAGCTTGCCGACAAATTACGCTCCGCTTGAACTGGAAAAGGAAATCCGGGAATTCTGGATAAAAAACCAGATTCGAGACAAACTTGAGCTTATCGAGAAAGATGCTAAGGGCATCTTAGGTTACGTGGAGGGACCGCCCACATTAAACGGTATCCCGCATATTGGGCATGCGCGTGGTCGGGTGATGAAGGATATTCGTTACCGATGGAAAACCATGCAGGGATACTATATGCCGTTTTGGGCTGGATGGGACTGCCAAGGCTTGCCCGTGGAGCTGGAAGTTGAAAAACTCCTCGGTGTCAAAAACAAGCGTGAACTCCTCGAATATGTTGGTCAAGAACGCTTCATTGAGGAATGTAAGAAGGCAATCATGCGTTATCATGCGATGTGGCTTGAGGCCGACAAAAACCTCGCCGTTTTTATCAATCAAGAGAAGGCTTACTGGACTTACAAAGACAGCTACATCGAACGTGAATGGCAAATCCTAAAACGGGCATGGGAACAAAACCTCCTCGAAGAAGGACACTACGTGGTCGCTTATTGCCCCGGCTGCCAAACCTCGCTGAGCAGCGCAGAAGTTGGTTATGAAGGCAGCTACAAAGAAGTGGAGGATCCATCATTATACTTTAAATTCAAAGTTTCTGGCAGCAAAAACGAGTTTTTCCTCATTTGGACAACAATGCCCTTCACAATAGTAACCGACACTATGCTCGCGGTTCAGCCAAACGCTGAATACGTGAAGGTGAAAGTCGGCGAAGAAACCTGGATAATGGTGAAACAACGCGTCGAGCCAGTCATGCAGGAACTCGATATAATAAAGTATCAAGTCACCGAACAAATGTTGGGTAAAAGCTTGGAAGGCACAGCCTACGACTACCCATTAAAAGACTTAATCCCTAAACAGGCAGAGCTTGAGACTAAGCATCCCTTGGTGCATAAGGTCATAGGCGAAGACTTCGTCGACGTCAACACCGCCACAGGAGTTGTGCATCTCTCACCTGGAAACGGTGAAGACGATTTTTGGGCAGCCCAACGCAGAGGCGTCCCCATCTTCGCTCCATTCGATGATGAAGTAAAATTCACCAAAGATGCAGGAATCTTCGTCGGTGTTTTTGCTCGCGACGCCGATTACTTGGTTGTTGAAGAACTCCGCAACCAGAACGCTTTCGTTAAAGTTGCAAAAGTGAAGCATGAGTACCCAACTTGCTGGCGTTCTCATCACAAACTCGTTTGGCTTGCAAGAAAAGAATATTTTTTGCGCACAGACAAGTTAAACAGCAAAGTGTTAGAAGCTGCCGAGAAAGTTGAATACTTTTTTGAAGAACCGAAAAACCGGTTCTTAGGCTTTCTGAAAGAAGGAAAACCATGGTGCATAAGCCGAGAACGCATCTGGGGCACGCCACTGCCAATTTGGGCGTGCGAAAAATGCGGCAACAAGCGCATAGTCGGAAGCAAAAAAGAACTAATCAAAAACTCGCAAGAAACGATTCCTGAAAACTTTGAGTTGCATAAGCCATGGGTTGACAGAATCACGTTTAAATGCGAAAAATGCGGCGGAACCATGCGCCGAGAAGATTTCGTGTTGGACACTTGGCATAATAGTGGCGCTTCACCATACGCACGCTTTACCGATGAAGAAGTCAAGAAGTTTGTGCCAACAGATTTCTTAACTGAAGGCATCGACCAAACTAGAGGCTGGGCAAACTCGTTGCTGCTCGAATGGGTTGTTTTAACTGGAGAACCAGTTGCACCCTACAAGTCATTTCTGTTTCAAGGTTTAACGCAGGATGCGAAAGGCAGAAAAATGAGCAAAAGCTTAGGCAACATCGTTGAAACCAACAAGCTGTTGGAGAAGAACTCAGCTGACCTGTGCCGCTTTTATATGACGCGTAAATGCTCGCCGATTGATTTTATGAATTTTGACATGCAAGAACTAACCCGTCGCCCATACCAAGTCTTGTCAACGCTGTACCATTTAAGCCGGTTCTTCATGCAAAACGCAACTTTCGACGAGTTCGATCCATGCAAATACACGTTAGATTGGGCTTTTAAGGCAAATAAACTTGAGGCAGCTGACCTGTGGCTGCTGTCTAAACTGCAGGAGAAAATAGAAGACTACACCAACAGGCTTGAAAAGTGCGAATTCAACGTTGCCGTAGCTGTTTTGGATGATTTCGTAATTGAAACATTGAGCCGCCTTTACGTGCCTATGATTCGAAAGGAACTTTGGACTGATGAGCCTGAAACGCTACAGAGACGCCAAACTATCTATGCGCTGCTGCATCATACGCTGAAGACGGTAACGTTGCTCTTCAACCCAGTCACTCCTTATCTGAGCGAGGCATTATACCAGAAAGTTTACAGGCAACTTGAACCAGAACTGCCCGAATCAGTTAATCTTGCTTCTTGGCCAGTGCCAAACCAGAAAATGCGTGACAAAGCCCTTGAAGAGCAATTTGAAGTCCTGCTTAAAACGGTGTCAATAGCTTATGCCGCAAGGCAACAGGGGAAGCTGAAGCGAAGGTGGCCACTCAGCAAAGCAATCGTGGTTGCGCCCGAAAAAACATTGCATGCCCTAAAGCATCTTGAGGCATTGTTCTTGGAACTTACAAACGTGAAAGCCGCAGAATACATGGTGCAGGTTCCGGAGTACGTTGGAGGCGAGAACTGGGTTTCCAGTCAAGAAGGCGACATAACAGTATTCGTAAGCGGACAAAGAGACGAAACCCTGCTGGGCGAAGGCATAATGCGTGATTTGGCACGCCGCGTTCAAGCGCTCCGCAAAGAAATGGGGTTTGTGCCGACGGATGTTTTAGAGTCCGTTCACATTGCCGAGTTGGATGCTGAAAGCATGATGCTCCTAGAGCCGTATCTGGAGGAGATGGCTGGACTAGTAAGAGCTAGGAAAGTGTACTTGCATGGCAGCCGCAGCGAAGTTGAAGCAGAATGGCACGAATCAGAGTTAGACGGCAAAAAAATATACCTAAATATTCACTAGAAAACACTTAAAAACCGTAAATGAAAGGTAAAAAATGGCGGAAGAATCAAACAAAAACGTATCCTACAAGTGTCCTCACTGCGCCTGCATATTCTTAACAAAAGCAGACCTGCAAAAACACATAAACTGCTTCGGCAACGTCAAAGAAGAACACGAGTTTTCTTACCGCAAAACACACGGCAGACTGGAACACGGATACGGCGAAGAGTAAGCTTAACCTACCCCTAATCCTATTCTTTGTTCAGCCAGACATTAACCGAAACCCCTAAATGTACTCACTAAAGTATTTTTTTCAGAAAAGCACCGAAACGGGCCGGTAGATCAGCTCGGTATGATCGCCGCGTTCGCAACGCGGAAGCCGCGGGTTCAAATCCCGCCCGGTCCATAATGGAGCTTGAACCCAACATGGTTCAAATACCATAGAGAACTATACATATTATGATTCGGAACAGCGGCCTCATCTATTTACTTTTCAAAGCTAACTCACTTTTTGCTCCGTTCTATTTTCCGTTGTTTTACTAATCAAAAAAAGATAAGCTAACCCTCCACCAAATTCTTTTATTCTGCTTTTCTTTATTTCCTACAATGGAGGATTTGTAATGCAAGCTAAAATTGATCGGCGATTAAACTGCATTGGATTGTATTGCCCCGAACCTGTTATCAAGACACGTGAAGAGTTGAACAAAATGCAAGTAAACCAAGTTCTAGAAGTTCAAGCTGATGATCCAGCCGCGGAATCAGACATACGAAGTCTAGTAAAAAACCTTCACGACGAGATTCTCAGTGTGACTAAAAACGGTGATGTAACTACCATGCTTATAAAGAAAATTAAATGAAAAATGCTTTAGGAGGTGGTTTGGAATGAGTGAAAAAAAGAAAATGCTATATGTTCAGACAAGTGGAGTAGAAACACCGGAACGTTCCTATGCACCTATCATACTCGCCACAACAGCCAGATCGATGGATATAGACGCAACAGTATATTTTGTCATAAAGGGCATTACATTGGTGAAAAAGGGTGAAGCTGAGAAAATTAAGTTAGGAACCTTTCCATCGCTCAAGGAAGTTATGGATCAAGCCTTAAAAGCCGGCGTAAAGTTTATGGTTTGCGAGCAAAGCTGCATGTTGCTTGGAATTCCCCGCGGTGATTTTGTAAAGGACGCCAATATCGTGGGTGCTGCAACTCTCAATGACGTGGCTTTAGAAGCAGATGCCATACTTTGTTTTTGAGCTAGTGCTAACTGGCTAACTGGCAAAACATAACTTCTATTTTCAATATTTTTGAAAGCTGCTTTTTTATGCTCAAGTTTCATCGTCCACCTTACCTAAAGGGGTTCCTGGACCAACATTCTCTTCTTTCTTTGACAGAAACTCTTTGACTGTGGACACAACTTTTTTTTCCTCATGATATCCTACCATGCTGCCGATTACCCTCCCTCGATAGAGCACTTCCAATGTGGGGACAGTTCGGACTCCTCTGCTGTGAGCTAACGTTCGATTTGCCTGGCTGCGAAGAACATCGATTTTGACGAATCGTGCTTCCCCATCTAACGCTTCAGCCAGTTTTTCGTATACTGGACCAAACTTTATGCAGTGAGGGCAAGAATGACTAAAGAACTCAACTACGACAGGCTCTTCAACATGCAGAACCTCTTTGTCGAAAGAACTTGCAGAAATCTCCGAAATATCAGTCAAGAAACATCACTTCAGTAGATTTTCGACTCGACATTTCTTACCCTCACAATAACAATTACAAATCTGCAATAAGTAAATATCGGGTTAGCGTGTTTTTCACCCTGAAGAAAATAAGGGTATTGTTTTGATTCTGAAAACCTTAGCAAATGAGCTTTGTGGTTTGAACCCAACACGGTTCAAATCTCGCCCGGTCCACCAAACGTCGCTCTCTTTTTTGTTAACTTTACTTTTCCTCTTCTAGAAAGAGTATGTTGACTTCAAATGGTTCTTTCTGCATTTCTGCTGTTAGATCCTGTTCTTTTCTGGCGAAAAGTGCGTTGCCTGCAATTTGATGGGCTAGGGCTAAGGTGAAGCAGTCGGGTAGAGAAATGGCTCGTCTGCATTTAGTTTTGGAAGCTTGATTGATTAACTTTAGTGTATCCTCAACTTTGATGTATCCTGATGCAAGCAGCTTGTTTACTCTTTCAGTTGATTCACGCCACCCAAGTTTTCTGCAGAGAACGTACCTTAACTCGGCAACTGCCACTTCGGTGGTCCAAGCTTCGACAAGGTCACTTTCTAGAGCTTTTTTGAGTTTCTGTCCAGCCTCATCACAATATATTAGCTCAATCAATGCGCTGGTGTCTACGGCTAATTTTCCTTTCAAGTCTGGTTTCATCCAGTTTTCGCTCCTCTTGCAGCTCTTCAATCGCTTCTTTAGCTCCGGCTACTGGTTTGCATGCTTCTTCAAGTAGCTGGGGGTTCTTCTCTCGCTGATCAACCAAGAAGCGTAAAGCCTCGTTAAGGTCAACTCTGTGCCCTAGCTTAATCTGAAGTTCCGAAGCCACCTTCAATAGCTTCTGCTTAACATCTTCTGTAACTGATATAGTTGTCATAAATACTATAATAGCTATAACAAATATAATAGCTTTCACATCGAAAACAGTTTACGGAAAACTTTTCATGTCCTCACCCAAGAACGCAAGTACTAATCCCGCCCAGTCCACTTTCAAAGTGTCCAACTTACATCTGTGGCTCAGCCAAGTTATTTTTTTCACTTTTCAAACGCGATTTTTATTAAGACCCATCTTAACTTCTCTAAAACATCTGTCGCGGGTTTGGGAAATGAAAAAAACCAAATTGCTCATGTCTACCGCATTCGTAGTTCTGCTGTTAGCGTCATTGACGGTTGTTTCAGTGTTTGCTACTACAGTTCCAACCTTCACTCTTTCCTCATCATCAAACCAATTACAGTACATGCTACCCGCAGGAACCACATTTAACGGCACAATCTCGACTACCGGCGATGTTCGCTTTTGGGTAAGCGCTCCCGACTACGCTGAAATCGTTAACTTAGGCATAATTGATAAAACCACGACATTCAGTTTCGTCGCGCCGCAAAACGGAACCTACCTGCTGAATTTCGAGAACGACATGCCTAACTCGATTCAGGTGACATTCTCGTATGTGACAAACCCAGTGATCCCAGGCAGCAACAATCCGGCAGGAATATCCCAAAGCTACCTGTTGATAACGGTAATTGTTGCCGTGTTAGGAAGCTTTCTGATAATCTTTGTTCTGTATCGCAGAAGCAAAATCCAGACCACTGCTGTTCATAATGGGGCATTTAAACCCGTCACTGCACCCTTAAAGTCGATTTAAAGAACAGTTTTTCAGTTGAACTGTCGAGTTCTTTGGCTTTTATGTCAGAGAGGACGAACAAAGAAAGTGTTCAATTTTTTTCTTAATACTTTTTTTATTTCGTTTTTGTGTCTTTAGGTTTGGGGGCAAGCAAGTTTTTGGTTCCAAGAATTTGTACGCAGAGAAAGCCTACGAATAACGGGAACCAGAAAATAGCGCTTCTCAACACTACCGCTGC
>Ga0326727_10017608_pt1 | contig 14782 bp, 9 predicted proteins | sample MB2enrmetagenome_FD_207643 | JGI IMG/M metagenome (GOLD analysis project Ga0326727, IMG submission 207643) | Lab enriched peat soil microbial communities from McLean, Ithaca, NY, United States - MB29MY | ecosystem: Environmental > Terrestrial > Soil > Wetlands > Peat | place: USA: New York... | reverse complement strand
GCGGTGCGCCCGGCCTCCCGGCGGCCCCGGCCAGGTCTTGCTCGCGCAGGTGTTCTCCAGTCATGCCCATGTCTCGCTCCTTATGTTCGGCCTTGTTGTTTGCCTCCGGATTGCATCGCGTATGCCAAAAAAACTTGGCCGTTAACACCTTAAAATGGTGCAATTATTTATGGACAGCCCGGCAAATCCTGGACGCTTGGCCTCAAGAGTGAGATGATTATCTTGATTTTGTAGTTTCACTCAAAGGAAGAAACATGTCCGAGAACGAGAGGTACCGCTTCGCCTTGGTGGTGCATTCCCCGGAAGTGGTGCGCAAGGTCCTGGAATGCACCAAGTATTTGAACGAGACCATTCACACCCAAGTCATCTCCTTTGACGAGAGCGAACGGGAGGCCAGGAACCTTCTGGCCAAGGGCTACGAGGTCATCCTCTGCCACGGCGGCACCGGCGAGGCCATCCTGCGGGCCATCGGCCATTCCGTGGTGCTGATCCAGAAGACGGACGTGGACGTGATCCGGGCCTTGTCCAAGGCCAGGGAGCAGGCCAACGAGGTGGCCATCACCGTGCACGCCAACGAGTTCCGGGATCTGGACTTCATGCGGGACATCCTGGGCATGAGAATCCACGAGATACGCTACGCCTCGAAGGAGGAACTGCTGCTGGGCGTGGAGGAGGCCTTTCGCCAGGGAATCAGGCTGGTCATCGGGGGTGGGGTGAGCCGCACGGCCATCGAGGCCCGCGGCGGCCTGGGCCTGATCATCGAGCCCAACACCCACAGCATTCTCCAGGCCATACAGCAGGCCCGGGTCTTGGCCCAGGCCAAGCGGAAGGAATCCAAGAACCGCGAGCAGCTCATCGCCATCCTCAAGCTCCTGGGCGAAGGGGTCATCTTCATAGATACGGACAAGAACATCGTGTTCAGCAACACCAAGGCCAGGCAGTACCTGAAACTGCCCTTAAAGGCCCCACTCCAGGAGCAGCTGCCCAAGTACTTCGAGGCCCTTTTCCTGGACGCCGTGCTGGCCGACGGCAAGCCCAGGCCAAATGCCATCGTCACCGTCAACAGGGTACAGTTCGTGGTCAACACCCTGCCCGTGTCCATCAACTCCCAGCTGCGGGGCGCGGTGGCCATGTTCAGGGATACGGCCTCCATCCAGAACATCAGCAACCTGATCCACGAGGAACTGCGCCTGCGCGGCCTGGCCACCAGCCACACCGTCAAGGACATCAAGGGCGCCAGCCCGGCCATGGACAAGCTTTTGACCAAGATCGGGAAGTTCGCCCAGACCAGCTCCTCCATTCTGATCGACGGTGAGACCGGCTCCGGCAAGGAACTGGTGGCCCACGCCGTGCACAACCTGAGCCCCCGCCAGGACCAGGCCTTCGTGGCCGTGAACTGCTCCGCCCTGCCGGAAACCCTTCTGGAGAGCGAACTGTTCGGCTACGAGGAAGGGGCCTTCACCGGGGCCAAACGCGGCGGCAAGATCGGGCTTTTCGAGCTGGCCAACCATGGCACGGTCTTTCTGGACGAGATCGGAGACATCAGCCACAACATGCAGCTGCGCCTGCTGCGGGTGCTGGAGGCCAAGGAGTTCATGCGCCTGGGCGGGGACAAGATCATCCCCGTGGACGTGCGCATAATAAGCGCCTCCCACCGCAAGCTCTTGGACATGGTGCAGCAGGGCTCTTTCCGCATGGACCTGTTCTTCCGCCTGGCCGTGCTGCGCCTGCACGTGCCGCCCCTGCGCCAACGCCTGGAGGACATCCCTCTATTGGTCGAGGATCTGCTGCGAAAACACGGCCAGGGCCCAAACGCCCTGTCCCCGGCCATGCTTCAGACCCTGCGCGGCTACGATTGGCCCGGGAACATCCGTGAGCTGCGGTCTTTTCTCGAGAGCTATCTGGTGCTTCTGGACGGGAAAAACCCGGACGAGGACCTGTTCCTGGAGCTGTTCCAAGACCGGGCCCTTACCGCCGGGGACGAGCTTTCCGGAACCTGGCCCGACTTGGCCCCCCAGGGCGGCACCATGAAGGAGCAACTAAGGCGCTGCCGCGGCCTGATCATCCAATCGGCCCTCAAGGAACAACGCATGAACAAACAGCTGGCCGCCAAGAAACTAGGCATCAGCTATAATACCCTGTGGCGAATCATGGCCGGAAAGGACCTCGAAACCCAGGAGAATTGAGGGCTTGGCTTGGCCGGGGAACCGCCCCGGGCCAAGGCCCGGGACGGTCCTTTCTTCGCGTGGCCTCAGCCGAAAAACATGGACATGGTGGGCAAGCCCAGGCCCAGGAAAACCACCAGATAGATGGTGGAGAAAATGAAGCCCAGTCTCCAGTGGTCCTGGGTGGCGATGTAGCCGCTGCCGTAATAGATGGTGGCCGGAGCCACGGCGTACGGGGTCAGGATGCCGCGCAGGCCCAGGCTGCCGCACATGAGCAGGACGAACGGCTTCAAGGGCAGGCCCGGCACCAGCATGGCGGCCATCAAAAAGGGCGGGAACAGGGCCGTGGTCAGGGCCGTGATGCTGGCGAAAAAGAAGCTGGCGTACCAGAACACGGCCACCATCATGATGATCATGGTCAAGGTGCTGAAGTTGGCGAAGTAACTGGACAGGTTCAGGCAGAACCAGCTCAAGAAGCCCACCCTGCTCAGGCCGTCGGCCACGGCCATGAGCATGCCGTACCAGAACAGGATGTTCCAGGCCGGTTTGTTGCCCAGAAGATCGTCCCAGGTCACCACCTGGCAGGGGATCATCAGCCCCACCGCCACCAGGGCCACGGTGGTGGCGTTTATTAGCGACCCGCCGAATATCCAAAGAAAAAGCGCCCCCACGGCCAACACGGCCAAAGTGACTTCCTTGCGGGACATGGGCCCCAGGGCGACCAGCTCCTTGGCCGCCCAGGCCGGGGCCTGCGCGCTGGTCTTCTGCGTGGGCGGATAGATCAAGTACACCAGGTACGGAGTGGCCAAAAACAGCACCGCGCACACCGGGAGCATGGCCAGAAACCATTCCACCCAACTTATGCTGATGCCGGCGATCTTCTGCACCAGGGACACGGACAAGGGGTTAGGGGCGAAGGAGGTCAGGAAGGCCGAACTGGTCACGCAGGTGGAGGCCAGGGCCACCCACATGAGATAGGAGCCGATCTTGCGGGGATCGTGGTCCGGGGTCGAATCGAACAGCGGCGGGATGTTCTTGATGATCGGGTAGATGGTCCCGCCGCTTCTGGCCGTGTTCGAGGGCAAAAACGGGGCCAGACACAAATCGGACAGGGCCACGGCGTAGCCCAGGCCCAGGGTGCTCCGGCCCAGGAGTTTTATGAGCAGCAGGGCGATGCGCCGGCCCAGGCCGGTCTTCTCGTACCCCTGGGCGAAGATGAAGGCCGCGAATATGAGCCAGACCGTGGAGTCCGCGAACCCGGACAAGGCCCACTTGATCTGGTCGGCTGGAGTGTTTTTCGGGGGCGGATCGTTTTCGGTTTTGGCCTGGGCCGCGGCGGCCGGCCCGGGCTGGGCTTGGGCCGCGGTCTCGACCCTTACCGCGGGTTTGGCCGGGGTCATGGTCGACGGAGATGGCGGCACCAGCATCAGGGCGGCCATGAGCCCCACCCCGAGCAGACCGCACACGGCTGCGGGCAACGGCTCCAGAACAAGACCCAGGATAACCGCGATGAATATTGCGAAATACTGCCAAGCATTGACACTCAGACCATCCGGTGTGGGCAGCAACCACAGGACCACACCGGCCAGCAGAGGAATGATCATCTTCAGGTATTTCTTCATGTTCTGGGCTCCATGCGCTGGGTCAAGGCCAACCCCGCCGTCGCCTGGCACGCTTGCATACTTCCAGGTTGTCCGGCCTGCCATCGACTGGCGGGCTGGGGCGGATATCAGTAGCCGCTCCTGGTGAAACACCTCCCCTTATCAAAAGATTTTAGACAGCTATGTTCAGGCGCGGTCTTACAAAACCGATACCAAGAGTTTCTAAGGGAATAACATGCTATTATAATATGATTTTTTACGAACCAAGGCCTGGGAAACATCTCAAGAATCAAAGCTTCTCCCCATAATTGAAGTCTGGCCGCTGTATAATCAAGAGCCACGGCTCATGGAGGGCAAAATCGCGGATACAGCTCGGAACTGGTAATTTTTCTCCATTACGGTCGGGGGAAAATTCGAGGGGGCTAAAATAGAGACCTTATACCTCAAAATAATTATAAAACATATCTCATGGCGTCGAAGACTAATGGAGAATACCTCAATCGCTCAATACACATTGGCAAACATGTAAAGCAATCCCGCCAAGGAGCCCTGCGGTCGAAACCTGCTTTCCAGAAGCTCTCCTCTCGTCTACGGCGCCATGCCCTTGGGCCGGCCAACGTGAAGAGCAGCCCGGGAGGCCGGGCTATTTTTCTGCTGCGTATGACTTCGCCGAACCCTTCGGCATGGCTCACCTCGCCCATGCACTCTGCCTCCCATCGTTCAGGGGCGGTCAGCAAACGCTTCAGAGGGGCAAGGGCTAGGCCGGGATGTATTGTTAGCCTGCAATCCCGGACCATGGGGGCGAAATCTTCGAAGAAGTCTTTTAGGGAACCTGCGAGCACACGCTCTCCCAACGAGGCTATTTGGCATTTGCCAACGAGAGTTTGGCATTTTGTTGATGCCAACTGGCAGCCAACGGCAATGGCTGCGCGGCCACTGGGGCTGTGGTGAAGCAGCCGTAGAGTCAGTGCGGAGTAGTCATCGTGGGCGTGGACGCCAAGGCAATGCCAGCATTCTTCGCAACCCTTCTCCGTCTGTAATTGAGCATAACTAACTAATATATTTAAATAATATTTCTATTGACTTAAAAGTAATAAAAATTGATTTTTATAAATAAATTTTTTTCATTAAAAACAAGCCGTTCTTGGCTTAAGCAGATGAAAGGTGGGCTATGGCACGAAAGAAAACACCAGTAAGCGAGTCCCTGGCAGTCAAGTCCAGCATTGTGGACACGGCAGAAGCCCTCTTTCGGGACATGGGCTATTCCAAGACAACCGTGGGGGATATCGCGAAAGCCCTCGGCATGAGCCAGGGCAATGTCTACCGCTATTTCCCGACCAAGGCGTCCATCAACGAAGTCATCTGCGAACGGGTTGTCATGAGAATCGAGGACCGGTGCAAATCCATAATTGCATCAACATGCAGTTCACAACAGCACTTGTCACTGTTCATGTTGGAATACTTTCGCGCAGTTAAGGACAATGTAATCAAGGATCAACGATTGCACGAGATGGTTGTCAGGGCTGTTGAACAGTATTGGCAAGTCATCCAGGGACACGTCGATAGAATGGATATGATGGTGCGTGTCATCTTAGCCAACGGGATAGAAAAGGGCGTTTTCAAGCATATGGACATACCTGCCACATCACTTGCCTTGCAGAATGCCTTTTCAGCCTTCACTTACCCTGCCCTGGTTGAGCGACAGATAGCCGATGCTGCAAATTCCGGTGGAGATAAACGTATAGAGGCGGATTTAATGAACCTGGCAGACATTGTGCTGCGGGGCATCAGCGCGTGACGCCGCATGGCTCGCAACATTAAGTACTGGACAATACACATGTTTCCTTTCGGTATATCCTTTTTGGCAAGGGGAAAGAACGTTTCTGGCCGGATTATGCCACTCTTGGTCTGTGCGTTTTATCTGGGATTATTGCCTGGATGCTCTGAAGACAAAGCGCCACCACCATTTCGGCCCGTGGTCAAGACTGTCCGGGCCACCTTGGCGGCCGAATCCGAAAACCGGACATACCCTGGCGTCATCGTTGCCCGCCACGAAGTGGACGAGTCTTTCCGGGTGTCAGGACGAATTGAGCGACGGCTGGTGGACAGGGGCGACCAGGTACGCCGGGGACAGAAACTCGCGACGCTCGATGAGAAGGATTTCCGCCTGTCGCTTGAGAGCGCCCAGGCGGAATTGAAGGCCGCGTCTTCCAACGTCTCTCAGACTTCCACCGAGGAAAAGCGCTATGCCTATCTGCTTTCCCAGCATGTGGTGAGCCAATCCGAATACGACTTGAAGCGCCTGCAATCCGACGAAGCAAAGGCCCGTCTTGGAAAAGCCGATGACACCGTCAAGCTCGCGCAAAACCAGCTCAGCTACGCCAGTTTGACCTCCAACGACGACGGAGTGGTCACCAAGGTGGATGCAGAACCGGGCCAAGTCGTGGCTCAGGGCCAGGCCGTAGTGGCCGTGGCCCAGGACGGAGCCATCGAGGTGCAGGCGGACATCCCCGAGGGGCGTCTGGGCGATATCGATAACTCCAACGCCGAGGTCAGCCTCTGGTCCCAGAGCGGCGCGCGCTACAAGGCCGTGCTGAGGGAGACCGCGCCCTCGGCCGACCCAACCACCCGGACATACGCCGTGCGGTTCACCCTGGTCGACGGCGATCAACGCGCGCGCCTGGGTATGTCCGCCACGCTGCACCTTTCGCAGCAGAACCCAGACAAACTCATACGCATCCCCTCCACCGCTCTTTTGGAACAGGGCAAAGGCCCGGGCGTGTGGATCGTTGAGCCTGGCACGGGGAAGCTGTCGTTCAGGCCGGTTGTCATCGCGCGTTACGCCGACAGGGATGTCCTGGTCCAAGGGCAGCTGGCCGAGGGTGAGATAATCGTGGTCTCCGGCGTTCAGATGCTGGACCCTAGTATGTCAGTGCGTCTGGAAGAGTCGCAAAAGGTTGTTGAGAGATGAACCGCTTCAACCTGTCGGAATGGGCCGTCACCCATCGGGCCATGACGCTCTTTCTTATTGTGCTCGTGTCCATATCCGGCCTGTGGTCGTACACACAGCTCGGGCGGGCGGAAGATCCGGAATTCACCATCAAAGACATGATCATAAGCGCCAATTGGGCCGGGGCCACTGCCGATGAAATGCAGCGGTTAGTGGCTGACCCCATTGAAAAGGAGGTCCTACAAGCCCCCCACGTTGAAAAGGTGAAAACCTATTCGCGCCCGGGAAGCGTGGTCATGCAGCTCACTCTGTACGATTCCACGCCGCCATCCGGGGTCAACGAATGCTGGTACCAGGTCCGCAAACGAGTGGCGGACATGAAGGACAGCCTGCCCCAAGGCGTGATCGGCCCCTACTTCAATGATGAATTCGGTGATGTGGACTCGGTGCTCTACCTGCTCACCGGAGAGGATGCCACGGCCCGCGATCTGAAAGACCGGGCCGAGATCATCCGCCAGGACCTGCTGCGCGTTCCGGATGTCACCAAAGTGAGGTTTTATGGAGAGCAGGCTGAATGCATCTTCGTGGAGTTGAACAACGTCAAGCTGACCACGCTCGGCGTTGCCGCACAGGACATTTTCGACTCCATCGCCAAGCAAAACGAGGTGGCGGCCGCAGGTTCTCTGGAAACCTCGGCCGACACCATCTATCTGCGGGTGGACGGAGCCCTGAAAGGCACGGACGCCCTGGCCGCGGTGCCGGTGCAAGGCGGCGGGAAGACCTTTCGCCTAGGCGACATAGCCACGCTTCGCCGCGGCCCTCAAGACCCGCCCTCCTTCACGGTCCGCCATGAAGGCAAGCCCGCCATCGCCCTGGGCGTCGTCATGGCCAAGGGAGCCAACATCCTGGATCTTGGGCGCAACCTGGACCAGGCCTTGTCGCACCTCCGGGAAAAGCTTCCTCTCGGCATCGAGGTCACAAAAGTGGCGGATCAGCCCAAGATGGTGGACGAATCAGTCGGCGAGTTTCTACGGTCGTTCGCCGAAGCATTGGTCATTGTCCTGGCCGTGAGTTTTCTTTCACTCGGCTGGCGGGCGGGCTTCGTGGTGGCCCTGGCCGTGCCCCTTGTCATGGCCGTGGTCATGACCATCATGCAGGCCTTTGGAATGAGCCTGGACTGCATAAGCCTGGGAGCCCTCATCATCGCCCTGGGCCTTTTGGTGGATGACGCCATCATCTCCGTGGAAATGATGTCCGTGAAAATGGAACAGGGGCTTGATCGCATCAAAGCAGCCATTTTCGCCTGGAACGCCACCGCCTTTCCCATGCTGACCGGCACATTGGTCACGGCGGTGGGATTTCTTCCTGTGGGCTTGGCCAAATCCGTATCCGGAGAATACGCCTGCGCCATCTTCTATGTGGTGGGCATCGCTCTGGTCATCTCATGGCTCGTGGCAGTGTATTTTACCCCGTATTTGGGAATGAAGCTGCTGCCGGATTATTCCAAGACAAAACATCACGGCGAGCCCGCAATCTATGACACGCCTCTCTATCGAGCCATCCGCCGGGTAGTAGTCTGGTGCGTCGGGAATCGCAAGACCGTAGTGGTTGTCACATTCACACTCTTTATCCTTTCGATAATCGGTTCCATGTACGTACAGCGCCAGTTTTTCCCAAACTCTTCCCGGCCGGAAGTCTTGGTGGAAATCCAGCTTCCAGAAGGCAGCGCCTTTGATGTCACCTCGAACGCAATGAAGACCATGGAAGAGTTTCTGAAAACCGATCCTGAAATCCTGACCCGCACCAGCTACATCGGTTCAGGCGCGCCGCACTGGTATCTGCCCATGATACCGGAACTTCCCAGGGTGAGTTACGGGGTCTGCGTTTTGTATACCGCCGATGCCGCTGCCCGGGACAGGGTGAAGGCCAGGATTGAGGATTTCGTGGCAGGTGGCGGCCTGCCCCAGGCCAGGGTGCACGTATCCATCCTGAGCCTCGGGCCCCCCGTGGGGTTTCCGGTGCAATTTCGCGTCATAGGGCCCGACCCTCTCAAGGTGCGCGAGTTTGCCTATCAGGTGCGAGACATCATACGTTCCAACCTGAAAACGCGTGACGTGAACCTGGATTGGAACGAGCAAGCCAAGTCGATCCGCCTGGTGGTGGATGAGGACCGGGCCAGCGTCCTGAACCTCACTCGCCAGGACATCGCCAAGGCGCTCCAAATGCTGCTTTCGGGAGTCACAATCACTCAGATCCGGGACGGCATCGAGCTGGTGAACGTCGTGGCGCGGGCTGTGCCTGAGGAGCGCTTAAGCCCGGATCGATTGAGGGACCTGACCATCACCACCTTGAACGGCCATGCCGTGTCGCTCTCCCAGGTGGCCAAGATCCAGTATGTGCACGAGGACCCGATATTGTGGCGGCAAAACCGCGACTTGATGATCACCGTCCGGTCCGAAGTGGTTTCCGGGGTGCAGGCCCCGGACGTGGCCCTGGAAATCGAGCCTCTGCTCGAGCCTTTGAAAGCGAAGCTGCCGCCCGGGTACCGGATAGAAGCCGGTGGCGCGCTGGAGGAAAGCGACAAGGCGAACCTGGCCATAGAGGTTTTGCTCCCGCTTACCGGCGGCCTCATGCTCTTTTTCCTCATGCTTCAATTGCAGAGCTTTTCCCGCCTGTTTCTGGTCCTGACCACTGCTCCTCTTGGGATGATCGGCGCCACCGGCGCATTGCTGCTGTTCAACAAGCCTTTCGGCTTCGTGGCCCTGCTTGGCGTGCTTTCCCTGGCAGGAATGATCATGCGCAACACCGTCATCCTGGTCGACCAGATCGCCGCGAATCTGAGAGAGGGGATGTTGGAATGGGATGCCGTGATCGAGTCCACCATCAGACGGTCGCGGCCTGTGGTTTTAACGGCCCTGGCCGCCATCCTGGCCATGATCCCGCTGAGCCGGAACGTTTTCTGGGAACCGATGGCCTACGCCATCATGGGTGGGCTCTTTGTAGCTACTGTGCTGACGTTGCTGTTCACTCCTGCATTTTATGCATTGATCTTTCGGGTAAGGAGATCATCGGGATGCTAAACAGATTTTACTTATTTCGCAGTGGCAAACCAAGTGACTATATGGTCAGAGCTCTTTGTGTTGTTATAGCCCTACTGAACATATGTATTTCATTTTTTAATAAAATTAACCACAGGATTAAGCGTTGGATTGTCCGGACAAGGAAGTAAAACTCTGTTTTATTTATTACAAATTGGTAGAAGCAGCTTACTGAACTACCGTCTGTATGGCAAAATTACTCACGGCGTCCATTATAATGCCTGGTAGCAGTACCGATTAGCCTGCACTCTTCAAGTACCCCCGATGGTCTACACCATCAATCTCCGCCATCTCACCAAAAAACATTTTCAACCGCTCACATCAGCCCTTATCCAATTCCATCTCAATCCTGAAAGCACGATGCGAATCACCGGGAGTCTGTAGGTCAGAGGGGAGAGCGCTTGATGGGCTCAATTAGCAACAAAGCCAAGGCGGCTATATCTCCTGGGTCCTCTTCAGCCCCAAATTCCAGATTTTTAAAAGACGAAGAGGCTAGGTGATTAACCTAACCCCTTAAAAATTTTGGTGGAGCTGAACGGGACCTGCCCGCTGACCTCTTGAATGCAGTGCCTTGCGCAAACACCGAGCCTGTGGTTGGGAGGATAAGCCCCAAAACCCTTTACAAAACCGGCCAGCCGGTATCCTGTTTTGGGAACAAAGTATTACCTTGCAGCAGGATAAGAAGAACGTCATGCGCACGTCAAGCGACATCCAAATACCCATGGCCTGTGGAAGAAACCCCACGAGGAGGTCGGCATGAAAAATATTCACTCGCATTTCATCGAGGCAAACGGCGTGCGTCTGCACTACCTTCGTAGCGGATCTGGTCCGACGCTGGTACTTCTTCATGGGTGGCCGGAGTGGTCGCACGTCTGGCGGCCGGTTTTAGAGCGCATCGCTGGCGAGTTTGATCTGGTCGCTCCTGATTTTCGGGGTTTCGGGGATTCTCAGAAGACTTCCTTAGCCCCAACCAAGGATGCGACGCCGGAGATATTGGCTGCAGACATTCTCGCCCTCGCCGATGCGCTTGGGCTGAAGCGCTTCGGACTGGTGGCCCATGATATCGGCGGGTTTGTCACACCGATGCTTGCCAGATTGGCGCCTGAACGGGTTGCAGGACTTTTTTTCTTCAACTGCCCCTACCCGGGCATTGGTGCTCGGTGGGTAGAACCGAGCCATCTGATTGAGACCTGGTATCAGTTTTTCCATCAAATGCCTTGGGTAGCTGATTTGATCGGCTCGTCACGCGACGCCTGCCGCATATACATTCACAACTTCTTGCGCCATTGGTCTTATCGAAAGGATGCCTTTGACCGTGAAATCGAAGCCTGGGTGGACAATTTCATGAAACCAGGGAATCTACAGGGCGGCTTCAACTGGTATCTAAGCAATCATGCGAGCCGAATGGCCGTTATTTCGGGAACGGTGTCGCCTCCACCGCCGATCGACCATCCGACCCGGGTCTTTTGGGGTGAGCATGATCCCCTGTTCAAGCAGTCATGGACCGACCGACTCCCGGATTTTTTTACCGACCTTGAGTTCAGCCTTGCTCCGAACGCCGGACATTTTGTGCATTACGAGACACCCGAACGGGCATGCCAGGAGATCGTTCGATTCTTTCACCGTGCCTTGCCGTAAACCTCTCCCTGTTTGTGCAAGGGCGTCCCCCGGGAACCCAAGTCTCTAGTAGCTTGGCCCGCCAAAGGACCGCCAACGCGCCAACACCAATAGCCACGGTATGTTGATTTTACTTTTTGCTTACCGCTTGAATCTCTTCAAGCAGCCACTTTCTTCACGCTCAATCAAGATCATAGGTGAGTTTTTAGGCCTGGCATATGGCCTTGTCTTGTTTACGCTTTTCCCCTGGGTCAATGCTATTGGCAATCAGATTGCGGGCTTTGTCACGGCGCTCGCGAGCTTCCTTCAAGCTGAGGTCCGGCCAAAGGCCAAAAACCAGCCGACGCTCGATGCCCCCAAAATGATACTTCATCCTCCAAGATTTTCCACCCTTTGGCAGCACTTCCAAGTAAAGGCCTCCACCATCCGCCAACTTATAAGAAGCGGCTCCAGGCTTGGCATTGCGGACTTGCACAGCGGTCAGGGGAAGGATTTTTCGGGGCATAGCGACCACCTTTTGGGGGCGCTTTGGGGGCACTTTTTATCGGCGTCATTGACTCGGCTGTTATTGACGTGGTTTCGGCGACCTTTTCTTTTTAAAAAAACCAATATTTTAATAATTTTACAACATTTTGGGGGAACCTATTCTTTAGGGGCATCGGCTTGGTCATTTTGAAGGTGCCAAGACCCTCTCTTTTTCCAGATGCCCCCAAAAGTGCCCCCCAAAAAGTTGGATGTCAACGGATCGCAACAGAAGAAGCCGGATCATTTCTGACCCGGCTTCCTTGATTTTTCAGGGGTTTGTGGCTTTGTATGGCCTTCCCTGGACTATTAGGTGGTGCCGAAGAGGGGACTCAGCGTACTTCGCTATCATCTGGCAATTATTGAATTAAAATAATGCTTACCGGATAACATGCATCACTTTTGGGGCAAAGTTATCCGGCAAATATTTTTCTTAGTTCCACACCTCAAATATGCTTTCGTGATCCGGACCCTAATGGCCATGTGGGTCCGCGATGCGGGTTCTAATGGGCCTTCGATCTACGCGGCCACGTTGCTGGAGAACATCGCGGCGAACCCATCCTCTTCGCTCCACAGATACGCCTCGGCTGCCTTCTGGCCCTGCACGTAGCCTTTGCCATAATGCCAGGCATCCGTCCCGGAGAGCGACGGCAGAATCCGCACCCCGACGTTCCCCAGGGTGTCGCCGGCTAGGAAGCGCGTCTCCTTGCGCTTGTGGAAGTGCCCGATGTGCCACTCGAACTGGCGGCACTCGGCCCAGTCTTTCTTGCGCTCCGAGGCCATGATGGTCGGGAGGGCTTGATGTGGTTCTTCATCCCCATGGGTGAACCCGAGCAGATTGACCCCGAATCTGAAATACTTCCTGGCCGTCTCCGAGGCGTCGATATTCACCTCGTCGCAACCGCGGAACCAGGCTTCCAGGATTTTGCAGAAGAACCAGCTTGTGAGCTTGTCGTGGTTCCCCGGCACATAGATCACATCAACAGGAGCCACCTTCCGGCACTCCTCCAGGGACCACACAACCGAGTCCGCTGCTGTCTTGACAATCCGCTGAAGGCGGCTGTCCACGTCCTGCTTGGTTCCGTGGACCGTCGTGTTCTCCGCGTTATTGATGTGGAAAAAGTCGCTCCCAATGGGGAATAGAATCTTGCTGATGGGGAAGGCCCGAGCCTTCCGGAGGAGACTGACTATCGCAGTTACGTACCGCTGCTCTGCGATTTTGACATCATAGTCCTCGCCCACCTCCTTGTCCCAGGCCAATTTTCCCCAGTGGTGATCCACCAGGGAAATTTCCAGAAGATGGGCATCAGCAGGCCGCACGTACACTAGCGGCCGGCGTTTCAAGACGCCGCCCTTCAGTTCGGCGGTGATCTCTCGCAGGGCCTCCACCATGGGATCGAGTATCCTGCGTTTGAGCCAGACTTTCACCTGGACTAAGGGCTCGACTACGATCTTACCTTCGTCATCCCGCGCCCCCACCTCCCACTTATTGATGACGCAGCGGTCCACCATCCAGACTTTCAGGTCTACCTCAGCCATGGCGAGAACCCGCGCCACGGTGGTGATCCTGGCGGACTTGGACTTAACCACCCCGGAGTCTTGGCCGAACTCGATGTGCAACTGCCCAGGCCCGGTGGAAGAGGGGCTCGGAAAGTTTAAGGCTTGGGCATACCGCCGGAGCGTTTGCCGGGATACCCCACTTTTCCTGGAGGCCTCCGAAAGGTTGCCACCGCACTCAGCGAGGAGCGCGACGGCTTCGGTTTTGGAGATTTCGAGTATTTTGGGCATGTGTACCTAGCTTAGGAGGTGGGCCACGCCGGTATCTGGTAGGCCAGGACGGCGGCCGGGTCGGTCATGGCACTCACGGCGGCAGAGGCGGCCATGGCCGCCCCGAATACGTTGTTCGTCCAAGTGAAAATGGCCTGAGTCAAGGCCTTGAAAGCGGTGACTGTCATGGGCAGCGGGACGTTGGCCGCATTTTTCCATGCAAAGTTCGCAGGGAGGACGAGGCCGTTAGCGATCTCAGCCGAAGCCCCCGTCAGAAGCGCCCTACCCGTCTGACTCACATCCCAGGTATTTCCCGAGGAGTCTGTGAAGGTGGTGTAGAGGGCAGCGTTCATACTGGCCTCGATGGCCGCGCAAACCTGGGCCTGGGCCTGGGCCAGCGTGGGTGCCGGAATAACAGGAGCCGGGCCGTACACCGGGGAAACCGTGACCGCCCCGTTGGCGATAACGGTGCTGGTGTTGATCTCCACCTGGCCGGCCGGCGGGCTGCTGGGCTCGCTGGTCACCGGCAGGATGGCGTAGCCGTCGGCCAGGGTAAGCCCCGTGGTGGGCTCGGTGCCTGGCAGCGGGGCCAAGGCCGAACCGTCCGGGGCGTGGAGCCCGGCTGGTGACTCGCTGAACCCGGCGATGTACAGGGCCTGGCGCACGGACGGGTCTGGCCAGGAAACAGGGCCTATGACCATGGTGTTGTTAAGGACGAGGCAGATCATGTTTGCGCTCCTATATTGGGGCACGAAGGCCCGGGAAGGAAAAGGGCTTCTTAACCTGGGGAAGAGTTATGCCATCGGTTAAAATTATGCCGGATGTGAGCACCAAATAATCATGAAAGTATATGGGAGGATTGCCCAGTGCTCCCGGGGTAAATGTTGCTTGTCCGCTTTGACCATCGAAGCTGGTACCTCCTGGAGCAAGGCACCAAGGAGCACCCATATACTCACAACAAGCTGATCCAGTCAGTTTGGCTTGCGGAACTCCATTTAGCCAGAATCTTACATATGCTCCAGTTGTGTTATCCCTCTCGCAAGCAAAATCAACCCATTGTCC
>Ga0326727_10017604_pt1 | contig 14789 bp, 9 predicted proteins | sample MB2enrmetagenome_FD_207643 | JGI IMG/M metagenome (GOLD analysis project Ga0326727, IMG submission 207643) | Lab enriched peat soil microbial communities from McLean, Ithaca, NY, United States - MB29MY | ecosystem: Environmental > Terrestrial > Soil > Wetlands > Peat | place: USA: New York... | reverse complement strand
GAGGCAGATAAAGAAAACACGATTCGCATATCGGATGTGCCTGAGAAAATTTCAGCAAGACTGTTTTCAGATATTAACTCATCAAAGATTTATAGTGATATTCACTACCCTTCGAGGTCAGGTGACATGGTCACAATTGAAGGATCCATTGACAGGTTTATGTGGAAATATACACCGGAACCCTATACGGTCATTCCAATAGTTAATCTTATTCTTTATTTTGGAATTCCTTCGGGACATGCAACTGGAACGGCACAAATAACACTGGAAGTAAAGAATGCGCAGTCCGGGATGCTCCTTGGCAAGTTTACAGAGAGCGCTTCAAATACATCCACTTTCACGTTATATAATAGGAATGCAGGGGGGTCTGGAGGAGAGTTGGCCGATGCATTCCGCGAAGTGGTAAAAAAATTGAAAGAAGATCTTATTAACAAAACATCTTACCAATAAAAGCCATCAGGATCGTTCCCGAGAGAAGGAACATGGGAACGATCCTGATAGGAATAAGGTCATCCATGGGAAGCACCTGTTAACAGATATTTTTCCATTGTAGAGATGTTATATCTTCTCCAGTGATGCACCCTTTGCTTCAATCATCATACGATTAAGTCTGGGCTATTACAGGTTACGGAAAGAAGATCCTTTTCCTTTCACTCGCCACTTTCTTTCAACTTTCCTTCAGACACTTACTTCTTTTCATTCGTGATGTAGGTCATTCGCCTATCTGTTTTTCCTCCCTTCAAGCACAGAAGAAACGGTCTGTAACTGATTGTTAAGAAACCCATTTCATCCGATTATCTCGAACAGATACTCAAATGACTGTAAGGAGGTCATCATGTCGGCAAGATCCCTTAACGGACAGAATTACCGGTTCCAGCTCACGATAAAAGACCTGCTCAATACCCCCAGGATCAGCTCGGGAAGTCAGGAGATCGTATACCGGAACAAGGTGCGCTACACCTACAATGACCTCTTCGAGAGGATAGACAGACTCGGCAGCGCCCTTAACAAGCTGGGTGTGAAGCAGGGTGACACGGTCGCGGTCTTTGACTATGACTCGCACCGCTACCTGGAGTGCTTTTTCGCGGTACCCATGCTGGGAGCAGTGCTGTTCATGGTAAACTGGCGGCTCTCGCCGGACCAGATCGAGTACACCATGAACCATGCCCAGGCCGATGTCGTGCTCATCAATGCCGACTTCCTGCCCCTGCTCGCGTCCATCAGGGACAGGCTTAAGACGGTGAAGAATATCGTGGTCCTCAAAGATACGGACGAGATGCCGCAGAACATTCTGCCCATAGATGCAGAGTATGAGCAGATGCTTAAGGATGCATCTCCTAACTATGACTTTCCGGATCTCGATGAGAACACCAAGGCAACCACATTCTATACAACCGGCACCACAGGATTGCCCAAGGGCGTGTTCTTCACACACCGGCAGCTTGTCCTGCACTCCATGAGCGTGTGCATAGCAGTCAGCTGCCATGACACCCCACTGAGGTTCTCCACCTCGGATGTCTATATGCCCATCACCCCCATGTTCCACGTCCATGCCTGGGGATTCCCCTACATAGCCACCATGATGGGTATCAAACAAGTCTACCCCGGCAAGTATGAGCCTGAGATGCTTATAAAGCTCATCCTGGAAGAACGGGTCACCTTCTCACACTGCGTGCCGACCATCCTCCAGATGCTGGTGAACAGCCCCATTTCAAAGAAGTACGACCTCTCGTTCTGGAAGGTCGTCATCGGCGGGGCCAGGCTGGCCAAGGGGCTTGCCCAGTCGGCCATCGACCTCGGTATCCAGGTGATGACGGGGTATGGCATGTCCGAGACCTGCCCGGTCATCAGCGTCTCGAACCTCAAGCCATCCATGAAGGGATACGACAACGAACGCAAGAGTGACATCGCCATCAAGACCGGCATGCCCATCTCCCTGGTAGACGTACGTATCGCCGATCCCCAGGGCAATTTCCTGCCGAACGACGGGCAGACGACCGGCGAGATCGTGGTTCGGGCCCCATGGTTTACCCAGGGCTATTACAGAGACCCGGAGAAGACAGGAGATCTCTGGCAGGGCGGATGGCTCCATACCGGGGATGTGGGCTACATGGATCCCGACGGCTATATCCAGATCACCGACCGGCTCAAGGATGTCATCAAGACAGGCGGCGAGTGGGTCTCCTCACTCGACCTGGAGAATGCCATGAGCACCCACGAGGCCATCCAGGAGGCGGCGGCCATCGGCGTACCCGACTCCAAGTGGGGTGAGAGACCGATGCTCCTCGTTACCCTCAAACCCCAGTTCCGGGGCGACGGTGTGACCGAGGAGGTGCTCAGGGAGTTCATGAAGGCCTGTGCTTCCCAGGGCAAGATCCCCAAATATGCCATTCCCGAGCGGTATGTCATTACCGAAGAGATACCCAAGACGAGCGTCGGTAAGATCGACAAAAAGCTTATCAGGACAATGTATGCCAAGGATCAACTCTCTTCATAATCAAGGGTGAGCAGACATCACCCGATTTAAGGACACACAAAAAATCTCCGTTGTGCGGGGCGGGCCTCTTCGAGATGCCCGCCCTTTTTCTTGTGCCGACATGGATGTACGGCGCCTGACTGCTAATCGTATTGAACCCGATCTTGTTTTAATGTATTATCATATAACTATCATATGTATTTTGCCCGGGTGAGATAACCTGGGGTATTATTTTGAATTCTCATTTTCTCAATCTTACAGAGGTGGCGTTGTGACAGGGCATGATATGAGACCCTCTTCCAGGAAAAGTTTCGGTGAGCTCATCGCCTCCATGGCCCGCTTCAACGGCAGCGGTATCGCAATAACCTGTGGGGCTGCAAAGATCACCTGGAAAGACCTCAATAACCGGGTGAACAGGCTCGCCAACGCCCTGAAGGGACTCGGCATAAACAAAGGCGATCACGCGGCAATCCTGTTGCACGACTGCCCGGAATTCATCGAGGCCAATTATGCACTCCAGAAGCTCGGTGCCGTCCCCATACCGATTAACTTCAGGTTTGTTGCCCGGGAGATCGAATACCAGCTCACCCATTCCGATGCACAAGTCCTCATTCTGGAGGACCTGTTCGAAAAAGAGGCGCTAAAGGCCCTAGGGAATGCAAAAAAGATCAGATACACCATCTGCATACCCCGGCATGGTAGTCCAATACCAGAGGCCATGCTCGACTATGAAACATTGATAGCATCACATCCGGCAACCGAACCTCCTGCATGCACCACGGATGTGGATGTCTGCACTATCTGCTATACAGGCGGTACCACAGGGCTGCCCAAGGGGGTAGTGCTCACCTACTCCAACTTCTGGAACCTCGCGGAGTCACTCTTCAGCGACCTGATAGGCAGGCTCGCATCCGATGAGAAGGTGAACTTCGGCAGAATAATCGCTAGCCTCGTCCATGTACCGGCACTCGAACGTCCCCTGAACAGGCTCATGGGGTCTCAGAGGGTACGCTCGTTCGTCTCAAGGAATGTTCCTGCCCTGCTCTCCAAGACCACCGGCAAGCCCTTGGGCCCGGTTCTCGGCAGGATCACGGGCGGTCTGTCTATATTCATGAACATGCCGCTCTTCCACATGGCCAACTACCAGCTCCTTATTATCGGACCCATGTCCGGGCTTATCCACTTCATCCTGAGAGAAGGCATCCATTTTGATCCTGCAGAAGTACTCGAGACCATCGTGCGGGAGCAGCCCATGGTGATGCTCCTCGTGCCGACCCAGTGGAAAATGGTCCTCGACTACCCTCAGATCGACCGGTATGACCTCAGGTCGGTGCTCGTAGCCATGACGGGAGCCGGGGCCAACCCTGCACATCGCAAGAAGCAGATCCTCGAGAAATTCCCCAACTCACTCGTGGTGGATGTGTTCGGGCAGACAGAGATGACGCCCGACACGACGCTTCGGATCGATGCTTCGCCGGAGACCATCAAGAATAAGTCGGTCGGACGCCCCCTGTCGGGCATCAAGATGCGCATCGTGGATGAGAAGGGCCAGGATGTCCCTCAGGGCATAACCGGCGAGATCCTCTATCAGAGCGGCACGATCATGAAGGGCTATTACGGTGATTCACAGAAGACCTCCGAGGTGATCAAGGACGGGTGGTTTCACTCGGGCGACCTCGGCTACATCGATGCCGAAGGTGAGCTCATCATCGTCGACCGCAAAGGAGAGTGCATCTCCACAGGTGCGGAGAAGGTGTTCCCCCACGAGATAGAAGAGGTCTTAATCGGAAATGAAAATGTTGATGCCGTGTGTGTTATCGGCGTACCCGATGAGACATGGGGGAACATCGTCAGGGCGGTGGTGGTATTGAAACCCGGCAAGAAAGCCACAGAAGAAGAAATCATGGCTTGGTGCAAGGACAGGATGACCGGGTTCAAGCGGCCCAAGTCGGTTGTGTTTACCGACGCCTTCCCCATGAGCCCAGTGGGTAAAGTCCTGAGGAACAAGGTGAGAGATATCTACGGCGGGCCCCTTCCTCCTGCCGGGGATGATATTATTCATTTGTCCTGATGGAGAAAATCGGCTCATGCCGTTGCATGGGTCCGATATTTTGTAAATGAAATTGTCGCAAGGAGGTTTTGCATGGGGGATAAAAGTTTCAGGAATCTTGCCAAGGCCGTCCCTATCCTGGCATCCATGGAGCAGACCAAAGGGCTCCTGAAGACATTCTATACACAGTGGGGGGGTCTCAACGCCCTTCGTATCCTCCTGAAGACAGGCAGCAAAACCGGACACATCAAGACGATTAAGTCACTTGCAAATTTCAGATTGGAAAAGATCACACCGAATTTTCTTGTCTCGATGTGGGAGGTGTTCTCAGATCGCGATGCCCTTATCTCGGAAGGCAAGAGGTTTACGTATAACCACCTCAAAGACAGGGTCTTCAGGCTTGCCAACGCCCTCCAGTCACTCGGGGTCGAACCAAAGGACCGGTGCGCCGAGCTGCTCTATAACGGCAATGAGTTCTTCGAGGGCTTCTTTGCATGCTCTCTCATAGGCTGCCCCATGCCGTTTCTCAACTGGCACATGGAAGGTGCTGAACTCGTTGATGCCATAAACCGCGTAAAGCCAAAAGTCCTCATCCTCCACGATGAGTTCGTGAGCGAGATCATGCCTATCAGAGACCGGCTGACAAGCATTGAGCACTACATCGTAGTAGGCAAGGACACCCCCCAAGGCGCATTGAATTATGAGGACCTCCTTTCCGGCGCATCAGGAACCATGCCAAAGGCCCACTTTGCCGTGGCACTGAATCCCTACACGGGCGGCACCACCGGAATGCCTAAAAACATTAACTACTTCGACAGCATCGGCTATGCCTTCAGCGACCTGGCCGAGGCACCCAAAGTACCGCTGGCGGAATATCTCAGGTTCCTCGTCCTCCAGTTCAGCTTCATGTTCTGGTTCGGCGGCACCGAGATTACCGACCCCATCACAAAAAACATGCGCTGCCTCATCCCCGGGCCGCTGTACCATGCAGGTTCCATTGCGGGCTGGGTACCCTTCATCCTGCTCGGAGGCACCGGTGTGCCCATGAGGAAATTCGATCCTGAAGATTTCTTAAGGATCATCGAGCAGGAGCGGATCAACTGGGTATTTGTCGTGCCGACCATGCTCGAGCGGATTCTTGCCCTGCCGGAGCCCATCAAGAAGCGCTACAACTTGAGCTCCATGCATACGATTATCTGCGCAGCCGCACCTGCCACCCCGGAGCTCAAGATGTCGACCAATGCATTCTTTAAACAGCAAGGATGCATCAAAAACGTGTTCACCGAGTTCTACGGCTCCTCCGAGACTGCGGTGGCGACGGTCCTGCTGCCCAGGGACTACGAGGAACAACCCAAGCGATACGAGAGCGTGGGGAAAGTGCGCTGTGCAGAGACACGGATCTATGATGAGGAGAATAGCTCATGGTGCCCGCCGGGCAAGGACGGAAAGATATTGACCAGGAGCCTTACCACGGTAAGTCTCAATTATGTGGGTTCGCCCGAGAAGCTTGAGAGCGCCTTCAAGCTTGTTGACAACGAGCTCTGGTTCGACGACGGTTTAAGGGGACACTTGGACGAGGATGGATTCCTCTACCTCACCGGCAGGGAGAAGGAGATGATCATCACCGGCGGGGTGAACATCTTTCCCAACGAGATTGAAACAGCTATCAAGAAGCATGACAAGGTTCTGGATGTGGCCGTGGTGCGCTATCCGCACAAGGAGCTCGGCGAGGTGCCTGCTGCAGTAATCCAGCCCAAAGACGGACATATGATCAGGGAGGAGGATATCATCGACCACCTGAAAGCCCTCAAGCTCATCGGCTACAAGATCCCGAAGTACGTGGAATTCGTCGAGACGCTCCCCCGCCACATCGACGGCAAGATGCGCAAAAAGGAGATCGAGGACCGATTCTGGGAAGGCATAGAGCGGAGGGGATAGAATACTCTACAATCATACTACGGGTATATCCGAACAGCCTCCTGGCATTCCTTGATGATCCTATCCCATTTCCAGGACTAGTATGCCCAATACGGACCCTGACCGGCAGGAGTATCCATTCCCTCGATGGCAGTATACACAGCGCGCCCATAAAAGAAAGGCAGGCCCCAGTCAAAGCAGTCATCAGGGGTAAACGGTCCGGCCAGGGCGCTGAATGCATCATAATCGCCGGTTGAACCGCTGAACATCGTCGACGCATTCCCCACGCTGAATGTGATCGTGCCACTCGTTCCGTTTGCCCCCTGGTTGGTTGCGGAAAGATTCAGTGTTGCAGTCGGACAGTAAAAGCCTGAGACATTGTCGCATTGCGGTATTGTATTATCCCAGAAGAAATAACCGTTTGAACCGCTATCTATAAAGCTATACGGCATTGTTTTATTTTTATAGATCGTGGTGATGGAGTTATTCTGGTTGAGCGTATAAACAGCTGCACTGCCGAGCCCGTTGTTCGACTGGGTACCAATGCCGAAGACTAATGATCCGCTTACCGTTGCCTCAGCCCCCGAGACAGCCGGCAAAGTGATGATTACGCCATTGTTGTCCTGGGGAAACAATATAACAGGGTTCTGCACTTGTTGAGAGAGGGGTACAAAGACAGGCTGGCATCCCGAAGCGGAGCATTCGTAATATGTGCCTTGCGGAGGCGACGCACCAGTAACACAGGCGCTGCCGCAATCCTGCTGATATTGCCCTACACCCAATATACCATTGGCACCTAAACTATCTAGCGTATCAACTTCGGTTCCACCCGAAAGATAAGTTGGAATAGTATAAAAATCGTGATCGAGGACATGAATCGGCACTGAGCTCGCCGATTCACCCGCTATTTTCACATCGGCAATCTCTACGGGTCCCCACATATAGGATCCATCCACGAATTGGACAGAATCAGCAAGAGGATTACCCTCAATGGTCTGTGCCGGAAGAGAAAGCGTAAGAGCTCCGCCACCGCTGGAAGACACCAGCCTCAATCCTACTGAGCCGGTGTCCACCAATATGCCGTCGATCGTCTGGCAATTGGAAGTGCCGGGAACACAGACCGTAACGCTGATGAATGCAGCGTTGGCATAGTTAAAACCTGAGGAAGAACCGGAAGTCGGGCCGCCATTAACCACGATCGGCTGTACGTTTCCCACCGTTGTAGTTGTAAATGCCCAGTTGTAATTAGAAGCAAGGGCAGTGCCTGCAAGGTCTTTAATGCCTGTTGTTACAGTTGCAGTATAGGTGGTTCCTGGATTGAGTGAAGAAGATGGAGTGAAGGTCGCTGTTGAACCTGAGCAGCTCACTGAACCTGGGACGGTTACCCCTGCCGTTCCCATCGTTACAATGAATGTTGAAACCGTCACTGTTGATGGATAGATATTTTTACTGAAGGTCGCATTAATGGTGCTGTTTGTTGCAACTCCGGTAGCACCATTTGCAGGTGATGTGGAGATTACTGTGGGTGGGATGTCATTGACTGTGACAACAATAGTCGAGCCTGTTATGGTATTCCCTGCCGAGTCAGTTACCGTAAAGCTGACAGTAAAGTTTCCCGGATTACTAAACGCTATCGGTCCGGGGTTCTGTACTGTGCTGTTTGTTGCCCCTCCACCAAAGTTCCATAGGAATGCGGTGTATGACCCGCTCCCACCGGATGCTGAACCCTGGAAGTTTACAGATTGCCCCTGGTTAATGGTTACATTCCCACTGGGTGAGCTCATAGCCGCTATAAGTGGCGGGTATTGCACGGTGATAATCACTGAGTAAGCGCTTACTTGGTTATACGAATCTGATACCTGGAAGTTTACCGTATAGGTCCCTTGTGTGTTGAATGTAACGCTGCCAGGATTTTGAGCAGAGGATGAACTCGAACTACCACCGTTAAATGTCCATAAGTAAGTGAACGGAGCGAGACCGCCAGTCACTGATCCCTGGAAATTCACTGACTGGCCTTGATCAATCGTTATATTAGTGGAAGGAGAAGTGATGCTAACAACTAAGGGCTGGACTGCGTTGACATTGACCACCACAGATTTACTTGCCTTAGTTCCTGAAGAGTCAGTAACGGTAAAGGTGATTGTATAACTCCCAGGGCTCTTGAATACGATAGAACCAGGATTTTGCGAGGTACTGTTGGCTATACCACTACCACCAAAAGTCCAGAGGTATGTATATGAACCGCTTCCTCCGGATGCTGTACCCTGGAAGTTTACAGATTGACCTGGATTGATTGTTGTATTCCCGCCAGGAGAAGTAATAGTTGCAACAATCGGAGGGATATTCACGGTGACTGCTACCGATGCACCACTTGTCTGATTACTCGAATCAGAGACCTGGAAGTTAACGGTATAAGTTCCAGCTGTATTGAATGTCACATTACCAGGATTTTGAACAGAAGATGAACTCGGACTGCCCCCATTAAAAGTCCACTGATAGGTATAAGGAGCCGTGCCACCTGTTATTGACCCCTGGAAGTCTACAGATTGACCTGTGTTGATTGTAACATTACCGGTTGGTGAACTAATGGCAACTACAAGAGGACTATTCACTGTTATAGTTACAGATGAGCTGCTTGTATGATTGCTCGAATCGGTGACCTGGAATGTTACGGTATAAGTCCCTGGAGTGTTGAATGTTACGTTGCCTAGATTTTGAGTACTACTGTTCGTTGCACCTCCACCAAAGTCCCACTTGTATGTGTAAGGAGATGATCCTCCAGACGCATTCCCCTGAAAGTCGACAGATGCGCCTTTATTGATGGATACATTCCCGGAAGGGGAGGTTATGCTTGCGGATAAAGCCTTCTCTGCCGACCCATTACCGCCGCCCCCACTTCCGCCACTACAACTTGTCAGGATAATTACAATTGTCAGGACTACAATCGACCGTATGATAATCAGAAATTTTGCCGTACCCACAGGTAATCCCCCTCACGCATAAAATGGAGATGGAATCCCGGGCATCATGAGTAATGATGCCGATTCTCACTCGGCAGGTGGATCAGCGCATACAACTCCTTCAGGTGATCGAGCGCTGAAGACACTGACGTCTCACTCCATCGGATCACGGTGATACTGAAGACCTTCTGGAGATTAACCGTGGAAGACGGATTTGTCATTACCAGCAGCAGGATCATCAATAAGACACATGCAACCATAACCAGATAATTCAGCATCACCTTGAACCAGTTATTCAGTTTCCCCATATACACATGCCCCTTCCCATTTTAAATATAAGAATAAGACGGCAACAAAGAAAGAATAGTTTACAGAAGAGATGAAGGTAATCGGTCGAGATGGTACCGTGTCCTGATTCGGCAGATTCAAGATAATGTAAGATCTGTGTGGTCTTTTCAGAATCCTTTGCGCCCGCAAGATGGTCGGGGCGTGCAATGCATGCACGCCCCGGTGTGAGCCAATAAATCAAGAAGAACTTGGCTTAGTGAGATTTATCTGGAGGTAATAAGCTGAAAAAGTCTCACTGGTGTCATTGAAAGTGCCCCACCCATACAGGTGTAGTATCTTGGCACCTGCAGTGCACGCGGTGTTGAGAGCGTTGATGAACTCGGCATAGGTAAGGTATGGAGTGAGGACTTTATCCTGATAGATGTAGAACGTGTCAGTGCTCGCACCATCAGGTTTGACTATCGGGTTTTTCCCAGGATAATTGAGCACAAAATCAGTTATATAATTTTCCCTGTTCACTCTGTGGAAAACTCCAACAGAGCTCATGGTGCTCTCATTCAGGACAAGGCCTGCCGTGGTTGATATACTGGTGAAGACATCACTCTCCGGTTCCCCGACTTTCCCCCATCCTACATTCAAGAAAGCCTTCGTATCGTCGGAAAGGTTTATGATGGTCTGTGCATCGAAGTCCTCAGGGGCGGACCCGAATGGGGCCATAAATCCTTTCATCCTGAGCGGCATAAGGTTCGTAGTCAGGGTCGAGGTATCAAGGCCTACCGCAGGGTTTATCACATAATCCAATATGGTTGCATCGTTGGTGGAATTGGTGCCTGTGCCTGCGAAACTGAATGGATCAGTCGCAGCGTTGAGTATTCTTATCCCGTCGATTGCCTCCAAGGATAGTGACAGCCACCCATTGGTCTGTTCGATGGCAGAGGCCGGATAATTCAGTTCCCCCAGGATGGCGGTAATATCCATGCGGACATAACCGTTCGTGGCATCCATGGTATTGGTGGTGGAATTATAAGTCCCCAATACATCGATGTGCTGACCAACAGAAATGTCGCTTATCGTGAAAGCATCTTTTGAGAATTGCTTGCTCACCTTGGTAGTGGAGGCAAGCGTGACGGTTAGCGTGGGATCGCAAGAGATCGTTCCTGTTGACCTGGTCAGTGTTGCACCTTTCATGGTCAGTGTATTGCCAGAACGGCTGAGCACCGTACCGCCGGCAGCATCCAGGGTCCCTCCCGGCACACTCGACCCGGCAAGGACTTCAGACGCAGTAAAGTTGAGGCTCGAATCGAACGTACCATGGGCAATGACCGCCGTGTATTGAGGCTCTGCATTAAGCGCCTGGAGTCCTCCGGTCGTGTAGGTTACCCCATCTATATCATAAGCGGTGTTGCTATTGACATTGACCGTCATGGTGCCGAACAATGTGTCATGTTTTGATAGGGCATTGGCAAAGGGACGCAGGATCATAACAAACGAATTGCCGCTCACGTTCACACTCTGCAGCGGACCTCTGAAGCGTTGGATCTTATCGGTATCGGGCGTCAGGGAGGCATCGAGAACCGGTGATACCTCCAGCGAAGGTGTATCCCCAGAGAATGTCACAACATTCGTGGCGCCAAGGTTAAAATCAAGTGCAAGTTGGACAGGGATACCCACTGCAACGGTGAGATTGGAGCCAAGATCGACGGTAAGCTCAATGGGCGATGTTATCGGATTCCCCTCATCATCAGTAATATTGGCAACGGGTATTGGTATTACATACCCATTATTGTCATACACCTCGATATCGGCATTGGAATAATCAAGGGTCATGATGACCTTGTTATAGGTTCCGACTTCAACCGTTCCTGCTGTCAGGAATTCGGTCATATTAGTCAACTGAGTGAAATCGACCACTGTTGCCCCGGTGGGGGGAAGTGCATAGACAAGTGTTCCGTCCAGTTTTTGTAGTTGAACTGCTGTTACATTAACCGCATACCTCACGAAATCCCCTGGTGCGTCCGTAAGGCCGATCAATGCCTGGCCGGAGCTTGAAGAGCTGCTTCCGCTTGAGCTCGATCCTCCGCCGCCGCCTCCGCAACTCTGCATGAGAAAGATCAGGGACAAAAACAGGATAAAAACAATTCCCTTCCATGTGGTAGATAATCTTTTTTTCATGCTGATATCCTCCTGCTAAGGAATATTCTCATTTCTGGTTCATGAAGGTTATTCATTGATGGTTCTCATATCGGTTGACCCATAGAGCTGCTTAAGCAATGCGAGATTACGATTGAGTAATGTTTTACCCTGATTGGCTCCATATATGCCCTAAAAAATCTAGTATTGAATAAGACGTCTGAAGCATAAAATTTGTTTACAGAGACTCTGGAGGATAATTACTTGATAAGGACTGTGCTTTTCCCTGTCCTTCCATGCAACATTAAAATCTTTTAATCTTCTTCTAATCATCATTTAATCATTCTTCACCTAGAGAGTGTAGCATCAATAAAAAATCACAGGAGGAATGTACCATGAAAAAAGTTATTAGCATGATTGCAGTACTGGCACTGGTTTGCTTCACTACGATGGTCTTCGCAGCTGACGCAGCAGCACCCGCAGCGGCAAAGGCAGAGCCTGCAAAGACAGAGATGGCAAAGGCTGATGTAATCAAGGGAAAGATCACCAAGATCGACAAAACAGCTAACACGATCGTTGTAAAGGGCAAGACCATCACCGTAAAGGCGGAAGACATGGCTAACCTGAAGAAGGGTGCGATGGTTACTGTTACCCTGGCAGCCGGCACCATGAATGCAGATAAGGTTGAAGTTGTGAAGGCAAAGAAAGTTGCAAAGAAGAAGGCAGAAGCACCGGCAGCACCGGCACCAGCAGCGAAGCCAGCAGAGTAAAAAGGATAAAGGAGGATGAGGAGTGTTGTGTTTATAGCCTGCACCCTCGGGGTTCTCATCCTTTCCTGCAATGGACAGAATACTGACATGTCCCGGCAGAAAGGGGGAACCCCTCCTCCTGTATCTAAGAAAGTAATCGTCCCATTAGAAGTGATGGGGAAGTTAGATAACATCCACCTCGCCGATCCTTCAAAAGGTATAAGGCCAAAGATATTTCTAACTGGTAAAGAAGGAAAGAGTTACATCTTCTTTATAATGACCACTACGACAATTTATGGACCAGATTGGAAAGCAATACCACTTGATAAGCTAACAGTTGGGCAGCAGGTGAGAGTGAGCTATATTACCAATAAGGAAGGTTTCCAAGTAGCGCAATCTATTAAGCCGGTTCAATATTGATCATGTGCCGATCTTGTCACTCTGGGCATGGCATCCGATCATCATAAATTTCATTTCAATCTAATATGGTGAAAAGATTCGATCTGATGGATATGTTATAATGAACCCGTATGTTGCCGACATATTGTACTATGAGGTCCACAACCACAGCATATTATGATTGTAGTAATTTTCCCTATAGACAGTTGTTAATTCTGTGGCTTGTTTTCATGCTGACCTTCGGCATGAGCTGTCAATTACATTCCTCCGACATGAATTCGTTACCAAAAGATGGTGGCCCTTGTGAGTACAAAGACTACAAAGGGAAGGCCGAGATAGTATCCATTGAGAAGATAGAGAGCAAAAGCGTTTCCGCAAGTAATGAACCTGCTGAATTATTTAAAATAACATATCGCTTTTATCCGGAGAAAATAATTCAAGAGACCTCTGTCCACGTGGAGTCTAGAGATTTTGTTCTGCTTCTCCCGAATTCCTCATATCCGAATCTTGAATTCATTCAAGGAAATAATATCAGCATAGGGGAAAAAATTGATTGTGTTCTAAAGGTTATCACGAAAGGTGCATGCAAACCCATGATCTTCAAGTTTCCAAGATTGAAGTGAATATGAATAAATAGATAGGGATACCAGCATGATTGCTCTTAAGAGATCATTTGCCCATATTACCATACTCTTCCTTATTTTCTTAGCCGGTATTCTTCCAACTGCACAAGCAGATGATTTTAGAAGCGCGCATGGTGTAATGCGGCCTGACAGTGAAACCCTGATCAATTGGGTACAGAGATATAAAGAAGCCCCACAAGCACAGATCAATAAGGATGTACTTTATAACGCAGGATCTACAGGCTCATTCAGTTTATTGAGCCATCTTGATTATATCCCTTCCGAATATGACCAGGGTCAATGCGGAGACTGTTGGATGTGGGCGGGTACAGGGGTGATGGCCATTGCCCTCGATGTAAATAATAATACATACGACAGCCTCTCTGTCCAATATTTTAATTCAAACACAGCAGTGGTACCCGGGATAACATGTTGCGCAGGCGGCGATCTTCCCTATCTGGTCGATTTCTATTCTACTCCCGGATACCAGCAAGCCATACCCTGGTCTAATACAAATGCAAACTGGCAGGATGGAGAGGCCGCATGTAAGACTCCAGGCTCATCTATCAGTACCAATCCAGACTATCCCATTCAATCGATACAAGCGGTAACCATACCGACTCAAGGAGTTTCTCAGGCTACAGCCATTGCAAATATTCAGAGCATACTCAATCAGAATCAGGCTGTTTATTTATGTTTTATCATGCCTACACAAGATGATGGAGATAACTTTATTAACTTTTGGGATGACCAATCAGAAGACACAAATTGGAATCCTGATTTCTCCTGCGGTCATACCTATTCAAATCTTTATGGCTGGGGTCATGCAGTGCTCTGTGTCGGTTACAATGATGAAGATCCCAACAACTCCTATTGGATCATAGTGAACAGCTGGGGTGTAACCTCAGGTAGACCGAACGGATTATTCCACCTCGATATGAACATGAACTATGATTGTCAGTATAACATAGGCAATCAACAGGGATATAGCTTCAACTTTTGGACACTTGATATAACCTACTCGATCCCACAAATACTATCTTCCTCTCCAACATCTCTTACGAATTCATGCCTGGTGGGAAATAATGCCTCCGCCCAATCGTTCCAAGTCGGGAACTCAGGGACAGGGACTCTGAATTACACGATTTCAACTGATCAGACTTGGGTATCCTGCACCCCTGCAAGCGGCACATTATC
>Ga0326727_10017603_pt1 | contig 14789 bp, 8 predicted proteins | sample MB2enrmetagenome_FD_207643 | JGI IMG/M metagenome (GOLD analysis project Ga0326727, IMG submission 207643) | Lab enriched peat soil microbial communities from McLean, Ithaca, NY, United States - MB29MY | ecosystem: Environmental > Terrestrial > Soil > Wetlands > Peat | place: USA: New York... | reverse complement strand
ACGTTTCCGTCCATAAACGCGAAACGCAGCATCAGTTCGGGAAGCCGCCAGAGCACGTCGTCGCGGGTAACGGGCTCTGAGAGCCAGGCGATCAGCGCGGACGTGCCCTCGCCGGTTAGGCAGTAGACGATGCGGCCGCGGCGATCCAACGGCTGCGGCGTGCGCGGCTGTTCCACGGCGATCCAGCCGCGGATCTCCAGCCGGCGCAGCGCTGGGTAGATTGACCCTGGACTGTCGCTGTAGTGGCGCATGGCAGTGTTGGCAAAGGTCTTGCGCAGATCATAGCCCGACTGCGGCTTCTGCTGGAGAAGCCCGGTCAAAGCAAATTCGAGGTTGGAAGTCGTTTTCATAGTACGTTTCGTACTATAGTACGCGACGTACTATCTGTCAAGAAGAAAAACCCGACGCCGGTGCCGGCGCATGCCGGGGAGGTATTTCAGCCTGGAGATTCCCCTGCCGGCAGCGGCCCTGAGACGGATCGACCGATGCATGCACTCATGGTTCAACGGCAATCTCATCGGCAGCGCCGCCAGCTCGCTACGGGTCACTGCTTGAGTTGCAGGATGGCTCTGACTCTATGGCTGGAGCCAGGCATCGCCGCATCCGGCAGCGCCGCAAACTCGATTTCGACCAGCCCTTGGGCAATCCGCTTCACCGTTGCGCCCTCGGCTCGAACAATCTCCTGTTCCGTTTGAACCTGGAGATGAGACACACGGTCCGATGGCGCATCTGCCGTAATGGCGAGAACATCGCCCTCCATCCGGACTCCGACCACCTTCACGCCGATGCTTGCCATGCCCAACTGCGGCTTAGGCGCGTCGGCAGTCACTGCAACGCCGCCCTCCCATTCCAGAGACAATTTGCTTCTTCCGTGGGGGGCGTCGAAGATCGTCCTGATATCTGTCTCTTGCCCATAGGTCTGCAGCGACGCTGCAATCGGCTGATCGTTGAGCTTCGCAGGCCCCCGCTGAGCTCCGAGAGGAATCTCCGGAGCGAATTCGATTCTGCAGGGCGTGCCGGGGTTGTCGATCTCCAGCAACAGGCCGCGCGCGGTCCGGCGCAGGCTCAGGTCGATCGCCGCATTGGACAGCTTGATGTGCTCAACGGAGATGCCGCTCCAGGTTGCCGGCAGGTGCGGAGCAAATGCGATGCGGTGGGCAATCGAATCCACAGTCAGCCCCAGAAGCCCATGAACTGTCGAGGTCAGAAAGCCCGCGGACGACCACGTCTGTTCCGGAACCGATTCGATCTGCGGCCTGTAAACGTCGCCAGCCAGCACTTCGTGCATGTGTCCCGGAGAATCGAGCGTCGCCCAGGGAAGGAGCGCGCTCCACAGTCCCAGGGCGGTCACGGGACGATGTTCTGACCAGAAGGCCGTAGCCAGCGATGCCGTGCCCACCGCCCACACACTGCCTTTGGCATAGGAGGCGGGATCGTAGCCCGGCGACCCGGCGCTCACGCTCCGCGTTCCCCAGTCCGTCTGGAAGGAAGAAGACGCAAGCTGATCGAGCAGATCCGCGTTCTGCTCCGCGCTGAAGAGATGGAGCGTGAGCGCTTCGGGCGGGGAACTTCGCATCTCCTGGGCGGCCTGGTCTGAGGGTGTGTGCCCGCTGATCCAGAACCTCTGCCGGGCATTCCAATAGCGGTCCGGAATCGACGCCGCGGCCAGGCGGCTGGCGCGGGCAGCCTCATCCGCTTGAGCCGCGTGCCCGGTAAGCGTGGCCAGATGCGCAAACGCCGCGGCAGCCTGCACCCAGTTCGTAGACAAGCCCAGATCGTCGGCTACGCGGTCCTGCTCATCGCCTCCCTCCTTGTCCGCGGGAATGCGCGGCAAGCCGGCTGCCATATCGATCAACGTTTGGCAATAGCGGTAGGCCGACTCAATCGCCTCCCAATGGTCGCGCGCAAAGGCGCTGTCTCCACTGGCCGTAACGTATTGCTCGACGGTGGAGAGAAACTGAAAGGTAATGTCAACATGGACAAACATGTAGGGATACTTGCCGGCCCAATCGATCAGCCCCGCGCTTTGCGAGAGTTCATGCCAGATCATGCCTGTCTTCCGGTCCTGATAGCGGAGAATGAATTCAAGCTCCTGGCGGGTGCGGGCATCGTCGCCGATGCTGAGAGACGCCTCCGCAGCAACCAGCCCGTCTCCGGCAAAAAACCAGTCGTACTGCGGCCGCCTCGCCCCGCGCGAGGGTCCATAGCCCGCGACGAAGCCACAGCCCAGGGACGGATTGCAGACCCAGGCCTGATCCAACGCAATCTCCGCCCAGGCGATCGCCTGATTCACCTCGGCATCCGGCGTTTTGATGTGCAAGCCAGTGTCGGACAAGGCGCGGACATGCTCGGCGGCGTCTGCTTCGTACCGCTGCCCGTCGTGGATCAGTTGCCGAAGCGATGTGCCCGGATCTCCGCCGCCCGGCGGATCCAATGCCACAAACACCCGGGCAACGCCGTTTTCAGGCCGCAGTGTCATTCCTAAGCGGGCGCCGTTCCCGCCGCTCGCGGCGCTATTGACAATCTCGTCGTGGGCCACGGCTTCCGCGGAGCCGATCGTCGCGCGATAACCGTCTTCCGGCTCCGAGAGTACAAAGGCCGAGAGCAGGGAACTCCAGGCAGCGCTCTGGCCGCCCACGGCTCCCGGCCACATCAGGTCAAGCACCGGTATCGCGTGCACCTCGATCTCGACAGGCTGGCTGCTTTCGACCTGGTAGGTCAGGATCGCGCCGGGTTGATCCAACGGAACAAAGAGTCTCTCGCGGACGACGAACCCCGGTCCAAGGTAGATGCGTGTGATCGCCGCCGGCTCATAGGTCACACGCCTCAGAATGTCCTCTCCACGGACAGCTGTGGTGGTCCCGGACACGCGAAACGCAACCCGATAACCATTGAGGATTTGAAATGGATAGGCCCAGATCTCCAGGCTGCCCGAGGCGTATCCATCGATCAGCGCCCGCCGGCCATGGACAGCGATGAACCGGGCCGGCGCGCTGGCATCGATGTCGGCGATCAGCCGTGCCTCGGGTTCGGCGCTCGTCCCGCGGGCCTGGCCAAAGCCGGGGGATGCTGATCCTGCCAGCCATCCAGTCAGAAGCAAAAGCCCGGCGCCGCGGAGCAACCCGCATGTCGTGAGCATTGGCATCTCCTTTGTGGGTTCAGTCCTCCGCCCACTGTGACGCCGCTGGAGACAAAAGACAAGGGCCTGGCCGTGGGGATAGGCCCGGAATCGTTCCCATCATCGTAACCGCCGGCGACGGACGCAGGGAACCATGGGCAGATCGACGCTTGGATTCTTAGGCAGGAATTGATGCGGCAGCTGTGTGTTTTCCTGTGCCGCCTGAGGGGATTGAATGAGCCACTTGGCAGGTGCTGCGCGTCACCTGCCAAGCGCGAAGATCACGTCTACCGTGGTCTCCACTTCTACCGGCTCGTTGTTGAGTTTGTAGGGCCGGTAGCGCCAGCTCCGCACGGCGTCCATGGCCGACTGGCGCAACATGTCCGGACCGCTGACTACGCGCAGATTCTCGATGGTTCCGCTCTTCGAGATGGTGGCTTGCAACTCCACCGTGCCGGCCACCCGGGCTGCTTTGGCGATAGGCGGATAAACGGGGTTCGTTTTCTGCAGCAGCAGGCCGACTGCGACGCCGGCGGAGATGCTTACGACCTTGGACGGCTCAACCTTCTGCTTGGGCTTTCCCGGTCCGCTGAAGACGCTGCCAATCGCACCGCTGCCCAGGCCGTCCATCCCTGGTACGCCAAAGCCGGGTGCGGGCGGCGTTTCCTTCGGTTGCACCTTCTTGATGTCGCTCGGAATCCGTGTAGGCTCCGTTAATTGGTCGGCCATCAAATCGGATTCCACATGGGGCGCGGGCTGATAGCTTCCCGGGTTCGTCGATTGCTGTCTCACCACCGGAGCCGCCGGCTGGGGGGCGGGCTGCACAGGCGCAGGCAGCGTGACGGGCGAGGGCTTCTGCGGCGCATTCACGATCTCTTCGGTCTGCACCGGATGCGTCACAACGGCCGTCGTCGTGAGATGCGTCGCGTGATAGATCACACCGACCATGACCGCCAGAAGCACAAGCGAACCGATACCGACCGCAGGCAGAATCAACTTGTTCTTTGTTTTCTCCTCGTGCTCGGTCTCCGGTTTAAGGCTAGGCGCCTCCAGGCCATAGGAGCGAAGCGAGCGAAACAGAGTTTCGTCGTCCGTATGAACGATGGCGGGAGTAACAGCGGAGGTGTTCCGCATCTTTACCACCACCGGCGCAGCTGTCACTCGCGGCTCCGCGTGCGTCGTGTGCAGGGGCACGGGTGTGGGTGTGGCTTTAGGCGCAGGCTTGGGCGCCGGCTTCGCCGAGGCTGCGGGTGCAGGCGTCAGCGCAGCCGCCAGAACAGTCGATGGCGAGGGCTTGGGCGAGGCCGAGGGCATGGGCGTAAGCAGCTCCACGGGTGCTTGCGCTGGCGGCGCCAGGTGCTTGTGGCCGTTTGACGCCATGGGCATTGCTGCGTGCGATGCCATGGGCGTCTGCGCAGGCATGGGCGGCTTGGATACAGAGCCGGACTTAGAGGCAGCTTCAAATGGCTTGAAGTTCGCAGGCAGCGTCGCTGGTGGTTCTTCGCTATCCCACTCCGCAAAATCAGGGGGTAGCGTTTCCGGCGCCGTCTGCGCTAGCTCAGCAGGAGATGCCATTGGCCATCCTCTCCCTTCTCATAGGTAGCTCCTTTATAGGTGCGCCGTTCAGGTTCGTCCTTGCGCTGATAAATGGTGTTTTCCGGCACGGATTCCTGATAGGTGCGCCGTTCAGGTTCGTCCTTGTGCTGATAGACGGTGCTTTCCGGCCTGGATTCCTGGGTCGGTGCTGGTTCCGGTGCGTAGTAGTGGGTGAAGTCGGTGGCGTCAGAAGGCGTGAAGGGCGTCTGCGTCGCCGTGGTCAGCAGCGAGTCGATATTGTCAAACCCTTCCACCGTCAGCGTCACAGCCGCTTGCGCCTTTGCGAAGCGCGCGGGGTCTTCGGGAATGAAGACCACCGACAGCGTATGCTGCCCCGTGGCCAGCACGTCGCCCGCTGCCGGGGTGTAGATAAGGGTTCCCGGCGCAGAGACGGTGGCATTGAGCTGAGTGGCGCTCAGCGGGTTGCCATAGGACATCGTGGCGGGAGCCGGCCAGTTGATGACCGGGACCGTCTTCTTGACGACGGATAACGGCACGGTAGCCTGCACGCTGGTGTAGTTGGTGGCGTCTGCCGGCGTAAACGTGACCGCGAGGTTATGCGATCCCTCTGGGAGCACGTCTCCCAGGGCGGGAGAGTAAACAAATGTGCCTGGAACCGAGGCCGCCGCATTCAGTTGCGTAGCGCTGAGCGGGGTGCCGTCGGTGATCGGCGCCGGCGTTGGCCACTGAATGGTCGGCGTTGCCTTGACGACCGTCAGCGATACCGCGACCCGCGCGGGGTTGTAGTCCGCGCTGTCTGCCGGAGTGAAGGTCGCCATAGGCGTATGCGTTCCCACTCCGAGCACTGCGCCCACGGGCGGAATGTAGACGAAGGTCCCTTGCACCGAGGCGGTGGCATTGAGCTGTGACGCGCTGAGCGGGGTGCCGTAGGCGATTGGAGCTGGCGTCGGCCAGGCGATGGACGGCGTCGCTTTGGATACGGTGACCGGCACCGAAGCCTGCACGCTGTTATAGGCCTCGGGGTCCGCCGGAATGAACGTGACCGACAGCGTGTGCTTGCCCGCCGCGAGCTTCTCCCCGGCTGCCGGGCTGTAGACGTAGCTGCCGGCGACCGACGCGGTGGCATTGAGCTGAGCAGCGCCCAGCGGCGTGCCGCAGGTCATCGGTGCGGGCGCGGGCCAGTTGAGCGTGGGCGTTGCCTTGGCAACTGTGATTGTCACGCTGGCCTGGCTGGTGGTGTAGTTCGACTGGTCCCTGGGCGTGAAGGCTGCCGTGAGCGTGTGTTTGCCTGCCGGCAGCGACTCGCCCGCGGCAGGACTGTAGATGAAGGTTCCGGGAACCGATCCCTCCGCGTTGAGGTGCGCCGCGCTGAGTGGTGCGCCGCAGGCCAGAGGGGGAGGCGCCGGCCACTTGATGGCGGGTGTCGCCTTGTTCACCGTGATAGATACCGCAGCCTGCACCGTGGAGTACTCGGCGGTATTGACGGGAGTGAAGGTGACCCATAGCGAGAAGGTCCCCGCTGGCAGCACGAAGCCCGCGCCGGGCGTGTAGGCGAATATACCGGGAACCGAAGCTTCCGCATTGAACTGCGCGGGGCCAAGCGGCGTCCCGTAAGTGATCGGCGAGGGCGCCGGCCATACCACGGCAGGCGTCATTTCGGGACTGGCCGATCTTTCCCCGTTGCCGCTCGATGCTTCCTCTGAGCTGGCCGTCACTTCATGGGGAATGAAGATCTTCTCGGTGATCCGCCGCCCGAGATCGCTAAGGCTGAACCCGCTTTTGCTTTCCGCCGATACGGGAAGGCCGCAGGCGCTGCGGGCCATCTGCCGGATCAGCCGCGATATCGGCGAATCCTCAAGCATCAGCGGGGTGGCCGTGTTCTGCATCTGGCGCGCAGCCGCATAATCGTTGGGGATCTTCCACTGCGCCGGCCGCGTGAGTGCCTTGGTGATTTGTTCGTCCGTGAGCCCGAACGATCGCGACTCAAACCGGTTGATGACGATTTCGAGCTTGTTGCCGCTTTCGGCGAAGAACTGGCTGATGAGGCGGTTGGAATTGCGCAGTTCGGGGATGCCGGCCTGGGTGACGAGGTAGATTGTTGTGGCTTCCTTGAAGAGGGAAGTCCCCATCAAATCGAGCCTCGATCCCACATCGACGATCACGTTATCGAATTGCTGGCGCGCAACAGCTATCAGCTTGTCGATCGCCTCAATCGAAGGCTGCACCTTGGGAACCTGGCTGGGAGCCGCAAGCAGCGAGACACCGGAGCGATGCTTCACCAGCAGCTTGGTGAGCAGGCTTGCATCCAGCCGGGCCGCGTCCAGCAACGCGTTGTCGGTGGAGAACTCCGCCGCGATTCCAAAGTTCAGTGCGGCGTCTCCCATGGGCAGGCCGAGATCGACCAGCAGGGTGTTTTGTTCGGACTCCTGGGCCAGTGCGACCGCGATGTTGCAGGCGATGGTGGTGACGCCGGAGCCGCCCTTGACGCCCAGGAATACCATCAGCTTTCCACGGGTTTTTTTCTGGCCGCGCGAGGAGGGATGCACGGCCGCCGCGGCCCGCACCAGCGCCTCGGCCATGGTGCCCTGGTCGATGGGCAACGTCAGATACTCACGCGCCCCCGCGCGCATTGAACGCAGCATCAGGTCCCGGTCGGCCTTTGCGGAGTAGACCATGACCGTCGCCGAGTCCTTGGCGGAGATGCTCTCCATCAACTCAAGGGCGTATTCCGGGTCGCTGTCCAGGTCGATGAGGATGGCGTCGTAATACTGTTCCAGCAGGCGCGGCACGTCGTCGAGTGCGGGGGGATAGGAACTGAACTCACGGACTTCGCTGCCGTGGCAATCGGCCAGCGCGGTGGCCACTGCCTTCCGCCTTTGCTCATCTGGACCGATCAGCGCAATGGACAGGATGCCTCCAAGGGAGTCGGGGAACTGGGAGTCGAAATACTGTGAGGAGGATGAGTTCACGGACACGCCGTTCGCCGTTGGCTCGGATTCTCTCTGTTGGGCAACATGATACTTGTGCGACGTACGAAAGTTGGGCATGGCGTTATTCCGATCCTCCCCGGGAAAAGCATGAAAGCGGTATTGCAAGGTCCGTGGCCAAAGCGCAGGGCATGTTCTGCTGCGTGAATCTCAAAACCGGCACTGGATCCCGGCGCCAACCGCGACGCCTGCCACCGGCTGCGGGATCGCCCGCGCCCGTGATGGCTTCGAAGGTCTCCTGGAGAAATTCGCTCAAGGCGGGACAGCGAAGAATCATGATTCCTCCGGCAGTGCCAGTGCAGCGATGACCAGGGCAAGGTACAAACGGTCCAGGCCAATCTCATGCCGGCCATGGAACCTAATGGAGACACCTTTGCCGGCAGGCTAACGAGTACCCGCCGGTTCAAAATGCGACGGTGGCACAAATCCGTGAAGCTCGCCACCGCCAGAGCTTCTCGATTCGGCCACTCGGCTAACAAGTGAATCCTTCCGGCCCGGTAACCCTTCACCTGGGTACTTATCGGTCTTTCGAGTAGTCGCCAAACCGATCACTTTCAGAGCTTTGCGTAGTCGCGTATTCCATGAAAGTGTGAGCCTTTAACCTTGACGAATCGCAGAAACGGGGGGCGAAGTCCATAACACCTTCGTGCTATGGCAAATTGCGGGCTCAAAAAAAGCAGCTGTCCGGTGCTCCGGCGAGGCGCTATCCGGCATTTGCAAACGCCTGTTTACGCGCGTATACGCGAAGTGTAGTGGGGTTTACACCGGCGCGCGCATCGGTGCTGAAAGGCTATGGCATGTGTGCAGAGAGCCGCGCTCTTTGAATGACTTACGGCCCGTTGCGATTGCCCTGAAGTGCTGAATATGCGTTCGTTTTTTGCGCAAAACCCGCGCTTCAACGCGTTACATGCCGCAGCCGTGGGCCCACGTTGTGCGTGCGGGTTTTTGAGCTGTCCGGTGTCGAACCGGCCCAATCCCTTTCGGTACCAAAGAGTACAACAACCGCAACGAACCCGGACTCCCATAGCGCCCGGAGGCCAGCGCCCGGCACCGCGGCAAACCACTCAAAGATCCGTTGCGGCGAACCGTCCCGTTTCAAAAATCGTGATGATCGTCCACCAGCGTGGCGATGGTCTGAGCTTGGCCGATCGCTGGAGCGGCCTGGCCCGAGGGCGGATTGGCTTCCTCTGTCTGGGCGCGCAGCTTGGCCACCGCCAGCCAGTTGTCCTTGTGCGGCCGGTCCGCGATCCACGGCGGCAGCGGCATGTGGAGATATCGGCTCAGCGTTTCGGCATATCCCTCGTAGAGCGCGCGCATCTCGCTGAGCCGCTCCATCGAGCGCGGATCGCGGCATACGCTCACGCCGCTCTGGCAGAGCATTGCATACAGCTGTTCATAGCGCTCGGGAGGCAGCCGGTCGGGAGCGTTGTTGACCGGTGCCAGCGAGAAGATCTGCGACAGGTCGACCAGCGCGTGCCGCGCCATGGCAAAGGTGAGTTGCGCCTGGCGCGCCTCGTGTCCTCGCACTCCGGCGATGAGCAGCGCTGAAGTGTCGAGCACCGCGGTCAGGGCGCTGATCCAGCTTTGGTTGTTGTGCTGCGAGCGGAAATAGCACAGCAGCGGATACGAGATGTGGCTTTCCAGCAGTTCGGCCGACCAGCGCTCCCACTCCACCAGCAACAGCGCGAGCGCCTGCTCCGCGCCTGGATAGGAATGGCGGCGCATCAGCTCCGCGGCAGTCGGCGGAGATCCGGCGCGCGCATCCAGCAGCGAGATACTCACTTCGCGGCGCGAAAACGCGCTGTAGAGCACCGGGAAATAGCCCATTACGATGGCCAGCAATCCAAACCCGGTGCCCGCTTCCAGGATGAGAAACCCGCGTGCCCAGGGGCTGCGCGGCGTTACGTCTCCCAGTCCCAGCGTGAAGAGCGTGGTTCCGCTGACGTAAAGGTCCGACTGCAGTCCGGCCTGCACATTGTCGGTGAACGGGCTGCCCAGCGCGTAATAAATGAGCGCGAAACCCACCACCATCACGCCTGCCCACAACGCCAGAAGAAAGATCAGCGACAGCGGCCCGTAGTAGCTGAACGCAGTCTCTCGCTTCTTTGCATCGTGAATCCGTTTTGTAAAAAAGACCCACGGCTTCCAGGTCGCGATGTAGAAGATGCGCGTGAGCCTGAAACGCCCCGTGGCGCGGCGCGGCAGGATGATGGTCTGGAACGCGTCGAACAGCACGGCAAACAGGCAGACCACGCCGGCGATCAAAGTGAAAATCCGCATCCATCCTCCTGCACCCGAGCCGCCCTGAGCGATTCTCGCGCCCCGCGTATTCCCTGTATTCTAGCCAAAGATGGACCAACCAAGGGCTGCCGATGAATGAACTCGGTAAAGCACTGCTCGGATTCGGGATCCTGATCGCAATCGCTGGAGCGCTGATCCTGCTTGCTGGACGCATCGGCCTGCCCCTGGGCCGATTGCCGGGCGACTTTGCCTACAAGGGCAGGAATGTCTCGGTCTTCTTTCCGCTGGGCACATGCATCCTCATCAGCATCGTGCTTTCGGCCATCCTCTACCTTGTCTCGCGGTTCCGCCGCTGACGCTGCTCACCGGATGCCGGCGATTCCTAAGCCGTTCCGACGGGATCTCGCAACAATCGCCAGCTAGCTAACCCCATGCGACCCTTATTGCGCCGGCGTGATCACGATGCTGCGAAAGAGAACATGACCTTTCTCGCTGCCCTGCAGATAGATGGGCCCGGGCGTTCCTTCCTGGCTGTTCAGCGCGCCTCCGGTGATGCCGGGAATCTCCTGGTTATCGATGATCGTCTTTCCGTTCTGCACCACGGTAACTCGCCGCCCGATCAGAGTTATGTCGAAGCTCTGCCACACGTCGGGCGAACGCGGCAGCTCCGGCGTAGGAGCCAGGAACCCGTAAACTCCGCCCGTGTGATGACTGGGCGGCTCGCTCTCCGATTCCGTCTCGATCTGCACCTCGTACCGGCCGCGCAGATATACGCCGCTGTTGGCGACCTTGCCGCAGTTGAATTCGACGTGCAACTTGAAATCCTGGAATTTCCGGTCACCGATCAGTTCGGGACCATTTCCGGGGCTGACCAGGCTCCCGTCCTTGACCGTCCAAAACGGCGGGCCGGCGTGGTCCATATGCCAGCCAGTCAGATCCTTTCCGTTGAAAAGCTGGATCGGCTGTCCCCATGCGGGCGCATGTGCTCTTTCCAGCGCCGGCGCCCTCACGCCAACCCAGGTCCAGGGTTTTCCATCGGGCCCGTTTGCGGTCCCAACCAGCGTCGATCCCGCCAGCTTCCCCTCAAACACCATGTCGTCCTTGCTGCCCTCCTCATCCTTGGGAGAGACAAAGGTCACACCGCTGCCATGAATCTCGATCTTTGGAAGCGGCCGCGCATTCCCCCAGCGGCCGACAAACTGCGCGCTGAGTTGCCCATCCCGATCCTGTATCTCCAGCCACGACGGATACTCCCGGTCCGGGGCCTTCATGGTCAGGTCCCATCGTCCCAGAAACGGCTTGACTGAGGCAGCCTGGCTGGACGGCGAGGCCTCAGCGGAACCCTGCGCCTGGGAAAACGCCCAGCAGGAAGAGAGGCCGGCCGCGATTACCGCGGCCAGCAAGAGTCTTTGCATTTTCATGAGATTCGAGCTCCTTTGTTCCTTGCCTGATGCGCGGACTGGAGCGATCGCAATCCGCGTGGCTCGAAGGCGGGAATCTGCCTGCCGTTGAGCCGGTTTCTACTTCAGATTCAACATTCCCTCAGCCGATCGACTTGATGGTCTCGGAAGCCGCGTCCCAATAAACCGGGCTCCTGCGGAAATACGACTCGTTGGCAAGGTGACAACCCAGGGCCGCATGATGGCCGAAGACCGCGTCCTGCGGCACCGGCTTGCGCGAACGCACAGCCCCAAAAAACTTTGCAAGATGCGGCTTCAGATCGTCATAGTCGTTGCCGTTATACGTGATGCTTTCAGGCGCTGGCTCCTTGCCCGGCACAGGATCGTGCTCCTCGTGCCACTGCTTGACATAGGCATCCCGCATGCGGGCAGGGAAGGAGCCGGAGTAGTAACTCGGAGACAGGTCGACCCCGGCCTGCGGTGCATAGGTAACGCTGAACTCGCGCAGCTCGATGCTGCCCTTGGAGCCCTGGAAGCGCGTCACCTCGGGCGACTCGCAACCGAGCGACAGCCGCATATAGACCGGAACATTGTCGTATTCAAACAGCACCGGATGGACATCGGGCATGTTGCGCCCGTCTTTCCAGCGGTAAATCCCTCCAAACGCCGACACGCGTTTGGGTACCTCATTGATGCCGAGAACAAATTGCATGCCGCTGATCAGGTGAACCAGCAGGTCCCCGGCCACGCCGGTTCCATACTCCTTCCAGCACCGCCAGCGTGCAAACGCATAAGGATCGAAGGGCTTCTTCGGCGCCGTTCCCAGCCACGTATCCCAATCCAGGGTCTGGGGGGAAAGATCGGGTGGGATGGGATACTCCCATGCTCCCGTGGGATCGTTGCGCCCATAGGTCGCCTCGATCAGATTCAAATCCCCGATTGCCCCTTGTGCAATGAGTTCTTTCGCCTTGGCGCACAGCACGGAGCTGGTGCGCTGCGCCCCGATCTGCACAATGCGATCCGTCTTTTGCGCGGCCGCAACCATCGCCAACCCGTCCGCCGGATTGTGCGACATGGGTTTCTCGCAATAGACGTCTTTGCCCGCGGCCAGGGCGTCCACCACCACCTGTTTGTGCCAATGGTCGGGAACGGCCACCAGGATCGCGTCGATATCTTTCGCATCCAGCAGTTCCTGGTAGCGGCGGGTGGTGCGAACCGATTTGCCCGCGATCTCCTTCGCCAGCTCATGGCGGGCGTCGTAGAGATCGGCGGCGGCCACGCACTCCACGCCGGGCAACTGGATGGCGGTCGCGAGCAGGCCGCTTCCCTCCATCCCCACACCGACAATTCCAAAGCGGATGCGGTCGCTTGCCGCGACAGGCTGCGCAGCGGTGAGCAACGGTTCCGAGTCCAGGAGTTGTGGCCCGGCTACCAGCGAAGCTCCGGCGGCTCCTGCGGTGGTACGCAAAAAAGTGCGGCGGGAAAACAGGGCTTTGGTCATGCCTTCATTCCATTTCCGGGGAGTTGAGCATCCCCTCTGTTTGTCAAGCGAAAGAGTAAGCCGCAACCGAACGATTCGAGCGCCCGGCATACGAAGCATTGGGACGGGAGCGGATCGACGCTGAAGAGCAAATCAGACACAGACGCACCGGGCGAAACTGGCGGCGAGGACGAGAGGGAGACGATCTCTGGTTCCGAAGCGCACAATCCTTTTAACCCCGGCAGGACTGCTTGTCAAGCCGCCGCCGGCACGTAGATTTTCCGGTCATTCCGGCAAGTGAGTTGCCGGCGTTGCGAGCCACGACGACGAAGCCATGCGAGCCCCCGTCCCGATCGATCCGGCGACCGCGCTGGAGCCACAGCTGTGAGCGCAGGAATCGATTGCGCATGCCGCGGCGGTGAGCATGATGGGACGCCGGAATCCAGACCATCCGGCTTGGTTACGCCTTCCGTTTCATTTACCAGGAAAGAACCCGTTGCATCGCGCCCGTCGGTTTCAATGGGACCAGGGTCAGGCCTCGTCCTGTATGATTCAGAGTCTGGGAAGGTTGCAGGCGGAGGCGGGAAAAACACGGCATGCAGACCATGGCGCAAGAGGTTCGTTTCCAACGCATTCTCGGTGTCCGCTTTTTGGTGGGTGACGCCCCGCAGGCCATCGCCCAGGTCTCCCGCGCCGGGGGAGTCGTGGTTGTCCCTGGGGCGCCTGCGCTTAAGAACCTGCCGCACGATGAGGGCTACCGGGAAGCATTACTCGGCGCCGACTTCGCCATCCCCGACAGCTCGTTGATGGTGCTGCTGTGGAACTTTATCTGCCGCGACCGCATCCCCAAGCTCTCCGGACTGAAGTACCTTCGCACACTGATCGCGCAGAACGAGTTGCGCAGCCCCGGCGCCAGCTTCTGGGTAATGCCCACCGAGCTCTCGGTCCGCCACAATCGCGCCTGGCTCAACCAGCATGACATTCCCGTTGCCGATGAGGATCTTTATCTGGCTCCGATCTATGGCGCAGCCATCGACGATACGGAGCTGCTGCGGCGTCTGGAGCAGCGGCGTCCGCGCCATGTGATTATTGCCATCGGCGGCGGCACACAGGAGCGCCTGGGTTTCTACCTCAAGCGCAATCTCAGCTACCAGCCGGCGATCCACTGCATCGGTGCGGCCATCGCCTTTCTCTCCGGCAACCAGGTGCGGATTCCCGCCTTTGCCGATGAGCTTGGACTGGGCTGGCTGTGGCGCTGCCTTTCCAATCCCAAGCGCTTCGGACCCCGGTACTGGAATGCCCGTCATCTGATCCCACTGATGCTGCGCTACCGCGACCGGCTTCCCATGCCGGACGGCGCGGCCACACCGGGCCTGCGCGTCCAGCCCTCCAGTCCAGTCCACACCGGCGGATTTCCCGATCCCCAGGACGCCTCCTGAAATCAGTGCCAGTGGACTCAAGCCGCGCCCGATGCTGGCGTTCCTGCAACCGGCGACGCATTCTCAGAACAGAAAACGCGTTCAGTGCAGAAAGCTGCGCGGTTTCTAAAGTCATCTGGCCATCGCGGGCGTCGTCTTCAATTTGCTTGCCAGATTGTCCGCGAAAATGTCAGGATTTCTCCATCTGCCAGGCAAATCGATCGCGAATACGCTCCGCATGGTGGGGCCAACTGAGATGAAGGGGTTTACGAAGAACTCTATGCGTTCCCGTTGCGCTTGTGGATTGGCCATCGCATGGGCCTGCGGTTCGGTCCTGGCAGCCCAGGTCCCCGCGCCCACGGTTCGCATCGTCGATCCCATCGACGAGGGCCATCGCGTGCAACTCAGGGGCGATGTCCATCCGGCGGCGCGGGCACGCTACGATCGCGGCCCGGTGAGCCTCGACATGCCCATGGGCGACCTGGTTCTGGTGTTGCGCCGCGACCCGGCCCGGCAAGACGCCTTCGACAAATTTGTTGCCGGCCAATACGATCCCGCCTCGCCGGACTATCATCGCTGGCTTGCGCC
>Ga0326727_10017602_pt1 | contig 14791 bp, 15 predicted proteins | sample MB2enrmetagenome_FD_207643 | JGI IMG/M metagenome (GOLD analysis project Ga0326727, IMG submission 207643) | Lab enriched peat soil microbial communities from McLean, Ithaca, NY, United States - MB29MY | ecosystem: Environmental > Terrestrial > Soil > Wetlands > Peat | place: USA: New York... | reverse complement strand
CCGCTCGACCGGCTGCCGGCGGAATATTCCGGAACGCGAGTGAGCGTTGAATTCTGGTTCGATTTTCGCCGCTGACAGGCGTGCGTGGCTTTTGCCCCGGCACGATATATCGTGTTACGATATTAATGCTCGGCACGCGCGGTGCGAATGCGAGGGTAGCGAGTGATGCGCCACGATCTTTCTAAAAAGACAATCCGATTGCGAACCGTTTCGCAGGTGCTGACGCTCTCGTTTGCGCTGGTCATTCTGTCCGCGACAACCGCGCTTTCCCAGGACTGGTTCAAGACTGGCACAGGCCTGGGTGTCGCAAAGGCTCGTCTTGCCGTCCCTGAATTTGCCGCGCGATCCGCCGATGTGCAGCCTCTTGAGAAGACGTTCCACGACGTTGTCTGGAACGACCTTGATTATTCCGGGATTCTTGAACTGGTGAGCTCAAGCTTCTACCCCTTGCAGACGCCGAGCCAGCCGAGCGAACTGAAACCCTCGGACTGGGCAAGCCCTCCTGCCAGCGCGTACATGGTTGCTTATGGCAATTTGGCTGTCGCCGGCACGAATCTGGCCGTTGCAGGCTACCTCTCGGACGTCAACAGCGCGAGTGCGCCACTTGCGTTGCAGAAAATCTATCGTGGCGCGGCCACGGATGCCGACGCGCGGCGACTGGCGCATCAGTTCGCCGACGACATCATATCGCGGCTCAGCGGAGGACTTCCCGGCGTCTCTCAGACTCGGATTGCCTACGTCAGCACGAAGAGCGGCAACAAGGAAATCTGGGTGATGGATTACGACGGCTCGAACCAACATCAGGTGACGCACTTGAGATCGATTGCCCTCACGCCACGCTGGTCTCCAGACGCGACGCGGATTGCGTTCACAGGTTACGTTCCGTATCGCGGAATTACTTCGGCGCAAATCTGCGTTTACTCCACGGCGCTGGACCGGCTGGTTTCGTTTCCCCGGTTCCGGGGAACGAATAGCTCTCCGGCATGGTCACCGGATGGATCGCAAATAGCGTTCATGTCGAGCCAGAATGGCGATCCGGAGATTTATGTTGCCGACGCCGACGGCGGCCACCTTCACAGAATCACTTTCGCGGTCGGCGTGAACACTTCGCCTGCGTGGAATCCGAAGACAGGAAAGCAGATTGTCTTCGTCAGCGATCGCGGAGGCGATCCCGTGCTCTATCTGGCGAATTCCGATGGCACCGATGTCCAAAAACTTGACATGCCGGATATGGGCTACGTGGTTGATCCCTCGTGGTCGCCAAACGGGCAGTTGCTCGCGTTTTGCTGGCGGCGGCCAAGCGGGAATTTCGATATTTATGTGATGGACATAATAAGCCGCCAACTTGTGGAACTGACGCGTGATGCCGGACGCAATGAACGTCCAAGCTGGGCGCCGGACGGCCGCCACGTCGTTTTCGAATCAACGCGCACGGGAACGCGGCAAATCTGGTCCATGTTGGCTGACGGCAGCCAGCCGCGCCAGTTGACAAACGAATCGCCGAACTGGTCGCCTCGCTAGACCAATGCCCCTGCGCCGCGTCCTGAAAGGTTTGGCGGTCAGCGATTCTTGCTGCGAGCAGGCTCGTTACAGGTTCTTGAAGAAAATCGTGCAAGGCGCGTTCTGATGTGAAATGCTGGACCGCCAGAGGAGGCTTCTGATGCACCACAGTCGTTCACGGAAACTTGCGATCTTCCTTGTTTTTGTCGGGTTTGGCGCTCTTGTGGGCGGGTGTAAGAAACAGGTGGCCGCCCCGCCGCCGGCCGCAGCGCCAGTTCCGCCGCCCGCAAAGCCGACCGTTACGCTTAGCGCCACGCCGTCCTCGATCACCAGCGGCCAAACCGTGACACTGGCGTGGTCGTCCACAGATGCCACCGATTTGGAAATCTCGCCTGAAGTCGGGAAGGTGGCGCCTGGTGGCTCAACTCCCGTCACGCCAACGGAATCGACTACTTACACGATTACTGCAACAGGAGTTGGAGGGTCCGCCACGGCTAGCGCACGCGTTACTGTGGCCGGTGTTCAGGAGCAAGCTGCTCCTGCGGCGGCTCCGCCAAGCGTGAGCGAGCTTTTCGAACAGAACGTAAAGGACGTCTTCTACGATTTCAATAAATCGGATATCCGTGACGACGGACGAGAGGCTCTCACGAAGGACGCGGAATTCCTGCGATCCTATCCGCAGGTTCGAGTTTCGATCGAGGGAGATTGCGATGAGCGCGGTTCCACCGAGTACAACCTCGGCCTGGGCGAACGCCGGGCGCAGGCCGCCAAAAATTATCTGATTTCGCTCGGAATCACCGCGGATCGGATGGACACAGTAAGTTGGGGCAAGGAGCGGCCGTTCTGCACCGAGCACACTGAGGAATGCTGGCAACAAAATCGCCGGGCTCATTTCGTTCTTGCAAAATGACAGGTACTGATGGACGCTGCAGGGGCGGGGCGCAATTCCTCGCCACTCGGCGCGGCACACTCATCAAGAAGGAGACACCCTTGCGCACACGATGGATTGCGCTAGCACTTTCAACTCTATTTGTAGGCGCTCTCATTGGCTCTGCCCTCTCACCGCAGCCTGCTGGCGCCGTTTCGAGAGAGATTATCCAACTGCAGGAACAGGTGGCTCAGCTATTGCAAGGCCAGCAGGACTTACGAAGCGCCGTGGACGCCAACAACGCCACTCTGAAGACGCTGGTTCAGCAATCGCTCGATTCCATCGGCCAATTGCACGGGCAGATGGGCGCGCTCCAAAAGACAGTCCAGGATGTCCAGGCGAACACAGGATCGCGCATCGACACGATGACGACTCAGACGCAGGGCCTTTCCGACAATCTGCAGGATGTTCAGGCGCGCGTGGGGAAGCTATCGCAGCAACTGACCGACATTCAAAACACGCTCCAGAGCATTGATGCCAAAGTCTCCAGCGCAGCGCCGGCCACCGTTCCGGGAGGCGCTTCGACGCCCGGCAGCGCGAGCGCGAATCCGCCCGCGGCTGGAATGCCTCCCATTTCCGCCGATACGCTCTATCAGAATGCCTTGCGCGATTTCACGAGTGGCAAGTACGATCTCTCGCGCCAGGAGTTTTCCGACTATATCAAGAATTTTCCATCGAACGATCTTGCCTCAAACGCTCAGTTCTATCTTGCTGAAATCAGCTACTCGCAAAACGATTTTCAGGGCGCCATCGCTCAATACGACCTTGTGCTCGTAAACTACCCGAAGAGCTACAAACTAGCTGCGGCCCTGCTCAAGAAGAGCATGGCCGAGCTCGAACTTGGTATGAAGGCTACCGGGACGCGCGATTTGCGAGATGTTGTTCGGCGATTTCCCGGTTCGGACGAGGCCCGCCGCGCCCAAGCGAAGCTGCACGAAATGGGCGTGTCAACGGTCGCCGCTCCGCGCCCCTCTTCGCACCACTGAAGGCCTTCGAGGCCTGAACGTCGAATGTTTTTTTTCGCGGAGGCGTGACACGGTTTCTGGTCAGACAGGTGCGAACGTCCATGCTGGCTGAATCAGCGACCGGCCGTCCCTCACTTTTTTTCTCCGAACGGCCTGACTTCGGATATACTCCTGCGCATGTCAGTCAACAAAGTCATCCTTGTTGGAAGGCTTGGACGCGATCCGGAGACGCGATTCACCGCGAGCGGCCAGGCTGTGGCGAATTTCTCGTTGGCAACCGATGAGTCTTTCAAGTCGCGCTCGGGCGAGCGGCAAAAACGCACTGAATGGCACCGCATCGTTCTCTGGGGAAAGCTTGCCGAGATTGTGCAGCAATATCTGAAGAAGGGCATGCTTGTTTACATTGAAGGTCGCATCCAGACTCGTCAATGGGAAGACAAACGAGACGGCCAGAAACGCACGGCGACGGAAATCGTCGCGAATGTGATGCGCATGCTCACACCGCGCGGAGAGGGTGCGCCGGCGGGTCAATCCGCTTCCCCCGGCAGGTCACCGGATGCCGACATGGATGCGGGCCCAATGCCTGACGAAGCCATTGTTCCCGGCCCCGAAATCTCGGACGAAGATATTCCTTTCTAGCCAGTGCTAGCAGCAAGCGCATGGGCGCTCCCCCCAATATGTATGCTAAATGGTTGATAACGCCGCGCGATACGTGGCCTGCTTGTACCTGACTGTGTGTGTATGGGCTTTTTCGGGGGTAGGAGGTTCTCTTGCGATACCACGACACCGCATATGCCGTATGATTTAGCTCATAGGAAGGCAGTCTGCCAGAGAACTCGGTCCCCGCGACATTATGGGCATTGTTGAAGAGTTTTGCGTTAGCTAACTGTTGCGCGTGAGGCACATGACCCAGTTACGCAGTTGCGTTCCCAGCGTTGTCCTTCTGTCTCCCACTGATCCTTCGCATATCCATCGGTCTGATTGTGAAAATGGATCCCCCAGTGAACGTCCCAGGCGTCCTGCTGGGTTACAAGGACGTCTCGGATGAAAAAACTCAACCTGGTTCTTTTGGTTGTGGAAAACAATGATTTTCAAGCTGAGCAGACGATTTCGGCGAAAGAGGCTGCGCACGAGTGCGATGCCGATCTTGAAATTATACATACTGAGCATGACGCGGTGATGCAGGGCCAGGAGGTTCTCAAACTTCTCTATCGCCCTGCTGAAACTCGCCCGAATGGGATTCTGTTTGAACCTGTGGGAACGCCACTAGCCCAGCCCGCGAGAATCGCCGCATCATCCGGGGTCGGGTGGGTTGTGTTGAACCGGGAAGTCGATTACCTCAGCGAACTTCGCCGTCAATACCCGACCCCTCTTTTTTCCGTGACTACTAATCACGACGAGGTCGGGCGCACACAAGGTGAACAGATTGCAAAGTTGCTTCCTCATGGGGGCGAAGTGCTATACATCCAGGGACCCTCGGACAACAAAGCTGCCGTCAGGCGCGCTGCCGCCATGCAATCGGCGAAGCCCGCAAACGTTGAGGTGCGGGTATTGAAGGGTGTCTGGACTGAGGAAAGCGCCTACAATGCGGTCAGTTCCTGGCTCAAGCTCAATATCGGAAAGGGCGTCACATTCGGACTTGTGGCGGCGCAAAATGACGCCATGGCACTCGGCGCGCGTCGGGCGTTCGACGAACTTACTACAGGAGCCGAACACGATCACTGGTTGAGCGTGCCCTTCATTGGTTGCGACGGCCTTCCAAACTCGGGGCAGGCTTCTGTCCGGCGCGGTCTTCTCGAAGCTACCGTCGTCATACCCGCCAACGCAGGTCAGGCGATAAAGGCGCTGGTCACCGCACTGACGACGGGGCATCAACCACCTGAATGCATTCTAACGAGCGTGAGTTCATTTCCGCAGATTGCTTCGCTCAAGGCCAAACACTAGCAGGAGATATCTCCCTCGGCAGACATCACCCCGATTGTCGTTTTGGTCTTGGGTGCTGAGGGGCATCGTCTTCACGTCACATGAAAAATCCGGGCCACGACGACAACCCATCGGAGGATTCGAGGCGGGATTTGAGGGTAAGTCAAAGAAATAGATGCGCCTTCTCCTGATTGCAAGGCCTCAGCGAGCAGTGAAGAGTTACAGTTACTGGCGCTCTTGCTCTTTTTTGCGCTCTTCGTCGACGCGCTCTATGAATCGCTCGAATTTCGGCAATTGTTCGGGGGTTAGGATTGCGCGTACGCGGTCTCGGCCGCGCTGGCGCATCTGCTCGTGTTGCGGTTCGAGAGGCGCGTACAGAGCGAGCACTTGCGTGCGCGTTTCATCGATGATTGTCGCGAGTTGTCTCTGCTGGTCAGCCGTAAGTCGCAACTCTCGGGTCATATCCGCTATTACCTGATTTCGCGGCGGGAGCGTGCCCGGCATTCTTACACCTCCGCGCATGTGCTCTCCCCATACGTGGGTTCCTAGCCCGCCGAGCAGCGCGCCCAACAGAAAGACTACGACCACGAGAATTGCCGCCTGCCCTCTGCCCTTAGTGGTTTCCATGATTTTCTTCCGCGATCATGATTAGAACGTCATCCTGAGTCACCGGAACGATTCTTGCGTTGGGAGAAAAGAGGTCGCGAGTCTCGGCTTGTTGCCCCATCCGAATCTCCGATTGCAATGTGCGGTGCCACCTGGCGTCATACGTCAGCAAGGCCGCAAGTACCACGGCAGCCGTGGCGGCAAACCTCCACTCTAGCGAAACAAGCGATCGCCAGAAGGTCCTTCGTTCCGCAGCAGCATTTTCCTGGACGTCGTGGATTCGCGCCATGACAATCCGAGAAAAACCCGGGCCGAGATCGGGTGTCGGCGAGGCGATTCGTAATAGCGCGCCGCTCTGTTTGGCTACTTCAAGGGCAGAACGACACCCCGAACAGCGATTCATGTGCTCCGCCAGTTTCTTGGCTTCGCAATCGCCAAGATCACCATCCAGGAGATCTTCAAGCAGAACTTCGTATTCCGCACACGCCCCATTCCGATATTCAGTCTCACTCATTGTCGACTCTCGCTTTCGCTCGTCGCAGGCCATTTCGAGGTTCGACTACTGGAGCCCAACCTCCGCCGGTAAAGGTCCATGATCCGGCCTCGCGCCCGGAACAATCGGACTTTTACGGTATTCACGTTGAGGTCCAGGATCTTGGCCAGCTCCTGAACCGAAAAACCTTCCATCTCCTTGAGGACGAGCAGTTGGCGATCTTGGCCGGGCAATTCCTCAAGCATGTGATCAAGTAACTCCTGCACCTCTGCGCGTTCCTCGGGGCCCTGCACTCCTCGATCCGCTGAAACAATTCCATCCAACAACGAAACTTGTTCTTCAGAAAGGTCGGCCTCATAGGCCAGTGGGCGCACCTTCTTCTTCCTCAGGTAATCCCAGCACTCATTCACGGAAATCTTGTACAGCCAGGTCGAGAACGCCGACCGTTGGTCAAACCGTTTGAGGGAAACAAATACTTTCATAAAGATCTGCTGGACCACATCCTCAACATCCTCCCGACGACGCAGAATACCGCCCACCAGGGCAGCTACGCGCTGCTGATGTCGCCGGATAAGTTCCTCGAAAGCCGGTTCTTCGCCCTTTTGAGCAAGCCGAACCAGTTCCCGGTCTACATCTGCCTTGGCCCGCCCTGCCATGGGTAACGGGATAGCGGATGCTGTGGCTGCCACGTCTTTTGTGACGTCTGTCATCTGGATTCGGTTACAACCAAAATTGCATATTCTATGCAAATCCCCACTTGCGCCTTCTACTGGTCCATGTAATAATACCCCACATGATAATCGGAGACCGTATCAAGCTTCTACGTGAAACAAAGAAACTTTCTCAGGGCGACATCGAAAAGCGCACTGGGCTTCTTCGTTGCTATATCTCCCGAGTCGAGAACGGCCACACTGTTCCGGCCATCGAGACTCTGGAAAAGCTGGCGCGGGCGATGGAAGTGCCCCTCTACCAGCTTTTCTATGACGGCGAAGAACCGCCCGAATTGCCAAATCTTCCGAAGCGGCGAAGCGCGGACGACATCGCTTGGGGAAGCAAAGGGAAAGACGCGCGAGTGCTCGGACGATTCCGGCGCCTATTGGGTCGCATCGATGAAGGCGACCGGCGGCTACTGCTTTACATGGCTCAGAAGATGGCCAGCCGCTAGGTTTCTGGGATCTTATTTCGACAGCGCCGTTGGAAACTATTCCCATTCGATCGTGCTCGGTGGTTTCGAGCTGATGTCGTAGACGACCCGGTTAACCCCGCTAACCTCGTTTACGATTCGCACGGAAATCCGCTCTAGCACCTCACGAGGCAGTCGGGACCAATCTGCAGTCATGGCGTCGAGTGACTCAACGACGCGTACGGCGATAGTGTACCCATATGTGCGATCGTCGCCCATTACGCCGACACTCTTGACGGGCAGTAGCACCGCGAATGCCTGCCACACTTTCTCGTAAAGCCCGGCGCGACGGATTTCCTCCACGACCACGGCATCAGCCGCTCGCAACGTCTCCAACCTCGGGCGCGTTACCTCGCCAAGCAGTCGTACAGCCAAGCCCGGCCCAGGGAAGGGATGTTTCACCAATATCTCTTCTGGCAAGCCCATCTCCCGGCCGATTTGGCGGACTTCGTCCTTGAAAAGATCCCGTAGCGGCTCGATCAAACCGAACGGCATATCGTCGGGCAGTCCCCCGACATTGTGATGCGACTTGATCACTGCCGAGGGTCCTTTGACCGACACGGATTCGATCACGTCCGGGTAGAGAGTTCCCTGCACCAGGAATTTCACAGGCAGACCTGCGGATTCTGTCGCGACTTTTCGAGCCTGTTCGGCGAATATGGAAATAAACTCGGCGCCGATCCGTTTGCGTTTTTCTTCCGGGTCGGCAACGCCCTGAAGCCGCCCCAGGAAGCGGTCCGACGCGTCCACTCCAATGACGTGCAAACCCAGCCTCGAACGAAGCAGTTCTAGAGTGTCTTGGAATTCGTTTCGCCGCAGCAGGCCCGTATCCACGAAGACGTTTGTAAGCCGGTCCCCAATGGCGCGATGTACCAACGCCGCGGCAACGGCCGAATCCACTCCCCCACTCAACGCGCAGATCGCGCGCGCCCCTTCCGTTCGCTTCCGAGTGGTTTCGACGGTTGCAGATATGAATCCCGCGCGGCTCCAGTTCGGTTGAGCAAGGCAAATCTCAAATAGGAAATTCCGAAGAATTTCAGTTCCCCGGTCCGTGTGATTCACTTCCGGGTGGAATTCCACGCCATAAAATTTCTTAGCCGGGTTCTCGATTGCCGCAATCGCATTGTCGGTCCGGCCCGTGACTTGAAATCCCACGGGGACGCCCACGACGTGGTCGCCGTGGCTATTCCAAATCTTCAGCCGACGTGGCAAGTTGCGAAACAACAGTGACTCACTTTCAATGTCGAGTTGCGCGGGGCCATACTCGCGCCGCTCGGCACGCTCCACTTTGCCTCCCAAGTTGTAAGTGAGCCACTGCATGCCGTAGCAGATTCCGAGCGTGGGCAAACCAAGCTGAAGCACTTTCGGGTCGCACTTGGGCGCGGCAGGATCATAAACCGAACTTGGTCCGCCGGAAAGAACAAGCCCGACAGGGTCCAGTTTTGAAATCTCTTCAATCTTTACATTACAGGGAAGAATGGAGGAAAAAACCTGTAGCTCGCGAATGCGCCGCGCAATCAATTGCGTGTACTGTCCGCCAAAATCCAAAACTACAATTCCCTTTCGCGTAGCCACCGTCCCTCCGCTCTTTTGAATCGTCCTGCGACCTCAGACGCCCTTACTTCAAAACGATATTGACGAGCTTTCTTGGCACCACAACTGTCTTCACGATTTGCTTCCCGCTAATAAGTAGTGCAATTCGCGGGTCATTTAGCGCGCGGTCCAGCGTTTCGTCTCCGCTCAGTCCATCGTCCGCGAGGATTTTCCCGCGCAGGCGTCCATTAATTTGAATGATCACTTCCACCTGTTCCGCGCGCGTCAAATCCTCGCGGTAGGCGGGCCATTTCTCTCGCGCCAAAGTGCCCTTATTGCCCAGCATTCCCCACAGTTCCTCGGCAATGTGAGGCGTCATCGGCGCGAGCATGAGAACAAGAATCGCGAGCGCGCGTTTCAGAATTACCGGAGAAACGTCCGCATCGAGCGGCTCCTGCGCCTGAAGCTCGTTGACGAGTTCCATGATGAGTGCGACCGACGTATTGAAGTGCCAACGCGACTCGAAATCGTTGGTGACCCGCTTGAGCGTCTGATGGGCCTTTCTTACTAGAAGTTTTTCCTTGACGGTGGACTTCGAGAGATCGGTCTGCGCATCCAGATCTATTGCGACACCCTGCAATCTCGCCGCATGCTTGTCCACCAGCCGGAACACCTTGTGCAAGAATCGCGAAGATCCTTCAATTCCCTGCTCGCTCCACTCGAGGTCTTTTTCCGGCGGCGCTGCGAAGAGCGTGTACATTCTCCCTGTGTCACAACCGTATTTTTCCGCCATGTCGATCGCCCCGACCACGTTGCCGCGCGACTTCGACATTGCCACGCCGCCCTTCTGGACCATTCCCTGCGTGAACAGCCGCGCGATGGGCTCACTGTGTTTCACAAGCCCGAGGTCACGCATCACTTTGCAGAAAAACCTCGAATACAGCAGATGCATAATGGCGTGAGTAATTCCGCCGACGTACTGATCGATCGTGAACCAGTAGCCGACTTTCCCCTTATCGAAAGGGGCGCCTGTGTTTTGCGGATCTGTGTAACGGTAGAAGTACCACGAGGAATCGACGAATGTATCCATCGTGTCCGTCTCGCGTCGCGCCGGGCCTTTGCACTTCGGACACGTTGCGTTGACGAATTCGGGGACAGTCGCCAATGCGGATTGCCCCTGGCCTGTAATAGTCACGTTTTCGGGCAGCCGTACCGGCAATTGATCATCAGGCACTGGAACGATCCCGTCTTTCTCGCAATAAATCACTGGAATGGGCGTGCCCCAGTATCGCTGTCGCGAAATTCCCCAATCTTTCAGGCGATATGTCGTCTCAGCGGCGCCGAAATGTTTTGCGGCAGCGTCGGACGTCATCTTCTCAATCGCCTGCTCGGAAGTGAGCCCGGAATAACAGCCTGAATCGACCACTCGACCGTACTCCGTGAAGGCTTCACCCACGCGGTCAAGGCGCAGTTCGGGGCCCTGTGAGGGCTGAATCACGATCTTTACCGGCAAGTGATATTTCTCAGCGAATTCATAATCGCGCTGGTCGTGGGCTGGAACGCACATCACGGCGCCAGTGCCATATTCCGCGAGAACGAAATTGGCCACCCAAATCGGCACGTAGTCGGAGGAGTACGGATTTACGGCAAACCGACCGGTAAAGAAACCTTCCTTCTCGGCAGTCGCGATGTCAGCGGCGCGCATGCTTTTCTGACGCATCGCCTTGAGCTGCGCTTCCATCGCATTTCTGCCTGGGACGCCTTCGAGGAGTCTAGTTACGTGCGGATGTCCCGCCGAAAGCACGAGAGCCGACGCGCCAAAAATCGTATCCACGCGCGTAGTGAACACCTCCAAAGTGAGCTCTTCCATCTGCGCTATCCCAAAACGGATGCGTGTGCCGCGCGATTTCCCGATCCAGTTTTGTTGCATGACCAGCACGCGTTCAGGCCAGCCTTCCTCGAGCTGATTCATGTCGTTTAGGAGTTCATCGGCGTACTTCGTGATTCGCAAAAACCACTGTTCGAGTTCCTTGATCTCCACCTGCGTCGTCTCATGCCGCCAACAAAAACCGTCGACCACCTGTTCATTCGCAAGCGTTGTTTGACATTGCGGGCACCAGTTGACCTTGCTCTTCTTGCGATGCGCAATTCCCTTCTCGATCATCCGAAGGAAAAACCACTGGTTCCACCGGTAGTATTCCGGCTCACAAGTTGAGATTTCACGCCGCCAGTCGTAGCTGAAACCGAAGCGCCGCAGAACGCGGCGAAACTCGGCGATGTTGGCATTCGTCCACTCTCTCGGATGCGTGCCTCGCTGGATGGCTGCATTCTCCGCGGGCAATCCAAATGCGTCCCAGCCCATCGGATGTAGCACGTTGTAACCGCGCATCCGCTTGTAGCGTGCCACCGAGTCTCCTATTGTATAATTTCTCATATGTCCCATGTGTAATGTTCCGGACGGGTACGGCAACATTTCCAGCATGTAGTACTTTGGTCGCGACGCGTCGCCATCCTGGGCGCTGAAGGCGCCTTGTTCCTCCCATGTTTTTTGCCACTTTGATTCCACTTGCTGCGGGTCGTATTCAGCCACTCTTTCGCTCCTGATCTTTCGTTATGATTGCCAACCGCTTCCGCGAATCGCGCACAACGCATTCGCGCGGAATTGTCACTTGCGCCTTCGTCGCGCCTTTGACTTGCCCTTTCGCGTTACTTTCTTGCTGGCTTTCTTTCGTTTGCTTCCCTTCTTCCTCCGAGGCTTCATGCCATCGCGCCCGGAAGCTCTTGGTGCGTCGACGCCAACCAATTTCCATAAGGTCGCGACATTTCTGCGATCATCGCCCGGTTTGTCGATTGGCGTTTCGAGAATGAACGCGCGCCCCGCGAGCAGCGGATGATTCAACATCCTCTCGAATGCATCGAGACCGATCTTGCCCTTCCCGATATGTTCGTGACGATCCACGCGCGACCCCAGCGGCGCCTTCGAGTCGTTGGTGTGAATCACAGGGACGCGCGCGAGACCGACCGTCCTGTCGATTGCGCCGAGCAACGATTCGAGTCCCGTCTGCGTTCGCAAGTCCCATCCCGCGGCAAACGCGTGCGCGGTGTCGATGCAAACGCCAAGCTGCAAATCCGGCGACGCATCGAGGATGCCCTTCAACTCTTCGAATCGCGATCCGATCGACATGCCCTGTCCGGCCGTGTTTTCAAGGAGAATTCGCAGTTCGCCCAACTTCAGCCCGCGCGTCGACTGCCGCAGTCCCTGTGCAATCGCATTGATAGCCGACTCGCGGCTGCCCTCGCGACCGCTCCCCGGATGCAGCACCAGATAATCCGCGCCAAGCGCCAGCGCGCGCACAATCTCCTGATGAAACGCCTGCACCGATCGCGTTCGCAAAACCGGGTTTGGCGACGCGAGGTTGATCAAATAGCTGTCGTGAATGACGAGCGGGCCGAGGCCGAGTTGTTTCCTTCGCTCGCGGAATCTCTTCGCGTCCGCTTCGGGAATCCGCGAAGTCCCGCGAACCCACATCCGCGGGCTCGACGAGAAGATCTGCAGCGCGTTTGCGCCCAGCCCGTGCGCGATGTCGAGCGCCCCGGCGATGTCCCCGGCGATAGAAGTATGTATTCCGATGCGGATACTGCCATCTTTCCATGCGGGAATTTCAGGTGCGGGAGGAGGTTCGGGGCGATACTCGTCGGCGGCGTCGTACGTCAGGTAGTTCTGTTGTTCTTCCGCCATTCCCCTTGAGTGTCCGGGAGCCGTGCGGGCTATTTACGAAAGCCTTCGCTCAGTCAGCTCCACTCACTATTGTTTGAAATACCATTTTATAGGAATCGCCGCGCTTCCGCAACGAAACAGACGAGTCGGTAGCGACTTATTTTGAATTTCGGCTTCGTCTGTTCATCACGAGCCCGAGAAGTATGCCAAAAGCTGCCCCCAAGGAGAGCCAGACAGGGATGTTATGTAGCGCCACTCCAAGCGCAGTTCCCGCGCCGACGCCAATCGCCACTCCCACGCCCATGTGGTTCTTCATTGTGCCTCCAGCATTTCTGGCCATTCCTCCGAGATCCACACGTTATCGCTAGCGGCAGTTGCTCTTGCCGGGGTAACTCGCGAGGTTTTGTTGGTTCGGCAGAGATTACACTGCATGCCATGGAGTGCGATAGTCCAAAATGAGTCAATTCCGACTGTCCGACGCACACTTTTTTCAGCGCCGGATTTGTTCGCGCGCGGTGGGCGATATTTGCGCAGCAACGGCAGAGTGTTCTTTATACCCATAAGCTGCTATAACTGAGGCGAAATTCGCACTAATTGCGCGTTAGGCGGCATTTTGGCAGGTTTTTCGCAATTCCCAGCCGAGGGGGGAGGAAGGCGGGCGCAGTGTCTGAGAAACCGATTAGGCAGCAGCAAGCGGGGGCTCATCAGGTGGGCAAAAACGAGCCGTCGGCCCCCCCTCCGACCTCGCTGGGGCCCGCTCTGGAGAGAAATTCATTGAGTCGAGAGCAGGAGAAGCATACGATCCGCAAGCCAGAGGTCCAAATCGGGAACTCCGACTAATACACATGAGTACCACTTCCGACCCCAGTTCACGACCTAACGAGAGTCTCGCAGCGCGCGGCGCAGGCGCTCGATGGATCTCGTTTGGGGAAGTGATCCTCGGCAGTTTGATCGTCATTGGAGTCAACGTCTGGCACCTGCTGCCGAATTCGGTCGTTCTCCTCTGTGCAATGGCATTGATTTCCTTCCGACTGCGAGAAGGCGGTTGGGCGGCCGTCGGATTAAGAATGCCAAAATCCTGGATCCGAACCGTTCTCATTGCCGTCGCCGCAGCTGCGGCACAGCAGGCTATTGGCCAATTCGTTGTAGACCCGCTCACGCGGGCGTCCATGCACTACAGTGCCGGGGCAAACCCCATGGAGGGCATACATGGTTACGGGCGACTGCTGCTCTGGCTCGGAATCATTTGGACCTATGCTGCTTTCGGAGAAGAAATCGGTTATCGGCGGTATCTGTTAAATCGTGTTGCCGATCTTGGAGGCCATTCCCGCATTGCTCTTCTCCTGGGTTTACTGTGGTCGAGCGTCCTGTTTGGCTGCGCACACTGGTATCAAGGCTCAGCTGGTGTTGTCAGCGCCATGGCCAGCGGACTTGTATACGGATCCGCGTATCTCCTGGCTGGCGAGAACCTGTGGGTTGCGATTTGCGCTCATGGCATCAGTGACACGTTGGCGCTATTCGCCACCTATTTTGGATTGGCCAGTTGATACTGGGCTGCGACATGCCTGGCGATAGATCGCCGTCATGTTCAACCGCTTGCTTGGCTAACTCGCCTGTGCGATCCAGTGGGCGGGCGGTCGTGGCCCCCGTAGGGTGAGACGGTGCAAATCCGAAAGCAGGGTAAAACGAGAGTGCCCGGTTCCTTTCAGCTATTCTTTGATTGCGGCGAGGGCCATCTGGACAGAGTCATCGAGCGGCAGACCCGAGGCTTTTTGGGGGTCGGGGCTTTAGCCCGACAAACGCTGCCAAACCAGAAAAGGGCTTTAGCCCCTGAGGCCAGGAGGACATCTTGCAGCAATCTTCGACACAAATCATCAAGCGCCATTCGCAAATGGACAAGACGGTGCGAGCGTTCGAGACCTATATGGTGTTCCTCGACACG
>Ga0326727_10017601_pt1 | contig 14791 bp, 16 predicted proteins | sample MB2enrmetagenome_FD_207643 | JGI IMG/M metagenome (GOLD analysis project Ga0326727, IMG submission 207643) | Lab enriched peat soil microbial communities from McLean, Ithaca, NY, United States - MB29MY | ecosystem: Environmental > Terrestrial > Soil > Wetlands > Peat | place: USA: New York... | reverse complement strand
GGCCAGAGTCTGCGCAGCCGCGGTGGCGCCGCCCGACGTCGTAAACAGCGGGATGCCTGAGGCCGGTGTCACGATGCTGTTCACTTCGTTCGCCAGGGCCGACGCCAGTTGATTGAGGCTGCCCGCGTTCTGAGAATCGCCCATAACTCCCGCCAGCGTGGAGTTGCTGAAGGTGAGCAGCGCGGCTAATGTTCCCTGGCTGATGGTGCTGGTGACGTCCTGTCCGTCGGAATTCGTGATGGTGGCCGTGGGAGGCGCTTGCGGATTCGTTGGGTTCGCCGGCGTGGTGAACGCAACGCTTAGCTGGTCCTGCGTGGTTCCCATCACCAGCGGCGTCTGGCCGCCCATGAGCACGTCCACCGTTCCATCGTTCTGATACTGAACGCTGATGCTGGTGAGATTCGAAAGCGACTGCAGATCTGTGTTCAACTGAGCGCCCAGACCAACGTCCTTGCCCCCGCCGTTGCGGATCTGCACGTTGATCTGCTGAATCTGCGTGGAGAGCGCATTGATCTGGTTGACCGTGTCCTGGAGTTGCTCATTCGTCTGCGTTGAAAGCTGCGTGACGCTGGAGGCGGTGTCGTTAAATGCCTCCGCAACCTGCTGCGCCGCCGTCATCACGGTTTGTTCGGCCGAAGCGTCGTTCGGGGAGGTGCTCCAGGCGGAAAAAGCGGAAAACAGGCTGCCCAGCGCCGCCGGGATGCCGCTGCTGCCAGACACATCGAAATTCCCCTGCAGCGAGTTGAGGCTGGAAGCCGCCTGCGTCGCAGTGCCTAACAAGGAGTTTTGCGTTTGTACGGCCTGCTCGGCGTAATTGTTCTGGGAGCTCTGGACCGGGCCGAACAACACGCCTCCGGTGGTGCCTGTCTGCGGGTCGAACGAAGCAGCCACCAGCGTCGGGGTTTGCAGCACGTAGCCCGGCGTGGATGCGTTCGTTACATTGTTCTGGAGCACTCCCACGGCCTGTTCCACCACGTCCATTGCGTTGGCTGCCAGGTTCAGGGAGGCGAGGAGATTGCCCATGGAATGCTCTTTGGCTAAACGTTCAGCGTCACTCGGCCGCGGCCTTCATCGCGAAGTAATTGGCCGTCGGGCGCGTACGATGGAGAAGCGGTCACCGCGGAGGAAACCCAGCCGCAGTAGAAGGCCGCCGCGGAATCAAGCAGGGCCTGGACGCGTGCGGCATGTGTGCGGATGCGTTGCACGACGGCCGCCAACTCGTTTCGATCGATACCGGAAAAGGTTCCGCTTGTTGCCAGTCTGAGTTTCCCGGCGGCGCCACTGAGCGCTCCGGGACATCCCGACGCATCGAAGCGCATGGCCACCAACTGAGTGATGGCACGGCGAAGATTGTCGTCGGCTTCTTCCAGAGACCGCAGCACCTGTTCCTTCGTCATTCTTCAATCCGTTGGTCAGGCACCCTGCAACATGCTGTCCACTATGGCGCTGGCCACCTGACCCGCATCCACGTTGTACTGGCCGCTCTGCAGGAGCCGGGAAATGCTGTCGATCTTTGCCTGGCGCGTGGAAGAGACCGAACCCGCGGAAAGCGAAACAAGGTCGCTCGCACTCGACAAATACGCCTGATCCTGATCGCTGCCGGCCTGATATTGCTTGGCGATCTGAAGGGCATTGGTAAGAGCCTTGGGCTCCGAGGTGTTGCCTGCGCCGTTGACACCCCCGCTGGTGCTCGGATCGATTCTCATAGTCCGTTGCCTCCATCTCTAAACGAGTCCATATGGCTATATCGCTGATCGATCCTCCGTTTTAGAGCGATTCCGGGGCCCTGGTCTCTGCGCTGTTAAGTACCATCCGGTGAATCTTAATAATGAGATCCACCTCGCCCTGCCGCATGCTGAGGGCGGAGGCGATTTGCCGGGAGGTGTCGCCCCGCCTGAATAAACGAAGCACCTGGCCGCGGCGATTCAGGTTAATCGACGCGTTCCCGGACCATACCGTGGGAGACGGCGCCGGTTGCATGGCGTCCTCCAGACGCGCGCGAATCTGCTCGAAGGCGGCGCTCAGGCCGTCCACGGTTTCTTCGACATTGCCGCCGTTTGAGCTGCCCGGCTTCCGGCGGATCTCGAGCTTCAGCGAAATGAACAGCACGATGCATGCGATCAGGCCCGCCGCCAGCAGCACGTAAGGCAGCCCGGGGCTGAGAAGAATCTGTTCGAAGACACTCATGCGGTGAGCCTCATTGGCTGATATGGATTCATGCCGGTCAGGTGTTGCAGAGATAAACGTTCGCCACGGCTAATGATTTCGTGGATGCGCACGCCGTAGTTGCCGTCGATGACCACAACTTCCCCTCGAGCGATGACGCAATTATTGACCACCACTTCGACATGTTGATTTACGGGGCGGTCCAGCTCGATGATTGAGCCGGTGGCCAGTTTCAGGACATCGCGAACCGGCAGAAAGGTGCGGCCGAAGGAAACGCTCACCGGCATTTCGACGTCGAGCAGCAAATCGAGCGCGGGAGGAACTGTGCTCTGGCTTTGCTTTTCAGGCGAAACGACCGCAGACTCGTGGTCCGATTCGGCATCGTCACTGCCTTCCAGCAGTGAAAGAGCGTCCAGAAAAGCCCAGGGGAAGCTGATGAATAGCGGCTCGAACCCGGTTCCGGCGGTCGACAGGGTGACGATTGCGGTTATGCCGTCTGTGAGCGCTCCCGAAACTTCCGCGGCGGCGCCGTTGCTCACCGGAGTTCCAAAGCGCATCCCGGCGTGCTGAGCGAGCCCGCTAGCCGTCTGAGTCAGGATCTCCTGCCACGTCTCCTTCAGCAGTTTCTCGTCGAATTCCTCAATGCCGCTCGCGGTGAGAACCACTTTGGCGATGCCGGCACTGGTGTCACTCGGCGTTGAAATGCGCAGGGGCGCCGTGGGCGCATGACTGAAAAGATACTCGATTGCCGGCAGTTCACCGGCTTGCGCCGCCATCGCCGCATCGGCTGGAGAGGACTCCGCGGTAAGTGGTTGCTGCGCCATCATCTCCACGGCGGCGCGCAGGCTCGACGTCCATTCGCGGGCGAGTTCGGCGGCTAGCTGGGTACGCTCGGGACCGGTCATGGCGTTAGTAGATTCCTTTCCGGCTCGGCCACTTCTTCTCGATGTACGCACGGAGCCGTAATATCCCCTGCAGGCGCAACTGCGAGACGCGGGTAACGTGGAGGTTCATGATCGGCGCGATCTCGCGCAGGTTCAACTCTTCCTTGTAATAGAGGCTCAGCACGGTGCGCTCGTTCTCGGGCATCTTGTTGATACCGGCCATGATCACGCGCTCCAGCTCAGAGCGCTCCAGGATGCGCGCCGGCGAATCCTGCTCGTCGCCCGAAATGAATTTCAGCAGGCTGATTTCTTCGCCGTCCTCGATGATGTCGAGGCTGCCCAGAGAGACGCCGCGAAGATCCACCAGCCACTGCTGGTACTCGGTAACGCCAAGTCCCAGTTCAGCTGCGATTTCTTCCTCGTTGGGCGCGCGTTTAAGCCGCTGCTCCGCGCTCGCAATGGCCGCTTCCAACACTTTGACGCGCTTGCGCTTGTGCGTGGGGATGCCGTCGAGCCCGCGGATGCTGTCGAGAATGGCCCCGCGGATCTTATACTCGGCGTATGTCCGCAGCGTGGCGTTGTGGCCAGGATCGAAATTGTCGATGGCCGCAATCAGGCCGATGATGCCAGCTGAGATGAGGTCTTCGATCTGAATATTAGGCGGCAACTTCTCCTGAATTCGCGACGCGATCCAGTTCACCTGGGCCATGTGCTCCAGAATGAGCCGTTCACGGTCTTCCGGCGATCGCTCGGCCTGAGTTGCGTAACCCAACATATCGGACCCCTGATGACCGCTCAGGCCGCTGTCAGCGCTGGCTCCTGCCATTCCTCAAACACCTTTCGGATCAGCCGGTCTTTGGAAGCCTCGATGAGATCTTCGGGAACCTGCTGACCGCAACCAAAATAAGAAAGCGGCAACCGTGAACGCATGGCCTGCTCCACGATGCCGCCACCGGCGCAGTCGTCGTCCACGTTGGTGAACAGCAGCCGGGCCGGTTGAAAAATCGAGAAACGTTCGACAACCCGCGATAACGCCGCCGCCCGCATGGTCGCGGGCATTACCAGTTGCACTTCAATCAAACGATGCCTTGAGAGAAACAGCGCCAGTTCGGCTGCTTCATCCGTGTCGCCCGGACCGAAGCCCGGCGTGTCGATCAGCACCAGATCCTTGCCGCTGGCTTCTTCCAAAGCCTGCGCCAGGCCGGCCATGGTATCCACAGTCTGGAAGGCGATGCCGATAATCGAGGCGTAGGCGCGCAATTGTTCCGACCCGGAGACGCGGTACGTGTCCGTCGAAAGAATCTGCAGCGGCTTGCGGCTGGTAAGCCCGTACTTCAGCGCGAGCTTGACGATGGTGGTGGTCTTGCCGGAACCCGGAGGTCCCACCAAAGCCGTCACTCGCCGATCCGCTCCAGGCACGCCCAAACCGGGGGCCGTTTCGAAGCGCGAATCCAGTTCGGCGGCGATGGCCTCTTTCAGGGCTTCGTGCGTTAGCGTCTGATTGCCGCCGCGCCCGCCGCTCACTCGCCCCTCTACGGCCTGCAACAATTCGTGCGCGCATTCCTCGCTGAAATCGGCATTGAGCAGGCGCAGGTAAAGCTCAGCCAATTCGGGAGCGGCCCCGGGCGCCGTCCAGCGCATGTGAAAGCTCTGCCGCGACATGGACCGGCGGACCGTTTCAATCTGCCGTCGAAGATCGGCAATTTCCAATGCCAGTGTGTCCGGTTTGCCGTTCGGCGCGGGTGGAAGAGCCGGCGCTGCCTGCGGCGCAGAGGCACTGACGGCGGGGCCAACGTCCGCGAATGCCAGACCGAAGACCACCTCATAGCGGCCCAGATGGCGGAGCTCCGGGTCGGTGGGCTTGGAGTTCATGAGCATGGCCTCTGGTCCCAGCTCGATGCGGGCCTTGTCCATGGCCTCTTCCACCGATTCCGCGAAGTAGGACTTGATTCTCATGAGGTCCTCAGATCACTCCGAGCGAAAGCACTTTGACACCCGTGGGCACTTCGTTATGCGACAGGAAGAACAGGTTGCCGAGCGAGGGCTCGACAATCTGGCGGAGGAAATAGCGCGCGCCCGAGCTGGTGATCACCGCCACCGGCATTTCGGGCTTCTCCACCTTGCGCTCGATTCGATTCAGAATGTCGCGAACCACCTGCGGCGAGAGCGCCAGAATGCTGTTCTGCTCGGTATGCTGAACGGCGCCTTCCACCATCTGCTCCACCGAGGCGTCCATCAGCCAGGCGGGCAACTCGCCTTTCTGGTTCAGGTAAGGTTTCACGACCGTCCTTCGAATGGACTGCCGCACGTACTCGGTGAGCAGCACCGGATTCTTGCTGGTTGGCGCCGCTTCTCCGAGCGCTTCGAGGATCGAAACGCCATCGCGAATCGAAACCCGCTCGCGCAGCAGGTTCTGCAATACACGCTGAACTACGGCGAGTGAGAGCAACTTCGGGACCAGATCCTCAACCACCTTGGGATTGTCCTGGGCCACGCGATCGCAGAACGCTTTGGCATCCTGGCGGGAGAACAGCTCGTGCGCGTAACGGCGAATCGTTTCCGAGAAATGAGTGCCCAGTACGTTGACGGCGTCCACCACCGTGTAACCGGCCGTACGGGCGGCGTCCACGCGGTCATTGGGCACCCACAGCGCGGGCAAACCAAACGCGGGCTCTTTTGTTTGTTGGCCCTGGAAGGTCTTGTCGGCTTTGGCGGTGGGTATGGCCAATTCGCTGCCCGGCAGCAGTTCGTAGCGCGACAGCTCGGTTCCCTTGAGCAGAATTATGTACTCGCGGGAGCGCAGCGACAGATTGTCGGTGACCCGAACCGGCGGGAGCAGATAGCCGAGGCTGGTGACCAATTGCTTGCGAATCCCGGCCACCCGCTGCAGCAGCGGCGAATTGTGCCCGCCAGCCACCAGACCGGCCAGACCCAGGCCCACTTCGATGGAGACCGGCTCCACGCGAAGCATGATTTCGAGGTTCTCTTTGGCGGTCACCGGCGCCGCGAGCGTCTGTTGCTTAACGGAGGCGTCAGATTTTTGACGCTTCAGGAACGCTATGGCGCCCAATCCGCCGCCCATGATCAGGAACGGAATGGTGGGCAAACCGGGGAACGCCGCCAGCGCGAGGAGCACGCCGCTCGACAGGAACAGCGGCTGCGTCCGCCCGAACAACTGTTTCTGAAACTCCACGCCAACACGCGCATCCGAACTGGCGCGGGTCACAATGAGACCGCCCGACACCGAGATCATCAGCGCCGGGATCACGGTGACCAGGCCATCGCCGATGGTCAGCACCGTATAGGTTTGGATGGCGTGGCGGAATTCCATGTTGTGCTGGAAGACGCCGATGAGAAATCCGGCGATAATGTTGATGCCCGTGATCAGGATGGAAGCGAGAGCGTCGCGCTGCGTGAAGCGGGATGCGCCGTCCATGGCTCCGTAGAATTCCGCTTCGCTGGCTAGTTGTTTGCGGCGCTGGCGAGCTTCGGTTTCGTTGATCAGGCCGGCATTGAGGTCGGCGTCAATCGACATCTGCTTGCCGGGTAATGCGTCCAACGTGAAGCGGGCGGCCACTTCGGAGATACGCACCGCGCCGTGGTTGATCACCACGTACTGAATGGCGATGAGTACCAGGAAGATCACCGCGCCGATAATGTAATTCCCGCCGACAACGAAATTGCCGAACGATTCGATCACCCGGCCGGCCGCGGCCGTGCCGGTGTTTCCATTCAGCAGAATCAGGCGGGCCGAGCTGACATTCAGGGAAAGCCGGAACAGCGTCAGCAACAACAGCGTTGTCGGGAACACGCTGAAATCCACCGGCTTCAGAATGTACATCGCCACCATCAGAACGATGACCGACATGGTGATGTCGAGCACGATCAGGATGTCCAGCATGAAGGGCGGCAGGGGCGTGATGAGCGCCACCACAATGCCCAATACCGCTATGGGCACCGCCATTTCACTGAGGTGATCCAGCGTCAGCTTGCTTCCGAGAACGCCGGTGTTTTGGGGGGCAGGGATGATTTGAGACTGCGAGGCCATGTCCGCTGATGCTGCTCCGTGAAGAATTACGCAGGCACTTTATGGCCCATCAGCTTGTACACGTAGGCAAGAATCTCGGCGATGGCTCGATAGAATTCCTGCGGGATGGCCTGCCCGACATCCGCGGCCTGATACAGACCTCGCGCCAGTGGCGGGTTTTCGATGATGGGGACCTGATGCTCGGTGGCGATCTGGCGAATCCGCAGCGCCAGCCAGTTGCGTCCCTTGGCCACGACGATGGGGCACGCCATGGTGTCCATTTCGTAACGGATGGCCACTGCATAATGAGTCGGGTTGACCAGCACAGCGGTGGCTTTGGGAACCTCCTTCATCATCTGCCGGCGCAGCAGGTCGCGGCGCAGACGGCGGATGCGCGCTTTGATGTAGGGGTCGCCTTCCTGCCGCTTCATTTCGTCGCGGATTTCCTGCTTGCTCATGCGCAGGCCGGACATGTGCTTGTGGTATTGGCGGAACAAATCGATACAGCCGAACGCAACGAAAACGCCGGCGGCTTTCCACAGCACGTTCTCGAGTGCGCCAGCCACCTGCGCGGTGGCCACATGGACGCTCTGCAACGGAAGACGCAGGAAAGTGCCCACGTTTTCGCGGGCGATCGATTGCACCGACAAGCTGACCACAGTTAGCAGCATTACCGCTTCAATCAGGGACCAGAGGTTCTGTTTGGGCAGCTCGCTGAGTCGCGTCATCGGATTAAGACGGTCGAACTTTGGGGAGAGCCGGCTCATGCTAAAGCCGAATTTCGTCAGGCTGAGTTGAACGCCGATAGTGATCAGGAGCAACAACCCACCCGCCTCGGCGATAGGGATCAGCGTGTCGCGGAACAGGGTGCCTAACAGCACCGGCCACTCCCCCGGGCCGATGTCGCCTTCGAAGGCGCGCTGGAAAACGGTTCGCGTGGATTGCTCGATCTGCGCCTCCCATTTGGGAAACCAGTTCGTGAGAATGATCAGCAGCGCGACAAACTGCAGGCCTGAGACGAACCCGCGGGCGGAAAGAAACTGGCCCTGTTCACGGGCTTTCTTGAGCCGTTGCGGTGTGGGTTTCTCTGTCTTGCTGGAACTATCGCGGGCCATGGCGCCTCAGAGGATTTGTGTGGGGCGGGCCCCCGGCCTGCGCGGGGCTCTCAGCCCCGCCTGCCGAGCTCGCGTGGGAACATGGACGCAAGACCGGGCGGCCGGAGAGGCCCGGCCCGGAGGGCACCCAGGCTGGGAGCCTGCCCCACAGCACGCCGTCACCGCAGGAAGTGGTCGCGAATGACATCGAATACCTGCGTCGCGAAAGCCTCATAGAGCGAGGGAACGACAATGAGGATCGCCGAAAGCGCCACCAGCGTCAGCAGCATTTTCGCCGAGAAGGCCTGCTGCACCAGTTGGAGCTGAGAGTTCACGCGCCCGAGGAGCGAGAGGGCCACGTCGGTCATCAGCAGAAGCCCGATCACCGGAAACGCCAGGCGCAGACCCACCGAGAAGATATTCGAACCCACCTGAATCACGTTTTCGGCAAGACCGCGGCTGAGCGTGAAACTACCCGGCGGGTAACGGTCCAGACTCAGCGCGAAGGCCATGATGACCCGCCGGTCCAGCCCGGTAGCGAAGAACAGCAATCCGGCGGTGATCTGGGCCATCATCGAGAGGATTCCCGAATCGGCCTGTGTGTTTGGATCCACTACCGACGCGTATCCGTAGCCGGCCTGCAAACTGAGCATTTGCGCACCAACGGTCAGCGCTTCGGCCACGAAGCTCACCAGCAATCCGATGGCGATTCCCATTGCCGCTTCCGAGAACAACCAGAGAACCATGAGTCCGAGGCTGGCGGAGGACACATCCACAACCGGCCATCGAGGAAACAAAACGATGGTGCAGGCGACGGCGAGCACCACGCGAGCAATGGCCGGTCCGGCCTGCGCCCCGGGAAACGGAACGAACGAAAACGTGCCGGCCAGGCGGCCCAGCACTAACAGGAACGCAAAAAGCGTGGATGCCGAGAGGGTCAGGTTAGCGTGCATACCGCGCTAAGTCGCTGAAGATTGAGTACGCGTAGCTTGTCGCGCGGTGCAGCATCCACGGCATCAACAGCAGGAATCCGAAGAGAAACGCGGCCAGGCGCGGCACGGTGCTGAACACGGTGTCCTGCATGGATGTGGCGATCTGCACCAAATTGATGAACACGCCCACCGCAAAGGCGATGATGAGCAGCGGCGCGGCCAGCCAGAACGCGGCCATCATGGCTTCGCCCATGACGTGAACCACCAATTGCGGGGTCATTGGTAAAAGCTCTTCATAAGCGAACCGACCACCAGATTCCAGCCGTCGACAAGAACGAACAGCAGAATCTTAAATGGCGCCGAAACCATTACCGGCGGCAACTGCATCATGCCAATGGACAGCGTCACCGACGCGACAACCAGATCAATCACCAGAAAGGGAAGGTAGAGCACCGCTCCAATCTGGAAACCGGCCTTCAGTTCGGAAAGAATATACGCGGGGATCAGGATCTTCAGACTGAGCTCGGAGGGATTGCGCGGCGGCGGTTCCTTGGAGATTTCGACAAACAAGCGGATATCTTTTTCGCGGGCGAAGCGCACCATGAATTTGCGCAGGGGCGCCGCTCCAAGGTCGAGTGCCTGGTCGGTGGTGATCTGGCCTTTTTCCAGAGGTTCCCAGGCCTGCGAGTACATCTCGGAAGCCACCGGTTGGACGATCAGCATGGCGAGGAACAGCGCGAGACCCAGCAGCACCTGATTGGAGGGCGCGCTCTGCGTCCCCAGAGCCTGCCGGAGAAAGTGCAACACTACAATGATTCGCAGAAACGGAGTGATACACATTACCGCCGCGGGAAGAAGGGTGAGCAGGGTGAGCCCGAGTGCGATCTGCATCGGGACGCTGAGCGTAACGCCGTGGCCAGCGTTGCCTGCGGTCACACCAATGGAATTGAGCAGCCCGCCATCCGGCGGCGTCGCCGCGAAGGCCAGAATCGGGCTGAAGACAAAGCTCATCCAGGACTCCCGGGCGGGTCCGGCGCTTCCGGTTCCGCCACAAAAGTGTGCAGCGCCTGGCAGCTTCCAGGCGAAATGCCGACCAGGATCAGGCGATCCTGCACGCGCACCAGGTGCAGCGAATGACTGGCGGTGAGCGGTTTGCGATCAACCACCTGGATTCGTCCCGCGGCGGTGCGGCGTCCGCCCACCGAAAGGCTCATCTTGGCGAGCCCTTTCCGGCGCAGAAACCACAAAACCAGAATCAGCAACGCCAATACCAGGAAGACAGCAAGAGTTTGTTCAACCATGCTTTCTATTTTCCTGGCAATTGACGCCGGTCATCAGCGTTCGCGGAAATCCGTCACCCGGACGCACATCATGTTTTCCATAATCACGATTTCGCCAAACGCGACGTGCGCACCGCCGACATACAGGTCGATGTTTTCGCCGGCCGAGCGCTCCATGCGAATCAGGCTTCCAGGTTCGAGACCGAGGATGTCGCTAACGGTGACCACGCGGCGGTCCAGCACCGCCTCCACTTCGAGCGGAACACCGGCCAGATCCCCTATCTCTTCCACTGGCGTCATGGATCAAGTCCCCCGTTAGCTAATCAGTTGGATCAGATCCTGCGACATCGTGTCGGCGGTGCTGATCACCTTGGTGGCGGCCTCATAGCCGCGCTGGAACACGATCAGGTTCGTGAACTGCGTCGCCATATCCACGTTGGACGACTCCAGTGCGCTGCCCAGAATCTGTCCGCGGCCACCGGTGTTCGCCGTGCCGATCGCGGGAGCGGCGGTGAGACCCGAAACGGCGAAGTTGTTGTTGCCAACGTTGGTCAGAGTATCGGGATTCACAATATTAGCTACCGCGATCTGCCCCTCCACTTGGGTCTGTCCGTCGGAGAAGGTAGCCGTCACCTGGCCGCCGGTATCGATGGCAATGGAAGTCATCTCGGCCGCCGCGCTGCCGTCCTGAGTCGAGGTCGACAACGCCGAGGGCTGCGCGTATTGCGTGATCGCGGGCGTTCCGTCGCTGTTATAGAGATTCAGGTTGATGGCCTTGGGGAACGTAGCGCCGTCCGCGAGCCCGGTGATGGTGAGCGCAACCGGGGTGCCCGCCGCCGGCGTCAACAGTAACCCGGTGTTCGGGTCGAAGGTAAGGGCCTGAGTAGCAAGCGTCGTTGGGCCCGCGGTGGATCCTACATCCGCGCCAGGAATGGTGATGGTTTCGGTCCAGGCATTGGCGCCGGTCTTCACAAAGCTAGCGGTCAGAGTGTGCGCTTCACCGAGTGAATCGTACACCTGAATCGGCTGAGAGAACGTCGATGTCGCATCCGCGTTGGCGTCGGCATTGAGATTAAGATCCATCGTGGCGTTCTGCGTGGCCACCGGAGGCAGAACCGTGCCGGAAGGAACCACGATGTTGCCGATCGCGCCATTGGTATTCAGGACTCCCGCCACCGCAGTCCATCCCTGCACGTTGTCGCCGCTTTGCGTTTGCAGCGTACCGTTGCCGCTGACGGTGAATGAGCCGTCGCGCGTGTACAATTGTTGTCCATTGGCGCCCTGGACGACGAAGAAACCGTTACCCTCAATGGCGCAGTCAGTCGCGCTGCTGGTTGTTTGGACCGGTCCCTGCGTGAATTGCTGGATATTGAGCGGCGTAGTCACTCCGAGCCCCACATCCGTCGAGGCCGTGGCCCCCATCGCCTGGCTCACCATATCCTGGAAATCGACGGTGCTGCCTTTGAAACCGGTGGTGTTGAGATTTGCGAGATTGTTGCCGGTGGTATCGATACCCTCCGACTCCGCTTGCAACGCCGAAAGGGCGACGGAAAACGCGCTGAATACTCCCATGTTTCCTCCTTATGACTGAACTGGCTGTGTTGCGTACTTATTGACGGCGTCGGTGGTATCGGTGCCCGTGGTGCCGTTGGTGCTGCCGCTGCTGGTAGTGGGGTCAACCGAGCTGGAGCCGATGGAACCCGCAATCTTGTCGAGATCCTGACGCATGGCGAGCTGCTGCTCGAGTTGACTGAACTCCGCCAACTGTGTCACAAACTGCGTGCCATCCATCGGATTCGTCGGATCCTGGTTCTGTAGCTGCGCTACCAGTAACTGCAGGAAGGTCTGTTCGTTGGCCAGCGAGTCGCTCGCGGCGAGGCTCGCCGCCGATGTGGAACTGTTGGATGAAGTAGTGCCGTTCGTAGTACCGGTTCCCGGTGTGCTGGGAGTCGTTGCCGCCGTCGCCATATGGCTCGGCAACGCGGATGCTATGGCTGCCATTGGAATGTGCCCCCTGAATTGCGCCCTGCTGGAGCTTCGTCGAAATCGTCCATCCAGGAGGGCTGCTGTTGCTGCCGTCCGTTTTGTTGTTGGCCCTGACCGCTCCCGCCGGAGGTTTCGCCTCCGTTCGAGAAGGTCCTGCCGTTGGTGCTCGCTGAATCCGTTTGTGAAATCGCCTGCGTGCGCGGCGTCCACACTTCCGATTGAAAGTGCGCCTGGTCGAGACGCGTGGAGAGGTCGCCGACGTTATCCTGCAGCGAACGAACCAGCGACGGATCGTCCGCCCGGACACTCACTCTCAACTCGCCGCCGCGATCCATCACCCGAACGTCCACGCGCTGGTCATCGCTTCCGGTCACCTGCAGCCGGACGTCGCGGATGGTGTTGTTGGCCGCGGGCGCCGGTGTCTGATCGACGTCGGCTGACCGCACGCTGACGGGTTGATCGATGGCGTGAGCGGCGTCAGCCCGAGCCGCCGCGAACTGTTCGACAGCCGCGGAGGGCGTTGCCTGTATCTGGCTGTCGGCTCTTTCGGTATGCTCTCCGCTCTGTTCAGCGCCGTTCTGGACAACTTCGGTGACCGCCGCCGACGGCTGAACCGCATCGCTCGCAGCCGCCACGGAACTCTGCACGTTGTCCAGCACGCTTTGAGCATGGCTCGGCTGCGATTGCGGTTGCGGTGCCTGCGGCGCCGTCTGCTCGGCGGTGGTGTCGGGATTCAGGCGAACTGCGAAGGCGAGCTGCCCCGAAGAGGCTGCGGAATTGGTGTCCGCTGCCAGCGGAAGGACCGTCGCAGGCATTTGCCCGGTCTCCTCTCCCGAGCTGTCCACATCAGGCTTAGATAACGATGTGCCGCTGGCTTCGTTCATTGCCAGCTTGCCTTGCGAGAGCGCGGGGTCTGTCGCCCGCACCTCGATATTAGGAACAGCTCTGCCGGACGGAACGCTGGCGGGCTGTTGCGGCGTGGCGGCCTGAATCGGAGTGGGCTGGGTGAACTGCGGCAGACCGAGGCCGGCGAGTGTCTGCATGAGCACCGCGGCGCCGGACGGGGAGGCGCTCGCATCCGCCTTCTTCTCGTCATCCGAATCCGACACCGATTCGTCCTCTGTTGGACTTGCGTTTGTTCCGCTCTTTGCCGTCGTACTGCTGCTCCACGTCAGCAAGCCCAGCGAAGGCGCCGGCTGCTTTGCCACGGGAACCGCGACTGGCACGGGCACAGCGTCGGCCTGCTGAGCATTCTTATCCTGGTCCTGCGTGGACTTGTTCGATTGACTGGCGGTCGACTGTTTGACGCTCGATCCGTTAGCGTTCGATTGGCCGGAGTTCGGATGACTGGCGCTCGAATTTGCCTCATCATTCGCCTGATGAAGCATCGTCGCGAACGAGCTCGGCGAGGAACTGGCCGCCTGCGAGTTGGAGTTACTTGGACTGCCTGAGCTCTGCGGCGTTGGCGGGACGCGAGTGGGCAGGGCGGGAGGGGCGCTGCATGCCGGTGCCGAGGTCACGGCTCAATAGCGTGCACACTCCTCGCCACCGGAGATTCGCTCAATTCAGGGGAGATTACCGCAAAGGCCCGCCGGGCGACTGTCAAAAATTCGAGCGCCGAAAGCACGAAGACGCGAAATCTCGACGTTCAGGCACGCGAATATCGATGCCGCCATTCGGCTTCCTCCATTCATATCGCAAGGCCAGCGGCGCATTTCACAGTTTTTCCCGGCTCGGTCCCCGGCTTGCACTCTTCCCGGTACATCATGGATCCGCTCACCACCACCGCCGCCAGCGGATTGCAGGCGCACATGGACTCGCTCGAGATGCTGGCCAACAATCTTGCCAACACCTCCACCGGAGGCTACAAGGCGGATCGGGAGTTTTACAGCACCTACATGGCGCCCGAGTTGGCCGGTTCCGACGATCCGATGACCAGCATTTCTCCCGTCGTCGAAGGGCCGTGGATCGACTTCAAGCAAGGACTGCTGCAGACCACCGGCAATCCCACCGACCTGGCGATCAGCGGATCGGCCTTTTTCGCCGTGAACGGCCCGAATGGACAGACGCTTTACACGCGCAACGGAAACTTTCAGCTCTCGCCCACGGGAACGCTGATCACCAACGACGGCTATCCCGTGCGCCTCACCGGCGGACAAACTCTGCAGGTGCAATCCACCGATCCGCTGCAGGTCAACCCCGAGGGACAGATCAGTCAGGACGGCTCCGATCTCGGCCAGCTCGAGTTAGTGGACTTTCAGGACAAATCGGACCTCACCAAGGTCGGCGACACCTATTTCCGTCCAGCGAGTTCGAAAGCCGGGCCAACGCCGGCCACAGACTCTCAGGTGAACCAGGGAAGGCTGGAAGCCTCGAATGGCGGAGGCTCGCAGGGTTCGGTGCGAATCGTCAGCCTGTTGCG
>Ga0326727_10017598_pt1 | contig 14792 bp, 11 predicted proteins | sample MB2enrmetagenome_FD_207643 | JGI IMG/M metagenome (GOLD analysis project Ga0326727, IMG submission 207643) | Lab enriched peat soil microbial communities from McLean, Ithaca, NY, United States - MB29MY | ecosystem: Environmental > Terrestrial > Soil > Wetlands > Peat | place: USA: New York... | reverse complement strand
ATCGCAGGCCCTACGCGGTGATTCTCTTCGACGAGATCGAGAAGGCGCACCCGGACGTTTTCAACATTCTGCTGCAAGTAATGGACGATGGACGGCTGACCGACGCGAAGGGCCGCACCGTGGACTTCAAGAACACGGTGCTCATCATGACCTCGAACCTGGGCGCGGCGATGCTGGCCGGCGACGCGCTGAAGACCGAGCACGACTTCGATATGGCGCGCGAGAGCGTGATGCGGGTGCTGCGCGAGCACTTCCGGCCGGAGTTCCTGAACCGCGTGGACGACACGGTGATCTTCCGCCCGCTGGGCCCGGCGCAGATGGGCCAGATTCTGGAGCTGCGGCTGAACGAGGTGCGCAAGCTGCTCGACGACCGCCAGATCTCGCTGGAATTGACGGAGCCCGCGCGGCAACTGATTCTGGCCGCGGGCTCGGATGCGGCTTACGGGGCGCGTCCGCTGAAGAGGGCCTTGCAGCGCATGATTCAGGATCCGCTGGCCATCAAGATTCTCAACGGCGAAGTGCTGCACGGCGCGCACGTCCGCATCGACGTCGATCGCAAATCGAACCAGTTGCGCTTTGAGACCATGAGCCGGGAGGCGATGGCGTAAGAGCAGCGGAGTTGGCGGGGCTGGCGGAGTTAGCGGTGTTAGCGCGTCTCCAGGTCCGGGAACCCGGACCTGGGGTGCCAGGCCACCCACCACCCGGCCAGTTCAGTGTCTCATGTTGCATTTAGAAGTGCGTGACTCAAGGTATCTGATTCGAGCCACATAGTCCCATGCCAGCTTCAAGGTCGGCATAGCGAGCTCCTCGTTGCTCGCGCCAAACCCTGTCGGGTTCGGAAACCTAATGCGGGGGTTCATTTCTACTAGTGGGGCGTTCAATTCGTCATTTTGAAGCTCATATGTGTCGCTTTCCAATTGTATCAACTCAATTCGAAGATCAATTTCTTCAATGACATAGCGAAATTCCTTTAGTGACGAAATCGTTTTATGAATATTTGCGAGGTCAAAGCGACATCCTTTAAGATCGCCTTGAATCATTTTTCCTTCCTGATAGGGAAGGCCCTGTACGTCGATTAAATATGTATCCACATCCTTAAGTGTCGATTCGTAAATAGGGAGAATCGCTTCAATTTGAAGCAAGAGCGACTTAAACTCTTCGTCGCTCATGTTCCATTCTGGCGGGTTTTCAGTCGCATTCTGGCGCGATTCCGGCCTTTTCGATGCTGTCTGAGAAAGAAGAGAAAGCGGAAAAGCAAAAGCCAAGGCGAGAAAAAGAGCAGCCGAGAGGAACATTGCCGCTGAACAAACTCTTGTACATTCCCTCATTCACCTTCTCCTTCACGGTATGTCAGTCCGGGCGCTGTTCCTGGTTTTGCTGCTGATGGCGCGTTGGCGGTCGTCCACCAGGCCTCGATCAAGGCAAGTAACTCGTCCACGGCGGCGATGACGTCATCGTATCTGGCCGTTCTGCTGTTGTGGACGCCGCGGGGCTCGTGCTTCAGGCCGTTAACTTGGCTGTGAACGATGTCGAGCTTATCACTTTTCCAGTGAGGGAAGAGGTTCTTTGCCTTCTGGAGTAGTGCCGGTACCGGGTCATTCCCTCCGACGACGATCTTAAGGACACGGTGATAGACTGCGGCCGTGCGAAAGAGGGCGTCATTGAAGTAAAACCCGGCGATCCATTTCCCATCTGTTCGGACACTCCCAGCCGCGATTTGCGAAGCACGTTTTTTAACGGCGTCGACCTCTATTGGACGGGCAACCCTGTCCGAAAAATCGTGCTGTTTCGCTTGAATCAAGGCATATGTTGCGCCGAGAAAATCATCAAGGGAGCCTGCGAGGTCAGGATTTGTGCGCACTGCGGGTGCGGTCAGGAGGTTACCGATCCTGCCAGCGTATTTGGAAAGCGCGCCGTAGAAGGGGTCCTTGAGATCAAGCGTGATGGTCGTCTTTTCCTTGGCGAGTGGCTCCATTGGATTCCTGTCGTTTCCGTGAACAGACTCCATCGAATCATGATTGAGCGCTACTCGGGCTTGTCCTCTTCGATTGGTATCCGTCCTGTTCCGTGGCAGTGGGAACATTGTCCCCCCAGTTCCTCGGTGCCTTTGCCAAGGCAAAAGGGGCATTGAGTCGTTTCCGTCATGGTTCCTCGCTCCAAACATCATAGCGCGGAGGGTAGCGCACCCTAATTCTTTGGAATCGCATTCTTCCCACAAAAGTGGGTGGCTGGCCCAGGTCTCGTCTTTGAGACCTGGGATAGAAGCACGACGCGCGAAACACGGCTCTCCTGCATTCAGCGGGTCGCGGTGGCGGCGAACTTCTTTACCATGGCCAGCAGCAGCTTGCGGTCGCTCTCGTTCAGGTTGGAGGAGTAGCGGCGGATCTGGGTGAGGAAGCGCAGTTCCTCGTCGGAGAGCTTTTGCAGGTTGGTCTGTCGGTGTAGCGAGTCGTCGGCGAAGAACTGCGCAATGGGCATGTCGAGCGCCAGGGCGATCTTCGACAAGGTGTCGAGCGAGGGCACGGTGTGGCCGTTTTCAACCCGCGAGAGGTAGCAGCGCAGCAAGCCGGTCTTCTTTTCGATATCCCCTTGAGAGAGCCCTTTCTGGAGCCGCTGAGTGCGAATAACGGTGCCGATCTTCATGGTGGAAAGCTTCCTGTCCGATGCCTGCCGGGGTTTACTTGCTCGGTAGCAATCGAAACATTATTGACTTAATGGTTAACATGCGCGGGGCAAGAATGCAAGCGCTTTTATCACGCATCCCCGATTCCTTGGGTCACGGGGCGGACCGGGGCATCGCAGCCCGCCGCACAGAGCCGGCGAAACGCGCGGGAAAAGGGCTTCAGCGGCCCAGATTCGCCGCCAGGAATCTGTCAATGCGGGCCAGCGCGTCGGCGGCGTCGGCAGGGCGGAAGCCGGCGGCGTTGTTGGGGTTCTCAAAGGCGTGGCCCGCCTGAGGATAAATCTTGGCGTCAACTGGCTTGCCCAGCGACTGCATGGAGGTCTCGAAGGCGTGGACAGCCTCGGGCGGAATGCCGCGATCCTGGCCGCCGAAGTTGCCCAGCACGGCGGCATGGATCTGGGCCAGGGCAGCCTTGTCGGTGGCCAGAGAGCCGTAGTTGATGGCCACGGCCCTCAGCGCGGGCGAGGCGATGGCCAGTTGCAGCGCATAGCCGCCGCCCATGCACCAGCCCACCGCGCCGATGCGGTCGGGCTTCACATCCTTGCGGCTTTGCAGCCAGGCGACGGCCGCGGTCAGATCGCGCACACCCTGATCCTGGGGCAGGCCGCGCGAGAACTCATGGGCCAGTTCGGGATCGGCCGCCACTTTGCCGCGATAGAGATCGACAGCCAGGGTCACATAGCCCTTGGCCGCGTATCCCGCAGCCTCCTGCTTGACCCAGTCGTTCAGGCCCCACCACTCGTGGATCACGATCAGGGCCGGATGAGGGCCGACGCCATGGGGCAGATAGAGCAGCGCCTGGGCAGTCGAGTCGCCGCTGGGGAAGGTGACGGCCTGCTGGGCGCGGGCATCGGTGGCAAGAGAGACGAGCAGCACGGGAATTGCGCAAAGCAAGGTGCGAAGATACTTCATGGGAAGACCTCGAATATGAGATGCCCACTCGGATGATTCGATGCGCGAAGAACTTTCCGCGCGCAAACTCCCGGCGCGCTGGGAGCGGCGTCCCACGGGATTGCGATTGTATAGCTTGCGGGCGCCGGAGCCGGCAGCGGTAAACTATCGCGGCGCGGGAAGCGTCTGTCAGAGTGCGAGCGCAAAATGGCAGGGAGCATCGATGCGGCCAGCAGGCATATGGGCAGTTTGGGTGGGGATGGTTGTGGCTGGCTCCTTTGCGGCCGGGGCGCAGGCTCCGGCGTCCGCGGGCTCCCCGGCCGCGGCTTCCAGTCCGCCCGCCGCTGAAACACAATCGGTCCAAACCCAGCAATCTCTGGCCGGCGGCAGGCTTCACGGCGTGGTGAAGAGCGGCAGCACAGCGCTTCCCGGCGTGACCGTGACTGCCCAGAACACGCTCACCGGCAAGCGCTTCTCCACCACGACTGGGATCGACGGCGCGTGGTCCCTGAAGATTCCGCAGAATGGCCGCTACGTGATCCGCACGCAGTTTGCGGGCTTTGCGGCTGGATCGCAGGAGGCGGTTCTGAACGCCGCCGGCCACGACCAGGCGGTAGATTTTGACTTATTGCTGGCGTCGCGCGCGGCTCAGCAACAGCAGCAAGAGGCGCGGCAGGATGCCGCAGAGAGTCCGCAGGCGCAAGCCATTCGCCAACTGGCCGCCGCCGGCCCGCAGAACCTGAGCCTGGCCAGCGTGCTGGCGGCGGATACCGAGACCCAGGCCGGCCCCTCCAACTCCTCCGGGCAGGCCGGCGCGCCGGGAGCTGAGCTGCCTTCCATCGCTGCCAACTCCGACTTCGGCGGAGATTCGGTGGCCATCAGCGGCCAGTCGGGTCAAGTGAGCCCGCTGGCCGGCCTCGATCCGGACCGCATTCGGGATGCGATGGAAACCTATCGCAGCCAGATCGGCGGAGGGAGCGGCGCTGGCGGCCTCTTTGGCGGTGGCGGCGGCTTCGGCGGGGGTGGTTTTGGCGGCGGGAGCCCTGGTGGCGGCGGACGAGGCAACTTCCGCGGTTTCAACCCCGGCCAGCCGCATGGGGCCATCTTCTGGATCGGCAGCAACTCGGCGCTGAATGCCGAACCCTTTGCGCTGCGCGGCCAATCGCAGCAGCAGCCGGCCTCCGGGACCAACCGCTTCGGTATCACCTTCATGAGCGCGCCTTACTTTCCGCATCTGACCAAGCCCAGCGGCAAGGACACGGTCTTTCTGACGCTCAGCGGCACGCGCAGTTCGAATCCCTCTGACCAGTACGCCACCGTGCCTACGGATGCGGAGCGGGCGGGCAATATCCCCGGCCTGGCCGCGCCCATCGCCCCTGTCAGCCAGGCAGCCGCGCTGCTCAAGTACTTTCCCGAGCCGAACCTGCCTGGCGACGTGCAGAACTATCATCTGCTCACTACCGCGCAGTCGAATACTACCCAGGCCGGCGTGCGTTACATGCGCAGCCTGGGGAAGAACGCCACCCAGCCCGGCGGAGGAGGACGCGGAGGCTTCGGCGGCGGAGGGCGCAGAAACCAGAATCAGGGACTGCGGCAGAGCATCAACTTCAATTACAACTGGAGCCGCTCGGCCTCCGACAATATCAATCTCTTCCCGGAGTTGGGCGGAAAAGGTCGGACCGGCTTGAACAGCGTGCAGGCCGGCTACACAGTGGGCTACCACAAGATCACCAACGTCTTCAACGCCAACTGGAACCGCAGCAACAGCCAGACGACGAACTTCTTTACCAGCGCGACCGACATCGCAACCCAGCTCGGCATTCTGGGGACAGATGGCGCGCCGCTGAACGCGAGCCCGCTGAACTATGGGCTGCCCAACGTGCAACTGAGCAATATCTCCGGGCTCAGCCAGCAGCAGCCCAGATTTTCGCTCTCGCAAACCATCTCTTTGAGCGAGACGCTGAGCTGGATCCACCAAAAGCACAATCTGCGCTTCGGCGGCGACTATCGCCGCGTCCATCGCGACTCGCTGGGCGGGTCGAACGCCACCGGAACCTTCTATTTCACAGGCACTTACACCGGCTCGTCGCTGGGGGATTTCCTGCTGGGCGAGCCGCAGGAGACGACCATCGACTCGTCTGCCGCAAAGAGCTATCTGCGCGACAACGTGACGGATGTTTATGCGATGGACGACTGGCGCGCGCGGCCCAATCTCACGCTGAACTACGGCCTCCGCTACGAGTTCTTTGCGCCCTATACGGAGAAATACGGGCATCTGGCCTATGTGGATACCAATCCCCGAGCGGGATTCACTGAAGCTGCCGAGGTCGAGGCCGGCGGGGTGGGCCCTTACAGCGGCCCGCTGCCGGATTCGCTGGTCTACCCCTTCCGGCTGGCCATTGCGCCGCGCCTGACCGTGGCTCTGCGGCTGCCCAAGCAGACCGTGGTGCGGGCCGGCTATGGCATGAATTACACCGTGGGCCAGTACGGCGGCTTCGCCTCTTCCATGGCGCATCAGCCGCCCTTTGCCAACGAGCAGACCAACGAGGCCGCGACACTTTGCGGCGCGGCGGCTGCCAGCGACTGCCTGTCGCTGGAGAATGGATTCCCTGCTCCGAACACAACCGGCAATTATGCCCTCGATCCGCATTACCACCTGCCCTACGTGCAGGTGTGGAACCTGGACCTGCAAAAGACACTGCCCTGGGGTGTGGTGCTGAACGCCGGCTACAACGGATCGAAGGGCAGCGATTTGGACGTGACCACCGCGCCGGGCCGCACTCCGGCGGGCGTCAGCTACTCCGGCGCGCTCTTCAACTACGAGCAGGCCGCGGGCTTTTCCAAATTCAACGCGGGAACGCTGCGGGTGAGCAAGCGGCTCTCCAACGGTGTCGCCCTGGGCGCGAACTATCAGTACTCGCACTCCATCGACGATGCCGGCTCGGTGGGCGGAACCTCGACGGTGGTGGCGCAGAACTGGCAGGATATCGCGGCCGAGGAAGGCAACTCGAGCTTCGACGTGCGCCACAAGGTCAGCGGAACCTATCTCTACGAGCTGCCCTTCGGCAAGGACAAGCGCTGGGTAACCGGCGGCGCGGGCTCTCATATTCTGGAGGGATTCTCGGTTTCCGGCAGCTATACGATTGCCACCGGGACTCCGCTGACTCCAAGTTATGCGGCGGCGGTGGCCGACGTGGCGCGCGGCACGGCCGGCTCGCTTCGCCCCGATCGCGTGGCCGGAGTCTCCGTAACGGCCGGGGGCCGGTCGCTGCTGAAGTGGTTCAACACCGCCGCCTATGCGCCGCCCGCCGGCCCCTACGGCAACGCTTCGCGCAACTCGATCGCCGGGCCGGGAATCATCCAGAACAGCATGGCGCTCTCCAAGACCATGCAACTGGGCGAAACGCGCAGCTTGGAGTTTCGCGCCACGGCCAGCAACGTCTTCAATACCGTGCAGTACTCCGGCGTGGATACCAATGTGGTTTCGCCGACATTTGGGCAAGTAACCTCGGTCGGCGCCATGCGGTCGTTCCAGTTTACCGGGAGATTCCGGTTCTAGCGGAGTTGGCCGCGCTTGGCTAGTGCGAAGACGCCGCCGGGCAGGGCAATTGCACGAAGGTCTTCTATCGCAGAAGCTGGCTCCACTTGCCTCTTGAACAGGTAAAGGACCGCAATTCCTCCCGGAGGGAGGAGTGAAGATAGCCCAAGGTGAAACCCTGGGAATGCGTAGAAGTTGGAATCCACCGCCCTGTAGGGGCGGTTCGAACTCCAATCGCGCTCTCGATCTGTGTTCATGCAGTCGCCTTTGCCGCCGGGCCGCTGCGGGCGCGGACTGGCCGCGGTATGGAATAATCTGCCGGTGACCCTTGCCGCAACCACGCCCTACGAGAGCTGGTTCCTGGCCGCCTGCGCCGCCGGAACCGTGGCGCTGCTGCTGATTCTGATCGCCAGGGTGCGGCTGCATCCGGCGCTCGCCCTGTGCGTTGCCGCGCTCACTCTGGGTGTGGCCTCGGGCATGCCGCTCAAAGAGGTTCCCCTCTCCTTTACCGCCGGAGTTGGAAACCTGATGGGGCACATCGCCATCGTGCTGGGCCTGGGCGCGGTGCTGGGCCGCTTGCTGGCCGCCTCGGGCGGCGCGACTGCGTTGGGCAGAACCCTGGTAGACGGTTGCGGCGCAAGGGGCCAGCTCTGGGCGCTCTTCGCCCTGGGCATTCTGGTGGGCATGCCGGTCTTCTTCGAGGTGGGGCTGGTGCTGCTGCTGCCCATCGTGGCCGAGGCCGCCCGCCGCAGCCACCGGCCTCCCATTCTGGTCGCCATGCCGCTGCTGGCCGGGCTATCCATCGTGCATGGCACGCTTCCGCCTCACCCGGCCGCGATGCTGGCGGTTGCCCAATATCACGCCGACATGGGCCGCACCATGCTGTGGGGCCTGGCCGCCGGATTGCCCGCCGCGGCGCTGGCCGGTCCGGTGCTGGGCTGGCTTATGCTGCGCCGCTGGGAGAAGCGGGTTGCCAAGGGCGAGACGGCTGCCGAGGAGAGCTCAACGCTCTTTACCCCAGCTCCCGAGGAGGAGCTTCTGCTGGATGGAAATGGTGCCGCGGCCGGCGCGGAATCGCCCGTGAAGGCGGGGCCCGTCCCCCAGCCGGCCGGCCCGGTGCGCGCGGCGGCGGCCATTCTGCTCCCCGTGGCGCTCATTTTTCTGGGCAGCTGGGCAGACTCGCTCACCCGCCCCAGCCAGCTTCCCAACCGGATTCTGCACTTTGCGGGCAGCCCCGAGGTTGCGCTTCTGATTGCGGTGCTGGTGGCTCTGTGGACGCTGGGAGGACATGTTCAAACCGGGAAGATCGAGAGCCCGGAGGGCCTGCGCAAGCTCACCGGCGAAGCCTTTGAGCCCATCGCCGGCGTGCTGGTGATTCTGGCCGCGGCCGGCGGTTTGAGCGGCATCCTGCGCGACTCCGGAGCCGCCCAGGCCACCGTCAGCCTGGCTCTCGGCGCACACATGCCGCCGCTGGTCCTGGCCTGGCTGCTGGCCGCCGTAGTGCGCATCTCCATGGGCTCGGCCACGGTGGCCATGGCCGTGGCCTCGGCGGTGCTGGCGCCCATGGCCGGCCACATCGGCGTGCGCCCCGAACTGCTGGTGCTGGCCACCGGCACCGGCTCGCTCATCCTCTCGCACGTGAACGACCCCGGCTTTTGGATGATCCAGTCCTTCTTCAAGCTGGAACTGAAAGAAACGCTCACCACCTGGACGGTGCTGGAGACGGTGCTGTCGGTGGCCGGGCTGGGCATGACGGTGCTGCTGGCCGCGCTGGTGCGGTAGGGGGGACTGCTCTTCCGCCCTTTCGGCCAGAAGCTGCGAAAAGGGTGGAGCACCCAGCATCGAACTCTAATTCGTCATCTTCTGACGGGAATACTCCCACACATTCAAAATGTCCCCTTTCCGTAATGGAGACATTGTAGTAAGCACCCGCTGATAGCTTTTTCCACAAAAGAGTCTGGCACATTCCTAGTTAGATCGATAGCATACAGATCAGTACCGATACCAAATGCGAAAATGTATCCACCATCAATACGCTCTCCGATAGAATATCGATAGCATTCCGATTCGATTTCGATCTCGCCTGTCTCCGCAGGACATTCCTCCGTTCGTAGTTCACCGAGGCTTCCCGATTGCCCGTAGTAAATTGGCCAAAGTGAGTTTACGGAACCGTGGCGTACATACCTCCTCAATGGATCAAACAACGGCAGCATAGCTTCCGCTGCCATCGTGAGGGCAACATATTCAAGCCCCATTTTCCCAAGAAAACGCCCCAAAATGGAAAGATGCCATGGCGACATTACAATTCGGAGAGAGTTACGTTCCCCAGAAGCAACTGGCCCGAGTAGTGCCGGAGCTAATTCTACCGATGTACTTCCATCTTCTTCCGCAGCGATCTTGAACGTATCTGTCATCGGATGGACAGCCGGCAACCTTCCGGATTTAGGTGCAGTACTTACAAACTCCGGCAACTTATTCCTTTTGGTTAGAGTTCCCAGATACGTGCGCCAGAAGCCAAATGGAGTTTTCTCTAGTGCAGGTTTTTCCACGGAGTGGCTGAGATAGTTTTGACAGCCGTCACAAACAGAGTCATGCAAAATGTCCGTATCATTTCCTAGCGATTCCGGCACGATATGTTCAGTCGTAGAAAAGGGGCCGCTACCGCGGCAGAAGAGACACTCCGTGATGAGTAGCCTTTCCACAGGTCTCGTCACTGAGACGAGTTCAACCTCAGCAACTTTGCCAGGCATGACAGTTCTGACGGGTGGCCTGCATCTCAATCGTTATCGGAGTTGGCTGTCCCATGTCTCGATTTGTTCAGTAAAGAGAAGTGGGAGACAGCGAACTCGTCTTTGCTTACCTGATATTCGTCACTGCAACCGTACCTCCCAGCACCGCCCTTTGCGCGGCAAAAACCTCTTTCAGTCCCGCCTCGGCCAGATCGATCAGCTCGCCCAACTGGCGGCGCGAGAAGCTGCCCTTCTCGGCCGTGGCCTGGGTCTCGATCAGGCCGCCGTCGGCGGTCATCACCACGTTCATGTCCACCTCAGCCTGCGAGTCCTCCTCGTAGCAGAGGTCGAGCAGCTCGGTGCCGCCCACGATGCCCACCGAGGTGGCCGCCACCAGTTGCCGGAGCGGCGAAGCCTTGAGCGTGCCGGCCTCGACCAGGGCGTTCAGGGCCAGGGCCAGGGCCACCGCCGCGCCGGTGATGGCCGCGGTGCGCGTTCCTCCGTCGGCCTGGATCACGTCGCAATCCAGAATCACCGTGCGCTCGCCTAGAGCCTTCATATCCACCACCGAGCGCAGGCTGCGCCCGATCAGCCGCTGGATTTCATGCGTGCGGCCGCCGATCTTGCCCTTCTCGCTCTCGCGCGGGGTGCGGGTGACGGTGGAGCGGGGCAGCATGGCGTACTCCGCCGTGACCCAGCCGCGCCCGGAGTTGCGCAGCCAGCCGGGCACGCCCTGCTCCACGGTGGCGTTGGTCAGCACCCGCGTGTTGCCCAGCGTAACCAGCACCGAGCCTTCGGCGGTCTGGACAAAGCCGGGGGTAAGAGCGAGCGAACGAAGCTGCATAGGAGTTCTACCGCCGGGACGGTAGAAGATGCCGGAGATGTTCATAGGGGGATTGTACGGGAAGCGGGGCGGTAGGGCAGCACGGGATGGCCGTTCCAAAGCGGGAAAACGAGGTCTTCCTGCCCCGAAACAGGAACGGCGGCCTAACCTGCTGAAACGGATTGGATTAGCTCGATTCTCTGCGGCCGCCTTGTTCCATTTCGGGACGGGAAGGCCGGATTCAGTTACGCGCGGCGCTTTGGGGATTGGAGGACAAGCCTTTCCCTTATCAGGAACTTAGCCAAGCTGTCCTGGTTTGGCACGCCACGTGTAACAGAAGAGGACAGAATTTGGGCGCGAGCCAGGATCGGGAAGAGGGACTAGGGACCAGGGATTAGGGATCAGGAATCGGGGAACGCCGGAAAGACCGGACGGGAGAAGGAGCAGGCAATGCGGCAGATGGATGAGACGGCGGGATTGGGCGGAGCGGAGCGCAAGCGGGTGCAAGCGGTAGTGGAGACGCTGGCCAATCTGCGCAGCGAGGGCGAGAACCTGGCGGAGGTGGCGCACGACGCCAGAAATATGGTGACGGCGCTGGGGCTCTACTGCGATCTTCTCGAGGAGCCGGGGGTGCTGGCGGACCCCTACCTCCATTACGGAAACGAGTTGCGGCTGGTGGCGGCGGCCAGCCGCCGGCTGGTGGAGAAGCTGGTGTCTCTCGACCGGAGTCAGGCGCCGGGAGCGGCCGCCTTGCCGGGCGTGCTTTCCGAAGTGGGAAGAGAGTCCGCGAAAGCGGGGATTGCGTTGAACACCGCCAGCCTCGACCGGGTGGGGCCGGCGCGGCTCTGGGAGACGATGCCGTCCCTGCCGATCGACAATCTGGCCGCCGATCTGGAGGCCAATCGTAACCTGCTGGCGGCTCTGGCCGGGCCCTCCATCGCCCTGACGGTCGAGGCCGAAGCAAGCCAGCGGCCCGTTTGGCTCACCGGGGAGGATCTGACCAGGGTGCTGGTCAACCTGGTCAAGAACGCCGCCGAAGCCATGCCCTCGGGAGGGCGGATAGCGTTTGGCCTGCACGAGTTCCACGCCGGAGCCGAAGGCGGAGCCTGGCTGTTGCTGACCATCGAAGACAGCGGACCGGGCATCCCCAGGAAGGCGCTGGAAAAGATCTTCGAGTCCGGCTACACCTCGCGCACTCACGGCGCGCCAGCCGACGGAGGCTGGGTGTGGGCGCATCGCGGGCTGGGCCTTGCCATCACCCGCTCCATCGTCGAGGCGGCGGGCGGGCGGATTCACGCCGCCAGCCGCACCGCTCCGGGGGCGCGCCTGGTGATCGAACTGCCGGTGCGGAACCGCTGAATTCGGGCTTCCCGCCCCCCCTCAAGACAGACAATCTCAATTCCCACTTAACCAAGCACGCGCGAGGCGAATACAATGCTCGAAACAGTTCTGGCATCGAGAAGCATGGAGTTTATCCCCCAACTCGCGGAGCCCGCGGCGCGGCTGCACCTGCTGGTGGTGGACCCGGACGCGGCCATTCGCTCAGCCTGCGCCGAGATAGCCGCCAGCCTGGGCTATGCGGTGGAGAGCACCGGCGACCTGGGCCAGGCGCGCAGCCAGCTGCGCGGCCGGGCGGCCGACATTCTGCTCGTCAACCTTCCCACCGGAAGCAACCAGGGGCTGGAGCTGGTCAGCGAGGTCAAGTTGCTCTATCCGGCCACCTCGGTGATTGCCATGACCGCCTCGGGCTCGGTGAACGCGGCGGTGGAAGCCATGCGCTGCGGCGCATCGGACTACCTGACCAAGCCCTTCGCCATGGACGAGCTTTCCACCGTGCTGGACCGCGCCGCCGCTACCCACCTGACCGACACCGCCACCCGCCAGTTGCGGGAGCGGCTGCGGCTCAGTCAAGGCCTGGGCGCGATGATCGGGCGCTCGGCGGAGATGGAGAAGCTCTACCGCATCCTCTCCAAGGTCGCCCAGAGCTCCCATCCGGTGCTGGTTCTGGGCGAGAGCGGCACCGGCAAGGAGCTGGTGGCGCGCACCATCCACGCCTACGGGCCGAACTCGCAGAAGCCCTTCCTGCCCGTTGACTGCGGCTCGCTGGTGCCCACGCTCATCGAGAGCGAGCTCTTCGGCTACGTCAAGGGCGCGTTTACGGGAGCCAACCGCTCCAAGGACGGGCTGCTAGTCTCGGCCGAGGGGGGCACGGTCTTTCTGGATGAGATCGGCGAGCTTTCGCTGGACTTGCAGGCCAAGCTGCTGCGCGCCCTCCAGGAGAAGGAGGTGCGGCCGGTCGGGGCCACCCACCGCATCCCCATTAAGGCGCGCATCGTGGCCGCCACCAACCGCGACCTGGCGGCGATGGTGGAGAAGGGCGCCTTCCGCAAGGATCTCTTCTACCGGCTCAATGTGGTCAATCTGCGGCTGCCTTCGCTGCGCGACCGGCGCGAGGATATACCGCTCTTGGCAGCGCACTTTCTGGATCGCATCAGCCGCGAGCACGGCGTGAAGTTCAAGCTGAGCGACGAAGCTCTGAAGGCCATGATGCACCATGACTGGCCGGGAAACGTGCGCGAACTGGAAAACTCGGTGGAACGCGCCTGCGCTCTTTCTTCCGGGCCGGTGCTGCACCTGGGGGATCTGCCCACGCAGTTGCAGCAGCAGGGCCTGCAGGCCCGGCGCGCCGCCGAGATTGTCACCGAGTCTGCCGGGAATCGCTGCGAGCCGAATGTCAAGCCGCTGGCGGATCTCGAACGCCAGGCCATCCTCGAAGCCATCCGCGCCCTCAAGGGCGATAAGCTACAGGCCGCCAGGCTGCTGGGAATCGGCAAGACCACCCTCTACCGCAAGCTCAAAGAATACGGCATCGCCGACCCGCTGCGGGAGGAGTAGAAGAAGCAGCTCTAAGCTCTTAGCCTTTAGCCTTTGGCTTCTTCCTGCTGCCGCCGGCGGCGGCTGAAGTCATCTTCGAACGTCGATCCTAGCGCCGAAAGCTGGAAGCTGAGGGCTGAGAGCTAAAAGCTGAGAGCTAACAGCTAACAGCTAGCAGCTAGCTCTATTGAACAAGGAGTTGGAGATGAGCATCTTGATTGTGACCGGAATCGAAGGCGCCCGCAACTGCGCCGCCGTGGTGGGCGCGCAACTGGGCATGGAGGTTGAGGTGGCGGAGGGGCGCAAGGCCGCGCTGGGGGCGCTGCGCCGCCGGGAGTTTGCAGCCGTGGTGGTGGATGAGACCATGGCCGAGTGCGACCCTTCGGCCGCCGAGGCCCTATGGGATCGGGCCGGCCTGGCGATTCCCTTGCAGATCAACTTCGCGCTCTCCGGCGCGGCCCGGCTGATCCGGGAGATTCGCGCCGCCTTGCACCGCCGCGAGCGGGAACAGATGCTGGCCCGGCGGGCCGCCGCCGCCGCCATCGAGAGCGAGCTGAAGACCACCATCGCCGGCCTGCTGCTGCATTCGCAGTTGGCTCTGAACGGCAGCGAGGCCTCTTCGCCCATCGCCGAGAGGCTGCGCATGGTCGCCGATCTGGCCGGCAGCCTGCGCCAGAAATTGAGCGCGCCCTCGCAGGTGCGCACCGATACGGCCGCCTGAGGACTGGCCGTCCAGGCGGACGCCTTCGGCCACCTGCGGTGGGGCAGCCGCCGTCGGCGCATACATAACGACGACTGTCATCCTGAGCGGGTGAAAATGATTGTGGAAAATACTGATTCAAATGAACATAACTCCATAGTTTCTTGCTGTGTAGGAACTGTGCAGGACAATTGTGCAATTTCAGTCAATTTGGCTGCTACAGGTCCCTTGGGCATGAGGAGCCGGGTGCGTCGCCCCTTCTTCCGAAGGTGAATCTGTGCCCATACGCGATGCCGGTTCCTGCTGTTCATACTGCTAACGATAAATCATCGCAGCAATGGGCGCATCTTCGCGGTATGTTCAGTGGTCAGAAGCGATGAAACCGAATGTTTATGCCGCAGTCGCTAGTCGAGGTCTCAGCCATGGGCTTCATGCAACGGATAATCGCATCCGTCGTCGGAGCCTTCAGAGGCTCAACCCTATATCCATACCCTGACTCTTTTCCTGCTTGGGAGTCTCGGCAAGCTCATGCTCCGGCGGGTTTCGGTCAGGCG
>Ga0326727_10017597_pt1 | contig 14793 bp, 11 predicted proteins | sample MB2enrmetagenome_FD_207643 | JGI IMG/M metagenome (GOLD analysis project Ga0326727, IMG submission 207643) | Lab enriched peat soil microbial communities from McLean, Ithaca, NY, United States - MB29MY | ecosystem: Environmental > Terrestrial > Soil > Wetlands > Peat | place: USA: New York... | reverse complement strand
CCCCTTGGGCCTCTCTGCGACCTGGATGACGGTAGCCTCCGTGAGCCTTGGGAAGGGTATCTTGCGGGCTGCGTCGTCGATCTCTTTCTTGACCGCATCGAGGGACTTATCCACGTCGGATGCGGCCACGGTCACACCTTTCTCCATCTTCTCGCCGATCTCCCTGGCATCCCGGACGGCCTTCTTACCCTTTTCTTCCATTCCGCTGCCCGATGAGGCCAGGGCGCTCTCCAGCTGCAGGGCGGCTGCCTTGAGGTATCGGCCGGCCTGTGAGGCTTCTTTCCTAGCCCAGGATTCCGAAGCCCTTGCCTGATAATACCGGGCAAGGGCATGCTCGGCGCGGGCAAAGCCCTGGTCCAGCTCATTCTCCGACGTGACGGCCCTTTTTTCCACCCTGTCGGCAAGGCCGGCCAGCTCCTGGCTGGATGAGGTAAGGTCTTGCTTCGCAACTCCTGCGGCCTCGGTCGATTCGTCCTTGAGGAAGGCGGAAGCCGCGCGGATCTCGGCCGCCGCGTCATGGAAGTCCTTCTTAAGAAAGCTCATCCGGGCCTTGTGGAGCTGCTCTTGCACTGCGCTCTCGGAGGAAACCGATTTACCCGGTGGTTGGGTCTCGGCCGCACCGGCCACGGCACAGGTCATTAGAAACAGGACTAGGGCAATGAAGACGGCGAGGCGCTTACATTCGTGCCTCATGATAATCCTCCTTTCGTGGTAGAATCCCCTACCTGGCTGTCGGCCCCTCGGTTACCTGCACCAGATCGCCGGGCCTGAGCCACTTCTCAAAAGCTGCCTTGACCTCCCCAGGGGTGAGCTTCAGATAACGATGGGCAGCCAGTATCGGCTCGTCGAGGGGAAGATTATGGACGGCCCTGTAAACCAAACCGGCGGCAATGCTTTCCTCGCTCGATTCGGACAGAGGGATCTCCCGGAGCAGGAGTGCCTTGGCCTGCTGCAGCTCTTCGGAAGGTATGAGCGAGGTTTGCATTTCCTTCAGATTGCGCTCCACGATGACACGGGCCTTGGACACGTTTTGCGGATCACAACCATAGTCAACCACGTACAGGGAACGCGTCAAGCCCACGTCGAAGGACGAGGCGACATAATAGACCAGTCCCGTCTCCTCACGCAGATCCCGGTAGAGCCTCGTCGCATAGAAAGCACCCCCCAAGACATGATTGCCCAGCTCCAGCGCATAGTACTCCGGATTGGACCGGGTGAGCCCGAGGGTCAGAGCGAGCGTTACCTTGTCCTGGATACGACTGGTATCGGGGACCACGAAGGTTGACTGCCTGTTTGCGGGAACCGGGGGGAGCTGTGTCTCGGGCTTCGATCCGGTCGCCTTCCAGGAGCCGAAGTGCTTCTCCATCACCGATTTGGCCTTTTCGGGCGTCACCCGGCCAACGACCACGATAGTGGTCAGATCAGGCCGGAAGACTTGCCGGTGGTAGTCCTTTACGTCCTGGAGCGTAAGTGACGAGACGGAAGCGGGCGTCGCCTGGCGTAATGTCGGATCGTTTGCGGGGAAGAGGGCAGCCTTGAGGGCTCTCTCCGTCAAATAATCAGGACTCTGGAGCCGACCCGCGATGGTTGCGGCGACCTGCTGACGCGTAATGGTGAAGGCCTTTTCAGGCAAAGCGGGGTTGAGCTCGTTGTCAGCGAGAAGCTCCACGCCTCTGTCAAAGTAAGGCGACAAGACCTGCAGGGAGAAGTCCGTGTCCGCGGACTCGCTGGCGCCGATCTCATCCAAGGCTTTCTGGAAGGCGAGACGGTCAAGCGTTGTGGTCCCATAAGAGAAGAGCTGGCTCAATACCTGATCCACGCCCTCCTTGCCTTGGGGCGTTTCCAGACCCGGTTGATTTTTGATATGACCGTACACGCTTACCGTGTCGCTCACTGACTCGGGCTGTACGATCAGGGTGATCCCGTTGGAGAGCGTGGTCGCCACCGGGTTGACGGTAGAAGAGGGTATGGAGAGCCGCTTGAGGGCCTTTTCCGCCCAATGGGGCAGCTTGACCGGTTTGACGCGCTTGGGAGCGAAGGATTCCACACCTCCAGGGGTCTTGGAAGGGACGGGCTTGCCTGAGGCCTCGGGCGTGAGGACGGCCACAATGGCTTCATCCATCGACAGGTGCTTTCTGGCCACCCGGTCCACATCTGCCGCGGAAACGTGCTGTATGGCCTTCATGTCATCCTCGGGAGACTGCCTTCCCTCTACTGCCAGTGCCGTGGACCAGGCCGTGGCAAGGCCGGAGATCGAATTCTTCTGAAGCTCCCCTTTTGTCAGTCTCGTCCGTTTCGCTGCTTCCACCAGGTCGGTAGAAAACCCCTTCTCCCTATCTTCGGCCAGGACTTTGCGAACCTCGTTGACTAATGCGGACGGGTCCGCCCCTTTTGCAAAGGCAGCCATCGCATATCCCAGGCCCACCTCCGGCAGGGTACTCAGGCTGAATCCGGCGTAGAGGGCCTTGCCTTCGGGTACCAAGCCAAAGAGATTGCTCCGCTGGCTGCTCAGCACGTCGGCGAGCACCTGGCTCGCGGCGTAATCGGGACTGTCGTAACCGGGCATGCGGAAGGAGATCATGGCCAATCCGTAAGACTGGTCTGTCTTGAGGTGGAGCGTCTCCGGTTTTACAGGTTCCAGGCGTATCCGGGGACGGTCCGGAATCTTTTTGGCGGGTATGCTCCCGAAAAGCTTTTTGACCTGACCCAACGCCTTCTCCGGCTCCACATTGCCCACGATTACCAGGATCGCGTTATTCGGGGCATACCAGGTGTCGTAGAACTTTTTGAGCATGGCTCCCGTCGTCTTGTCGAAGGAAGTGACCGTACCCAAGGGGGTGTAAGCATAGGGGGTGCCTTTGAACAGGTTCTCCAATACTTTGGTATAAAAGATATAATCGGGACTTGAGAGGTCTTGCGTCACCTCCTGCTCGATAGCACCCCTTTCCTGGGCCCAGAGCCGCTCGCTGTCGAGAACGCCCCGCATGCGGATTGCCTCAATCTGTAAGGCTACATCCAGGTCCTCGGCAGGAAGGGTCAGGTAATACTGGGTGACCGTCTGCTGGGTGTCGGCGTCGAACATGCCGCCCATGGCAGCGATAATATCGGCCAGCTGATCCGCGGTGAGGCTCGGGCTTCCCCTGAACATCATATGCTCCTGGGCGTGGGCCATGCCCGGAAACCCTTCCGGCGCCTCGTTCGAGCCGACTAGGTAATTGATCATCGTCGTGACCACAGGGGCCAACCTATTTCGAACGATGACTACCCTGAGGCCGTTTTCGAGCGTGGCCCTCAGAACTTCGTCTTCTCGACCGACCTCGCCGCTTCCCCTCGAAGCGGTCGGCGCACACGCGAGCAGCGCCGCAAGTCCCAAGGCGGGCAGCATGCTGCCTATTCTATGGGCGTCCATTCGACCCCTCCTCCGATTTCCTTTTCCCCCGCAATTCGTCACCCTTTGCGTTGCCTATGAAGAACATAGGTTCCATCCTGGCGATTTGCAAAGTGCCCTCGTGACTACAGCATAAATCAAGGGCTTCACCTTCTGGAGTTTCCCCAGTTTTTGTCCCGGCAGGACTCCGGCGTTCCCGTCGCTCCCACCCACGCCCTTTGGGCGCGGGTACCCGGGCGTCCGCCTTTCACCCTTGCTAAAGGCTCCCCCCGCTCAAATTCGGAACTCGCGGCACGCTCGTTGGCAATTGAATCTCCCGTTTTGCTCACACATCCGAATTTGTGCGCGCTTGCGCGCACCGCTCCTCCCGCGCTTTAAGCCGGGTTCGGAGAGGTTCCCGCATAGCTCGCTCCGGAAACGCCTCCCCCCTGCGCCTGTGCGGACTATTTTCTTCAACCATGTCCGCATGTTGCTTGACATCTGACCAAAAAAACTGGGGAAACTCCAGTTTCACCTTTGTTAATTTACTTGGGGTTTATTTCGGTGCTAACAATTACGGATATCGAGCCCGGCCCTGATCAATAATAGGGAGGGCCCGAATCGACTTCGCCGCACCTGCCAGCACGTATTACCTTGGCGAACAGCACGCCTCGCCTTGACAAAGAATGGCACCGGCTCTATATTGATATTCTGGACCCAACGTCGCAGAGACCCTGAAAGGGCGGAAGGGCGGCCTGCGGTCAGCGTCATGTATATGTAAAAATCACGCAGAGGAGTAAAGATCGTGGTTGACCAGGCAGAACTGGAAAAACTGGCCAGATTGATTCGTTATTATATCCTCGTCTGCACTACGGAGGCAGGCTCGGGACACCCCACGTCTTCTCTTTCTGCCACGGATCTCATGGCGACGCTTCTTTTTGACGGCTTCTTCAGATTCGATGTCGACCACCCGGAACACCCGAACAACGACCGACTGGTCTTTTCAAAAGGGCACGCTTCCCCCCTGTTCTACACCCTGTGGGCCGCAGCGGGAAAGGTTACGGAAGAGGAGCTGATGACCTATCGCAAGTTCGGCAGCCCGCTCCAGGGCCACCCCACCGTCGACTTCCGCTATGTCGAGGCAGCGACCGGCTCCCTGGGGCAGGGCCTTTCGATCGGTGTCGGCATAGCCTTGAACGCCAAGTATCTTGACAGGCTCCCTTACCGGACTTACGTACTCCTCGGGGACAGCGAGATGGCAGAGGGCTCGCAATGGGAGGCAATGGAGATAGCGGCGTACTACAAGCTCGACAACCTGGTCGGCATCATCGACGTGAACCGACTGGGACAACGAGGAGAAACCATGTACGGGTGGGATCTCGACGTCTATGCAAAGCGAATCGCTGCCTTCGGCTGGGAAACGATCCTGATTGACGGCCACGATTTTTCAGAGATTCGCGCCGCTTATCAGAAAGCGGTGAAAGGCCCGGACAAGCCCAAGATGATCATCGCCAGGACCATCAAGGGTAAGGGTGTCCCTTTCGTTGAAAATAAGAACGGCTGGCACGGCAAGCCCCTGAACAGAGAACAACTCAAGGAGGCGCTACAGGCCCTGGGGGAAGTCGACAGGTCGTTACGAGGGGAGATAGCCCAGCCGGCGGATATTAAACCTGAAAACCCGTCAGCGGTGCCTATTCCGGCGCCTTCATACGACACCGGGAAGCCTTTTGCCACGAGAAAGGCATATGGCAATGCGCTGAAACGCCTCAAGCCTGGATATCCTGCCGTTGTGGCCATGGACGGGGAGGTGTGCAACTCCACGTTTGCGGAGATTTTCAGAGATGCTTACCCGGACCAATACTTCGAGATGTACATCGCTGAGCAGAACATGGTGGGAGCGGCGCTGGGGCTCGCGACAAGGGGAAAAATTCCCTTTTCATCAACCTTCGCGGCATTCTTCACGCGTGCCTTTGATCAGATCAGGATGAGCCAGTATTCACGGGCGAATATGAAGTTTGCAGGCTCCCACGCAGGTGTTTCTATTGGCGAGGATGGCCCTTCCCAGATGGGTCTCGAAGACATAGCCATGTTCAGAACGATCCAGGACAGCGTGGTGCTCTATCCTTGCGATGCCTATGCAACGGAGCGGCTTGTCGAGGAAGCGGCAAAACAGCAGGGCATCGTCTACATTCGCACGACGAGGGAGGCAACGCCGCTTCTCTACGGTCCGAGTGATACCTTCCCCATCGGGAAGAGTAAGGTCCTGAAACAAGGCGAGAACGATGCTGTTGCCGTTATCGCCGCGGGAGTGACCGTTTTGGAAGCTCTCAGCGCATACGACGAGCTGAAAAAGGAGGGTATCCAGGTCCGCGTGATCGACCTTTACTGCATAAAGCCAATCGAGAAAGAGGCGTTTAACGTGGCTATAGGCCGGGCGAGAAGCATCATCACCGTAGAGGATCATCGGCCGGAAGGCGGGATCGGAGAAGCGGTAAAAAGCGTTCTTGCAGACTGCGGCAGAGCGATACCCGTTTACTCACTCGCGGTGGGAAAAATTCCGAAAAGCGGTAAGCCCAGCGAGCTCCTCGACTATGAGGAGATATCGAAAACCGCGATCGTCAAAAAGGTGAAGGAGGTACTATGAGACCCGCCGGCCTGAGGACGAGGATATTCCTGGATGGGGGAGACCCTGACGAGACAAAGCAAGCTATCGATCTTCTCGGATTTCTTGACGGGCAGACAACAAACCCCACTCTCATCTCGAAGAACCCCGAAGTGCGCAAGCACCTTGACCGGGGGGGTCGCTTCAACGAGAAGGAGATCCTCGCCTTTTACCTGGACGTGGTGAAAAAAATTTCGACAGTGATCCCTCGGGGGTCGGTTTCGGTGGAGGTTTACGCTGATCTCACCACGCGGGCCGATCAGATGATAGCCCAGGGAAAAGAGATGTTTGGCTGGATCCCCAATGCGCACATAAAATTCCCCACCACGAATGAGGGCCTGAAAGCGGCCGAACAGGCACTGAAGGAGCGGCTCCGAGTGAACATGACCCTCTGTTTCTCGCAGGAACAGGCAGCCGCGGTTTATGCCGCCACACGCGGTGCAAAAAAAGGTGAGGTCTTTGTTTCGCCCTTCATAGGCCGGCTCGACGACAGGGGACAGAACGGCATGGACTTGATTGCCAATATCCTTAAAATGTACCGAAAGGGGGATGGTCATGTGGAAGTATTGACCGCGAGCGTGAGAAAGCTTGACCATCTGCTCTTTGCGATCAAGCTGGGCTCAGATATCATTACAGCGCCCTTGACGATCCTTAAAGAATGGGGTGAAAAGGGTCTCCCCATGCCTGAAAACGCCTATCTCTACGACCGGGGCAAACTCACGGCCATCCCGTATCAGGACATAGACCTTTTGAAAAAGTGGCAGGAGTACGACATTTCCCATGACCTGACGGTCAAGGGCATCGGGCTGTTCTCCGCGGACTGGAATGCATTGATCAAACAAGCTTAACGGGTCAAAGTGTTCTCTCGTTCACTTGGCCTGGCACTCCGGCAGCCACGACTTCCAGATGATCTCGAAGATGACGCCAATCGCCTTGTCGGTATCGAAGTAACAGGCCTTCAGATCCCCCTTGTACGTCTCCACATATGACTCCCCCTTCAGGATGGGCCTGAACCCCTCCCGAAGGAACCGTTCGCACACCTCATCGAAGTTGGGCACGTTAAAACCGAAGTGCTGCACCCCTTCCCCACGCTGTTGCAGCCAATCCATGTGGGGCGACCTTCCTTCCATGGGCTGGATCAGCTCCAGTTCCATGTTGTTCCACATGGCCTTCCCCATCTTGAGCCTGACCCCCTTCATCTTTTCGCCGTTATACAGATCGGATTCAGGCCTGAACTCATAGATGGTGAACGGACCGATCCCCAGGAGGGATGAATAGTGCTGCGCCGCCCTCTCCACGTCCCGCACGACCACGCCGATCTGACTGACGGGCGGTAAGCCCAGGTTCGCCTTGAGCGCATTCACGTCGGCCATTTTTTTACCTCCTCCATCGGTTCGCTTCTACCTTTCTTTGTACGGTTTCCACCCCTAGTCCTCCGCTTTATACTCGACCTTCTCCCTGGGCACTTTATCTATTTGCCCTCCCCAAGGATTCAATATGTAGCCCTTCCGCCGGATATGTCGAACACGGACCCGGTGGTGAAGCTGACATCCTCGGACGCGAGCCAGTGTACCATGGCAGCTATTTCGTTCGGACGGGCGAATCGGGAGATGGGCGTGCGCGAAAGAAGCGCCTTTTGCCTTTCCACAGGTATTTCGTTGAGCAGCGGGGTCTCCGTAAGCCCCGGAGTGACCGCGTTCACGAGTATGTTATAGCGGGCCACTTCTTTGGCCAGCGCCTTCGTCAGACCGATAACCCCTGCCTTGGCCGAGCTGTAAGGGAGCAGATTGGGGCTCCCCTCTTTGCCCGCAATGCTCGAAATGGTAACGATTCGGCCGTAAGAGCGGCCGATCATGTGGGGTATAACCGCCCGGCAGCAGTAAAAGACACCGGTCAGGTCGATTGCGATCACGCGGTGCCATTCATCGTCAGTCTGCTCCTGGATCGGAACCTGATGACCGCCGATTCCCGCATTATTGACCAGGATGTCTATTTTGCCAAATTTCCGGAGAACGGCGTCGACCATGCCGGTGACCGATTGGGGATCGGAAACGTCGCAGGCGAAAGCAGCCCCGGAAGCACCCAATTCGGACAGGCTGCGAGCAGCTTCTCGGGCCCCAGCGAAATTGACGTCCGCAATGGCGACGGAAGCGCCGGCCCCGGCAAGACGCCGTGCAATGGCAAGCCCGATGCCCTGGGCTCCACCGGTAACGATGACGACTCGACCGGTAAGGTTGAGAAAATCCATTCTCTCCTTCCTCCTCTGGTTGTCGTTTATTTCGCCCGGCACTTGGGCAGCCAGGATCTCCAGATAATCTCGAAAAGTGTGCCCGCCCACATGGCCTTCCCCATCCTGATCTTGGCCGGGGTCGGTTCACCCCAGTACACGTGCTCGTCGGGCTCGAAGTCATAGATGGTAAAAGGGCCGATCCCGAAAAGGGACGAGTAATATTCCGCGGCCTTATTCACGTCCCGCACGATCACCCCTATCTGATTTACCGGTGGCAGCCCCAGCTTTGCCTGCAAGCTATTGACGTGGGTCATGTGCGCCTCCTCTTCTGTCTTGAATATTGCTTTTCTTGTACCGCCCGGCCCTTCCCTCCCCCTACTAGTGCATCTCCGGCAAAAGATAGTGAAATTGCCCTCCCGTCATTGCTCGCAGCGCGGTCTCTCTTCCTCGAACTTCAGCGTCCGGTGAAGAAATCGATCGCGGCCTGCGGCTCCTTTCTGCTGACGATAAAATCGAGAAGGGCGGGGGTCCCCCTCCTGTTCGCCTCCAGTGCACGACCCAGGGCGGCTTTTATCTCCCGGGGATCTTCGATCTTCTCTCCATAGCATTTGCACGCTTGAGCGATCATGGCGAAGTCGGGCTGGACATCGAAAACGGTTCCAATACAACGTCCACCAAAGACCCGGTCCTGGCTGTCCCTGATGGAGCCGAGGGACTGATTGTCGAGGATGCACCACGTGACCGGAAGATGATGCTCGGCCGCAACGAGCAGTGTGTCCATCACCATCTGGAAGGACCCGTCGCCGCATATTCCAATGGCCGGTCTGTCAGGGTAAACCAGCTTTGCCACCGGCAGAGCAGACGCAGCAAAGCCCATTGCGTAAAAGCTGGTGCACGGTATGCACGACCGGGGCTCATATACCTTGAAATACGGGTAAGCGCCGCCAAGGGCCTGGGCCAGGCATCCCACGTCGATGGCCGCAGTAGACTCCCTTGGAAAGACTTTGCGGATCTCCGTGACTACCCGCAGCGAATTGATAGGTGTCTCGTTCGCTGCTGCGGCTGCTTCGACCTCGGCCTCCAACTCCTCCTTCATCCGGCGGAGCTCATCTATGCGCTCTAAATTCCGCAAAGTGGCTCTGTAATCGGGACCACCCGTCTCTCTTCGCGCTTCTATCATGTCCTGCAGCACAAGCTTTACATCGCCCACGATTTCGATCTCCGGCACCATGTTTCTTCCCATCTCGCTCGGGTCGATATCCACCTGGATGTAGCACGCGTCAGGCGCAGGCGAGTAGCTCGGAGCCCAGTTGGTATCCATCTCTTCGAACCGGCAGCCGAGACTCAAGACACAATCTGCCTCCGCGAGGAACTTTTTCGAGACCTCCGTCCGGTGAAGGCCGAGTCCTCCGACGGCAAGCGGGTGGTCATCCGGAAAAGAGGTACGTCCGGAAAGGCTGGTGAGAACAGGAATGGCGAGCGTTTCTGCAAATTCCCTTAATTCTGCAAAGGCGCCTGAGGCTACCGTACCCCCTCCGGCAATGATGATCGGCCGCACGGATACCAACAGGCGCTTCACCGCTGCCAATACGGCCTGCATATCCCCCCTTGGCCTCGATTTGCCCACAGGCAGACAGCCATCGAACTCGACTGATTGTGTCAGCATGTCCCTCGGGAAATCAACAAGCACCGGCCCGGGTTTTCCGGACGTAGCAACGGTGAAGGCCCTCCGCATGACCTCAACGATCATGTCGGGCCTGTCCACCCTTACCGCCCATTTTGTAATGGGAGCGAAGATCTTGTCCTGAGGTATCTCCTGGGAAGCACCCCGGAGCGCGCTTCGGGTCGGTCCTCGACCGGCAAGGATAATGACCGGGAGGGATCCGATGAAGGCTTCGGTGATCCCGGTGACGAGATTGGTGGCTCCCGGACCGGCCGTCGCGCAGCAGACGCCCGGCTTTCCGGTGAGGATCGCATAAGCCGCAGCCATGTTTGCCGCCGACTGCTCGTGTCTCACCAGGATGTGACGGATCTCGGGGGTATGGTAAAGGCCGTCGTAAATAGGCAGCGTGTGTCCCCCCGGAAGGCCAAAGACAAATCGGACCCCTTCGATCTTAAGGATTTCTACGACTGCTTGTCCTCCGGTTATAACAGGCATTTAACCTCCCTTTTCATTTACCCCACACCCCTCATCGAAAGGAAGGTGCAGGAAAAGTCCTTCGGGCCCGCCCTGCTTTCGCGGGGCACCCCGGTTTCTGCGTCGTCCTCGATGATGACCGGGGTTTTTCCCCGTGTGATCTCACTGATAAGCTTTACGCGCCTCGCACGTCTCATCTATACGGACATGCTCGCAGTCGGCTCATCGACAAGGATCAGCCGCATATTACATCAGAGCATATTTATCGATCAAGAAAATTTTTCGCCGCTGACTATCCCCGCACACTAGCAAGGCAGGAAAACCGAGACTCTGCAATAAAGTAAGCAAATAAGGGCTAACACCACGCCTGCCGTCTCTGCTATACTATGGGGTCCTGATGGGGGTTACGGGAGAAAAAGGCCTATGCACATCGCCGAGGATATGACGAGGCTCGCAGGAAAGACACCGCTCGTGAGGATCAATAAGCTCGCTCTGAATCTGCATGCGGAGGTCGTGGCCAAGCTTGAATTCTTCAATCCCTGCGGAAGCGTCAAGGACAGGACCGGCGTGGCCATGGTGGAGGCTGCGGAAAAGGCGGGAAGGCTCAGCCGGGAGTCGGTCGTGGTGGAGCCCACGAGCGGGAACACGGGCATCGCCCTCGCCTTTGTCTGCGCCGTCAAGGGTTACGGCCTGATACTGACCATGCCGGAGACGATGAGCCAGGAAAGGAAGGCGATGCTCCGGGCCTTCGGGGCCGAGCTCGTGCTGACGCCCGGTGACCGGGGTATGCGAGGGGCAATAGAAAAGGCGGAGGAGATTGTAAGGCAGCATCCGTTAGCCCTCATGCTCCAGCAGTTCAGGAATCCGGCAGGCGTCGAGGTCCACCGGCGGACCACCGCGGAGGAGATATGGAACGATACCGATGGCCGGGTCGACGCGGTCGTTTCCGGCGTGGGAACGGGCGGTACCATCACCGGAGTGGGAAAGGCCCTCAAGAAGAGGAAGCCCTCCTTCAAGGCGATCGCGGTGGAGCCGGAAAACTCTCCCGTCCTTTCGGGGGGCACCCCCGGTCCCCACAAAATACAGGGCATCGGGGCGGGCTTTATCCCGGAGATCTTAGATACGGAGGTTATCGACAGGGTGGTGCGCGTGTCGAATGACGCCGCATTTGAAACTGCGAGAAGACTGGTCAGGGAAGAGGGGATTTTTTGCGGTATTTCTTCAGGGGCCGCCATGTGGGCCGCTTTGGAGGTCGCACGGGAAGCGGAGTTCAAAGGAAAGCTGATTGTGGTCATCCTGGCCGATCTCGGCGACCGGTACCTCTCCACCGAACTCTTCGCCCCCTTTCTTAAGGAAGAGAAGCCTCCTGGAGGCAGAGCGCGTTGAAGACCATTCAAGAAATAAACGAAAAGATCAGGGAAGGCAAGGTCGTCGTCGTCACCGCTCCCGAGATGGTGGACCTGGCGAGGGAGAAGGGAGTAAAGGCCGCAGCCGAAAAGGTCGATATAGTGACCACGGGCACCTTCGGCCCCATGTGCTCGAGCGGGATGTTCCTGAACCTCGGCCATTCGAAGCCCCGGATAAAGATAGGAGGAGGCGCGTGCTACTTGAACGACGTGCCCTGTTACTGCGGTCTCGCGGCCGTTGACATCTATATCGGCGCCACGGCCATGCCCGATGACGATCCCCGCAACAAGGTATACCCGGGAGAATTCAAGTACGGCGGGGGCCACGTGATCGAGGAATTCGTGGGGGGGAAAAGTATAAGGCTCGTGGCAAGCGCCTACGGCACGGACTGCTATCCGAGAAAGCGGATCGAGACCTTTATCAACAAGGATAACGTCAACGAGGCCTACCTTTACAACCCGAGAAACTCCTACCAGAACTATAACGTGGCGGTGAACATTACCAACCGCGTCATCCATACCTACATGGGGCTGCTCAAGCCACACCTCGGAAACGCCAACTATTGCAGCGCCGGACAGCTTTCCCCGCTCCTGAAAGACCCCCTGTACAGGACGGTGGGGATGGGCACGAGGATATTCCTGGGCGGCGCCGTGGGCTACGTGGCGGGCAGGGGGACTCAGCATAACCCTGACGCGCCCCGGACCCCGGAGGGCCTGGTCAAGGCAGGGGCCGGAACGCTGGCGACGACGGGCGATGCCAAGCTCATGAGCCCGAGTTTCCTTAAGGGCGCGAGTTTCACCGGCTACGGAGCCACCATGTTCGTCGGCATAGGCATCCCTATTCCGGTATTGGATGAGGAGATGGCATACTTTACCTCCAGGGGCGATGAAGAGCTTTTTGCCCAGGTGGTCGACTATGGAAATGACTACCCGAACCGGATATCGGGGAGCCTCGGCGAGGTGAGCTACGGCCAGCTGAAATCGGGGAGCATCTTCGTGAGGGGAAAAGAGATACCTACTTTCCCTATCTCCAGCTATTCCAGAGCGAGGGAGATCGCGGCCATCCTCAAGGGGTGGATCGATTCGGGGACGTTTCTCCTGTCTGAGCCCGTGGAGCATCTGCCGGGCCCCGGTGAGGCTGGACCGGTGCGGGTCCTGGAAGATCGATCGGCCTGACCGGGGAGGGCTCAGCGTGCGTGCCATAGCCACCTCCGGCGGGTAGTGCGGCGGGGAGCTTCCTTTCCCGTTCTGTGCGGGCTCAACTCTTTTCGGCAGGGCAGGCGGACATGAAGAGAAAGGCCATATCCCTTCTTTCGGGGGGGCTCGACAGCCTCCTCGCCTCACGGATCACGCTCGAACAGGGCGTTGAAGTGGTGGGCGTCCATTTCACCTCCCCTCTCTGTAACGGTATCAAGGAAGATGAGGGCGAAAGGGCGCGGAGGACGGGCGCGGAGTTGGGCATAAGGGTCCTCGTGCGGGACAAGGGCGAAGAGTACCTGAACCTCGTCCGGAACCCGAAGCACGGCTACGGAAAGCACATGAACCCCTGCATCGACTGCAGGATCTATATGCTGAAGCTCACCCATCGCCTCATGCTCGAGGAAGGGGCCGCATTCATCGTCACGGGAGAGGTGTTGGGGCAGCGCCCCATGTCTCAGAGGAGAGAGACCATGCGGTTGATCGAGAAGGAGAGCGGGCTCGAAGGGCTGATTGTAAGGCCCCTGTCGGCCATGCTCTTCCCCCCTACCCTGCCGGAAAAAGAGGGGGTCCTGGACCGGACCAAGCTTTTCGCCGTCAGCGGAAGGTCCAGGCGCCGCCAGTACGAGCTTATCGAGCGCTACGGGTTGAGCCAGTTTTCCAGCCCGGCCGGCGGCTGCCTGCTCGCAGACCCCATATTCGCCCGAAAGCTCAGGGACCTCTTCGATTGCGGCGAACCCTTCTCGATGCGGGACGTGGGCCTCCTCCGACTGGGCAGGCATTTCAGGTTCCAGGGCAGAAGGCTCGTCTTCGGTCGAAACAAGGAGGAGAACGATTACCTTGAAGCCTACTGGTCTCCCCCCTACCTGCTGGTCCGTCCCGAAGGCTTCAAGGGGCCGTGCGCCCTGGTCGAAGGGGGGGCCGATGAAGGAGTGCTCAAGTTCATCGCAGCCATCCTGGCCTTCTACGGAAAACATCAAGCCTCGCCCGTCCATTTCGACGTCTATGACGGGAAGGTGACGCATTGCGCCGTCGAGCGAACGGAGATCGATCCGGAAAAATACCGGAGCAAGGAGGCCCCGTGAGGGTGTTAAAGGACCTTTACTTTTACCCGTGGCTCTCTATGCAGGAAAACAATGCCAACACCATTTTTATCGATGGGGCCATGCCCGCCCTTATCGACCCGGGTCATGCCCACCTCTTCAACAACGTTGCCGAGGCCATGTTACACGACGGGGTGGAACTGGCGCGGGTAACGCTGGTCCTCTTCACCCACGGCCATCCTGACCATGTGGAGGCGGCTGACCTCTTCGATGAGAAGGTGCTGGGGGCCATAGGAAAGAAGGAATACGCCTACATGCAGGAAGGAGGGAAGGAGCTTTTCCTCGCCGTGGGCACCGGGGCGCCCGCTCGACCATTCAAGCTGCTCTTGAACGAGGGCTCTCTTTTCCTCGGAGACAAGCGTCTTTTAGTAATCCCGACCCCGGGTCACTCACCGGGCTCACTCTGCCTCTACTTTCAAAAGGAAAAAGTTCTCATATCGGGCGATACCCTCTTCTACCTCGGCGTGGGAAGGACGGATCTCCCGGGGGGGGACATGGACCAGCTGGCAGCGAGCATCAGGGGGTTGTCGAAGCTGGACATAGAATACCTGCTCCCCGGCCACGGGGAGATGGTGAAGGGGCGAAAGGCGATACAGAAAAATTTCGACATAATCCTCTCGGAATTCTTCGCCTAGGGGGCTCCTTCCCCCCTATTGACAACGCCCTATCGAAAGCATAGTATGTAGGGGAT
>Ga0326727_10017596_pt1 | contig 14793 bp, 10 predicted proteins | sample MB2enrmetagenome_FD_207643 | JGI IMG/M metagenome (GOLD analysis project Ga0326727, IMG submission 207643) | Lab enriched peat soil microbial communities from McLean, Ithaca, NY, United States - MB29MY | ecosystem: Environmental > Terrestrial > Soil > Wetlands > Peat | place: USA: New York... | reverse complement strand
CTCCCCTTCACATTGAATTGACTCTCTCAAAGGATGCTATGACGAGCGCCGGACAGCGCATCAGATGCTCTCTGATCGATGAGACCGACACCGGCGTGTACGTGCTTGGAAACGGGGATAAACACGCAACATTCATCCCCCGTTCAGAGATTTCGCTCATCTATTTTGGCGAAGGTGACGAAGGCTCAGCCTTCGGCCCCGCAAAAGAAGCCACGCGTTGAAGAAAATCGTATTTGCCCGGCGCGTAGATAAGTTCCGGGAAATGCCGCTTACTTCACAAATCTGGTTGGTTTGGGAGATTGACGGAATTGGAGGAAGGGGTGGAGCGAGGTAGGATTGACAGCGTAGAACTAAATCATGATCGCTGAGATTATTGCTGCCGGGTCGGAGATGCTGACGCCCTTCCGGCAGGACACCAACTCGCTCTACCTGACGGCGCGGCTCAACGAGCTGGGCGTCTCCGTCGCCTTCAAGACCATCGTCGGCGACAACCTCAAGGACCTGACCGGCGCGGCGCGGGTTGCCCTGGAGCGCGCGGACATTGTGATCTTTTCCGGTGGTCTCGGCCCCACCGAGGACGACCGCACCCGCGAGGCCGCGGCCGCTGCGCTAGGCGTGGGACTGCGCAGGAACCCGGAGATTCTGACCGCCATGTACAAACGCTTTGCCGAGCGGCGCATGGTGATGCCGGAGAACAATGCCCGCCAGGCCGACGTCATCGACGGCGCTGAAGTGATGCCGAACGCCAATGGCAGCGCGCCCGGCCAGTACATCGACACCGTAGTGGGACGCCACCGCAAGATCGTCATCCTGCTGCCCGGCCCGCCCAAGGAACTGGAGCCGATGTACGAGGCGGAGTGCCGCTCGCGACTCGCGGCCACGCTGCCGGAGCGTCACATGGCGCGCCGCATCCTGCGCATGGCGCTTCTGCCGGAGTCCAAGGTGGATGCGCGGACCGCACCCATCTACAAAAAATTTAGAGATGTGGATACCACCATCCTGGCCGGTTCGGGAGAGATCCAACTGCACTTCGTCTGCTCCAAACCGACCGAGGCCGAGGCGCAGGCCCGCGTCGACGAGCTGGCCGAAAAAATCGAGCAGGAGATGGGCGAGGCCATCTTCTCCTCGCACGGCGAGTCGCTGGAAGAGGTCGTCCTGCTGATGCTTGGCCTGCGTCACATGACGCTGGCCGCCGCCGAAAGCTGCACCGGCGGCCTTTTAGCCCAACGGCTCACCGCCGTGCCCGGCAGCTCGCGCTACTTTCTGGGCGGCGCGGTGGTCTATGCGGACCGCCTCAAGACCACCTTCGCAGAGGTCCCCGAAGAGTTGGTGCATAGCGAGGGGCCGGTCAGCGAGCCGGTGGCGAGCGCCATGGCCGAGGGCATTCGCCGCCGCACCGGCGCGTCCGTGGGAATCGGCATCACAGGCATCGCCGGGCCGGGGCCGGGTGCGCCGGGGCCGGACGCCGCCAAGCCCATCGGCTTGGTTTATGTGGCGATCGCCTACGCAGGCCTAACCGGCGGAACCTCCGTGACCGAGCTGCATATCTCGGGTGACCGTGAGCGGGTCCGCCTGTGGGCCAGCCAGCACGCTCTGGAGCTGCTGCGCCGCAGCCTCCTGGAGCGGATGTGATCGCTCGTGCCACAGCCCTCGCCAATCTTCCAAGGCTTGATAGACTCTTGAGGGTGAAGAAATAACCCGTCCATGAATCCCTGGGTCCTCTCCATCTCGGTCGCTTATCTGTTGGGGTCCATCCCCTTCGGCTATATTCTGGTGCGCCTCTTCCGCCGGGAGGACATTCGTGAGCAGGGAAGCGGCAACATCGGCGCCACCAACGTGGCCCGTTCGGGTGGCACCAAGCTAGGCGTGGTGACCCTGCTGCTGGATATTGGCAAGGCTTATGCCGCCGTGGTGATTGCCCGCCATCTTGCGCCGGGCTTGTATGACGTGCAGGTGGCCGCCGCGATCGCGGCCGTTATGGGCCATATATTTCCAGTCTGGCTGGGATTTCGCGGAGGCAAGGGAGTGGCCAGCGCGCTGGGCGTATTCCTCGCGCTCACCTGGCCCTCGGCGCTGGGGATTCTTCTGGTCTTTGCGGTCGTCTTCGCCATCACGCGCTACGTTTCGCTGGCGTCGATGGTCGGCTCGGCAACGTTTCCCCTCTTCGGCTTTTACTTTGTCGCCCAGCGCACGCCCTTGGTGAAGTTCGGCTTTATCTTTATTCCTCTGCTAATCATTGTGAAACACCACGGCAACATACGGCGCCTGATGAACGGCACGGAGAGCCGGTTCGGGGTTCGTTCCGGATCGCAAAACAAAAATGGTTCTGGAGAGGCGGAGGCATGAGCCGGATTGCAGTTCTCGGTGCGGGCGCGTGGGGCACGGCGCTTGCCATTTCGTTGGCGCGCCGCGGAGGTCACTCGGTTGTGCTCTGGTCGTTCCTGCCCGAGCTGGCCGAGGAGATGAAGCACACCGGAGTCAACTCCCTCTTTCTGCCCGGCTACACCGTTCCACAGGATGTGCTGGTCACGCCGGACTTGGCGGTTGCGGTCGAAGGGGCGGAGATTGTGCTCTGTGTCACCCCATCGGAGCATCTGCGCGGAGTTCTACAGCAGATTGCTCCCCTGCTTACACGCGAGCAGATCGTGGTCAGCGCCACCAAGGGGCTGGAGGAGAACAGCCTGCTGCGCATGTCGCAGGTCATTGCCTCATTGACCGGTAACCCATGCGGAGTGCTCAGCGGGCCGTCGTTTGCCGCCGAGGTCGCCGCCGGGGTCCCCACCGCGATCGTTGCCGCCGGATCGCCGCCGGTCGCCCGCGCCATCCAGAGGGCCTGCAGCTCGCCCTCGCTGCGTCTGTATACCAATGAGGATGTCACCGGAGTGGAACTGGGCGGCGCGCTCAAGAACGTCATCGCTCTGGCCGCGGGAGTGGTGCATGGACTGGAACTGGGCTATAACCCGGCGGCAGCGCTCATCACGCGCGGCATCGCAGAGATCACCCGTCTGGCCATTGCCTGCGGCGGAAAGCGGCAGACCCTGGCCGGACTCTCCGGGCTCGGCGACCTGGTGCTTACCTGCACCGGATCGCTCTCTCGCAACCGCATGGTCGGCATCGAACTGGCCAAGGGCCGCAAGCTGGGCGATATTCTCCAGCAGATGAACGGCAAGGTCGCCGAGGGCGTGTTGAGTACCGCGGCCGCGCTGGGTCTGGCCGCGCGCCACGGCGTCGAGATGCCCATCGCAGAGCAGATGGACGCCATCCTGCACCGCGGCAAGAGCCCCAAAGTGGCCATCCACGAGTTGATGACACGTCCCGGCAAGGACGAGTAGAAGTCGCCGCCGGCAACGCGCCGGCTCCGGTTGCTAAACTAGACTCACATGGCATTTTCTCTCTTTGGCAAGCGCGGGCCGGACTCCGGAACTACGGACGAAGGCAAGGATTCGCAGCCGCGCGGCCTCTTCGACCGCATGCGCCAGGCAGTGACGCGCACCCGCGACTCTTTCTCCGAGTCGATCGGCTCCGTGCTGGCGCTCGCCCGCGAGGTCGATGAGACTTCGCTGGCCGAGCTGGAGTCGGTGCTGCTGGCCGCCGACATCGGCAGCGCCACTGCATGCAGGATCATCGAGAACCTGCGTCAGCGCGGCCTGCGCCAGGGGATCGAGGGTGGCGAGCAACTCAAGCAGCTTCTTCATCTGGAGCTAAAGTCCGTTCTCGATGCGGTGGCGACTGAAGATGCGCCTCCTGCTGCGCCGCCTGAGGTCGTGATGATGGTGGGTGTCAACGGCACCGGCAAGACAACCTCCGCGGGCAAGCTGGCGGCGTACTACGTTGCGCAGGGCCGCTCGGTGCTGCTCTGCGCGGCAGACACCTTTCGCGCCGCGGCCATCGAGCAGCTTGAGGTGTGGGCCGCGCGCTGCGATGTCCCCATGATCAAGACCAAGACCGGCGGCGATCCCTCGGCCGCGCTCTTCGACGCGTGTACCGCGGCCAAGGCGCGTGGAACCGATATGCTCATCGTCGATACGGCGGGTCGTCTGCACACCAAGTCCGACCTGATGAAGGAGCTGGACAAGATGCGCCGCACCGCCCAGCGGCTGGTTCCCGGCGCGCCCCACCAGACCCTGCTTGTGATGGACGCCACCACTGGCCAGAACGGTCTGCAGCAGGCGCGGCTCTTCACCGAGGCCGCGCGCGTCACCGGCATTGTGCTCACCAAACTCGATGGCACGGCCAAGGGCGGCATCGTGCTCGCCATCGCCACCGAGCTTGGCCTGCCCGTCAAATTCGTCGGCGTCGGCGAGAAGATGGAAGACATCCTTCCCTTCGACAGCGCCGCCTTCGTCGACTCCATGCTGAAGTAAGACGGTAAGTGATGGGATTGCTTTGAACAGGCGCGAATGCTTTGTAGAAGTCTCAGTTTTGAAAGGGCACGGCTTCAGAGCCTGTCCTGAGCGAAGTCGAATGGATGCCGTAATGGGCATATTATCAAGGGGCTTTAGCCCCTGAGGGAATGTTGTGGAGGGCGCGACGGACGATCAACACATGATTGACGAGCGGTTCATGCGGCGGGCGCTGGATCTTGCGCGCGCGACGGTGGGCCTTGCCTCGCCCAATCCGCAGGTGGGCTGTGTTATTGTCCGCGACGGCGAGATCCTCGGCGAAGGCGCGCATCTTTATGACGAAAGAGACCACGCGGAGATCGTTGCGCTGCGCCGCGCTGGCAATCGTGCAGGCGGCACCACCGTGTACGTCACCCTGGAGCCATGCAGCCATCAGGGGCGCACCGGCCCCTGCGCCGATGCGCTCATTGTGGCTGGCATTCGCCGTGTCGTCGTCGCCACCCTCGATCCCAACCCGCAGGTCAGTGGTCGCGGAATTGCCCGTCTGCGCGCCGCCGGAATCGACGTCACCCTCGGAGTCTTGCAGCCTGACGCGCGCGCCATCAACGACGCCTTCGCGCACTTCATCCAAACCGGCCGTCCGCTGGTGACGCTGAAGGCCGCGCTCTCATCCGACGGAATGCTCGCGCCGCCTGCCTCTGCACGGACCATTCGTCAGCCCCACTGGCTCACCGGCGATGAGTCGCGCGCCGAGGTGCAGCGCATGCGCCACGCGTCGGATGCACTCCTGACCGGCATTGGCACCGTGCTGGCGGACGATCCGCTGCTCACTGATCGCAGCAGTTTGCCGCGGCGTCGTCCGCTGCTGCGTGTGGTGCTCGATTCGCGCCTGTGCACGCCGCTCGACTCACAGATTGTGCGCTCCGCACATCACGATGTGCTGATCTTCTGCGGCGCGCACGCAGGGCAGGATCGCATCGCAGCACTCGAGGCCGCCGGTGTCGAGGTCGTTCGCATCGCGCAGCAGAAAACACTGCTCGATCTCAACGCAGTCCTTGCGGCACTCGCGTCGCGCCAAATAATCTCCGTCCTGCTGGAGTGCGGCTCGCAGTTGAACGGCTCCTTCCTCGCGCAAAAACTGGTCGACAGAGTTGTGCTCTTCCATGCTCCGTCTGCATTGGGAGAAGGCTCAATTCCATTCGCCGCCGGCGGTGTCTCGCCGTCTCTGTTGGAACAATCGCTGCAGCAAACTGCGCGCACAAACTTCGGCGCGGACCTATGCGTCGCCGGCCTTCTGCACGATCCGTGGAATTGAGTGGAACAGGCAATCTACCAACTGGTCTTCGTGGCTGAGAGCTGCATCAGGTGTTCCTGCGCGCTAAAGGCGGGGCCGGTGCGCGGCGCGCGCAGGTAGCTTCCGTCGGGCTGCAGCACTCGCGCCTTGGTATTGTCCGCCAGATACGCCGCCATGATCTCGTTGCGCAGACGCGCCGACAGCGCCGGATCGTCTACGGGGAACACGGCCTCGGAGCGCTCCACCAGGTTGCGCGGCATCCAGTCCGCGCTGCCGCAGAACACCTCCGGCTGGCCGCCGTTGGTGAAGCAGAAGATGCGGCTATGTTCCAGGAACCGTCCCACAATCGATCGCACCCGGATCCGTTCGCTCAGTCCCTTCACGCCCGGCCGTAGGGTACACATGCCGCGCACGATCAGGTCGATCTCCACCCCAGCCTTCGACGCCTCGTACAGCGCCTCGATCGTTGCGCGGTCCAGCAGAGCGTTCATCTTGGCCACGATCCCCGAAGGCCTTCCTGCCTTGGCGTGCTCTGTCTCACGCTCAATCAGTTGCAGCAGTGCTGGAGCCAGCGTCAGAGGGGCCACCAGCAGCGGCGCGTAGCTCTCCACCTCCGACTCGGCCGTCAGGTAGCGGAAGACGGAGTGGATCGCCGAAGTAATCTCCGGCCGCGATGTCAGCAGGCTGATGTCGGTGTACAGCCGCGCGGTCACCGAGTTGTAGTTTCCCGTGCCCAGGTGTGCGTAGCGCCGCATAACGCCGTCCGGGTCGCGCCGCACCATCAGCGCCAGCTTGCAGTGCGTCTTCAGCCCCAGAATGCCCAGGAAGACGCCCACTCCCGCGTCCTCCATCTCCCTCGCCCAGCGAATGTTGGAGGCCTCGTCGAAGCGCGCCATCAGCTCCACCACCACCGTCACCTCCTTCGATTGCGCGGCCTCGGTCAGCGCCTTGAACAGCGGAGAGTTGTCGCTGGTGCGGTACAGCGTCTGCTTCATGCTGACGACCGCGGGATCAACCGCCGCCGATTCGATGAACTGCTCCACCGTGGTGTACGAGTCGAAAGGGTGGTGCAGCAAAATGTCGCGCGTGCGCAGCTCGTCGAACAGGTTCTTCGACTTGGCCGCCAGGTGGTAGTGGCGTCCATGGAATTCGCGGTACTTCAGGTCGGGCCGCGCCACCATCCCCGGCAGGGCCATCAACCGCGTCAGGTTCACCGGCGCTTCGGTTCGGAACACCTGCCACGGCTCCAGCTCGAAGTTGGTGCGCAACCGCTCCACGATCTCCGGCGTCGCGGCAGACTCGATCTCCATGCGCACGGCGTCACCCTTGCGCCGGTTGTATAGCTCCGCCCGCACGCTCTCCAGCATGCTGCGCGACTCTTCCTCCTGCAGGTACAGGTTGCTGTTGCGCGTCACCCGGAAGGCCGCGTGCGACAGCACCTGGTAGCCGCGGAACATACGCTCCACCTGCGACTCGATCAGCTTGTGCAGCAGGATGAAGTCGAAGCATCCTTTCTCGCTGGGCAGCGGCACCAGGCGCGGCAGGGCGCGCGGCACGGTCACCACCCCCAGCGCGGCCACGGGCTTGGGCATGGTCCTCGACCGGCGCTTGGAGTGCAGCAGCAGCGCAATGCACAACGCCTTGTTCAGCACCCGCGGAAAGGGGTGCGAAGGGTCGATGCTCACCGGCGTCAGCAGCGGGTCCACCTCCGCCTCGTAAAGGTGGAGGGCATACTCGCGCGCCCGTTCGTCCAACTGTTTCCAATCCAGAATGCGTATCTTTTCCGCCGCCAGCGCGGGTTGCAGCTTCCGCATCCAGCATGTGTACTGCGCATCCACAAAGTTGTGCAGCACCACGCTCAGACGGTCCAGCCGCTGCTGCAGCGTCAGTCCGCCCTCGTCCGGGCGTTGCGGCTGGTCGAAGCCGTCCTCGATCCGTTGCAGCTGGCTGGCCACGCGGATCTCCACAAACTCGTCCAGATTGCTCGCCGTAATGGCCAGGAACTTCACCCGCTCCAACAGAGGATTGCTTGCGTCCTCGGCCTCCTCCAGCACCCGCTGGTTGAACAGCATCCAGCTCTCGTCGCGGTCGAAGAACAGGCTCTCCGGCTCCGCGGCCTTCTTCACCACCGGCTTCAGTGCGTCGACAAGGGACTTGCCTTTGCTGGGCCTCCGCGCACTCTGCTTGCCCGTAGCCGTCTTGCCGGCACGGTTGGAGTGTGCAGCGGATTGTTTCTTCTCAGTCATATACGGCTCTATGAGAGTACCGCACTCGAGCCGCGATGGAAATGACGCCCCGGTCAATTCTCAACCCAAGGGAATCTCCAAACTTACCTGCCTCGATCTTCAGGTCCGTAAAATCTTGTCAAGAAATATCGCGTAAACCACTCCACCTACACCAGATAAATAGGCAAACTCGTCTCCCCAATTCACTACAATGAAATAGGGGGCATATTCAGTTCTGGTCAGTAATTCCATAGTTTGTCATTCCGCAGCGCCCATTTTTGTCATTCCGCAGCGTAGCGGTGGAATCCGCTTCTTCATTTGCTTTTGCTTGTTCTTGCTCTCGCACCGCCGTAACAAACTGATTTCAGAGACTTTATAAAATAATCGCCCTGAAATCAAGACTTTACCGAGAATGTCCAGACCTGGTCCAGACTTAACATGCTTTTTATGAAGACTTTAGGGCTGTTTAGGGGGGATACCACCCCCCCCCGCATCGCTTCCGCACTTCAGCCCACTGCGAACCGGAATTCAGAATTCGATGAGTTGAGCTAGGCTAGAGATATGTTTACCGGACTGATTGAAACCACCGGCGAGGTGCTCTCGTTTACCCCCACGGGGGGCGCGGCGCGGCTCACCCTTACCGCTCCGGGCATCGTCGAGCGGCTGCGTCTCGGCGACAGCGTCGCCGTCAGCGGAGTCTGTCTTACCGCGCTGGCCATTGAGCCCGCTGCGGTTCCTCCCCGCTTCTCGGCCGACCTGGCGGCAGAGACCATCGCGCGCACCACGCTCTCCCGCCTGGTTCCCGGTTCGCTGGTCAATCTGGAGCTGCCCACAGCGGCCGGTTCGCCACTGGGAGGACATTTGGTTCAGGGGCACGTCGACGGCACCGGCACACTGCTGGCAATCGAGCCAGTGGTTGCCGGAACTCACCCGGACCTCGCCCAGAGCGGCTGGACTTCGGCCAACGCAGCGCAGCCGGACGCGTCGCAGGCTGGCGCCGGGCTCACCGACTGGGTGGTTCGCCTGCGCCTGCCCCAGCCGCTGATGCGCTATGTAGTGCTGAAGGGTTCCATCGCCGTCGAGGGGATCAGCCTTACCGTCGCCGGAATCGAGGGCACAGAGATTTGGATCGCCATCCTGCCCCATACCTACTCCGCCACCAACCTGCACACGCTCGCCCCTGGGATGGAGGTGAACATCGAGGTCGATGTGATGGCCAAGTACGCGGAGAGCCGCGCCCTGGCCGACACGTCCAAGAGTCCACTGACCGTGGAGTCACTGCTGGCCAACGGCTACTGAGACGCAATTCTACGCGTGAAAATTTTCCTTGCCTCTTGATTCGCGCTTCGCCGCATCCGTCCGTAGGTTCGGTCGAACGGATGTGGCGAAATCTCTAGGCCGTGCTGCTGTCCCAGTCGTAGCCCTGTTCGCCGTGCTGCGACAGGTCCAGTCCCTGTTCTTCTTCGTCTTCGCTGACACGCAGGCCGACCACGTGATCGACGACGAACAGAATCGCCAGCGTGCCCACGATGGCGATTCCCCATCCAATACCGGCTGCGATCAGCTGATGCAGCACCTGTGCGGGATTGCCGTCCACCCAGCCAGTTGGCCTTGCATGGCCCAGAGCGTCCTTGCCGAAGATGGGGTTGATCGCCGAGCTGGCAAAGATTCCGGTCAGCAGCGCGCCCATCGTTCCGCCAATGCCATGCACGCCGAATGCGTCCAGCGAGTCGTCGTAGCCGCACCAGCCCTTCACCTTCACCACAAAGAAGAAGCAGCCGGCCCCTGCGATCAGCCCGATCAGCACTGCCGAGAGCGGCTGCACGAAGCCTGCTGCCTGGGTGACGGTTGCCAGCCCCGCCACCGCTCCGGAGACCGCCCCCAGAGCGCTTGGCTTGCCGCTGCGGATCCACTCAGCCGCACCCCAACTGATGGCGCCCGCCGCCGCCGCGAACTGCGTGTTGACGAAGGCGCTGGTGGCCAGCGAACCAGCGCCCAACGCGCTGCCCGCGTTGAAGCCGAACCAGCCCACCCACAGCAGCCCCGCGCCGATAAAGCAGAGGACCATGCTGTGCGGCGCGGGTGGCTCCTTGGAGATTCCCAGCCGCTTGCCCAGGTACAGCGCGGTCACCAGCGCCGAGACGCCTGAGGTGATGTGCACCACGGTGCCTCCGGCAAAGTCCAGGGTGGGGAAGCGTCCTCCACCCGCCGCGTTCAACAGCCCGCCAACGCCCCATATCATGTGCGCCACGGGACTGTAGACCAGCAGCGCCCACAGCACTGAGAAAAGCAGCATGGCGGAAAACTTCATCCGCTCGGCAAAGGCCCCCGCGATCAGCGCTGGAGTGATGATGGCGAACATCAGTTGGTAGATCATGAAGCTCTGCTCGGGGATGGTGGGCGCGTAGGCAAGGTTCGGGGTCAGTCCCACGCCGTGCAGAAACGCGTTGTGCAGCCCGCCGATATAGGCATTGCCCGGCCCGAAGGCCAGCGAGTAGCCGCATACAACCCACAGCACCGTGATGACGGCCATCATGGCAAAGCTCTGCATCATGGTGCCCAGCACGTTCTTCTTGCGCACCAGGCCGCTGTAGAACAGCGCCAGGCCAGGGCCGGTCATCATCAGCACAAGCAGCGCGCTGGTCAGCACCCATGCGTTGTCGCCGGTCGATTGCGCGGTTGCCGTGGCGGCTGCCGCTGCTGCCGCGGAGGCTGCTGCCGCCGACTTGTTCTCGGCCACCTGCTTCTCCAGTTGCGCAATGCGGTCCGCCTCCGCGATGCGATCGGCGGTGACAATGTGAGGGGCCACCAGAGCACGGCCAGTCGCGGCGAAGCAAGTCAGAATGACGAGGAAAATAAGAACGAAGCGGAGGGGTCTTGCAGTCAGAGAGGTCACGGTCGGCACGCTCGCGGGTGGATTTACAGACAGGATTAAATAAGGGGTTCAGGTGCGCCTGAAATTGTAATGCCTCAGCAATCGATTTGGTGTGTGATCCAGGCCACACAGGTAGCGGTCCAGTTTCGATTTGCCTTGGAAGGGCACGGCTTTAGCCGTGCCGAATGGCGCATTCATTTTGAAGATTCGCGTTTCTCGGTCGCAAAGCGATCGAGAAACGCGAGAATGGGGGTGCCAAACCGACCCGCAACTATGAGCTATCGGGGCTGGACTGAGAGCGGTACGCTTTCGCCGGAGGGCGTTGAAGGCACTGCACTTGCTGAGGGTGTGCGCAGGTCCGAACTAGCGTAGTTGGCCATGTGCAGAACGTGGCCGGGCAGAATGCCCAGCATCAGCGTGGCCGCCGCGGCAAGCGTAAGGCCGATGCCCGCGGGTATGCTGACCACGGAAGCCGGGGCAACCGTTGCGTCCGGCGTAGTCTCCGCGGGCTTTGTGTAGATCGAACCAAGCAGTCGCAGGTAGTAGTAGCAGGCGACGCCGCTGTTGATCAGACCGATGACGGCGAGCCATACTCGGCCAGCCTGAAGCGCTGCACTGAAGACGTAAAATTTGCCGAAGAATCCGCCGGTGAAGGGGATTCCGATCAGCGAGAGTAGGAAGAAGGCGAGCAGAGCGGCCAGCACGGGCCGCCGCATGGCGAGTCCTCTGTAGTCTTCAAAGCTGCGCAGCGTCTCTTTGGTTCCTCCCACCTGGGTCACCACGGCGAAGGCCCCCACGTTCATCGCGGCGTAGGAGGCGGTGTAGAAGCAGGCTGCCGCGATACCCGCCGGCGGAAACGCGCTGAAGGCCACCAGCAGGTAGCCCGCATGGGCGATGCTGGAGTAGGCAAGCATGCGCTTCACGTCGGTCTGCTTCAACGCTCCCAGGTTGCCAATGGTCATGGAGAGCGCTGCCAGCCCCCACAGCAGCAGCGACCAGCGGTGCTGCATCGCCGGGAAGCCGCAGAAGGTGATGCGCAGCAGCACCGCGAAGGCGGCTGCCTTGGGCGCGGTAGACATCAGCCCCACCACCGGCGCGGGCGCTCCCTGGTAGACGTCCGGCGTCCAAAGGTGGAAGGGCGCGGCCGATACCTTGAAGCCCAGGCCAACGATCATCATGGCCAGCGCCAGGAAGGCCATGCGCGGTGTCGCGCTCGCGCCCAGTCCGGCGGCGATGGCCGCGATGGAGGTCGAACCTGTCGCGCCGTAGGCCAGCGCGATGCCGTACAGGAAGAACGCTGTGGCAAACGATCCCAACAGGAAGTATTTGATCGAAGACTCCACGGCCGTGCCTTCGCCCTTGCGGAATCCGGCCAGGATATAGGTCGAAATCGAGGATATCTCCAGTCCGATGAAGACCATCAGCAGTTCGACCGAGCAGGTCATCAGCATCATGCCCACCGCGCCGAACAGCACCAGCGCGAAAAACTCGCCCGCGTTGTTTTCAAAGTAATCCAGCGAGCCCAGCAGCGTGGCCACCACCACCGCGCCGATCAGCAGGTGGAAGAAGATGCTGAATGCGTCCACCTGAATGCTGCCGCTGAAGGCGGTGAGCACGCCAAGGTGAAGCTGATAGATGCCGATCAAGCCGCTGGCCGTGGTGCCTGCGATGGCCAGCCAGCCAAGCGGCTTGCGGCTTGTGCCGGGCTTCAGCACTGCCTCAATCAGCATGACGAGAACACCCGTGAGGGTGAGCACATACTCGGGCAGAAGAGCGATCACGGAGGAGGGAAGGCTCATCGGCGCGTGCCTCCTGCTGTGGATTGGGGCGAAGTTGTATCGGCGGGCTGCATGATCTGCGCGGGTGCGAAGCGATTGGCCGTGGACGCGCCGAAGCCGTCGATGGCCCGCATCCACAGCGGCGAGAAGAGGCCCATCGCCAGGAATAGCGCAACCATGGGCCACAGTGCCAGGTGCTCGCGCGCGTCCAGGTCCCACCCATTGACCGCTTGCGGCTTGGGGCCCAGCTCGCAGTAGAAGACGCGCTGGATCATGCGCAGCATGTAGGTCGCGCTCAGAATCACGCCGCTGGCTGCAATTGCGGTCCACAGGTGATGGTGCGCGAAGCAGGACTGCATGGAGCCGGTCAGGATAAGGAACTCGCCCACAAAGCTGTTCAGCATGGGCAGTCCGATGATGGAGAGCGATACCACGAAGAACATTGTGGCCATCCAGGGCAGCTTCTGCGCCAGCCCGCCGTACAGGCGCATGTCGTAGGTGCTGTAGCGCTCGTAGAGCAGGCCGAGCAGCATGAAGAAGGCCGCTCCCGCCAGGCTCTCGTTCAGTATCTGGTAGATGCCTCCGTCCAGACCGGCAATGGTAAAGCTAAAGACTCCGAGAACAATAAAACTAAGCTGTCCCAGCGTGGAGTAGGCGGCAAGTTTCTTGAGGTCATGCTGCACCAGAGCCAGCAGTCCTCCATAGACGATGCCGATGGCCGCCAGTGCGATCATCAACGGCGCTATGCGGTGCGACTGCTCGGGGAAGATGGAGAAGGAAAATCGCAGGATGGAGTAGAGCGCGGTCTTGCCCGCCAGCACCATGACGGCTGCGGTGGGCGCTTCGCAGATTGCGTCCACCAGCCATCCGTGCAGCGGGAAGATGGGTACCTTTACTGCGAAGGCCACGAGGAAGCCAAGCGATGCCAGCCACAGCGCGGCTTGGTTGGGTGAGATCGCGTGTTGCACCGCCAGTGCGGCCAGCGCGGGCAGGTCGAATGTCCCCGTCTGCGCGTAGACCCACAGCATCGCGACCAACAGCAGCGCGGATGGGACAAACGCGTAGAGGAAGTACTTGATTGCTGCGCGGCGGCGGTATTCGCTGCGTCCGAAGATGGCGATCAGAAGCGACATCGGCACCAGCGACATCTCCCAGAACGCGTAGTAGAGAAACAGGTCGAGCGAGACGAAGATGCCCATCATGGCAACCTGCTGCAGCAGGAAGAGAATGTAGAAGAGCTTCTTGCGGCTGTCGATGGCACGCCACGAGATCAGCACTCCGAGCGGCGCCAGCAGCCCGGTCAGCACCATCAGCCACATCGAAAGGCCATCCACGCCCAGGTGGTAGCGGATGGCGGGAGCGGCAATCCACGGCACATTCTGTTCGAACTGGAAGCCGCCCGCCTGGCTCGCGTACGAGTAGTGGAAAGGCAGATGCAGCGTAAGTCCAAAGGTGACCAGCGTGACTGCCAGCGCGGCCCACTGCATGGTCTTGCCGCGGTCGGGCAACAGCGCCAGCAGCAGCGCGCCGGCCAGCGGCACGAAGACGATGAGGGTCAGAATGATTGGGTCGATATTCATCGTCTCCTCACAGGTGTCCCTTCACCACGTTGCCGAAGACCATCACGGCAATTACGGCTGCTGCGCCGATGGCCAGCCATCCGGCGTAGGATCGGATGTTGCCGGAGATCTGTTTGCGCTCGATCCAGGCCAGGCCGCGCGTGCCGGCCCCTGCGGCTGCGCCCGAACCATCGACGAGGCCATGATCGACCATCAGTTCCAGAACGACGCGGGTAAACATCAGCAGCGGTGCGATCAGAAACGCGCCATAGAATTCGTCGACCCAGTACTTGTTCTTGACCAGGTTGTAGGCCGTGCGGTTGCGCTCAGCAAGCGCGCTGGCTGTTCCGGGCTTCTCATAGTAGAAGACGTATGCGATGTAGAAGCCGGCCAGCACAACCAGGACCGAGATGAGTGCAAGGACCAGTTCAAGACCATGCCCGGTCGTCGCAGCCGCGGCTTCGCTGACCACGCCGTTAGCGAAGACAGGATCCAGAAAGTGCTCGATTCTGTTGTCGCCGCCCAGTGCGCCGGGGATGCCAATCCATCCGCCAATCACGGATAGAACCGCGAGTACCACCAGCGGGAGCAGCATGATCCACGGGGACTCGTGAATATCGTGAGCGCTGTGTTCTGCTCCGTCTCCATTCGGCTCCGTGCGTGGTTCTCCAAAGAATGTCTTGAACCACAGACGAAACATGTAGAACGAGGTCATGCCC
>Ga0326727_10017595_pt1 | contig 14793 bp, 16 predicted proteins | sample MB2enrmetagenome_FD_207643 | JGI IMG/M metagenome (GOLD analysis project Ga0326727, IMG submission 207643) | Lab enriched peat soil microbial communities from McLean, Ithaca, NY, United States - MB29MY | ecosystem: Environmental > Terrestrial > Soil > Wetlands > Peat | place: USA: New York... | reverse complement strand
TCCTACCTTTCTCCGCAGCTGCTCTCGCGCTCGGAACCCTATCAAGGTACACTACGCTCGTCCTTCTTCCAGTCTTTCCCATAATGCTACTCGTGTTGTGGATGGCGTACAGGAAGACGCGAAGGTCCCCCTGGACTGGTTTTGCCCTAATGATTATCGTCTTCTTTCTATTATGGGCGCCCTGGTTTTATTGGAATTATCTTTACGAGGGAAGCCCATTCGCCAGCCTGACCTCAGCGTCTTTCTACGAAGGAACCGGTCCAACTGGTCCATGGTATTTCTACATCGTGAATATGCCTGATTTTCTCACAATCCCAGGGAGCATCCTACTATTCATAGGCCTCGCCGACAAAAGAACAATCAGTGATAGGAAGAGGCTAGTTCTACTTCTTTGGTTGGTAACACTCTTCGCATTTCACACCTTACTCGTGCATAAGGAAGAACGATACTCCATCGAATGGACGCCCGCGCTAGCTGCATTCGCCGGGCTCGGTTTCAGCAGAATTGAGGCCCGTCTTCCATCGAGGACTAAGATCCTCGCGTGGGTGGTCGTAGGTCTATGGCTTACGGCGACATTTTACCCTGCCGTGACATACAGTGTAACCGCTGCCCAGAATCAGGTTCTGTCGTATGGATCAGTAGACGAATTCACGTCGCTCTCGAACTGGATTACTGCTAATACGAACAGTACAACGAGGGGAGCGACAGATATCCCGACAGCACTAGCCTACCAAACGGACAGATACTACTACAATATATGGGTACTAGCCGAAATGGCGCAGAACCAGGGCGTCACAACCGATCATTTTCTCTCAACAATTAACGTCACCCTAATAGTCGTGGGTCCCGCCACCTCACAAGCGCTGGGCTTTCAAAATGATCCGAACCTTGCCCTTGTCAAACAGTTTCCGAACTACGACATCTATCTATACCGCTGCCTAAATTGCACCCAGCATACCTGAATCGATTTCAGAGCGTTCGGGCTCTGTCTCTGTGCAATACCGAACTTCGATGGGTTATTTTACTATAGATTCGAGTGGTACGTAGGTGTCAGTGTCATGAACGGCGCCGAGTTTGGCGATTTTAGTTTCAACCAGGGAAGCTATTCTCTTGGGGGGTGGGTTCACAAAGCTCTTCTCAACTTCCAGCTCAGCTAGTACGTCTGCTTTTCCAAAGAGCAGGTAGACGCCGCGGACCTCTGGGAGAGCTAGTAATTTGCTCATCAGTTCCTTCTCCTTGCCTGCTTCGCTCATGACAAAGACGAAGCCCTTCTGGGTCGGGCGTTCAGGCGGTCTTGAAGGGCGAACCTCTGCATCGATAGGTATGATCGTTCTAGTGTCGATGACGCCGCCTGCCTTCCTCACCTTTTCGATGACAACCTCGGCAACTCGTTGCCTTGGGTCAACCTCTGTTTCGTCGGATTCGATGGCTACTAATAAGTCGAATTTGCCTGTGATCAGGTGAATCTCGCGAACCTCAGGCAGAGCCTTGAAGCGATCAAGGATGTCCTTTTCCACCCCCGGCTTGGTCTTTACGAGAAGAAAACTTATCAAATCAATCACTAACTATCATTTCGATTGAGGTCTTTGACGTTTCAGCGTCATATAAGGTTTGGAGAAACCACAACCCATCAGACTTGATTGCTATGAAAGCAAACGAGAACGCATCAAGCGTGAATTTTTATTTGTATTCCTTTACTGAGAATTAATTCCGTGCCGAGCTGTCTAGGTCTCTGTACGAATCATCCACAACCCGTTTTATTTGGAACGATCATTGTGCGCGAGAATGAAGTGAATGCGATGGTCTCAGCTGGCCTGATATTCCTAGGTTTACTGATCAGAACGGTGCTCGGTGCGACAGTTGTCGTAGCATTAGTCTGGTTATTCTTCAAGCTAGGCAAACTCGCGGAAGCATACACTAAGAAGCTTCAACCAAAATAGTACAGAGGGAAGTTTGTCATGTTCTGTTCGAACTGTGGCACCGAACTCCCGGTTGGAGCACAAGCCTGTCCAAGCTGCGGCGTTGCTATCCCTCGACCCCCTCTCATATCTCAAAGAACACCCCAGAACACCGATCAGATCATCGCTGAAAACCCCTCACCTGAACTACAACAGATTCAATCCTCAATCCCATTGAATGAGGGTGAAAGGATACTGTGGCATAAGGAGACAACGCACGGCCTACTCCACAAGGAAGTAGTCATGGAAGAAGCGGTTACGAATAGGCGCTGCCTGAAATACGATAGAGAGAGCAAACAGGTCGTGGCACAAATAGGAATCACTCACTGGCCCGAAGTTGTCATTATGAACATTCACAGAGTCAACGACTCCCTCGGAGGCGGCGTATTTCTGACCCCTCGAATGTTCGGCCTACCAGGCCTAGGGGGCTTCGGCGTTTATGGCGGACCAAGGCGCGGATTGCTCAAAGTTTTCGGGGATATCTCCTTCCTTAGCGAGGGGAAGGTGATAATGACTTTCGAGAACGTGAAGGATCCGCAAGGGGTCAAACAGTTAGTGGAAGCGTTGAAGCGCCAAGAAGGGTTTCGAGGTCCGGGCAGAGTCCGCCCATGGCTCGGGCCACGGTTCAGGCCCCAGCAGCAATAGAACGATTCACGTTATGGTTGCCGTTGATACGGAATAGATTGGCGGCAACCATTGCGCTATCAACCGCCAACTCTTGCCCTCGTCAGCGCTGTGAAAAAGATGCCCCATTCTAGTTGCTGCGTATACGCCTACCGGGTCTAATTGATCTGTAGCCAACCCTTCCCTATAGGAGCCCACGTAGGCTTTCTCTTTCGGCATCCCTTTGGTGCGCTTCATCCAAGTTCTACCCGCGTTTTCTGTCTCGTAGACTGCAAATTCTTTGTTTGCCATGACTCGGAAGAAATCCCCTTCCTCCGGCATTACGTAAAACCTCTCGGAATCATGTGGGTGGATTGCCATAGGAAAACCGAAAGTGCTGGGTAAGCCTTTTGAGATTTCAACCCAACTCTCAGCAGCGTCTGATGTGCGGTAGACACCGCAATGGTTTTGCTGGTACAGATTGTCGGGTTTCTTTGGGTCCATGACGAGCTTGTGTACGCACTGCCCGAATTCGGGGTACTTGATGGGGGCGAAGTCGGCGCGTACGTTCTTGTTCTTGACGTTCCAGGTTTCTCCTGCGTCCTCAGACTTGAATACCCCCACCGCGGAGATACCTACGTACATCCGCTTCGGGCGAGAAGGATCCAAGACTATGGAATGAAGACAAAGCCCGCCAGCCCCAGGCTGCCACTCGGCACGGGACGGATGATTGTTAAGACCCTGGTTCATCTCCCAACTGCTACCTCCATCCTCACTTCGGAACAGCGCCCCTGGGGCCACTCCAGCATAGACTGTATCCGGCTCATCAGCAAGCCCCGGCTCAACATGCCAAACATTCTCTACCTTCAAACCTGAACTCTCAGTGAAGCGTGGGGGCTTCTCTGCGTTCTCCCATGTCTTTCCAAAATTCCTACTTCGCTGAACCGTCGGACCGAAGTGACCGCTGTTAACTGCGGCATAAATCGTCTTCCCGTCACGAGGGTCAAAGGCCATGTGGAAGACGGGGGAGCTCTGAAGGAATGGCCCCTTCATCTTCCACGTCCTCCTCTTATGATCGGATTGAAGAATGAAAGCACCCTTTCGAGTCCCTAGAAGAACATTCACTTCTGCCTTACCTTTCTTAGAAGCCATTTCTAGTTCCTTAACCTCCAGCGACTGCAGGCACTATTCTTACCTGATCCCCTTCTTTGAGCTTTGTCGTGATCCCTTCCCCTGCGCGAATATCTTTTCCATTCACGAATATGTTCACATACCGTCTTAGCTCATTACTCTCGTTTAGTATGAACGCTCTTAGACCTGGGAAGAGCTTGTCCAGTTTCTGAAGGGTCTCCTCTACTGTGGACGCATCAACCTGTAGGTCGGATTGATTCTGAGTGTATTGTCGCAGTGCGGCAGGAATCTTCACTTTTACCGACAATAGAATTCACTAAAATCTAAGAGGTGGAAGTAATTAAAGTTCAACAGAATAACGTCATATTTTTGAGGTAAGTGATCGGTTAGCGGCTGCGACTCCTGATCCGGGTTGGAACCGATAGGCCTGCTTCCCAAGTGAACCCTAGATGGTGGAGAGAGTGGCTAGGATTTCGCTTCTGTTTACATTGCCCATATGCCCGACCCTGAACACCTTATCCTTGAGGGACCTCAACCCGTCCGCAATTACAACGCATAATCCTCTGCAATTGACTTGCGAAACTCGCCGTCGCTCACCCCCTTGGGATGATACGCGACGTGAGGATGTTTGATGCTGCCGCATCTTCACACAGAAGCTGAAGCCTCATGGCTTTCAGGAGATCGCGTTCGCTCATTCTCCAGACCCTCGATGAGCGTGGGCCAACCAAACGAGATTAGAACCTAAGCAATACTGAAAGACTGGTCTTTACTAGAAGGGATTCTCTGAGATCGGTTGAATGGGTTAAAGGGACCCACACTTATTATGTTCCTTAGGAAGATTTTCTGGCGGTGCCGGGGTAGCCTAGCTAGGTAAGGCGACAGAGTCCCAGCGGTACTTGGGACGTTGAACCTCGAGATCTGCGAAGAGTTTGGGCCAAGATAGCTGTTGGTCCTCTGGGCCTCGTGGGTTCAAATCTCGCCGTAGCGGATAACCACGTAACCGTGGAGGGCGGGGGAAAATCCCACCCCCGGCGCCAACATTCACTTACTGGAAGTTGTGCCTTAGTTCTTACGGTGGGTTGGATTCGAACCCCCCGTAGTACCTGCACAGGGCTGGACGAACACCAGCCCTTTTTCATGGCTTGGAGTTTTCTCGTCCGGCATTTCGCTCATGAACTAATCTAATGCGTATCTGGCTCCAAATTGTTTGCCCGGAACAGAATGGTCGTGGGTTCGAGCCGCACCGGACTCGTTTACGAGCTACGGTACAATGAGGCGTTGGTCAAGCTATTGTCGGTTGATGTCTGTCAGATGCTTTTCTCTATGATGTCTCTCAGCTCTTGGATGGCTTCTTTCACTTCTCGCTTTTCAGAGTTAGCGATCGTGCCTTTAACCAAGTCATCGACGATTACTTGTATTACGCTTTCAAGTCCCTTTATTGTCGCTGCTAACTGATGCACAACGTCCGAATAAGTTCTGCCTTCGTCCAGCATCTTTCTAATTCCCCGCACCTGGCCCTCAATACGCGCTAACCGAATATCGACTTCCGAGGGATGTTGATGAATAACACTCAAACCTCTCGGTAATCGCTCTGTCGATGGATGCGCATTTAGAAGTGTCGAATGGTTCTTACGTTCTCTTGGCAATAAGCATCCCTTCAGCCATCGGATTTTGATCGGTCAATGACTACCAGTTGCGAGGGTGTACATGTAATACAGCAATAGCAGCAGAGATATAACCAGATAGCGTGCATCCAAAATTACCCGGCCTTCACACACAGTACGACGTTGAATGCATTTCAAATTCTCGTAGGCTAACTCTTGATCCTTGAAGCTGACGGTAATGTTTAATTCTCTCAGATACGGTGCCCCCCCACGGCATACGCTAACTTGGCGCGTTCACTTGAATAACAGCTCAAGGCAAAACCTTGTTCAAGGTCGAGACCTCCAAGGCGCATATCACCTACGCAGTTTCCGAGGTTACTGTGGATCGTGCACACAGTGACCACAAACGCTGCGACCAATACGCTTTCGGCACAACATGCTCAAGCTGAAATGGCTTGTGAGGACCTAGGGTTCGCGTACGGCTCCAAATTCATCTTTAAAGGCGTTAACTTAGCCGTGTTCACGGACGAACTCGTCGCAATCATAGGACCGACGGGAACGGGAAAATCAACTCTACTTCGAACTCTCGCCTATCTTATTCCACCGACAATCGGCCATGTATGGCTTGAAGGAAAACAAATTACGCGACCGTCCTCCACCATCTCACTGATTCATCAATCCATTGCGACCTTTCCTTGGATGACAGCTTTAGACAATGTCAAACTCGCGCTGATCTGCAAGAGGACGCCCCATGACGAAGCGGTTCAAATCTCTAAGAGAATGTTGGATCTTGTGGGGTTGAAATCGGACGAGAATGATTACCCCAAAGAAATGAGCGGAGGGATGAGGCAGAGAGTCGCGATCGCAAGAGCGTTAGCAGCCTCACCTGCAGTCTTGTTGATGGATGAACCCTTCGTCCACTTAGACGAATTAACCGCTGACGGTTTGAGAAAAGAGATTTATTCACTTGTCTTTAATCCCGAGACGAGTCTCAAATCTGCAATCCTTGTATCACATAACCTACATGAAGTTGTGCAACTCGCTGACAGGGTTTACGTGATGAACGGATCACCTGCCGTAATCGTCGATGAAATCAAAATCGACTTACCAAGGCCCAGGACGGAGCGAGATTCTCGGTTCCTGGACTATATCGATCGGCTATACGACGAGTTGTCTTTAAAGGCGGCAAGGGTCTGATAAGTGGACCTTGGCATTCTTATTCCACTGGCTACGCTTGCGACCATCGGCAGAATATTCGCACTCATTGCTCTCTCAATCGTAACCGGATGGTTGCTGGCCTATGCATCGATTAAGAGCAGAAGCTTCGAAAACGCGTACGTCCCATTAACCAACGTGTTTGAATCGATACCTGTCATAGGCTTCCTTCCTCTAGTTTTGGTCGCATTTGTTCTCGCGATCCCAGGCGCGATCGGAGTGGAAGCGGCCGTGGATTTTCTTGTTTTCGATGCCGTCGCGTGGAATGTCTGGATTGGCGTATACCAAGCATTCAAAACTGTACCCGAACACTTGCTCGAAGTCTCGGAAAACTACAACTTCGGATTTCTAAGGCGAATGAGATACCTATTCATCCCTCACTCCATCCCAAGAATAACCTCAAACATCTTCTCAAGTTTCGCTGACGCATTCTTCTATATTTCCGTTAGCGAAGTGTTTACCGCAGGAGCCGCAACAGCAAACGTATGCCAAGGTGGCGTTTGCTCAACCTTCGGGATCGGCACCGTAATTACCCGTTTCATAGTGACTGGGGATTATATCGGTGTATTTTATTCCCTCGTGTCGATAGCCGTCGCGGTCATCACGGTCACACTGTCTCTTACATGGCTCAGCAGGTGGGCCGTGGCGAAATACGGGGTCGATACACCGGGTGTAATCAAACGCCACGCGGGAAGATGGCGAGGACGTATGGCTTACCCTTGGCGCAAGTGGCGAGCATATCATGCCCTTCGCGGCCAAACCCTCCCATTTTCGAGATATGCGTCGAGAATGAGACCGCACTGGCACAATCATAACATGCAGAGCGATCGTTTTGATAAATCAAAAATCGCGAAGTACATATGTATCGTGCTTGTGGCGGCTATCATCGCCTATGTTGCCTATTCCTCCTTCATGCTGATAATTTCTGTTCCTATTGCCACGTGGTACGGGTTCCTGCAGGAGACACCGCAACTCCTCGAATACGTAGGGGCGGATTACATTCGAGTGAGCGTCATAACCCTGGCCTCATTGGGTTTGGCGGTTTTCGCCGGGTACTTCCTCGCTTCGCATCACAGGATAGGCAACGTAGTTCTACCCGCGATTCAAGCGTTTGCAGCGTTTCCAGCACCGACATACTTCCCCTTGCTCTTCATAGTGACGATTCCGTTCCTCGAGAGGTTACTGCCATTCTTCTATACTGAGGTCTACATATTTCTCTTAGGTTTCCTAAGCTGTTTCTACTACGTTTTCTTTGATTTTTGGATCGGTGTTCAGGCCATTCCTTCGGAGTTTCTCGACGTGGTGCGGAACCACGAGGTCCCATTCTGGGCTAGGATGAGGCGCGTAATCCTACCCGCAAGCTTACCCTACCTCATCACAGGCCTTTCAAGCACCATTAACAGTGCGTGGGCTGGGATGGCGATTGGGGAGTTTTGGCCGAATATTGCCCCTCAAGTAGCTCCCCGAGGATTACAAGCCCCATTTGGAATGATGTATTACATCACCTCAAACATCGCGAACGGGGCTATTGGCCCAGCCGCCTATGTCTCATTATTGTTCGCCGTTGTCGTGGCCATCTATGGAATAGTGTTCACAAGGAACGCTATGGATTTGGCTCGGAGGAAGTATGTGGTGGAGGAGGGCATTTTCGCTGCGTAAGGCGAGCTTTCGGTTCGGAGTCACGGCGTAAGCTCAATCGTTGTCTGTCTTGCGGGTAAACACGTCCCAAGTTCGCCGCACCTCACGCTCCGCGTGCACCAATCTACCTTACACTACCTAATGCCGTTACCGAAGCTGCTAGTCAGGAACAGTCTTGGTGGGCCGGGAGGGATTCGAGCCCACGAATATTCGTGGGTTCGGGCCGCGTCCGAAACAATAAATAATTTACTCGAACAATAACCTACGTTGCTGATGATCCATGGTACATTTGCTTGACGAAGGCAGCGTGTTTGATGCACCGATCGAGAAGATTTGGAAGTATCTGGCGTCTGAGGATCATAGGCATCCTAGCATGACAAACGTCACCCGAGAGGTCAGCGGCAATTCAGTCATTATAACCGCTGAAAGAATCACCATGGGAAAACCGGCAAAAGTGAAGATCAAGAATACTTTGTATCCACCAGTGGGCTATGTGTCCGAACACATCGAAGGCCCAACCGCAGGCTCACGAGCATTCTACTACTATATCCCGAAAGGAGAGAAGACTGGAATAACAGTGGTCGGAGATTTCGTCATTGGCGGACTTGATGAAAAGGCGACAAGAGACGTCGTCATGGCTCAGATGCAGGTCGTATTTGACGAGGATAATGCAAACCTGAAACGAAGTAAGTAAGTAAAAAGTAAGTAAGTAACCCCGACTGTTTTAGACCCGGAGCCGCCTACGTTGTAGTGCCTTGAACTTCACTCTCCATTTACCGGTTCATATAGCAAGTCGTGGGGCCGGTGGGACTCGAACCTACCTAGTTGAATTTCTTGGATTCACGAAATCTAGGATCGAAGTGGCGGGTTCGAATGGATCCCATGTGCACCGCGAGCGCTGCTAACCGCTTTTTCCGCCCGGAACAAAGGTGAGGGAGATAGAGTTCACGCAATGTCGAACGTTTTTCGGCGTCAGGCTTTCTTCCAGGAATACATGTCCTAGATGAGCGCCGCAACTGGAACAGACGATCTCAGTCCGCACGCCGTCAGCATCCGGAACCCGCTTCACCGCACCAGGAATCTCATCATCAAAACTAGGCCACCCGCAACCCGAGTTGAACTTGTCATCCGAACGATACAGCGGAGCGTTGCAACGTTTGCAGAGATACTTGCCCTTCTCCCAGAAATCATCATATTTGCCCGTGAAAGGCGGCTCTGTCGCCTTATGAACGATAATCCTCGCTTCCTCACGGCTCAAATTGTTGTAGCTCGTCGTCGTTTCTTCACACATCTCCTTTAATGAATCAGCCTCCTCAACTTCATTCCCTTATACAATTCCCTTTAGCACACGGCGAGTTCGGAGGACTTGAACCAAATAAGGTGCGGGTCCAGTTATCGGTCGGAATGAAGATTGGAAGTGTCTGACATGGAGAATGTCGACCTAAACTGGCGACTCTAGACGAACAAATTTGGATAGGAGTGCACGGGGTCCGTCAAAAAGTACGCAGGGCCGGATTCGAACCCCTGAACCCCGCCGTCCAGGGGTTCTGAATTCTTCTCGCTGTCATGTCCTTTCGTCAGCGGATCATGATGGAAACCGCTGTATTTTTCCGGTTTGCTCTAACGATTTAGAAGCAGCTCAGATCACCTAGAAGTTTATCTTCAAACTTCACCAATAGTTCTGCGGCGTGAGATTTGACGCAAGATTTTTCGAAAGACGAGACGACACCCCTAGGTTCGCGGGGTGAATTCAATTCGCCCCCCTCGGTTCAAATCCCGCACTAGAGGAAAAATACGGAAACCTCGAGAGCGGGGGAAAATCCCACCCCCGGCGCCAACGTTCACCCACTGGAAGTTTGGGCCTTAGCTCCTACGGCGGGTTGGATTCGAACCCCTGCAAGTACCTGCACAGGGCTGGACGAAACGAGAAGACTCCGGTAGTGATCGATTACGTGTACCGGTAACCCAACAAATTCGGTTTCAGATAGAGGCTTATCTTCGAATGCTTCGGATTCGACCATGCTTCTGTAGAGTCTGAATTTGACTCTTGACAAGTGAATGCGTCAACTGCGCAGCCACGAAGGTTTCCCGAATCAGCGATATAGTGGCTGATTTGACTCCAGGAAACTTGTTTAATAGCTGAATTCTAGTGGTCGCTTCACTAATGCTCGCGTCTCTGCAAAGTAGGTAGGATGCTGGAGGATTCTCGCTTCGGCCCACTACAAACACGTCTTTCATTCGCCGGCGAACCTCACCAAGATCAAGCTGTCCGAAGACTCCTACGGAGTAGACAACATCCCCCGAATCGTTCATGGTGCCTAGCTTTGGAACTATGAGGATTCTCCTCTCACCAACCAGCGAAGCGAGTCGTTTCCGAACCGTTTTGAGGCTTAGTCTAGTTTGCTCGCTCAGGTCGTTCAACGACATTAACGGGTCGTCTATCAAAGCGTCCACGATATACCAGTCAGCTAACGATAACGACCGATGACTCGTGCGTTCAGAAATTGTCTGCCCATACGGCTGTTTTCCGAGAACTCTGCTTACTGTTTCCGTCGCTGCGACCGGGTCGTCGTGAGGCCATACTTGAACCGTTAGCCCTCCATCAACCTTCCAGGCGACCCATCCTATGTCAGGAAGGTCTACAAGTTTTAATGCATCTTCACGCGTCCAGTCGCCTAGGTAGAAGACGAGTAGATCCTTGCGGCCGAACATGCTCGGATCTACCCACAACCAGTAACCCCGAAGAATACCACAAGTACGGAGACGCGCCAATCGCTCGCGCACGGCGGGTGCCGAAAGCGACACCGCGTGTCCTAACGATCTGTAACTCTGTCTGGCGTTACGATGTAACTCCACAAGCAGACGGAAATCTTTCGAATCCATCTTCCGGTCAACTGCGGATCTAATTTCCCTAAATCGAAACCTGAACCTAACATGCCATTAAATCATCCGTAGGGCCTCATGGCAAATAATGACTTTGCTAGAAGTTGAAAAAATGAATAACAAAATGATTGTTCATCCAAAATTGAAGCACTACGGCCTTAGAACTGCCAACTTGGATTCTATGGTAGACTGGTACCGGAAGGTACTTGGTATGACGATCAATCAACATTCGGTGGTACCAGCCAGAGCCCAGAACCGGGCCCCTTTTTCAGCGATGACCTTTGTCAGTAACGACGAGGCTGATCACAGAATAGTGTTTTTTGGAATTCCAGAAAGCGCTGTCGATCCGGATAAGAACCGACGCCCCGGACTGCAGCATGTCGCTTTCGAATACGGGAATGTCGGTGATCTCTTAGGCACTTATGAACGGCTCAAGGGCTTGGGTATCCTGCCTATTTGGGCAGCTGATCAAGGCGTGGGGATGTGCTTTTATTACGAGGACCCTGACCAGAATATCGTCGAACTCAACGTCAACAATTATGGTAACGACTGGACAGCGACAGAGCACATAAAGAATTGGCAGTCTATGGCCCCTGCGGATATTGATCCCGAGAAGCTAATCGCTGCATACAAAACAGGTGCGTCTCTTTGGGATTTACATGAGCGTGCCTTGTCCGGACAGTTCTCACCAACAAAACCGTTTGACAGGCGCCCTGCGTAGACAAAAGGCGAATGATTAGATCCAACACTTCTCCTCGACACTAACACCTCCCCATCCATACTTCAAGGGCTCACGTAATCCGAAACCTCCGGACACCTGCCAATACAATATCTCACGTGAGATAGATCAAGACTTTGACAAGGATGGAAACCTCGTGAGGCTAGTAAGTGCCAGCAATGCGGACAGTTAATGCGCGAGCACCTCTTGAAGGCGTCATGGAAATGAATCACGAAACAAAGTTCGCATCCCTGACAGGTCTCCGTCGTGCCATAATCGCAACCCTTGCAGTACTTACCATTCAGGGATGGGATAAGAACCCACCAATATCGTGGGTACAATCGGCAATCGGCCACCTTTCGCATCTAACCAAGGCTAATTTACACCTGGTTAAGCTCAAGTTGCCTACCAACTTCTAACTATCTTAGGATCAGTCGCCAAGCTCATCCGGTCAAATATCTGCGGATGTATCCTTCCGCGTCCTTCCCCTTTTTCGTAAGCGAAGTAATTCTAATCTTACGTTGTCTCTCCAGTTCGTTGAACAGTTCGGGGCTGGGATTTCGGAAGAGAGATGTAAACGTTTGACCATCGCTTTCTATACGCACGTCCGCAGGCGCGCCGTACCTATGCCTTAGTTCGACTATACCATCTTTAAGGAATACAAATTCGAATACTTCAGGAGCTAACGACACCTCAACGTGCAACGGCATCATCGAATTGTATACCGGCCTCACAACAAACCCCTGTAATCCAGAAAGTTGTCGCTTGATCCTCTCTTCTAGTCTGACGCGAGTTTCTTCCAGAGCATCGTCAAGAGCCATTTTTCGTTCCAACCTCAGTTAATTCACAGTAGGAGAGGATTCACGGTTCAAGTGGGTCCGGACAACTTTTTCATCAGCACTCCGTAGCCGTAGCGGTATGCGGCGTATCCTGTAGCTGGAATATCGAAAACAGACGTGATTAAGCGGAGTAGAATCACCGCTGAGGCGGAGATAGGCCCAGGGACGCTAAATGTGATGAGAGTGGCTGTTAGACTGGTTTCGTAGATTCCAAGCATCCCAGGAATCGGAATCGGAATCATTTCAACCATTTCACCAACAGCCATTGCGATGACAACTATCCATGCTGAAGAAACATGTCCCAATGTGGCCAGTGTACCCCAGAGCAAGATTATCGAGCAACTCCAATCCCCACTACTCGAGAGGAACGTAAGTAACATATCACGTCGGTTTGAAAGTAGTCTCCGGAACGTGTTCTCGTAATCGGTTAAGAATTGTTCAACACTCCAGCTCGTGTCATGTTCCTGCAGGCGTTGGACGTGATCCGTGATTGGACGTATGATTCTGACTGTTATTGACCGGAGTGGCTGAATGAAGCGAGGGGAGAGGGAGAAATAAAGGCCTACTAAAATGATAACGATCAATACTCCTGAAGCAAATTCGAGCTGAACGGCTTCAGAATGCGGCAACCACCCTTTTACGGATAGAACAAGCATAGCTGTTACAGTGCTTACCAATACCGTGATGATGTAGGTTACTCGGTGGAGGATGACGGTTGAAGCAGACTCCCCGGTATGCATCTCGGCCTCCTTGGCTCCCAAAACGACGCGCATTGATTCTAGAATAAATCCGCTTGAAGTCAGGAAACTGATGAAGACGCTGGCGAATGTAATCGTCTGGCACATGACGAATTTGATGCGGTGGCCGGAGCTTCGAATCAGTACGTACCATGTGGTTCCGTACATGAGAAAACCCACAAGCTCCACCAGGACGAGCAAGACAATTGCGATTGGACTAACTCGTGAAAGAACGAGGAGTAACCCATTTGCTCCCATGTAATCTATGAACAGCAGTAGTGCGAGGATGCCTACCAGTAGCCAGCATAAGCGCACCATACTGTTTTTCTTCATGGGCATCCGATCGTTGATTGGGCGTGTGCCATCTATCACGACAAACGCTAGTTAGCGTTTGTAATTCTTGCCGATGTCAACTTCTTCTCAGTAGCCTGAAGTTAGCGAATGTTCGCCAGATAACATAGATCAGACCGGCAATTGCAGCAATTATTGGAACGACTCCCCAGCCGTGAAGCGACTCATATGTTAGCGTTATGAAGTTGTAAAAGAGCAAAACCAACGAGATGAAATACAGGGTCTCCGAAACGATATACTCCTCTAAACTATACGAGGTTCTCGCCATTTCTCCCGCAATAGCGAAAGTGATTGTGCAAAGCAGTAAGCCGCTCTCGACCGACAGCGGTACAGACCTTCCTAGGAAGCCGAGCGTGAAGACTAACGATGTAAATGAGAAACCTGAAAGGGTCAGCGCGTTGCTTGAGAGCTGCTGCAACATCCAAGAATGCTCCTCCGGAATCTCACGCTTCAAACCAAATCTCTTCCGCAAATCAAATTCACCCAATTACAAAGTGGAAGGTGTTTGAGGTTCCTGTTCGGCCCTATGAATGATTATCCTACCGACAGCAGAGAAAACGATCAGAGTGATGGCGGTTATAATGACGGGGTTGGGCATCCATTGCAGCAGTCCTTGATAGGCGGCCCAAAAAACGAATGCTCCCACAAGCAACCCAACTCCAGTTCCCTTCATGGTCGAGGAAACTTTCACGTTCAAGAAATAGGCTATCATAACCGTGACCCACCAACCGATCAGGAACGTAGAAAAAGCGAGTACACCCGTTATCCCAACGATACCCGCATGGGCGACCAAGTAGTTCGATATGGGGAGATATTGCCTCTTTAGGCGCATTAGGTGCGGCGCTACACGAGAGTATTGTTCGACCGAGCGTAAGACCCTCAAACTTGCATATGTCGCAAACGCAAGAATTGGCACAACCAGCGCTACGGATAGGTAGGATGGAAGTCCGATCGCAGATCCATTCGCAATTGCCAAACCAAAACCTCCTAGTAGAGATAGAAGAACAAATTGCGAAGGCCAGGCCCTGAGAAGACCACCGACTATGACGCCAATCAAGAACACGATTCCAACAGTAAGTAAGGGATAGGCATCTAGGAATCGGCGAAGCGACTCGA
>Ga0326727_10017594_pt1 | contig 14794 bp, 10 predicted proteins | sample MB2enrmetagenome_FD_207643 | JGI IMG/M metagenome (GOLD analysis project Ga0326727, IMG submission 207643) | Lab enriched peat soil microbial communities from McLean, Ithaca, NY, United States - MB29MY | ecosystem: Environmental > Terrestrial > Soil > Wetlands > Peat | place: USA: New York... | reverse complement strand
CAGATGCGCATCCGGTTTCGCGGCCAGTATGGCGTCGAACGCCTCAATCAGTTCCGGCAGCCCTTTGTCGCGGGTCAAGCGTCCCACGAAACCCACCACAGGCGCATCCGCCGGAATGCGCAGCCTCTCTCGCAGTACGCATGGACCGGGGTGGAAACGCTCAACATCGACTCCGTTGCTGCTGCCGCTGCCAAGCAGGCGCAGTTTGCTCTCGGATGCCACGCCCAGGGCAAGCGCCTCGCTCCGCAGACTGTCACTGTTGCACAGCACAACGTGAGAACATGCCGCTGCGAGTCTCTCGGCCATTAGCAGAATCCTGCGCTTGACTCCAGTGCAGGTTTCCAGCTTTAGTCCGCGCAGAAAATAAACTCGCGCCGGCACACCGCAGAGCATACCGGCGATTGCGCCCAACAGCCCCGCTTTGGGCGTGCTGAATTCCGTCATATCCGGCTTGAGCCGATGGAGCAGGCGCCACAGACGCACCAGAGACACAAAATCCGCAATCGGCGCAATCTCCCGACGCATTGGAATAGCAACCGATTCCACGCCTTCCAGAGCGGCTGTGCGAGTAAGCAACTCGCCGGGGCTAGAAACCAGTGTTACGCGAAAGCCCGCTTCGCGCAGAGTGCGCAGGCGTCCGCCAAGAACCAGGCAGGTCTGTGGATTGGTAATTCCGACGACAATGTGCGGGCTTTGCGATGAATGGGACTGCCCCGACGGAGCAGCAGCCGAAGTGAAGAGGCCGCCACATTCCCGCAAAACTGCGGGCAAGAAAGCAATATCTGCACTATCTCCGCTGCGTCCCGGCACGAGCCTCTCCCAGAAAGGGCCTTCGCGTCCAGATGCAAAGCCAAACCCACAGGCGACAGTCCTTCGTCGCTGCGGTGGAAAACCGGCATCGGAGACGCGTTAGGAAACGTGCGTAGCGGATTCAGAAGTTCATTCTGACCAGACGCTTTGCCGGGCGCGTCATCCGCTCCCTTGCGTCCACTCCCGTTTTCCGGTTAAGCCGTTCCCCTCGTGACAACGCAGAAGAAACCTTGGAATCTAATCTTCCGCTGGAGATAAATAGAATCAGTATTCACAGGAAACATTAGTCTGCTCTAGTATGTCAATAAGAAATTCTCTATAGGAAAACTGTGCGTCTATAGCTGATGAACGGGCTCGATTCGCACCGGGATATGAACGATACTCCCATGGCCGCGAATGCACGCCCGAAGGTTCTGCTGCTTATTCCGCATCTGGGCGACGGCGGCGCGGAGCGTGTCACGGCGCTTCTGGCGCGTGGCCTTTCCGCGGAGAAGTACGAACTGCATCTTGGACTGATTACGCAGGCACAAGTCGGCATAGACGAACTGCCATCGTGGGTTCATGTCCACGCTCTGGGCGCGCGAAGGGTGCGTAGCGGGGCTTCTCGGCTGCTGCGCCTGGTTCGCCAACTCAGGCCGGAGCTGATTCTCTCCGGGATGTTCCACCTGAACTTTCTTGTCTTGCTCCTGCGCCCCTTTTTTCCGCCCAATACTCGAGTCATGGTTCGCCAGAACGGAACCGTTTCATCCGCATTGGCCTTTGGAGGGTTGCCCGGCTACACCCGTTTGCTTTACCGCCTGCTCTACCGCCGCGCCGACCGCGTAATCTGCCAAACGCAGTCAATGGCCGATGACATCGCCCGCGAGTTGCGAATCGAGCAGAGTCGCCTGGTGGTCCTGCCAAACCCGGTCGATATAGAAGAGATTCGACGTTCCGTCCGCCTGCATTCAGCCCTGCTGAACGCGCCCCGCTCCAACACTGGCCCGCTTCTGCTGGCTCTGGGAAGGCTGTCGCCAGAAAAGGGCTTCGATTTGTTGTTGGGCGCTTTTGCTTCGGCCCGACGAGAATTTCCCGAGGCCAGCCTTCTGATTGCCGGCACAGGACCTGATGAGGTGAAGCTGAGGGCTCTCTGCCACGCGCTGGCGCTCGACTCCGCGGTTCGCTTTCGAGAGCCCGTTGACCGTCCCTGGACGCTTTTCCCCGCGGCAACGCTGTTTGTGCTCCCGTCTCGTCACGAAGGCATGCCCAATGCCCTGTTGGAAGCCGCTGCCGGAGGATTGCCCATTGTATCTTTGCCGGCTTCAGGTGGCATCGTGGACCTGCTGCGCGCTCAACCCGGAGTCTGGCTCGCTCATGAAGTCTCCCTCGATGCGCTGGCTGCTGCCTTGCTCGCTGCTATGCGTGCCCTGCGGCCCGGTGAAAGATTTGAGCACCACTTTGTTGAAGCGTTTCGCATCGATCGCGCCATCGGTGCTTATGAAAACCTGATCGACCAAATGCTTGCGAAAGATACGCACGCCTAACCCCGGCCGCGAAATCGCGGGCGCAGCTTCCACCGTCGCGTTGCCTGAGCAGTTCTGGTTCGCCACAAAGCCAGAGTTTCATGGCGCCGTTCGTTGAGGCTCAGTCTTGCGGGCGAAAGCTCGGCCAGCACACGCTCCACCGAGGTGAATTGCGCGGCATGTTCGCTGAGAAAAGCATGTAGGCGGGCAACCTCACCGGCGTTGGCAAAGTTGCTATGCACACAGATCGTCCATAGGCCCTTGCTCTTCTCGACAGGTCTCCAAAGCTGCTGCGGAATCCAGGTGATGCCGCTGCGAACAAATGGAACGCGTGCAAAGCCGTCGGAAATCGCTTGAATTCCCTCGTTGCCGAGCGCGCGCAGCGTAGCATTGTCGAAGCCGTGGCGTGGTGCAACAAAGATCTTGGGATTGAGTCCATGGCCTCGCAGAATCCCCAGTCCCTCCCGGATCCACTCTCTCTGAACTTCTTCCGGCACGCCTGAAAATTCAGTGTGATGATGCAGCGGCAACAGGCTCTTGCCCCGGCTCACGCAATAATGATGGAACCCGTGCAGTGCAATCGTGGCTCCTGCCGCCTCCATCTCCCGCATCCGCGCCCAGAACTCCGGATCCGGCGGCGAGAGATTCAGTTCGGGGTCCTGATTATCAGGAATCACGGCAAGAATCGGCCGCAGGCGAAACTCTTCGATCAGCAGCAGAAAACGCTGCCAGCGATCATGCGCCATCGTCGGGCAAAGGTCGTCGAATCGTAGAAGATATTGCGCTGGTTTGGGAATCATCGTGCTACCCCAATCCTGTTTGCTCGTCACCGCGCGGAAGCAGTCTCCAGGTCCAGTACCAGAGAAAAATGAATGTGCTCACAGTCCAGAGCGATGTCGCCAGCGCGATTCCGGCTACGCCAAACCAGCGCATGAGAACCAGATTCAAAATAACATCCAGCGCCAGATTGAGCGCGCCGCAATAAAAAATCAGGTCGCTGCGGCGCATGGCGACCAGGAACCGGTAAAACACGCGGCTCGACACAAAAAATGGAATTTGAATGGCGTACATGGCCAGCACCGGAGTAACCAGCGCCGTGTCACGCGGCCCAAAGACGCCATGCTGAAAGGCCAGGCGAATCAGCAGGCGAGAACCGGCCATCAGCGCCAGCGCAATAGGCGTAGAGACCAGCGCCGTGAGCCGCACCCAGGTGTGCAGCGTGTGCCTGCATCCGGCCCAATCCTTATGCGCTATCATGCGCGAAAAATGCGGCACCACCGCCGATGAGACCGCCCCGGCCAGCAGCGTAATCACCACGCTAACAAAGCGATTGGCGTAGGCCAGCGCGGAGACGCTTCCAGCGGGCAGCATGGCGGCCATTGACTGGTCCACCAGCAGGCCGCCGGAAGCCACCACACCGCTCAGCAGCACCGGCCCGTACTGCCGCGCCACCTCGCGCGTGGCGTCGGTCGCTCCGTGCCAGTAGAGGCGGAAGCGATAGCCGCGCGCGTCCATCATCCACGCCACTGCTCCTGCGTGAATCAGCGCGCCGGCCACGGTCGCATAAACCATCGCCCAGATTCCGAAGCGGCTGCTCAACACAACCGCCCCCAGGATAATCGCCACCGGGGTCGCCACCGGCGCCAGCGCGGGCAACGCAAACCGGTCAAACGTGTTCAGAACAGCGGTGCAGTTGGTGGCGATACCTGTGATGAGAACCACGGGCAGCAGCGCGTAAAAGAGCCGGATGGCGAGATCCATTTTCTCCGGCGGAAAGTGCGAAGCGATAAGCGGAAAGAACCCGCGCGCGGTCATCGCCATTACAACCGAGGCCGCAGTCAGCAGCATGCAAACCCAGAGCATCGAACTTGAAAGCAGCTCCTGCGCGCGCTCGTGGCCCTCCTGTTCCCTCACCCGGACCAGCGTGGGAACCATGGCCTGATTCATCGATTCCGAAATCAGATTGATAAGCAGGTTGGGAATCAAAAACGCCGCCAGGAATGCATCCATCGCATCGGAGCGGCCATAAACTCCTGCGACGGCGAACTCTTTGAATGTAGCGGCAATCTTGACCAGAATTCCCGCCGCCGTAACCGACGCCGCCGCGCGCAGGATGCGCCAATTGACGCTTTCGCCCTGGAAAGGCCGCGCGATTTGATGGACAGAAAACATGCTGGCGGATTTACTCGCCAGTCTACAAGACCGACCCTGTGAATGCCGGAAGTTCACTGCGCTCGGCTTGATATGGGAAACACTCAGCCAGTTCCTTGGGCTCTTCCACTCCCAGCCGTCCAGCCAGCGCAATCAGCCCGAGCAGCAGCCACGTAGTGCGGCTTTCCTCAACAGTCGCCACCAGCGAAGTGGTAAACCAAGCCAACAACGCCACAGCCATTGCCCATCTCAGCGGTCCGTGGATTTGCGCGATCGACCAAACCGCCGCCGCCACAATGGCTGTCGCCAGAAAAAGCGCAACCAGCCCGCCGCTGACAGCAATCGACAAGGCCGTATTGTGCGCCGTATCGATGGGACCAAGGCCAGCCGCCGAGACAAACGATCCTGTCCCCGTGCCGAAGAACGGAGCCCGCACAAATGCGTGCCAGCCCGCCGTCCAGATGTTCAAGCGTTGGTTCAGGTCTCCGCCTTGAAGTTGTTCAGGAATAGTGGCTAACCGCTCAAAGCTTTCGCGCGGAATGATGAACCATAACGCTGCGGCAAGCGGCGGCAAAACCAGGGCGCCCGCCAGCGCTCTCTTCGGATGGCCGTAGGCCAACAGAAGCCCGCTGCCCACCAGCGCCACCACAGCCGCCAGGAACCCTCCGCGAGAGGCCGTGAGCAACACGCCCAGCAGGCCCAGCGGCAGGTATCCGGCCGCCAGCAGACGCCAGCCCCAGCGCCGCTCGCTCGTCACCAGCAGCGCCGCCAGCGGAAAGCCCAGGTCGAGAAAGCGGGCCACGTCATTCGGATCCTGACCGATTGCGGCAAAGCGCACCTGCGCGCTGGCAATCGCCTCCGCCGAGGCAAAGCTGGCTACGGTGAGCGCGGCCAGCACCCAGGAGCCTGCCACGAAGACCCGCAACAACGCACGCAGATCGCCGGCGCTTTCAGCAAACTCCCAGACCAGCCAGACAATCATGATCTCCTGAAAATAGCCGCGCAATTTGGTCACGGTCTCCAGCGGCTCGATGGTCCAGAAATACGTGCAACAGAACCAGAGAAGGAGGGCCAGAGCCAGCCATTGCATGAGTCCGGGATTGCGCACGCGGCCTGCCTGAAGAACCGCCGGAATTGCCGCCAGCAGAGCCAGCAGGCCAACCACCCGCGCGATGTTGCCCAGCGGCTCGCCCAGTTCCAGGGAGTATTCCCAGGGAATCGCGAAGGCGAAGAGCAGCAACAGAAACCAGGCAATGCGGCGCATCAGGCGAAGCCTTTCAAGAATTCTTATCAGCGGGGAGAAATTTCGCCACCGTGGATTCGCGCCGGACCAGTACCGCTGGAATTTGCAGAGCCACAAACAATACGAGCGCGTGCGGGAAATTGATAACTCTCTCTGCGAACAGCAGCAGGCAGGGGATAAGTACAATCGAACAAAATACCAGCGTCCAGCGCATCCTGCCAAGTGCTTTGAGTCTTCCTCGCACGCTCACAATCCAAAGCACGCAAAGCATTCCCGAGCCGGCGTCCAGAGCCAATTTCAGGGCTCGCGAGTGGGCCATGCCGTTCACATCGAGTCTCAATAAATGCAGTACAGCCCAAAGCCCGGCGATCAACACGACATACACGGCAAACTCCAGCGCATCGATCGGCGTAACCTTTCGGGCTGGTTTGCCGGTTTGTAACGCGGATAGGTCAGCTGCTTCATTTACTAACTCGCCTTGCGATGGTTTGCTCGGCCAAACCGCCAGCGGGATCTGAAGAACAATAAAAAGCGCCAGCGTCTCCGGGCCGCCAGCGATCTTGAGCACATGCGCCCCAAAGCACGCAGTGAATATGGTCAGGAAATAAGGCCAGAACGACCAGCGCGGCCATCCCATATCCATCAAGCGGCGCTCCAGGCTTCTGGTCCAGAAAACGCCCAAAACTACAACGCCGAATGCCGCGGCAAGCAACAGGTGCCTGCTCTCCGCATGGGCGCGCAGCAGGTACATGGCGCCGCCGCACAGCCCCGCAACCAACACAGTGGAGACCAGGAATGTTACGCGTCCCATTTGCTTCTGCAAGGTTGAGTTAGACAACGGCAACCTCCCTTTCGCACCTGAGTTGGCCTATGCTACGAATACTCTCAGTACCTCTGCGAATAAACCATAGCAGAGTAAATCGAAACGCCAATCGCCGACTGAATAGCTGATTCCTCCGTCCGGTTCCACAGGTTTTTGGCTGCCGAGTCGGGCACGTAAAGAATGTCGCGATCGAGCACCGGCTGGTCCGGCTCCTGACCGTGCAGCATTCGCTTCAGATTGAGCGCGGTAACAGTTCGTCCGCCCTTTTGTTCGCGGATCAGCAGGGCCTTGCCCAGGGAGGCGTTTTGCGTAGGGCCCCAGGCCAGCGAGATGGCCTGTACCACGGTCAATCCCTGCGTGGGATCGACAGGAAATCCGCCGGGGCGCAGTACATCGCCCACCACGTAGACAAGTCCCGCGCGGCTTACCTGAACAGTGTCGCCGGGGGCCAACTCCGGGTTGTGGTCCGAGGCGGCGTCGGTTCCGCCGGGATCCAGCACTACCGGATGCGGCGTCCTGGCGTCGTCGCGATGAAAGACATTCACCAGACGCCCCGCGCCCGGCGACACTCCAGAGGCAGCGGAGATCAGGTCAAGCAGCCGATGATGCATTGTGTACGGATAAACGCCCGGACGCACCACCTCGCCCAGCACACTCACATCCTGCCCGGCGTAAGAGATTACCAGCACGGAGACCAGGGGATGCAGCAGCATCCCCTGCGCCACTAAAGCCGCTTCGATGGCGTGCGCAGCACCCTGCTCGTCCAGTCCGCCAATCCGCACCTCATGAATCATGGGCAGCGTAACGGTGCCCGACGGCGAAACGCGCACCGCGGAATGAAACTCCGGTGTATGCACCTCGCTCACCTCGAGAAAATCGCCGGGAGCGATGGGAGCCGGCATGGGAGACGCTGATTGCGAGCCAGCCAACGGGGTCAACCCTGCCTGATTCTGAGCCCCTGCGCTATCCCAGACTGCAGGAGCTTCTGCTGGCGAGGCCGGAGCCTTCGCAGACGACGTGAACGGAATACGGGCTACGCCGGTCGGGAGACCGTCGAAAGCAGGCGTGGGCGCCTGCGCTTGACTCGCCGCACCAGCCAGGACAATGGCAAGCAGCGCCAGAACAGCGCGGTCCGCCGCGTAATGAGAGGAGGGACGAATCGACTCCATCAGGAACGCGCCTCCAATCGCCAGCCAAAGGCCGACGAACAAGGTAATTGCCAGGTAGAGCGGCAGATCGGGCGTCACCGGCTTGTCCGGCTGGCGCGCATAGTCCACCACGGAAATATTGGAATCCTGAACGCCTGCCGCCATGCCCGCTTCCTCCACTTTTTCCAGCACACGAACGTACAGTTCATGGCTGGCATTGGCTTCCTCGCGCATGGCCGCGTACTGGGTGGCCGCTTCATTTGCCTTCATGCCTTCGCCGGTCAGCTCATCCAGATTGTTGCGCACCAGTCGCTCGCGGTCGGCAGCCGTTTTCCAGGCGCTGCGGAATCGTTCCACCAGTTTGGCGTCCTCAGCCTGTTTCTGCTGATCAAGGTCCGCTAACAGGCGGCGAATCTCCACCGCGCGTGGGAAATTGGGGCCATGTTCGATGTTGAGCTGGGCTTGTTCCTGCTCCAGTTCGCTACGGCGGGCGTGAATCTGTTGCAGCAGAGCGGTGGCAAAGCTTCCGCTCTCTGACTGCAGCGTCGGGTCGGAGGCAATGACCAGCTCTGGATCGCCTTCAGAGGCCGCGCGATACTGTGCCTCGCGCAAGATACGGTCCGTGGAAGCAGCCACCAACTGGCGGCCCAGCTCGTCGATCTCCAGCACGGCCGAGGTGTGCTGTGTCTCGCCCGGCTGGCCGTTGGCCAGCGTCTCAGGCGTGGTCAGCAGGTTATGTTCCCGCTGAAAAGCCGCCAGCCGCTGTTCATCCTGAGCTACCCGGGCCTTCAAGTCCTTCAGTTGGCCCCCCAGCCAGTTCGAGGCCTGCGCGGTAGCCTCCACGCGTGCCTCGTTGTCTTGCTGGCCATAGGCGGCAATCAAGGCGTTCACCACGTTGGCCGACAAGGCCGCGTCGCGCGAGCGGAAACGAATCTCAACCAGCAGCGTGCGCGGCAGGGTTTGCACGTGAAGCCGCTGCCCAAACCTCTCCAGCAGCCAGGCCTGTGCATTGGGAGATGGTGCTTCCGGGTGAAAATCCGGAAACTTGCTGGCAAATCGGCCCCTGAATCCCGGCGTTTGATAGAGCTTGAGGCCCGTAATCACCTTCCAGGCCAGTTGATCGCTGCGCAACACGTTGGCCAGGGTTTCCTGCTGCACCGGCGCGGAAAGAATCGAGGCCGACCCAAACCGCTCCGGCGCTTCAAAACTCAGCGCTGAGGCCGGCGAGGTGCGCAACGCAACCCTGCCGCTGGCCTCATATTGATTGGGAGCAATCAGGCAATAAAGCAGACAAGCCAGCAGCAATCCACCCACCACCGAGCCAATCAGGCGCCGCCGGCGTACCAGTACCTGCCAAAGCTCAGGAAACGACCTGGACGAGTTATGAGTTGCTGCACGTGGCCTCGCATCGGCCTCGCGAGGTGCGTCGTAAGGAACGGCGTTCACTTCCTCCACGAGTTAGGGACCTCCGTTCAGAATCCTCCCGGCAGGCCCATCCTGCAATTCAAAGCGAAAAGCCACTGAAGAGGAAATCTTCGCCAGTGTGCTTCATTGGAATCAATTCGTCAATAGACCCCCTCGTTCAAGAAAACCGTAGAGGGAAATCTGCCGCATTGTCCGGTTTTCAGACAGTTCCTCCGCTGCTCTTGTACCACTCCACGGTGCGGCGCAGACCTTCGCGGAAATCGACAATGGGAGCATACCCAAGCAGTTCCCCAGCCAGGCGAATATCGGCCAGCGAGTCGCGAATGTCGCCGGCGCGCGGCTCGGCGTGGGCCGGCTGACCGCTGTAGCCGGTCAGATCGCGCAGAATTGCGGCCGTCTCATTCAGCGTGATGCGGCTGCCCGTAGCAATATTCATCATGCGGCCCGCAACCTTTTCCGCCGGAGCAGCGGCGGCCAGAAGGTTGGCGTGGACCACGTTGTCGATGTAAGTAAAGTCGCGGCTCTGTTCGCCGTCGCCGTAAATGGTAGGCTGCTCCCCGGCCAGCATCCGGCGGCAGAAGATGGCCAGCACGCCCGAGTAATGCGAAGTCGGGTCCTGATGCGGCCCAAAGACGTTGAAGTAGCGCAGCGTCACTGTCTCCAGCCCGTAAACCCGCGTGAAACTGGCCATGTAGTGCTCGGCAGCCAGCTTGGCAACGGCATAGGGTGAAATCGGGCTGGGCAGCATCTGTTCGTGCTTGGGCAGGACCGGCGCATCGCCGTACACAGAGGACGAACCCGCGTACATCACCCGCCGCACCCCGGCGGCCCGGGCAGCTACCAGCAAATTCAAGGTCGCGTCCACGCAGTTCAAATTAGTAGCTGCCGGATCGGCCACCGAGCGCGGCACCGAAGCCAGCGCCGCCTCGTGAAAGACAATTTCGACCCCGGCGCAGGCTTTCGCGCACGCGGCCGGATCGGCCAGATCGCCTTCCATGAACTCCATCGCTTCCAGCCCCGTCAGATTCGCCCGCTTGCCTGTGATGAAGTTGTCGATACCGCGCACGCTCTCGCCGCGCGCCAGCAAGGCCGCCGCAATCGAGCGCCCAATAAAACCCGCCGCTCCGGTTACCAGATATTTTGACAAGATGATCTCCTGAAAATGGCCAGTTTGTGGCGGCGGCAATCTCCGCTGCCCGCTTTGGAGAGAATACTACTACAAGCACAAATGCATTTACCTCTCGCTATAGCGTCACCGTCCCGCGATTTTGGTTTTACAATCAGAACCATGATGACTCCGACCGAAAACCGGCTCGTCGGCCTCAAACAAGCAATCGAGTCCCGGCAAGCCCGCATCGGCATCGTCGGAATGGGATACGTAGGCCTCCCGCTGGCGCTGCTCTTCAGTGGTGAACGCTTCCGCGTAACAGGCTTCGATGTCGAGCCGCTCAAGGTGAACACGCTCAATGCCGGCGGATCTTACATCGTGCGCATTCTCCCCGCCGAAATCAAGGAAGCGCAAAAGGCAGGCTTCCGCGCAACGGCGGATTACGCCGAGATTGCCCAGATGGACGCGGTCATCATCTGCGTCCCCACTCCACTCAACGAACACCATGAGCCCGACTTGAGCTATGTGACCGGAACGGTCCGCTCCATTGCCCCCTGGCTTCACGAGGGCCAGCTCATTGTGCTTGAAAGCACCACTTATCCGGGCACCACCGAGGAGATTGTCGTGCCCCTGCTGGAAGCCGGCAACCCCAACGGCGTCAAAGTTTCGCGCTCGCTCGACCAGCCCGGCGTGCATATCGCCTTCTCGCCCGAACGCGAGGACCCGGGCAATACGGACGTGGCTCGTCACGACATCCCCAAGGTGGTGGGCGGCTGTGGCCCTGCGGCCACGGAGCTGGCTACGGCGATGTACGGCACCATCTTCCGCCGCGTGGTTCCCGTCAGCAGCCCCTCGGCCGCGGAGATGACCAAGCTGCTGGAAAATATCTACCGCTGCGTCAACATCGCGCTGGTCAACGAGCTCAAGCAGCTTTGCATGAGAATGGGCATCGACATCCACGAGGTAATCGACGCGGCAAAAACCAAGCCCTTCGGCTTTCAGGCGTTTTATCCCGGCCCTGGGTTGGGCGGCCATTGCATCCCCATCGATCCGTTTTATCTCTCGTGGAAGGCCAAGCAGTTTGACTTCCACACCCGCTTCATTGAACTGGCAGGCGAAATCAATACCGCCATGCCCTACTTCGTGATCGAGCAAATCGCATCCGGCCTGAACGAGCGCTCGAAGTCCATCAGGGGCTCGAAGATTCTGGTGCTCGGTGTAGCCTACAAGCGCGACATCGACGACCTGCGCGAGTCTCCCTCGCTCACCGTCATCGAACTGCTGCGCGAAAAGGGCGCAATCGTGGCGTACAACGACCCCTACTTTCCCACCGTGGGCCACGGCCGCCACTACGACCTGAACATGACCAACACTCCGCTCGACAACCTGGCGCAATACGACGCCGTGGTCATCGTCACCGATCACTCTGACTACGACTACAAGGCAATCGTCGAGCAGTCGCAGTTGGTGGTGGACACCCGCAACGCCACCAAAGGCATCGAATCGCCGAAGATTGTGCGCTGCTGAGAACAAACGAAAAGGCCTGGGTATGGATAAATTTCAGGTCTCGATTTTGAGACCTGAAATTTTTCCGCGACAACCTTCCGGCCAATCATGTATGTTTGTTTGTTCCGCTTATGCTCACTTTAACCGCAACCCTGGCTGAACCTCAGCACTTCTCCCTCGGCGAGAAGCTGCTCCTCGTCGTGCTGGCCGCCGCTTCCGCCGCCGGTTTTTGGCGTCGCTTTGGCGTCGTCCTCGACAAAATCCTCAAATCGAAGAAAGACCCCAGCTTCCACCTCTTCCCCATCGGCAAGCGTGTCTGGGACTTTGTCTGCGAAGTGCTCTTCCAGACCAAAGTCATCCGCCAGCGCCCGCTGCCCGGCCTCGCCCACGCATTCGTCTTCTGGGGTTTCTGCGCTTTTGCCCTGGTTACGCTCAACCACTTCGCCGTCGGCCTTGGCCTTGGCTTCTTAGACCCGGCAGGCTTCTTCGGCCGCCTCTACACCTATTTTGCCGCCATCTTCGCCCTGGCCTGCTCCGTGGGCATTTTTGGCCTTTTCGTCCGCCGTTTTCTCGTCCGGCCCAAGTGGCTCGGCAAGAAGCTCTCCTGGGAGTCAGGCTTCATCGCCTTCCTGATCTTCCTGCTGATGGTCACCTACCTGGCCTCGTTTTTTGTCGCGGATGCCGACCCGGCCACGCGGATTCTCTGGTGGGTTCACTCGCTTGCCATTTTGATCTTTTTGGTTATCATCCCCCACACCAAGCACCTTCACCTGATTCTGAGCCCGGCCACGGTCTTTCTCTCGCGCGGCGGCTTCAGCCAGATTCCTCCGCTGGTGGGCGACGAAGACTTCGGCCTCATCGCCGGCAAGGACCTGACCTGGGTCGCGAGCCTGCAAGCCTACTCCTGCGTCGAGTGCGGCCGCTGCACCGAACACTGCCCCGCCGCCAACACCGGCAAGCTGCTGAATCCAAAAGAGATTATCCTCGGTCTGCGCGGCTACCTGAACGACCTCCCTCCAACCTCCGAAGAGCCGCTGCTGGGCAAATATAACGCCCAGGAAGCTGCATTTCAGTGCACCACATGCGGCGCTTGCGAGTTCCAGTGCCCGGTGGGCATCGAGCATCTGCCCATCATCGTCGGCCTGCGCCGCGGCGCGGTCAACACCGGCGCATGGGAGGACGAATACGGCAGCAAACTTTTTCTGGCTCTGGAGCGCGGGGCGAATGCCCACGGTCTTCCCGCCTCCGAGCGCGACAAATTCATCGAAAAGGCCGGCCTGCCCATCTTCGACGGGACGCAGGAATACTGTCTATGGCTGGGCTGCATGGGCGGCTACGACCCCAAGGGCCGCGAGATTATCGCCGACTTCGCCCGCGTGATGAACTACCTCGGCGCAAGCTTCGGCGTCCTGCGCAAGGAAAAATGCTGCGGCGACCCGGTGCGCCGCCTGGGCAACGATCTGGTCTTCCAGCAACTGGCTGAATCCAACCTCGAAGTCTTCGAACAGAACAAGGCGAAGAAGATCGTCTCCATCTGCCCCCATTGCGTCCGCACCATCCAGGAAGATTGGAAGGACTTCGGCGCACCGCCAGCGGTCGAGCACCACAGCGAATTCTTAGCCCGCTTTGCGGACAAGCTGCCGAAGCAGGCAAACGGAGAAACCATCGCCTTCCACGACCCCTGCTACCTGGGCCGCTATCGTAACGTTTACGAGCAGCCGCGCACCGTCGTAGGGTTGGCCGGAGAGTTGGTCGAGGCTCCGCGCAACCACAAGCGCAGCTTCTGTTGCGGCGCTGGCGGGGGATTGGTCTTTCTCGGCGAGGAAACCGGCGAGCGTGTGAGCCACGTGCGAGCCGCCGAACTCGTCGCTACCGGAGCCAAAACCGTGGGAACCGCCTGTCCGTTTTGTAATTCCATGTTCCGCGACGCGCTTGCCGAAAAGGGCGAAGGCGCGCCGCAACTGCTCGACATTGCCCAGTTGACCGCGCGCGGCTTGCCGCCGCGCGGCGCAAGTTAAGATGTACGGGAGCTATTCCTTATGAAAATCATCGTTGCTATCAAACAAGTGCCCGAACGCGACGCCCAAATCCGCATCGACGCTCAGGCCAAGTGGATTGAGGAGTCCGGCCTTCAGTGGGCTCTGAACGAATCCGACGCCTACGCCCTCGAAGAAGCCTTGCAACTCAAGGAGAAGCACGGCGGCGAAGTGGTCGTGCTCACCGCAGGTCCCGAGCGCGTAGGCCCCACCATCCGCGAAGCTCTGGCCAAGGGCGCTGACCGCGCCATTCACATCGACTGCGCCGATCTCGGCAGCCGCGATGCGCTCGGCGTGGCGAAGCTGCTGGCCGCCGCCGTCAAGCCCGAAAACCCCGACCTTGTGCTCACCGGCCTTCAGTCCGACGACCTCGGTCTTGGCCAGACCGGCGTGATTCTGGCCGAGTTGCTCGGCCTGCCCCATTCCTCGCTCATCCTCCACGTCGAGAAAACCGACTCGGGCCTTACCGTAAAGCGCGAACTCGAAGAAGGCTGGTTCCGGACCATCGAGATGCCCCTCCCGGCCGTGCTCACCATCCAGTCCGGCGGCAACAAGCTGCGCTACGCCACTCTGATGGGCATCAAGCGCGCCAAGACCAAGGAGGTGCGCGTGGTTACCGCGGCTGAGTTGGCCGTTGACTCTACGCCGCTTGCGGTTCTCGAGCGGGTCGCGCTTCCGCAGAAACAAAAATCCACCCAGATTCTCCCCGGCAATCCCAAGGAAGCCGCGGCGGCGCTGGTGGAAAAACTGAAGTTTGAAGCGAGGGTGCTATGAGCGGCATTTGGGTTGTAGTCGAAGAGCGGGACGGCCGCGTGAGCCGCATCAGTTGGGAAGCCGTCGCCGCCGGACAGAAGTTGGCCGCGCTCACCGGACTGGCCGTGAACGCAGTTGTTATCGGCGCGCAGACCGAGCCCTTGGCCGCCGAAGTTGCAGCCAAAGCTCTGGGCAAAGTCGTTCGCATTGAGCACCCGCTGCTGGCGGCTTACACAGCGGACGGGTTTACTCTCGCCCTGCAGCAGCTTATCGACGCCGAGAAGCCCGA
>Ga0326727_10017593_pt1 | contig 14794 bp, 13 predicted proteins | sample MB2enrmetagenome_FD_207643 | JGI IMG/M metagenome (GOLD analysis project Ga0326727, IMG submission 207643) | Lab enriched peat soil microbial communities from McLean, Ithaca, NY, United States - MB29MY | ecosystem: Environmental > Terrestrial > Soil > Wetlands > Peat | place: USA: New York... | reverse complement strand
AGTTGCGGGCGGACCCAGAGCAAGGACCGCGGCGCTCACGTCCGATAACGGAGGTTTGCGATGCACCTAGAGTGACACCGGGTATCGCCGGAGTCAAGGGGTATTGCCAAAGATTCCCGAAGAAAACCAGAAGAAAGCCGAAGTGGAACCACGGGAGTTAACAGGTCCGAGGTCCAAGGTTCGAGGGCGAGGGCGAGGTTCGAGGAGCGAGGGGTTAGCTGCCCAGGATCTCTTCGGACTGGATGCGCTGGATGCCGGCTTCGGCGAAGGCCTGTCGGGTGGCGTCGATGCTGCCCGGGAGCTTGACGGGGCGGGTGGCGTCCTCGATGACCATGCACTCGAAGTCGAGCGCGGTGCCGTCGATGGCGGAGAAGCGCACGCAGAAGTCGTAGGCCAGCCCGCAGAGGAAGAGGCGCGTCAGGCCGCGCTCGCGCAGGTAGCCGGCCAGGCCGGTGGGCGTGAAGTGGTCGTTCTCCAGAAACGCGGAGTAGGAGTCGATGCCGGCGCGGAAGCCTTTGCGCAGAACCAGCTCGGCGTGCGGGATGTCGAGCGCGGGATGGAACTCCGCGCCGTGCGTGTTCTGCACGCAGTGATCGGGCCAGAGGGTTTGCGCACCGTAGGGCGCGGCGATGCTCTGATATGGCTTCGCGCCGCGGTGCGCGCTGGCAAACGAGATGTGCACGGGCGGATGCCAGTCCTGCGTCAGCAGAACGTGGGGGAAGACGCGCGCCAGCGCGTTGACGACGGGGACGATCTCGTCGCCGCCTGCGATCCCCAGCGCGCCGCCCGGGCAGAAGTCGTTCTGCAGGTCGATGACAAGCAGCGCGTCGGTGGGTTGAATCGTGTGCATCCAGCTTTAGATGCTAACGCAACGCGACGAGGATTCGGTGAATGGGGTACTGCCTACGGCTGCGCGGCGCGGTTTCGGTAGACTGGATGCATGAGCAAAGACGGTGCTGTGCGGAGGGTTGTGGGCGAGACGCGGTTGCGCGTGCGCTATGCGGAGACCGACCAGATGGGCGTGGTCTACTACGCGAACTACATGGTGTGGTTCGAGGTGGGCCGCTCGGAGCTGATGCGCCAGCGCGGCCTCGACTACAAGCGGATGGAGATCGAAGAGGGCTGCCTCATGGCCGTGGTCGAGGCCACGGCGCGCTACAAGGCCCCGGCGCGATACGACGAGGAAATTATCATCGAGACTACGGTGACCGGCGTGCGCGGGCCGGTGGTGCGCTTCAGCTACCGCGTCCTGCGCGCCGCGGACGGGCTGCTGCTGTGCGAGGGCGAGACCGTGCATGTCGTGGTTGGCCGCGACATGAAACGCTGCGCGATGCCCAGAAAGTATGCGGCGCTGCTGAACGCCGCGGCATCCCACGGGACTCTGTAGCATCCTATACGCAGGGCTGAAATTTCAGACGGAGACGAGATTCGATGAGCGACGCGAAGGCGAAGGTTGTGCTGATTACCGGCGCGAACAAAGGGATCGGCCTGGAGACGGCGCGGCAACTGGGCGCGCTGGGCATCACGGTGCTGGTTGGCGCGCGCGACCTGAAGAAGGGCGAAGCGGCCGCTGCGGAGTTGAAGCGGGAAGGCATCGACGCGCGCGCGTTGAAGCTGGACGTGGTGGATGAAGGCGATCGAAAGGCCGCGGCGAAGTTCATCGAAATAGAGTTTGGCCGGCTGGACATCCTGGTCAATAACGCCGGAATCGCAACGGAAGATATGAGTGCGAACAGCACGTTGACCACCTCGGAAGAGACGCTGCGCAAGATCTTCGAGACCAACTTCTTCGCTGTGGTCGCGCTGACCGGCGCGCTGCTGCCGTTGCTGCGCAAGAGCGCGGCGGGACGGATCGTGAACCTGTCCAGCATTCTGGGCTCGCTGAAGCTGCATGCAACCCCTGGCTCGCCCATCTACGGCGCAAAGATGTTCGCCTACGACGCATCGAAGACCGCGCTGAACGCGTACACCATCCACCTGGCCCATGCGCTGAAGGAGACGAAGATCAAGGTCAACTCAGCGCACCCCGGCTGGGTGAAGACGGAGCTGGGCGGCGAGGGCGCTCCGATGGAGATCGTCGACGGCGCAAAGACCAGCGTGCGGCTGGCCACGCTGCCCGAAGACGGCCCCACCGGCGGCTACTTCCACATGGGCGACACGCTGCCCTGGTAGGACTTTCCTGGTCCCGCCTATGGACATAGCAGGTTTCATCGTCGAGACTTGTTGTGCTTGATATCTCATGGTGGGGCCGATCCATGAATCGACGATCTTTTTTACAAACAGCCGCGACGCTCACTGCTCCACTGGCAATCCTTCCCGAAGCGGTAGCGCAGGCCGCTGGCAGCCCTGCTCGCGCGCCGGTGAGCAGTCCCGCAAAAGATGGCGCGCAGACTGAAAGCGCGCGCAGGATTGAACTGGCAACCGCAGCGGCCATGGCGATGCAGCGCCGCGACTGGGAGCAAGGAATCCTGGCGCAGGCGATGCTCGAGGCGGGCGACCGGCGCAGGGTGATTCTGCTGACCAAGGCTGCGATCGTGCAGAGGACTCCGGACGGGCGGCTGGGGGTGGTCGTCTCCGGCAGTCCCACCGACCCCGCCATGGGCGGCGCTGCCTACGCGAAGGCGGCCGAGTGGACCGGCGACGCAGAGATGCAACAGGCGGTCGATGGTCTGCTCAACTGGATTCGCAAGGGTGCGCCGCGCAACGCCGACGGCATTCTGTATCACGTCTTTCGCGGCGCGGAGATGTGGTCCGACGGCTTGAATTGCGCGCCGCCCTTCCTCGCGGCGATGGGTTTCCACGACGAGGCGCTGGCCCAGATCGAGGGCTATCGGAAGCGGCTCTGGGACCCGGACAAGAAGCTGATGGCGCACATCTGGGACGACCAGAAGAAGCAGCTTCGCGACGCCAACTTCTGGGGCGGCGGCAACGGATGGGCCGCGGCGGGCCTGGCCCGCGTCTGGCGCAGCCTGCCCAGCGAGCGACGCCAGGACCGTGCGCACCTCGCCGAGTTCGCCCGCCAGATTGTCGACGGCTGTCTTGCCTGCCAGCGTCCCGACGGCCTCTTTCACAACGTGGTCGATCAGCCCGCGACCTTCGTTGAGACAAATCTGGCGCAGATGCTGGCATTCGCGATCTACGAGGGCGTTTCGGCTGGCTGGCTTCCCACCAACTATCGCGCCCATGCGGACCGGATGCGCGCAGCCGCGCGGTTGAAGATGGACGCCGACGGCACCGTTCAGGGCGCGTGCGGCGCGCCCAGCTTCGACCGTCCCGGCCCCTCCACCGAGGCCCAGGCCTTCTGCATCATGATGGAGGCCGCAGGGAGCCGATGAGATCGAGATCGCACTTGCAGTTGATCGTCCTATTGGCCAGCGGAGTCGTATCCGCACAGCAGCCTGCAACCACTGCGCTTCACATCGAAGTGCAGGATAAAAACGGCACGCGAATCATCGATTCAGCTACAGCCATCGGGTCCTCGCAGACAGATTCGGCCTCGCTCGACTTCCATCGCGCCTATCAGCCGGGCGACCGCATTCTCTTCACGGGGCCGCAGGAGATGGCCGTGCGCATGGATCAAACGATGCCCGAGTGCATGATCTATGCCGCGAATCCAGCATCTCTCGCATACGAGATTCCACATGGCCGCGCGGAGCAGGAGACGGGCAGCGCCTACGCGCCGGAGGCTTTCTCCGGCGATTCGCATCGCGTGACCCTTCGCGCCATGACCGGGCAGGAACGCCACGGCTATCGCAACCTCGCTCTGAATCCATGCGATCAGCCCCGCGTCGATCTGGCGATCTACCCCCACGCAACCTCCAACAGCGTGGCACGCAATCTCTTCGACTTCGCGGCCCGCAATGCCATCGACGGGGTGACCCGCAACGGACATCATGGCGTGTGGCCGTATCAGTCCTGGGGTTCGGAGTTGGCAGCGGATGTGTGGTGGAAGGTGGACTTTGGCCGATCCGTTACCGTGGACAAGGTCCGCCTGATGCTTCGGGCTGATTTTCCTCACGATAGCTATTGGAAACACGCCGACGTGGAGTTCTCCGATGGAAGCCGCATCACCATTCAGCTCACACCGACCGTCGAGTTTCAGGAGTTTTCTTTTCCGCCTCGAAAGACCACCTGGCTGCGTCTGACGAATCTTGTGTCTGCGGACCCGGGCAAGTGGTGCGCGTTGATTGAGCTGGAGGCGTGGGGAAGAGAGTAGCCGCAACTAGGCCTTCTTCGTGCGCGCGGAGTGCCAGGCCTTGGCGTACTTCCAACTGGTGTAGGCGGCCTGATAGAGGTGCAGCAGCAGCCCTTCGCGGCCGTCGAGGAAGCCGAGGCGGAAGACGTAGTTCCACAGAAATGTGAGCTTCGGAACCGTCACAACATTGCAGACGAACGCGGGCCACGAGCGGCTGACCTTGCCGGAGGCGACCAGTAGTTCGCCGCCCAGCGTACTGTAGCGGTCCATGTGCTCGATGTAGTTCTCCAGCGTCGGATAGGCGTGGTGGATGAGGTCATGGTCGAGCGCGGCGGAGCTGCCGTCGAATGCGATGGTCTCGTGCACGGGGCGGTCCTGGAAGCGCGGCGGCGTGGTGACGCTGGCCGGGACGCGGCGGAAGAGGCGCAGCTTGGGATCAGGATAAAATCCGCCGTGCCTGATCCAGCGGCCGAGGAAGAGATTGCGTCGGCGGATGCGGTACGCGTCGGCGGGCGGGCCCGAGCGCAGCAGCGACTGAATCTCCGCCTGCAATTCCGGAGTCAACTCCTCGTCGGCGTCGAGCGAGAGGACCCATGCGCCGGTACACCTGGCGATGGCCGAGTTCTTGGCCGCGGCGAATCCCGCCCACGGTTCCTGGTAGACCGTGGCGTTGGCGGCGCGCGCAATCTCCACCGTGCGGTCGGTCGAGCCGGAGTCCAGCACCACGATCTGTTCGGCGAAGCGCACGCTGGCCAGCGTGCGCGGGAGGTTCGCCTCCTCGTTTTTTGTGATGATGGCTACGGAGAGCGTCTGCTGCATTGTCGTTAAAAGTCCCTCCCCGTTTTGCTCGCTCATGGCGCGGCACTTCAAGATGATGCGATTGAGAGCAGTCTATACCGGATCAGCCGAGCGTGATCGAAGGGTCGCCGAGATGCTCGCGCAGCAGGCGCTGGACGAGTTGCATCAGCGGCTCGCCTGTCTTGGGAAACACGAAGACTCCCGCAGCTTCGTCCCAATCGAGCTTGAAGCTGGTGGTCTGGGCGGAGATCCAGATCTGGCGGACGGGCGTGTTGGGCGTGACGACGAACTTGCTCGACCCGTCCTCGAAGAGGACATTCATCGCGCCGCTGTTGTCCTCGAACTCGAAGCTGCCGGATGCGTCCTCGGCGGCGATCAGCGCCTGCTTCAGGCATTCGAGGGCGCGGTCGGATTCGCGGCGGAAGCTGGTTTCGTCGATCATGGGTCTAGTGTAGCGGTTCCCGCCCGCAAGGGAGAACCCAGCGCATCGCGAGAGAATGCGATGGAGGAAATCGGCAGTGCGCAGCAGCGAGCCGGTATGATTCTTACGCAGAAAAAAATGCAGTTGGAGGGGCATTATGCTTCGAAGCAAATTATCTGTTGCTCACCGCGATGCGCGGCGGCGAGCCATTCGCGGTCTGCGCTGCGCTCTGGCCGTGGTCTGTTTTGCACTGGCGGTGCGAGCGATGGCCGCGCAGCAGATGACGGTGCTCTTCGGAACGCACGTTGCTGGGCCGGGCAAGGGCTTCTCCATCTCCAGCTTCGATCCGAAGACAGGCGCGCTGGGCAAGCCGGAGTTTGTGATTGAGGCGGAGGCGCCGGCGTACTTCATTCTGGCCGATGGCGACAGGCGGCTGTATACGTGCAACTCCACCGGCTTCGTCAGCGCGTATGCGGTGGCGGATGGCGGCCGCAGCCTGACCCTGCTGAGCAAGGTGCCCAGCGGCGGTGGCGATCCAAGCTACATCAGCCTGGACAAGACGGGCCGCACCGTCTTCGTGGCGAACTACGACGGCGGCAGCATTGCCGCGTGGGCGCTGAAGCCGGACGGAAGCATCGGCGCGCGCACGGCGTTTGTGCAGTTCACCGGTTCGGGCGTCAACCCGCAGCGGCAGACGCACGCCTACGCCCACTCCATTGTCGTGGACCCCACCAACCGCTTCGTGCTCACCGGCGACCTGGGAGTGGACAAGGTCTACGTCCACCGGTTCAACGCGCAGGATGGCTCGCTGACGCCCAACGATCCCGCGTCGGTGAGCGTGACGCCGGGCTGGGGCGCGCGGCATGTGGTCTTCCATCCCAACGGGAAATGGGTCTACCTGAACACCGAGATGGGCAGCCGCATCGTCTTCTTCCACTGGGACACGGCGACGGGGACGCAGGCCCAGCAGCAGGCGGTCTCGACCCTTGCGCCGGACCTGCACGGAACCAGCAACGCCTCGGAGATGCGGGTGAGCGCGGACGGCCGGTTTATCTACGCGAGCAACCGCGTCGACGTGGGCGACGGCGACATCGCGGTCTTCGCGATCGATGCCAAGACTGGCCAGTTGACGCCGGTGCAGCACATCAACTCGGGCGGCCACACGCCGCGCAACTTCGACATCGACCCCACGGGCGAGTGGATGGTGGTGACCAACCACGGCAGCAACAACGCGCAGATCTTCCGCATCGACAAGAAGACCGGAATGCTGACGCCGGTGGGCGCGCCGGTGAGCGTGCCGTATCCCTTCAGCCCGCGATTTGTCGCGGCGGCGAAGTAACGGCTGTCAGAAGGGGATGTCGTCGTCGGTGATGCCCTGCTCGGCGTAGTCGGGCGCTGCGGCGGGCGCAGTGGCCGTGTAGGGCGTGGTGTTGGACTTGGCGTGGCTGCCGCTGCCTTCGCCGCTTCCCTTGCTGTCGAGCAGGCTCAGCTCGTTCACCAGAATCTCGGTGCGGTACTTCTTCGCTCCGGACTCCTTGTCTTCCCAGGAGCGGGTCTGGATCTTGCCTTCGATGAAGATCTGCGAGCCCTTCTTGCAGTAGTCGCGGACGATCTCGGCGGTGCGCTGGAAGGCCACCAGGTTGTGCCACTCGGTGTGGTCTTGCCAGTTGCCCTGCGCGTCCTTTGTGCGGTCCGATGTTGCGAGGGTGAAGTTGGCGATGGTCATGCCGCCAGCAGTGGCCCGCATTTCAGGGTCCTTGCCAAGTCTTCCGAGGAGAAATACTTTGTTGACGCCTTTTGCCATTGTTCTACGCTCCAGAGGTGCTGTGGTTGCGAAGGATGAGAATAACAGATTGGCGAGACGGCGAGTTGTCAAATCAGCTGACAATTTTTGGGTGGGCCGTACTTGCGCCGACCCGCGGTGTGAGGGCCCAGGTTCGAGAGGGAGAAAAGCAGATTCCTACGCTGCGCTACGGAATGACAAACGCTGCGCTGCGGAATGACAAACGCTCTGCTACGGAATGACAAAAAGTCGCCCGTCAGCGGATGATGGCCTGCAGAAAGTAGACGTAGACGCCGCTGACCGAGACATAGAGCCAGATGGGGAAGGTCCAGCGGGCCAGCCGCTTGTGCGCGGGAAAGCGGCCGGTGAGCGAGAGGAAGAATGTGATGAGGACCATGGGCAGGGCAAGGATGGCCAGCGGAATGTGCGTGGCGAAGAGCACGATGGCGTAGCTAACCCAGAGCGCGCCGGTGTGGGCGATGGGAAGATGCGTCTCGCCGTGCAGCGTGAAATTGACCAGATAGGTGACGAGAAAGATCGACGAGAAGAGGAAGGCGAAGAACATGGAGGCGCGATGGTGCAGGATGCGGCACTCGCGGATCTCGCGGAAGCCTGTGACCAGAGCGACGGTGGAGAGCGCGTTGAGCACGGCGTTGACCAGCGGCAGCCAGCGCAGGTGCGTGCCGGCCACGTCGGTGGGCGCGTGGAAGTAGACCAGCCAGCAGATGAGAGCGCTGGCCGCGGCCGAGACGCCGATAATCCCGGCGATGACGCCGGGCGGGGTCCGGAGATTGGCGGGTTTGTGGTGGGCTGGCATGGGATTCGTTCTCAGTTGCAGGTTGCAGGTTACAGGTTGTTAGTTGCCAGTAGCAGGCGGCGCGCGGGCTGGCAGTGCGAAGTCGCGTCCGTGTCGTACAGGTCCGGACTGCGCACAATGCGCGCGAAGCGAATGGTACACCAAAGATAACCCATCGACAGAACGGCTGCTGCGGCGGCGTAGGCGATGCCTGTAGTTCCCCGTGCGAAGGGCCACAGACTGACCGGAACCATCAGTACAGCGTAGAGGAACGCGTGGACGACAGAAGAGCGGGCGGTGCTTGGGTTCCTGAGGGCCGGCGTGATGCCGAACCCGCCGCGCCGGGCCGAATGTGCTGCAAAGCTGCCTGCCCTGGGGCACGATTCTGCTCAGATTGTTGCTACTGTCGCATAGAGAGAAACAGAATATTTTGTGCGCTGTCGATCCCGACGGGAGTAGGCTATGGCCATGCCGATTGAACCGGATACGAAAATTATTTATGTAACGATCAACGACTCATCACTGCATGTCTGGCTGGCAGATGGACGCAAGCTGGCAGTGCTGCTGGAGTGGTTTCCCCGGCTACGCGATGCCACGCCCAAACAGCGTGATCACTGGAAGCTGATCGGCTCTGAAGAAGAAATTCACTGGCCGGATTTGGGTGAGAAAATTCCACTGGATCTATTACTCAGAGCAGGGATGCCGCCACAGCCACTACCGCCGAACCAGACCCCAGGCGACGCTTCATCCGAAGCACTTCCGCCAGTGGCTTCGATTATCCGAGAGTTCTTCATCGATTTCCTTAGCAGCCTCGTCCCGGGTTTTTTGTTTACCATGTTCGCGATCCCCCCGGCCATCTGGACCGTAATGTTTCTGTCGCAAGGCGACTTTGTCTGGCGCGCGCAAGACGACTTTTTCTGGCACATCCCTGGCGAACCCCTGCGGTACTTACTCGTGTGTCTTACGCTTGTGGTCTCCTATGTGCTTGGCTGTGTGTTCTCTAGACGCGATCCTAAGGTCCCGGACCAGATGAGCGCAGCCCTCCTGTTGCGGAAAGACTGGAACGGCAGGAGCCGTGCTGTAATCCGGGAGAATACGGTACGCCCAATCAAAGAGAATGCATTCTTCAGCTATCTAGCAAATCACATTTCATGGTTTAGCCTCGCTCGAATGGGAACGCGTCTCGCCCCAGGAGTCGGTGGACAACCCCAAAGTTCCTATTTTTATGAGCATTTTTTATCGCGGATTGACCGCTATCGGATTTCAAGGGCCCTCGCCAGCGGAGACGGTGGACAGTTCCCCTACTCCCACCTATACGAGTATCTCTCGGCTCGAGAGCTTCACTATCTTGCAGAACGCGTTCCGTGGCGTGGCAGTGACCCGGACATCAATGCACGTTCCAAGATGTTTATCAACGTCTTGAAGGTTCGCTTGCAGTATTCCAATCAACGGCATTGCGGAGACATCATCCGAAACGAGGCTCACATCCGCATGATGTCCTCTGTCTGGTACGCGGCACAACAACTGCAAAAGGTCTCTCTGTCTCTGTTTCTCTTGCTGTTTACGGTTTCCCTGTTCAAACATGCAGTGCGAACCACACAATTCATGGCCCTCTCAGTTCTTCTTGGGGCACTGTTTCTTGCTGCATTGTGGCTGCGGCGAATCATCATCACATTTCTTCACTACCAACGAGTTCGAGAGATTGTCTATGTGATGGAAACAGCCTATACAGCATGGATGGATGGAAATGACACGATCTTTGCCGGTCTCGACTACATTCCGCCAGCCGACACAAACATACCGACTCCACAGACTGACGGGGCGGCAGGCTCGACCGATGCAGCCACACCCGTTCGGCGCGCGGACTGACAGACTGGGACGGATCAGCTCCTCCAGAGGACCTGTGTCGATTCCAGCGGCAAGAGCGCATGCGGACGGCGGGGAAGCGCGCGCGGCGTGTAGTCGCTGGCGGGACGGGTTGCGGGCACCTCGGCTGCGTACAGCATCACGACCGCGGCTGCCCCCGCCTTCTCCGCAGTCATGGCTTCGATGGCCGGAGGGCCTCCCGGAACCGGCTCCGCGTAGAGTTCCACCCGCAGCTCATCCTGAGGCACATCGCCGGGAAGGACCTCCACCTGGAAGCGAGTACGTCCATTCTTCGACTCGACCTTCAGCGCGCCAAAGCGCAGCGAACTCCAATGCCGCTCCATCTCCTGCTGCCACTGCAAGAGGCCCGTTCCCACCGCGCCATTGTTCGCGGCCCGTTCCTTATACCCAGCCGCCGCGGGCAGATAGTGGTTCTCCGTGTACTCGCGGATCGCCCGGCTGGCGGAGAATTGATGGGTCAGCCTCGCCATGCTCTCGCGGATGCGATGCAGCCACTTCACCGGCACGCCTTCCGCGTTGCGCTCATAAAACTCCGGGACCACCTCGTTCTCCAGCAGCGCGTACATTGCATCGGCCTCCGCGGCGTCCCATGCCGGGTCTTCGCCATGCTCGTTGCCGTCGCCGATGGCCCATCCAACCTCCGGCGAGTAGGCCTCGGCCCACCAGCCGTCCAGCTCCGAGAGGTTCAGGCCGCCGTTGGCCAACACCTTCATGCCGCTGGTTCCGCAGGCCTCCCACGGGCGTCGCGGCGTATTGATCCAGAGGTCCATCCCCTGCACCAACTCCTGCGCCATCTGCATGTCGTAGTCGCTGAGGAAGACCACATGGCCGCGCACCTCGGGCCGCTGGATGAAGTCGTTCCATTTTTTTATCAGTTCCTGGCCCGGGAAATCCAGGGGATGCGCCTTGCCCGCAATCACCAACTGCACCGGCCGCGGCGGATCGGAGAGCAGACGAATCAGCCGCTCCGCATCGTGCAGCAAAAAGTCGGGACGCTTGTAGGTAGCAAAGCGCCGCGCGAAGCCAATCGTCAGCACCCCCTCCTTGAAGACCTCGGCAGCGTCCAGTTTGGGATCTCCCTCGGCGGAGAGTTGCCGCGCGTAACGCTCGTGCACACGAGCCAGCATCGTCTTGCGCGCATCGCCGCGCATCTGCCACAACTCCGCGTCGGTCAGTTGGCGGACGTCATCCGCGATGGGATGATCGCCGCGCCAGCGCTCCGCGCCGCAGACCTTGGTCCACAGAGCATCGGCCCCGGCCGAGTCCCAGGTCGGCACATGAATGCCGTTGGTGACCGAGCCGATGGGCACCTCCGCGCGCGGCCAGCGCGGAAACAGCGGCCCGAAGATCTGCCGGCTCACCTCACCGTGCAGCTTGCTGACGCCGTTCACCTGCCCGCTGCCGCGCAGCGCCAGGTAGGCCATATTGAACGGCTCCGAGGCATCTTGCGGGTTCGCTCGTCCAAATGCAAGCAGGCGGTCCATTGATATCGTGAGCTCATCCTTCGCATAGTGCGTCAGGTATTTACGCACCAGCTCCGGATCGAAGCGGTCGAATCCCGCCGGAACAGCCGTATGGGTGGTAAAGAGATTTCCCGCCCGGGTCACTGCGAGCGCGACATCGAACGAGACTTGATGGTCCTCCATGGTGCAGCGCGCCCGCTCCAGCACGGCAAAGGCAGCGTGGCCTTCATTCAGATGGCAGACCTCGGGATCGATCCCCAGCGCGCGCAGCAACCGCCAGCCGCCGATGCCCAGCACAATCTCCTGCTTCAGCCGCATCTCCGCGTCGCCGCCGTAGAGTTCGCTGGTAATGCCGCGCTGCGCAGCGGTATTGGCGAAGTCGTTGGCGTCCAGCAAATACAGTTTCCTTCGCCCCACCAGGACCTGCCAGCAGCGCAGCCAGATTCTGCCTCCGGGAAATTGAAGCTGCAGCCGCAACCACTCGCCATCGGCGCGGCGCAGCGGCTGGATCGGCAACTGGCCGGGATCGTTCACCGGATAAAGGTCGCGTTGCCGCCCCTCCGCGTCGAAGTCCTGGCGGAAGTACCCCTGGCCCCACAGCAGGCCGACCCCGACCACGGGAACGCCCAGATCGCTGGCCGCCTTCATCTGGTCGCCCGCCACGTTTCCCAGCCCGCCGGAGTAGATGGGCAGCGCCTCCGTCAACATGAACTCCATGCTGAAGTAGGCCGCCGTGGTGAGCGCCGCGCCGGTGTGCTTCTTCTGGAACCACGCATCCGCGGCGTGGGCCTCGTGCTTATGGCGCAACATCCCGGCCAGGCGCTGTTGGAACTTCGGCGTCGCCAGCAGGGCATTCACCTTGTCTTTGGAGACGGTCTGCAGAATAACCCATGGGTTCTGCGTCGTCTTCCACAGATAGCTGTCCAGGGCGCCCCATATCTCGTCCGCCCTATGGTTCCACGACCAATGCAGATTGAGCGCCAGCTCGGTGAGCGCATCCATTCCCAAAGCCGGCTGCGGAGCGGTGTCTGGATCTGTCTGGCTGGACTGGCTGGACTTGCTCGACTTAGGACCGCTCACTTTGTCTCCTGAACTTAAAGCATTTTGCTAATGGTATAGATCGTCGCGTAGCGAGCAAAATGCGGGGATTCTTCCCCATTCGCTACGCTCAGGGTCAGAATGACAAACTGTATTCCTCTATATCATTGGATGCTCTGGGACGGATTATGCGTGCAGCAGCGCTTCAGGACAACCGCACGGCAAGCCAAAGGCCCGCGGCGAGCGTCCTTGCATTGTTAGATGCCGAACGCGCCGCACTGCGCAGGGAGGATGCAGGCTTGTGCGGCGCTGCTCAGGCTGCCGGATTGTGTGGTGCCGCGTTCAGGCTGCGGGCTCCAGCGCGCCTTGCTCTTTCTCCGGCCAGGGAGGCAGCAGCTTCATCAGCACCCACAGGATGGCCAGCGGAAGAATGGTCAGTGCGATCGCCATCAGCAACCCCTCTTTGCTGACTAGGCCCACCTTGTAGGTGGTGTATCCGAGAAAGCTTTTGGAAAACAACTGGCCGCCGATGACGACGTTCCAGCGCATGGCGAAGACGCCGATCTGCACCAGGCACCCCGAGACAACGTAGATGCGCCGCCGCACCAGGGCGGGCAGCTTTGTCACCTGAACGATCCCCAACAGGATGATCGGGGTCAGTGTGCCTACCAGGAGCTGGAGCACGATCTGCGAGAAGTAGAGCCTGGTGTGCACCATGAAGTTCAGGCTGCGGAAGCTCTCGTCCGCCTCGTAGACGCGATGGACCAGGTCCAGCATCTCCAGGCTGAAGTCGAGGATGAAGATGTAGAAGAGGTACATGGCGATGGTGTCCACGCAAGGCATGTCGATGGGCAGCTTGCGCATCCAGGTGGTCAGCATGTACAGCAGCAGTACCGCGGCGATGCCGCTGACCATGGCGGAGAAGATGAAGACCACCGGCATCAGCGGCGAGTTCCACCAGGGATTGGCCTTGAGCGAGCCGAAGATGAAGCCGACGTATCCGTGCAGGATAAAGGCGGATGGGATACCGACCAGGGTGACGATCCAGCCCACCTTGCGGTCGATGGCGAGCGATCGCGGGCTGATGTTCTGGGAGCCGAGGGTCATGATGCGGTAGAGGCGGCGCAGGAGTCCGGTGGAGGACTGCGAGAGATGAACGATGTCGCTGCGGTAGTCCAGCCAGATCTCGAAGACCAGAACGGCCATCAGGTACCAGAGGTAGACGAAGCCGAACATCGCCATGGCGGAGGTGGCGTGGGGCGTGAAATACATCTCCGGCGAGCGCTCCGGATGGCCGAGGTGCAACTGCAACGGCAGCGGCGCCACCAGCAGGAAGGAGAGTGCCGTCAGCAGCGCCAGCCTGTAGGTGGGCTTTACCGCCTCAACGTTGAAGATGCGTTCGAGCGACGCCAGAATGAATGCGCCCGCCACCAGCCCCGTGATGTAGGGATAGAGAACGATGAGCACGCTCCAATAGAGAGTGATTTCGTTTGGATACATGTAACCTTCAACACCGTTCATAGCGCGTTCTCCAGGGCTTGAATTGCAAGCCTCGATCCAGATTCCCTCAGGGGCTAAAGCCCCTTCAATCTAAGCTGAACCTGCGGCACGGCTGAAGCCGTGCCCTTAAGCAAAACGTTATCGAACCGAACCGTCCAGCTCGTTGTAGAAGACCTTCGCGCCGGTGGCCATCTGCGGCTTCAGCACCTGCACATAATGGGTCTTCAGAAATGCGTGAATGGGATCGTTGGGGTCTTTCAGGTCGACCAGTCGCCGCGCGCCGGTCGGGCAGTTTTCGCAGCAGGCGGTGGTCAGGCCCTTGGTGATCCGGTGATAGCAGAGCGTGCACTTGTCCGCGACTTTCTTTTCCGGATGGATGTAGCGGCATCCGTAGGGGCAGGCCTGCACGCAGTAGGCGCAGCCGAGGCAGTAGGTCTGGTCCACCAGAACCACGCCGTCCGGGGCGATGAAGGTGGCCCCCACCGGGCAGACCTGGGTGCAGGGCGAATCGGCGCAGTGGTTGCACAGCTTGGGAACGAAGAAATACTTGCCCGAATCTTCGCTGGCGGAAGAGAAGCCCTCCTCGCCGCCGGCGCTTTGGGCCACGGCAGGGAACCCCTCCTTGCCGCCGTCGGGCGAGATGACCTCGGGGCTCTCCATGTGCCAGTCGTTGACGTGGTAGCGCTCCACCCAGGTGCGGAAGTGTCCATCCGGCACATCGTTCTCCGCCGCGCAGGCGCGCACGCAGTTGCCGCAGCCGATGCACTTGGGAATGTCGATCAACATGCTCCACCAGTGGTCGGTCATGGTGTAGTTGGGCGAGGCCTCCGGCGTTCCGGCGAGCACATACTTCCAGGCGATCGCAGCCGCGGGCAGCATGATGAGAAAATGGCGTCGGTCGAGGTTCACTTGG
>Ga0326727_10017592_pt1 | contig 14795 bp, 9 predicted proteins | sample MB2enrmetagenome_FD_207643 | JGI IMG/M metagenome (GOLD analysis project Ga0326727, IMG submission 207643) | Lab enriched peat soil microbial communities from McLean, Ithaca, NY, United States - MB29MY | ecosystem: Environmental > Terrestrial > Soil > Wetlands > Peat | place: USA: New York... | reverse complement strand
CATCAGCCAGGAGATCGCGGCCCCGCTGGTGGAGTTCATCTACGAGGCGATCGCGGTGCTGGAGAGCGATCTGATTATGATCAGCGCCAACTCCATCGAGGCGGAAGAGGAGATCCAGAGCTTCAAGCAGCGCTATCCCTTCGCCTTCCAGGAGGCGCAGAAGAGCGAGAGCGAAGCGGCCGCCGAGCCTGCGCCCGCAGAGACCGAGCCCGCGCATGCAGCTCCGGAGGCCGACACGCCGGAGCGGGAGGCAACTCCCGAGCCGCAGCCGGTCGCTGAGGAGGAAGCAGTTCCAGCGGCGACGCCCGAGACCGAGCCCGCGCCGGTAAAGGAGAGCGCAGAGCCGGTCGCCGTTGCACCCAAGCCGGAGGCGCCCGCTCGGATTGCAGAAGCTCCCGTGGCGGAAGCTGTCCCCGAGATTGCCGCGCCGGTCGAGCCTGCTGTTGAGCTGCCCTCGGCGCAGGTGGCCGCCGGGCAGATTCCTCCAGCCGAGCCTGTGCACATCGCGCCAGAGGCCGAGTCTCCCGCGCCAGAAATGGCGCTCGAAGCCGCGCCGCATGAGGAAGTGCCGGAGGCGACGGCAGAAGCTGCGGCTGTTGCTCCCGAGCCGGTTGAGGAGCCTGCTCCGGTCGAGGCGTCTGCTGAAGTCCAGGCCGCCGCCGAGCTTGCGCCGCCGGGCGAAGCTGCTTCCGAGGTTCCATGCGAGACGGTGGCGGAAGCCGCTGCCGCCACCTCGTTCCAGAGCGAGGCCGCCGTGCAGCCCGAGGTCGTGCAGCCTGACGCCGCGCCCGAGCCGCATCTGGAGGCCGTGCCCGCAGCCAGCGCCGCCGAGCAAGCCGAGGTCAAGGAAGAAGAGGAAGATTCCAGCCTTGAAACCTTGCTACACCCCGATCCGCCGCTTCCGGAGGAGGTACTGGAGTTCTTCGTCCCCGAGGTCGAGGAGCATCTGCAGACGATCACCGACAGCCTGCTCTCGCTTGAGGCCTCGCCGAATCCCGAGGAGATTCATCGTCTCTTCCGCTCGATGCACACCATCAAGGGCTCGGCGGCGCAGGTGGGAGCGAGTCGCATCTCGACCGTCGCGCACAAGGCCGAGGATCTGCTGGGCCGAATGCGTGACGGCGAACTGCAGCCGACCCCCGGCATCATCGATCTCTGCCTCGAATCGGTGGATGTGCTCAAGAAGATGATCTACGCGCAGTGGGCCAGCGAGGCCGAGTTCCAATCAGCCGCCCGCGCCCTCTTCGATGGACTGAAGCACGCCGCTCCCGAAGCAGAGCAGATCGAAGCAGCGCAGATTGAGGCGGAGCCGCCCGCTACGGAGGCTCCTGCAGTTGTCGAAGCGCCTGCGCCTGAGGTTGTGCCTGCGCCGGAGGCCCTCGCGATAGAAGCGCAGCCGCCTGCGGCAGAAAACCTACAGACGAAGGAAGAGCCGCTCGCGGCCGCAGTCGAAGAGCCTTTGGCCGCCGCAGCCAAAGAGCCGAAGAAAGAGTCGTTGGTCGCAGGCGAAGAGCCGAAGAAAGAGCCGCTCACGGCCATGGAGATTCCGCCTGCGCCGCCGGCGCCCGTGGCTGCCGCTCCTTCCGTTCCACGCATCCTGGAGGCCGAAGTTGCCGCGGCCCCATCGGGAGTGCCTGTGCAGGCCGGCCCGCAGCAGCGTCCGGCGATTTTGATCAAGCCCGCTGAGGAGAAAGAAGAACCGAAGCTCGAAGGCTTGGAGTGGCTGGCTGCGCAGAAGCCGCCGGTCGGCATGGCGCAATCCAAATCGGTGCGCATTGCGCTGGAGCGGCTGGACCGCATGATGAACGTCGTCGGCGAACTGGTCATCAACCGTACGCGAATGCTGGGCCGTCTCGAGGAGCTGGAGAAGCTGGCCGACGTGCTGAACTTCTCCAAGGGCCGCATGAGCGACAAGGTCACCGAGTTCCAGGACAAGTACGAGTTCAGCCGTATCGGCGTCAATCCGTTCTTCGCTCCTCCCGCGCAGTGGCGCGGCGCATCGCTGGGCGGCGGCCTGCAGGAGTTCGGCGGCTCGCTGAGCAACGCGGAGTTGGGCTTCGGCGAAGACGTGCACTCGGAGTTCAGCGAGCTGGAGATGGATCGCTATGACGATTTCGGCATTCTCTCGCGCTCGCTGACGGAGATCTCCGCCGACATCACCGAGGTGCTCAACCAGCTCGATAGCTTTGTGCGCCGCGTCGATGGCGATATCGACGAGTTCACCAAGCTGGCGCACCGGCTGCAGGATGAGATCACGCAGGCGCGCATGGTGCCCATCGGCGGGCTGTTTACGCGCATTACGCGCACGGTTCGCGATGCCGCCAAGGCCAGCAACAAGAAGGTGGAACTGACGCTGGCCGGGGCCGAGACCGAGCTGGACAACAATATCGTGCAGCAGATCGCCGACCCGCTGCTGCACCTGGTGCGCAACGCCGTCGCCCACGGCATCGAGAGCGCCGAGGAGCGCTACGAATCCGGCAAGCCCGACGAGGGCCACATCGCCGTGCGCGCCTATCACAAGGGCAACCATATTTACGTCGAGGTGGAGGACGATGGCCGCGGCATCGATATGGAGCGTGTCCGCAAGACGGCGGTCGAGGGCGGCTTCGTTCCGGCCAAGGATGCCGATAACCTCGGACGCCGCGAGCTGCTCGACCTGCTCTTCCGTCCCGGCTTTTCGACCGCTCCCAATCGCACCGAGCTGGCCGGCCGCGGCGTGGGACTCGACGTGGTGCGCTCCAACCTGAACTCGCTCAACGGCGAGATCGAGATCGAGACCGAGAAGGGAATCGGCTCGCGCTTTACGCTGAAGGTTCCGCTCACGCTCATCATCTCGCAAGCGCTCTTTGTGCAGTGCGGCGAGCAGACCTTCGCCTTCCCGCTGGGCTTTGTCGAAGAGATTCGCCGCATCAGTCCCGCCGAAATCGAGGAGGTCAGCGGCAAGCTGATTACCCGCGTACGCGACGTGCTCACCGAGGTGGTGCGGCTGGATGAGGCGCTGCAACTGCCGGCGCTCGTGCCCAATAACGGCTACCTGCGGTTGGTGCTGGTCAACGTGGGCGGCCGCCAGGTGGGAGTGGTGGTGGAAGAGGTTCTGCGCAAGGACGAGATTGTCATCAAGAGCCTGGGCGATTATCTGCGCAACGTTAAGCTCTTCCCGGGAGCGACAATCGCTCCCGATGGCAGCCTGATTCTGCTCGTCGATCTGAACCGCCTGATTATGGGCGAATCGATCGAGCGGCGGCCGCTGAGCGCGGCGCTGCATGCCGCGCGCATCTACCCGCCACATGCGACGGTCGCGAGGGGAGCGATTCCCGCCGCTGCGGAGGAAAAGGGAGAGCGCGAGAAGGTCGTGGTGCTGGCCGACGACTCCATCAGTGTGCGCCGCTTCGTCGGACGCATGCTGGAAAAGGCCGGATATCGCGTCAAGCTGGCCTCCGACGGGCTGGAGGCGCTGGAGATCGCGACCTCCAATCCCTGCGACCTGGTGATTACCGATCTGGAGATGCCGCGCACCAACGGATACGAGCTGATCCTGCACCTGCGTCAGACGCCTTCGACGGCGAAGGTTCCGGTGATGGTGGTGACCTCGCGCGCGGGCGCCAAGCATCGCGACCGCGCACTGAAAGAGGGCGCGGTGGCGTTCATGGTAAAGCCTGTGCAGGAAGAGACATTCATCGCACAGGTTCAGGAGTTGATTGGAAGTTCCGGGCAAGCAGTCGCGCCCGATGTTCATTGAGAGACGACGATGGCGAACGGCGACAAAATCAGGGTATTGGTGGCTGACGATTCGGCATTTATGCGCAAGGTGATGCTCAGCATCATCGACTCCGACGGCTCCTTCGAGGTTGTCGGCGAGGCCCGCGACGGACGTGACACGGTGGAGAAGAGCCTTCTGCTCCGGCCCGATGTCATCACCATGGACATCAACATGCCGCACATGGACGGGCTGCAGGCGACCGAGATCATCATGTCCACCGAGCCGCGGCCGATCGTCATCGTCAGCGTGGAGTCGCGCGAGGGCGCAAACTCTACGCTGCGCGCGCTGGAGATGGGAGCGGTGGACTTCGTCGCCAAGCCCAGCGGCGGCGTTGACCTGGATATGTCGAGCGTGCGCGATGAACTGATTCGCAAGCTGCGCACCGCCTCCAAGGTTCGCGTGATCCGCAACCTGATGCGAAACGGCAGCAAGGCTCCGGCGGCGAAGATGGCAGAGCCGGCCGCGGCCGCGCCCGCCACAGCTCCGGTTGCCACTGGAGCGAGGATTCCCGTGGTCGTACTGGCCGCCTCCACCGGAGGGCCGGCGACGCTGATGAAGCTGATTCCGCAGTTTCCGGCGAACTTTCCCGGAGCGATGCTGATCATCCAGCACATGCCCGGAACCTTCACCCAGCAGTTTGCGCAGCAGTTGGGCACGGTCTCGCAGCTTCCCGTGAAGCAGGCGGTGCACAACGAGATGATGTGCCCCGGCCATATCTACGTCTGTCCCGGCGATTGCCACCTTCGGGTCGCGCCGCCGGCAAGAATCATCCTCGATCGCGGTCCGCGAATCGCGGGCTACCGTCCGAGCATCGATGTAACGCTGGAATCCGTCGCCGTGCTCTCGGGCCCGGCGGCGGCTGTCGCCATCCTGACAGGGATGGGCAACGACGGCTCGCGCGGAGTGCTTGCCGTGCAGGAGAGCGGTGGGCTGGTGCTGGCGCAGGACGAGGCGACCTCGGTAATCTTCGGCATGCCCCAGGAGGCGATCAAGAGCGGCGCCGTGGAGCAGGTGCTCGCGCTGGATCAGATCGCCGGCGCTATCACCCGCCGGCTGGCGACCTTCCCCCGCGCCGCAAAGATGGGAGAGTAATCGCAACGGAGCTTGACGATGGCAACGGCGAAGGAGAACGAAGGGAATTCTTTCTTCAACCTGCGCAAGCAGACGGCGCCGGCGACTACGCTCCCGGTGATCCTCTTCAGCGCCGGGGGGAGCCGCTTTGCCGTCGAGGCCAGCGAGGTGAGAGAGGTTCGAGATTATGACGAAGGTACCACTTACGGAAAACTTAAGGGGCCTCTGCCTCTCGATTTCGCTTTTCAGGTAGGCCTGGGTCGGGGAATACTGACTAGGTGCGTAGTACTTAAGCCCGGCGAGTGCTGGCTTGGTGTCTCTGAAGTAGAGCGCATCGCGACCCTGCCCCGGCTGGTTGCACTGCCAAGGATCTTCCAGGGAGCCGAGCGCCACTGGTATCGCGGGCTGTTGCTGCTGGAAGATGAAGTGGTTCCGCTGGTGCGAACCGATTACTGGCGCAGCCTGGCTGCTGCCGAGGAGCCGGTTCTGGGGGGAAGAGAGTGAGCTCGACGACTCGGTTTGTGATTTTTCCCCTTGGCGGAGAACGATATGCGCTGAACTCCAGCCAGGTGAGAGAGCTGCTGATGCCGAGCCGGGTTCACTGGTTTCCGCATACCATGCGGTCGCTGGAGGGTGTTCTGGTGCGCCATGGGACGGTGATTCCGGTCTGCGACCTGGGCGCCGCCTTCGGTGCCTCCAAGGCGCGCAGCGTCTACCTGGTGGCGCAGTGCCGGTACGCCGGCAACCTGGAGACGGTCGCGATTCCGGTTGAGGGCGACTGCCAGATCGTTCAGGGCGAGCTCGGCGAGGCCGAGGAGGGAGTTACTTTCGTCACCGGTCTGTTGCGTACTCCCGGTGGGACGGTGCCCCTGCTGGATTTGGAACGGGTTGTGTCACTATGCATTCAGCCATCCTCAAGGATGGCCGTGGAGGCGGGGCGATGAGCGCGAATGCGGCGGTCAACCAGCGTGTACTGTTGATCGATAGCAACGTGTTTTTTGCGCGCCGGCTGACCGATGCGCTGAAGGCCAATGGCCTGGATGTGGTTCACAGCACGCAGCCCACGTACGCGTTGACGATGCTGGAGTGGAGCACTCCCAACGCGATCCTCTGTGCGACGAATTTGCGCGAGCTGAGCGTGCTCGATATGCCGCGGATCCTGCACGGCGATGCCGCTACCGCCAATATCCCCATCCTGGCGATGGGCGATGGCGGCGAGCAGGCGCTGATGGAGGCCTTCCGCGCTGGCTGTGACGATTACATCGACCGCCGCCGCGGGCCGGAGAATATCGCCGCGCAGGTGCGCACGTTTCTGCTGAGCCGTTCGCAGGGCTTTCAGCCGACGCAGATGCTGGAGTCCGAGCAGGCGGTGCTGGAGGGCAGTCTCGCGCACCTGGATCTGCCCGGCGTGGTGCAGATGCTGGCGCATTCACGGCAGTCGGGTGTGCTGTATATCAACGCGGAATCGACGGACGGCACGGTTTTCTTCAATCGCGGCGAGGTGCTGCACGCCGAGGTCGGCGAGATCATCGGCAACGAGGCGGTGATCCGCATTATCAAGACCTGCAACGGCGTGATGCGCGGGGTGTACAAGTTCGTGCCCGGCACCACGGCGACGACGCGAACAGTTTTCCATTCTGTAACCGAGTTGATGCTTGAGGCGCTGCGCGAACTCGACGAAGAGCGGGCGGCCAACGACGGAGGTTATAAGTAATGAGCGCAAAGCCGGTGGTTTACTTCATCGACGACAGCGCGACCATGCGCGAGGTGATCAAGATCGCCTTCCGCCGCGAGGACCTGGAAGTCATCACCTGCCATGACGCCACCAGCGCCATGGACCTGATGGATCACAGCGCTCCGGACGTCGTCATCTCCGACGTGATCATGCCGGGGCGCGATGGGTACGAGGTTTGCCAGTACATCAAGCAGCATCCTCGTTTTGCGCAGACGCCGGTGATTCTGATGTCGGGCGTGGTCAACAAGGCGGTTGCCGAGCGCGCCTTTGCCGTGCAGGCCAATGAGCTGATCCGCAAGCCCTTCCAGCCGCAGGATCTGATTGCGCGCGTGCGTCATCTGCTGACGACTCCGGCCGAGCCCGAGCCGGCGCACGAAGAGCTGCAGCCGGATACCAGCGCGCTGCTGAGCTCGATCTTCAACGGTCCGATGCCTGGCCGCTCCAGCCAGCCGCAGATTCGCACCGTCGGGCCGGTTCCGGTGCCGCGCCCCGCGCCCAAGATGCCGGGCCCCTCGATCGCCGCCACCGTCGCCGCCGCCTTGCAGCCTCCGGTGATGGCTCCGCCGGTCTCGATTCCCGGGGCGCAAATTACCGGCTCGGTGCAGATTCCGCTGCCTCCGCCGCAGCCCGGCCGCGTGCCGCCTCCGCCGCTGGCCGGCAACAGCAGCGAGATGGGCAAGATGCGGCTGGAGATCCTCCGCCTGCACAGCCAGATCAAGAAGCTGGAGATGGAGCTGACCGCCGAGCGCGAGTACACCAAGGCCCTCGAACAGCACGTCAATACGCTGCAGGAAGGCGATTGATCCGAGCCCGGACACAGCGCTCCTAAAGCTTTTCTCTCGCGCATCCGATGTTCCCCGTGATGAAACTCACGGGGAAATTCGAGTTTGCCGCTGACACGCTAAGGAGGGATTGGGCCGCCATTGCTGCGGGCGCGCTGGCGCTCATCGCGGGCTCCGTTGCCTTCTATTCCTGGCTGGAGCGTTCGATACTGCAGGAGCTTGCCGGCGCGGCTCCCGATGCTCTTGCCCGCGCATATGCGCTCTTTCGCCTCGGCTGGATCGGCATCGTTCTGCTGATCTTCGCCGCTCTTGGAGCGGTTGCATTTGCCGCACTGTACATCCACCGCGCCTACGTGCTGCCGATGCTACTGATGCGGCGAACGCTTCCGGATGGCCGAGGGGAGCGCGTCGAGCTTGCCTGCCGGATGCCAGAGCTTGGCGAGGGAGAAGGCGCTGAACTGGCCGCCGGATATAACCGCTTCCAGACCCAGCTGTCTAGGATAATCGCTTCCATTCGCGAGGCCGGCGCGAGCACGGCGTATCTTTCCTGCTTCGCGCTCAAGAGCTCCAAGCAGATATTGCAGGGAGCCCGGCGTCAGGCCGAGTGCGCCTCCGATGTCTTCCGAGCCAGCCAGCAGATCATGCGCACGATGAAGGACACCGCCGCCAGCGCCGCCCAGGTCGGCCAGGCCACCGCCCGCGAACTGGCCGCGGCGCAGACTTCCTTCAGCGAGCTGGAGTCGGCAAGCGCGCAGATCGCCGCTTCCAGCTCCCAGATGGAGCGCTTCCAGCAGATGGTCAGCGAGCTCGACAGCCGCTCGCAGAGCATTCGCGAGGTGCTGACCCTGATCGAAGAGATCAGCGATCAGACCAACCTGCTCGCTCTCAATGCAGCCATTGAAGCGGCTCGCGTCGGCGAGGCAGGCCGCGGCTTTGCCATTGTTGCCGATGAGGTACGCAAGGTGGCGCAAAGAACCAGCACCGCCGCCGGCGAGATCGCAGGCAACATCAATCGAATTCTCGCGCAAGTAAGCGAAACCCTGCAGGAGAGCAGCGCCATTCTTGAAAGGAACCGGCGCACTCAGCAGGTGGTGGAGAGCAATGCCTCGCGTTTCCGCGGCTTTATTCGCGAGTTCGAGCACACCTCGGCCGAGCTGACACAGGTGGGCAACTCGATCGAAAGCGCGGCAGCGGTCAACATGGGGTTGCACTTGCGCATCGACGAGATTCGCGACCTGAGCGGCTGCATCGCCGAGACCATGCAGAGCTCCCTGCAGAACGACGAACGGCTCAACCTGCAGAGCGAGAAGATTCTTGGACTGATGGCGCTCTTCCATATAGGAACGGGCCACTTCGAAGAGATCATCACGCGGGCGCGCGGATATCGCGAAGAGGTCGAGCAGCGTCTTACCGCGCTCTGGCGTCGCGGAGTGAACATCTTCGACGTGAATTACCGCCAGGCGCCGAGCTCGAATCCGCCGAAGTTCGATGTCAGCTACGCGGCCGAAACCGATCGCGAACTGATGAGCGTTTATGATCGCTTCCGCGAGGAGCTGGGAGCTACTTACGCTGTCGCCACCGACGTCAACGGCTACCTCGCCACCCATCACTCGGAGGTTTCACAGCGTCCGAATGGCGATTCCGCGCACGATCTGAAGTGTTGCCGCAACCGGCGCTTCTACAATACGACCGCGGTGGAGAAAAAGCGGGTAAAGAACACCGAGCCGGTGCTGCTGCAGACCTATCTGCGCGATACCGGCGAGGTGGTGTATGACATCACACAGCCGATCTGCGTGGAGGGCCGCCGCTGGGGCTCGCTCTGCATTGGTCTTGGCCACGAGCAACTGATGGGAGAGAAGATGGCTGGGGGCAATATCTCTCGCGGGGATGCGGCGCCGCCGCCGTTGCAGACGCCGCCCGCTTCGCCGCTGCTGCAGTAGCGCGGCAGCAGTTGCAAATTTGCATTCGGCGTTTCCGACTACCACCGCCACCGCCCGCTGCGACTATTCTCGCCATTTGAAGTTCAGCTACCGCAAGCACGCCTCGCTGAATCAGAAACATACAAGAAATTAACGAGCTGCTGCGAAAGTGCCGATTGCCACTCTGAGAGACGGTCAATGCACGTTATGGGGCAAGCTGAATCCGCTCTTCGCGGATACGTGCCAATCGTTTCCATCGTGCTCCTCAGCTCCCATGCGCTTCTTTACTTCGTCAATTGCATTTTCGGTCAATTGCAAAGCCCGTGCGTGATGTCCTCCCGTGTCGTGCATCACTCCCTGAAGCTCCTCACGAGCTCGCTGTAAATGCTTTAGGGCAGCTTGCACGTGAGGCTGCACCTCCCCGGGACTTGCCCCAGTCTGAGGCACGGTGAGCAATCTGTTCTTAACTGTCACCCTTCTCACTATCTCTGCAATCTCGTTCCGTTGCTCGTGGGACTCCACCACAAAGTCCATTCCCATCCCAACCTGCGGGGTAGAGAAAGCTACGCTTGCACCTACATCCAGAAGGTAGTCTGCGATGGTAAGCCGAAGTCGCGTCTGCGTGCCAACAGGCAAGGGGTGGGTTGTTTCGATGTAACAGCCACATTGACTTATGTCGTTTACTTGTCCCCATCCCCATCGACTCCCGCGCTGGAATAGTTCGGCACCACCCGCGCAGGAGTATCGGGGAAAACGACGGTGTTCTGCGGACTGCATATCTAAGCTTTGTTTCAAAATCAGCTCCATCTGGTAGATATGAGGGTGTGAAAATGGCAGGTTGGGTTACCCGTTTGTTTCATGGCGATATAAGAACGTCGCAAAGTGAGATGGCGCAAATCGCTTCTACAGGGATACCATCGGCACAAACAGTCGCACACTTTACTCAACAGGTGAACGTCGCAGCCCTACTGTCGAATCTTGGAGTCGAAGCAGAAGGCGGCTCACCCGTGCCAACAAGGATGTTTCAGCTCGGGCAACCTCTACATCGCGGACACCTTTAACCAACTAATTCGCAAGGTCTCGCCGGGAGAAGAGCAGAAGAGGTCACGACGCACACAATATCGAGTAGCCTTCTGCTGCAAGTGGAAACAAAACAGAGAGATGTTTGGGCACAGTTCGGGCACAATAAGCGATGTCTTACTGTATCTTCCGTGTGTTTTCAATGACTTACGGAAGCGAAACCACGGATGCTGCTGTGTACGAGGCCAACGATGTCGGACAGAATCGCCCAGAGCTGTTCGGAGAGAAAGGCAATCATGTCAGGGAGCAAGACTGTCAGTAGCGCAGTCTAGTTAACTATAATCGGCTCAGAAATGGTGTCGTGTTCCGCTTCAGCGAAGAGTATTGCCGTTGCTGGTTATAGTCATCGCGCCAGCATGCGATCTTGCGCCGGGCGTCGAACAGGTTCCAGAACCAACTGACGTTCAGGCACTCCTCTCGCAGACGGCCGTTGAAGCTCTCCACGTGCGCGTTCTGCGTTGGCTTGCCCGGCTGGATGTGAACGATGTCGCTCTTGCGTTCGCTTTGGGGTAGAATTGTACATCGTCAGATTTGATCAAATGTGACATCAGGTTTAGCTCGTGGGTGGAACGAACAGAGTCTCTCACCTGCCAACTCTGTACCGGGAGTAATCATAACGTGCGACTCCTCATGAGGTCGATTCTGGCCTCCCTGGAACGCCCCACCGAGGGAACGTCGACAGCAAAACGAATAGTCCATGGGATCTCCTGGCAACTGCTCACGGCCCCAATGTCCCGCCTGTTTGCGTTCCTGGTCAACATTCTACAGGCTCGCCTTCTGGGTAAGGCTGGTTATGGGGAGCTCGGCATGGCTCTCAGCACCCTGACGTTCTTCAGCCTGTTTGCGACAGCCTCGGCCGGTAATACGTGCACCAAATTCATTGCTGAACTCCGGGTCACCGACAAGGCGCGGGCAGAGCGCATTTGCGGAGTCAGCCTCCAGGCGATGCTGATCCTTGCATTCGTTGGAGCAGTTCTCTGTTATCTCTTGGCGCCGTATATTGCCGTGGTTGTGTTGCGCAACCCGGCGCTGACTGCATTGCTGCGGCTGTGCGCGATCTCCCTGATCCTGCAAACGTTAGAAGGCGCGCTGTCTGGAATTCTCTTTGGCTTTCAGAGTTTTCGCGCGCCTTCCATCGCGAACGCCTTGCAGGTGGCAGCTTGGCTTCCGCTCACGTATGTTCTGATTGTCCGGTCGGGAATAGTTGGCGCTATGTGGGCTTTTACACTGTCTCATGCTCTCTGTGTGATTGCCCTGGCGGTTGCGACCGTCCAGGAACTGAAGGCAGAGCAGTTTCGCATTCGCTGGCGCGATGCCTGGCAGGAATCAGGCGTGCTCTGGCGATACTCGTTTCCAATGATTCTGCATGGAGTCCTGTGCGTGCCGACGGTTTGGCTGACGAACGCGATTCTCGCGCGTCAACCGAACGGTTATCTGCAACTGGGGGCATACAATGCCGCGTTTACTTTCCGTACCGCCGTCATTCAAGTGCCTATGATTATGCAGGGTGTCGCGATGCCATTTCTGAGCGAACTGAGCGGGGCCAGCGATTTCGAACGCTTCAGCCTGCTATTCGATCGCTTGGTACGGGTTAGTTGGGGAGTTGGCCTGGCTGCAGCGATTGCCGTCTCTTTGTTCGGGAGATCCTTGATGCAGCTGTTCGGTCGGGAGTTCCGCACAGACAGCGCCATTATGGCGCTTGTCATGGCGGTTGCGGCAACCTCTCTGCTAAGTTCGTTGACGGGCGCTGCACTGCAAGCCCTGGGGCTCGTGTGGACCGCACTCTGGGCGAATGTCTTCTATGCTGCCGCATCGATCGCCCTCGCCTGGTATTTGGTTCCGCGTCTGTCAGGAATCGGCCTTGCTCTTTCGTTTGTCTTGAGTACCTTCCTGCAAGCTTTCGTGCTCCTGTTCTTGCTCTCAAACAAGATTCATTCCACTCGTCTCTGGACACACACCCTGCTTGGCGGCCTCAGCTCCGTGCTGATCTCCAGTCTCGCGCTCTCCCCGGCGTCCATTCGGGTGCTGTGCGTAGCTGCTGCGATGGTTGCACTCTGGACGGCGGGTGTCCCCGCCATGGTCGCCCGAATAAGGGGGCAGTTCACCAATGCCCCGGAGAGTGCCGCGTGCATATCGCCTTTGTGACACCAACCTTTCCACCTGAAAATGGGTGGGGAGGGATAGGGACTTATGTGTATCACACATCATCGATGCTGGCGATGGGAGGCTTTGAAGTCAGCGTGCTCTGCGGAATTGGACAGTCACGGAGTGATTCCAACAGGGGTGGAGTCCGAGTCTGTCGGTGGCTCGATGCTGACCGTTCGGATGTGCTTGGCTTTTCCGCGCAGGTTGCAGACGCATTGGACCAGCTGATTAGTGAAAGACCAGTTGATATTGTCGAATTCCCCGAGTATGCCGCGCCTGGCATTTGTTTTCAACGACGTAACCCGCATTTTCCCGTTGTGGTCCGCCTTCATGGGGATACGAATCTCTGTTGGCGGGCGAATGCACCTTGTTGGAAGAGGAAGGCAATGGCCGTTTTCCGACATGGTGACGAAACATGCCGACTTGAGCGCGAATCGACTTTTAGAGCTCAGGCCGTCTCAGCACCTTCCAAGTGGTCAATTGGTAACTGCCTGAGAAGGGGCTGGGCGTTTGCTCAGCCCCCCGTTACATATGCGAACCCGTATCAAATGAGAAATTGCGGGCTCTCGCGCACAGCACAACCCTCAGCTCCGACAGTTGTGCACCTTGCACGTCTCGATTACCTGAAGGGCGCCCCATTGCTTCCGGCGATACTATCCAGAGTATTGGATGCGATTCCGGAGGTGCAGTTTGAGCTGATCGGCCAAGATGGAGGGCGTAGGAACCATCTCTGGAAGGAATGGATACAGAGTCGGATTCCACTTCGGTATCACAACCGTGTGTTGTTTGCCGGTGGGATTCCATATGAGCAGGTGCCTGACCGAGTAAGCAGACACTCCGTTGCGTTCTTCGCGTCGGCTTGGGAGACTTTCTCTTATACCCTCGCGGAATGTATGTCGGAGGGCCTTGCCTGCGTGAATGGCTCCAGGGGTGGGTCTCACGAAGTTGGGATTGATAATCACAGTGTTCTCAACGTCGATAGAAAACCTTCGGCGATTGCCGGTGCAATAATCAGACTTCTCACCGACGAAGCACTTCGGACTCGCATATCGATGAATGGGCCAGCGCGAGTCGCTGAGCTATGCGGGCACACAGCGCTTATTCGGCACGCTACCCTGACGTATATATCCGCGCGAGAGAGGGCCGGTGCAGCACAAAAACCGTGTCCGGTAGTGGTTGAATAGATGGGCAGCCAAAGCCTTTGGGGACGATGGATGGCGGCTTGGACCTTTTCGGCCCTTGTGGCTGCCGTGGTCTTTCGTACCTGCCGGCGTTCGGGCTTTCGAAGGCTGGAATCTGCGACGCTGGCCGCGGCGTTCTTTCCAAGTCCGCTCGGCTATGCCATGAGCAGCCAGAACAGCTGCGTATATGTCTTTGATTTCTTTATTCCTATTTCGCTCTATCTCGCACACAGGGCTTGGAGGAGGATACCTTTCCCCCTACAGATCGGGGCATTGATGCTGTTCTTGAGCGCAGGCGTGCTCCCTGTGTTTTCAGCTTCCGCTAGAGCGGAGGCATTTGACGCTCTTTCGAATCTTGTAAATGCTAGCCGCCTTGCCGGATGCCTGGCATTGATGTTGTTCTTGAGCGATAAACGAAAATTCGCACCTATCGACCGTGGAGCAGTTCTTCGCGGCTTCTCCGTCCTCTCGATCGTCCTTTTTGCTGCGATGGTGCTAAACGGGACGGAGCTTCTTAAGAGTGATGTCTTCACGGCGATGCAGGCGTCCGCGGCAGCGAAGCCCGAAGCATCAATGCTCAACCTTGAAAAGCGCTTTCTTGCACTCGGACTATTTCGCGGTAGTATTGGGATTCTCGGATCGCTTGGCGTGTTCGCATTCCTTGTTCGGATTCGGGAACGTAGGCGTTCGTTGCTTGCACCGCTTGGTGCTATTTGCGGTCTGGTGTCCATTGTTCTGATTGGATCTAAGACATCACTGATCGCTACTGGGATCCTCTTTGCGGTCTGGACGATCAGAAAATTCGTGCTAAGGCCCTCCAAGCGACTGGTGGCCATCGTTGTGATTGCCGCTGCAGTGTCAGGTACATTTATGGCAGGTCTTTACGCTGAGGAGTCGATTAGGAAGTTGGTCCCCGAGCTTATGTTGGATTTGCTCGGACTCGGAGCGCAGGTTGTCACGCCGACACTGGATGCGCGAGCAACGCGCTGGCAGGACACACTGGACATGGTGCTAGATGATCCTGCGACCCTCTTGGGTTTTGGAAGCTCCGAGAAGGTGGAGTACAACGTTTCGTACTTTCATGACGAGTACTTATCAGTACTAGCGCTTGCCGGAGCTCTC
>Ga0326727_10017591_pt1 | contig 14795 bp, 14 predicted proteins | sample MB2enrmetagenome_FD_207643 | JGI IMG/M metagenome (GOLD analysis project Ga0326727, IMG submission 207643) | Lab enriched peat soil microbial communities from McLean, Ithaca, NY, United States - MB29MY | ecosystem: Environmental > Terrestrial > Soil > Wetlands > Peat | place: USA: New York... | reverse complement strand
TACGCAGTCATATGCGCCAGAGGAGGTTCCAAGCGCGTACCCGGAAAGAACCTCTCCGTGCTCTGCGGTAAGCCGCTGCTCGGCTATACCCTGGACGCGGCGCGCGAAAGCGGCCTGTTCGCCGACATCGTGGTCAACAGCGAGGACCAGCGCATTCTGGATCTGGCCATTTCCCTCGGGGCCACGCCCTACCGCAGGCCCGAAGCCCTGGCCGGGGATACGGCGTTCGTCATCGACGTCGTGCGCGAGCTGATCGTTTCCAAAGGCTGGGCCGGCCACGCCGTCATCGCGGTCTTGTTCCCCACCGTGCCCCTGCGCACGGCCAAAGACATCCTCAAGGCCCACGAGCTGTTTACGGCCAGTGGAGGCAACACTTCGGTGGTCAGCGTAACCCCGTACGAATATCCCATTCAGACCGCCCTGCGCCTGGACGCGGCCGGTCGTCTGGAGCCCGCCATGCCAGGGGACTACGCCCGCTCCACCCGGCACAACGACCATGAGCCTTCCTACCGGGCCACCTACGCGGTGATCTTCAACACCGCGGCCAATTTTCTGACGCAGGCCAAACTCATCGGTACCGGGGCCATCCCCTGCCACCTGCCGCCGGATCGCTCCATCGACATCGACGAGCCGTACCAGTTGCGTCTGGCCGAACTATTGCTCAAGGACAGACTTCATGACCGCGCCGACTGAGCCCTTCGTCATCCTGGTCTCGTCGGATTTCTACGACCCATTCGCGGACAAACTGGCCGCCCTGGGCGAGCCGCGCTTTGTCTGGAAGCGTTTGAGCTACCCGAAAAGGCCCGACGATTTCCTGGACCTGCTCACGGACGCCGACGTGGCCATCAGCCGCCAGGACTTGAGCGAGGAGCAATATGCCATTGCGCCCAGACTCAAGCTGCTCCAGCTGCCGACCGCCGGATACGACCACATCGACCTCAAGCGCGCCGCGCGCCACGGCGTATTCGTGGGCATAAACGGCGGGGCCAACGCCATTTCCGTGGCCGAGCACACCATGATGCTCATTTTGTGCCTTAACCGGCAGCTGCTCTTCCATCACAACGCGGTCGTGAACGGACCGTGGGTGAATAGAAAGCACGAATGCCTGGAGCTTTTTGGCAAAACCCTGGGCATCGTCGGCCTGGGCCACGTGGGCAAACAGGTGGCCATGCGCGCCAGGGCCTTCGGCATGGAGGTAATATTCAACGATATCCGCCGGGATGCCCCGGATTTCGAAAAGCAATATGAACTGACTTTCGCCCCTTTTGAGCAACTGCTGGCCGTCTCGGACGTGGTCAGCTTCCACGTGCCGCTCACGGACAAGACCCGCAACATGATCAACGCCCGAACGCTTGGCCTGATGCGCCCGGACGGGCTGCTCATCAACACCTCGCGCGGGGGCACCCAGGACGAGGACGCCCTGAGCACCGCCCTGGCCAGCGGCAGGCTGCGCGGCGCGGGGTTGGACGTCTTCAACACGGAACCCTTGCCGCGAGATTCCGCCCTGCTTACCCTAGGCAATGTGGTGCTGACTCCGCACAGCGGTCCGAGCCTGGAAACGCTTGGCCGCGTGGTTTCGAACATGGCCGTCAATATCAACAACGTAAGCCGCGGCATGCCGCCGCAATTTGTGGCCGTGGACCTCGACCATGGCGAGTGAGGTCGCAATGCGCTTAGCCATCAACGGATTCGGCCGCATCGGGCGGGCCATCTTCAGGTACAACCTGCGCAAAGGTCTGTTCGACGTGGTGGCCATCAACGACATCAACCCGGACAAGAACAACCTGGCCTATCTGCTCAAGTACGATTCCACGTACGGCAGGCTCGACCGGGACATCACCGTGGAAGGCGATTACCTGGTGGTGGACGGCGTGCGCACCCGGATACACTGCGAACCCCGCATTGAAAACGTCCCCTGGGACGCATGCGGCGCGGATATCGTCATAGACGCCTCGGGCATCAAGGCCAACTTGGCCAGCGCCCACGAGCTCAAAGCCAAGGGCGTGCGCCGCGTGATCATCACCAACTCCCCGGATTCCGAAGTGCCCTACGCCTCGGTGATCCTGGGCATCAACGAACACACCGTGTCCGCGGACACCTTCCTCATCTCGTCGAGCATCTGCGACGCGGTGGCCCTGGTGCCGGTGATGCACCTGCTCAACACCGCCTTCGGCGTGGATCACGGCTTCGTCACCACCCTGCACCCCTGGCTGAACTACCAGAACCTGCTCGACGGGCCTTCCCTGTCCCACTCAGACCCCGGGCACGTCTATTCCACCTACGTGCTGGGCCGTTCCTCCATGAACGCGCTCATCCCCAAGACCACCACCGTGCTGAAGGCCGCCCGGAAGATCCTGCCCTGGATGGACGATAAGTTCATGTGCCTGTCCTACCGCGTGCCCACCAGCATCGTCTCCTCCTCGGACGTGTCCGTTAAGCTGTCCAGCAAGGTCCGCCGCGAGGACGTCGTGGAACTTTTCGAAAAGGCCGAGCGCGAGCAGGCCCACCACCTGATCCGAAACAGCCACGAACCTCTCACCTCGCTAGATTTCGCCGGGACCGAGCACGGGGTGTCCATAGACCATCGCTGGACCATGGTGGAAGTGGACAGCTTTCTGAAGCTGATCCTCTGGTACGACAATGAATGGGGCTACGGAGCCCGCACCGCGGAGTTAGCGGCCTACCTGGGCGGGCTGGCATGAACCACCCCCTGTTGGCCCTGGATTTCGACGGCGTGCTCTGCGACTCCAGTGCGGAGTGCGCCATCGTTTCGGCCAACGCCCGGCTTACCTTGCTCGAGCCGGACCGCAGGCCGGTCTTCAGCTTGGCCGCGGCCAGCCCCGAGGATTTTCAACGCTTCACCGCCTTTCGTTACCTGGTGCGCACCGCCGCGCAGTACCTTTTATTGTGGGACCAACTGGACGCGGGCTCGCCCATCCACCCGACGCTGCCCCTGGAGCGCCAGACACCGGCCGATCCCCGGCGCTTGGCCGCCTTTCAGACGCTCTTCTACCAGATACGCCGGGGCTGGCGCGAGAGTAATTACCACTCCTGGCTGACTCACAACCCCATCCATCCGGCGGTGGATTCAAGCCTGGACGCTTTGGGCCATGTGCCGGACCTGCGCATCGTCTCGGCCAAGGATGAAGAATCCATCAGGAGCATCCTGGCCAGGCACGGCCTCGAGCTTGAGCGCAACCAGGTGCTGGGGCGCGAATACGGTGACAAACGCGAGGTGCTGGCCAGGATCGCCACGGAATTTCCCGGCCGCGACATCTGCTTCGTGGACGACAATATCGACAACATCGCTCTGGCCGCCATGCCCGGAGTCCGCTGCCTGCTGGCGGACTGGGGTTATGTCGGCCCGGACTGGGCGGACAGAACGGTGGCGGCCGGGCACGAGGTGATAACGCCTGAGGGTTTTGCCCGCCTGGTGCGCGAGGCCCGACAGTAATGCGTTTTCTGGTGGCCAGCGGAGGACATAAGCATCTGCTCTCAGCCTCGCAGGCCTGCGCCTACGTGGCCGAGGGCATCCGTCAGGCCCTGCCGGAAGCGGAAGTGCGCACACTGCCCATGGCCGATGGCGGCGAAGGCACCATCGACGCTTTGGTTCAAGCCGCCGGCGGCAGCGTGGCCAGCGAAACCGTGTACGATCCTCTGTGCCGGCCCCGCCAGGCCCGCCTGGGGCTGCTGGCGGACGGGAACACTGCTGTCATCGAGCTCGCCGAGGCGGCCGGATCGGCTCTGCTGGCCTGCCAGGAACGCCAGACCATGGTGGCCACGTCCCACGGCGTGGGCGAATTGATCGCCGGCGCGGTGCGGCGCGGCCGGCGCAGGGTGGTGGTGGGGCTTGGGGGCTGCATCGCCAGCGACATGGGAATGGGCATGGCCCAGGCCCTTGGCGTGGTTTTTCTCGATGCCGCTGGCAATCCCCTGACGCCCTTCCCGGGTCCGGCCTTCAACGCCATGAGCCTGCTGGATGTGTGCGCCGTGCGTCCGGAAGCGGCCCTTAATCTGCTGCGTGGCCTGGACATCGAGGTGGCCTCGGACGTGGACATCCCCCTGCTCGGCGCAAATGGCCAAGCCAGAACCTTTGGCCCGCAAAAGGGCGCCAGCCAATTGGAAATCGCCTGGCTGGAGCGGGGTTTTGCCAACCTCGCACACATTTTGCTTGAAACTTCCGGCCGGGACGTCAACGTCCCCCTGGCCGGAGCCGGGGGCGGCCTGGGCGCGGGGCTGCTGGGATTTTTCGGGGCTCGGCTGAGCCTGGGCGCGCGGCTGGTGGCGGACATGGCCGGCCTGGCCCAAGCCGTGGACGCCGCGGACCTGGTGGTGGTGGGCGAAGGCTGCCTGGACGCCACCACCCTGATGTGCAAAACGCCGTGGCACGTGGCCTGCCTGGCCGCGGAGCGCGGCAAGCCGGTGCTGGCGGTAGTGGGCGCGGTGCATCCGGCATTTGCCAGCGAGCTTTTCCCCACGGTGGCCGGCTGCTTTGCCTTCGGTCGCGACGCCCAAGGGCTTGGCGCGCCGGAAGCCGCCCGGGCGCTCACGGTCACCGCCGAGCGGGCGGTGCGGAACATGACCAGGACCAAGGCCGCGCCAGTCGGGGCGGTGCCCAAGGAGAGAGCCTCATGACCAGGATCAATCGAGCCATCGCGTTGCTGGAGCGGGGACAACCCGTCTATTACACCAGCACCATGGAGCTCACCTACGACAACGGCCGCGCCCTGGCCGGCACCTGGGCCGACTATATCCGCCTCGACTTGGAGCACGGCCCCTTTGATGTCAAAGGCGTGCGCGAGTTCATGCGCGGCCTTCGCGACGCCTCGCATAGCCGGGACGGCCTGCCCGGACCGGCGGCCATAGCTGAACTGCCCATCGACGGCACGGACGAGGCCACCGTGCGGGCCAACAGCTGGATGATCAAGCAGCTTTTGGCCCAGGGAGTGCACGGCCTGATCCTGTGCCATGCCGAAAGTCCCGAGGCGGTCCGTGCCTTCGTGGAATCGGCCCGCTACTCATTTCAAAGCCTGGGCGTGGGCCAGGCCCTCGGCCAGGGCCGCCGGGGACACGGCGGGCAGAAATTTCCCGCTGAAATATGGGGCCTGAGCGAACACGAGTACCTGGCCAGGGCGGACGCCTGGCCGCTGAACCCCGAGGGTGAGTTGCTGCTTGGCATCAAAGCCGAAAACCAGCGGGCCCTGGCGCGCGTGGAAGAGAGCGTGGCCGTGCCCGGCCTGGCCTTCGCGGAGTGGGGCTCCGGGGACATGTGCATGTCCTTCGGTTACCGCGTCAAACCCGAGCGCCCCTATCCTCCCGAGCTCCAGGCGGTAATGGACCGAGTCTGGAACGCCTGTCGCAAGGCCAAGGTGAATTTCCTGTGCATTGCCGAGGAAAACGACATCACCGCCCTGCTCGACAAGGGCCTGCGCATCCTGCGCGTGTACGACCCAAAACTAGCGGAGATAGGTCGGGCCCACGTTGCCCGCGCGACCCGCCGATCCCCCAACGGGAGCCAGCCGTGAGCGTGGCCCAGAACGCCGGGCATTTCCAAGTGGACGGCACGGATCGCCACAAGGGAGGCGAACCCAGGACCGACGCGCCATATCTGGCCTACCGCAAGGCGTGGGCTGACAATCCGGCCCGCCGAATCGCGGGTGAATTTCCCCTGCATCTGGATATCGAATCCACCAACCGCTGCAATCTGCGCTGCGAATACTGCACTCGCAACAACATGACCGACGCCGTGGTTGACATGGACCCGGCCCTGTTCGAGCGGATCATCGACGAAGGCGCGCGCCATGGGCTGGCCTCCATCAAGCTCAACCGCCGGGGCGAACCGCTTTTGCACCGGCAATTATCCAGGTTCGTCCGCTACGCCAAGGACAAGGGCGTGTTGGAGGTGCAGTTCAACACCAACGCCATGCTGCTCACGCCCGACAGGGCTCGCTCGCTTATCGAGGCCGGGCTTGACCGCATTATCTTTTCGCTAGACGGCGTGGACAAGACCGCCTTCGAGGCCATGCGGCCCGGGGCCGTTTACGAGACGGTGGCCCGCAACATCCGCGACTTCGTGGCCCTGCGCGACTCTATGGGCCGCAGTGCCCCCCTGACCCGCGTGCAGATGACCGTCAGCGCCGCCAACGTGGACCAGGTGCCGGAATACATCGCCCTATGGCGTGACACGGTCAACAAGATCGGCTTCAACCTGCGCCGCGAACCCATGCCCGCCGGAGGGGAAAAACACGGCCTGGGCGAGCAGTACCCCTGTCCCCAGCTCTGGCAACGCATGGCCATCTACTGCGACGGCGAGACGGTGATGTGTTGCGGGGACTGGCACAAGCGCCACGTTTTGGGCAACGCCGCCCGCGATTCCGTACGGGCCATGTGGCTGTCCGAGCCCTTTGCGAGGGTGCGCGATCTGCACGCAGCCAACCGCCCGGGCGACTTTTTCTTGTGCAAGGATTGCGAATACAACATGCACCGCAGGGATCGCGGAATCGAAGAGCGTCTGCTTCAGGCCATCGCCCAGGCGCACGGCCTGGCTGAATGAGGAGGACACCTTGCAGTTAGTCATTTTCTGCGGCGGCCTGGGCACGAGGCTGCGCGAGGAGACCGAATTCCGGCCCAAGCCGCTGGTGCCGATCGGGACCTATCCCATCCTATGGCACATCATGAAGTATTTCTCCGTGCAGGGGCATACGGATTTCGTGCTGGCCCTGGGCTACAAGGGCGACATGATCAAGCACTATTTCATGCACTACGAATTCATGTGCAACGACGTGACCATAGAACTGGGCAAGCAGGACTCCTGCCGCATGCACTCCGCCCACGACGAGGTGGGCTGGCGCATCTCCCTGGCCAACACCGGGGAAAAGGCCCTCAAGGGCGCGCGGCTCAAGCGCGTCGAGCGCTACATCGAAGGCGACACCTTCATGGCCACCTACGGCGACGGCTTGGCTACCGTGGATATCAACGCCCTGCTCGACTTCCACCATGCCCACGGCAAGATCTGCACCGTCACCGGCATCAACCCCGCCGGACGCTTCGGGGAATTGAAAATACAAGGCGATCAAGTCGTCGCCTTTAATGAAAAGCCAACGACCTTATCCGGCGGCATCGTGAATGGCGGATTTCTGGTCTTCAACCGGAAATTTTTTGACTACCTCTGCCTCGACGACGACTGCGACCTGGAATACGGCCCCATGGAACGCCTGGCCGAGGAAGGCCAGCTCATGGTTTACCGGCACCCCGGGTTCTGGGCCTGCATGGACACCATTCGGGACGCCGAGTACTTGAACAATCTCTGGAACGAGAACAAGGCCCCCTGGAAAATATGGTGAGCGCGCCTATGGAGGACATGTCTTGCCGACCAATCTGACCCGGGCCTTTCGAGGCCAACGGGTATTTCTGGCCGGGCATACCGGATTCAAGGGCTCATGGCTGACCCTCATGCTGGCCAGCCTGGGGGCCGAGGTTCGGGGGTATTCCCTTGAACCGCCCTCCAGCCCCAGCCTGTTCGAGTTGGCCCGAGTGGAAAACGACGCGGCCTGGATCAAGCAGGACATCCGCGACCAGGCCGCCCTGGGGAGGGCCGTGGCGGAGCACGACCCGCACCTGGTGATCCACATGGCCGCCCAGGCCTTGGTGCGCCCCTCTTACCAGGACCCTCTGGGCACGCTTTCGACCAACGTCATGGGCACGGCCAATCTGCTTCAGGCCTGCCGGAACGCGCCGAGCCTTCGGGGCGTCATCGTGGTCACCAGCGACAAATGTTACCTCAACCGGGGCTGGGTGCACGGCTACCGCGAAACGGATCCTCTCGGCGGGCACGATCCCTATTCGGCCAGCAAGGCTTGCGCGGAGATCGTCGCTTCTTCCTTCGCCGCCTCGTTCTTCCAGCCTAAATCAGGCGCGGCGCTGATCGCGAGCGTGCGCTCCGGCAACGTCATCGGCGGGGGCGATTTCGCCACCGACCGCCTGGTACCGGACCTGATGCGCGCCTTCGCGGCCTCGGCCCCGGCCCTCATACGCCACCCCGGGGGCATCCGGCCCTGGCTGCACGTGCTGGACAGCCTGCACGGCTATTTGACGCTGGCCGCCGCCTTATGCCGGGGGCGCAAGAACTTGGCGGGAGCCTGGAATTTTGCCCCTACGGATGACCAGGTATGGACCGTGGGCTCCCTGGCGGACCGCATGGCCGCCTCCTGGGGCCAAGGAGCCGCCTGGAGGAAACAGGAGGGGGTGGCCCACCCCCATGAGGCCTTGGCCTTGCGGCTGGACCCATCCAAGGCCCGGATGCTGCTGGGCTGGCGGCCGCGCCTGCCCATGCGGGAGGCCCTGGACTGGACCGTGCGTTGGTACAAGGCTTGGCAGTGTCGCCCCGATTCTCTGCGCCAGGAAACCCTGGCCCAGATCGACGCCTTCCGGAGACTGTCGTGATCATCCGCCCCCTGCCCCTGCAAGGACTGAGACTAATCGAGCAAGAGCCCTTCGTCGACGAACGCGGCCGGTTTTCGCGGCTTTATTGCCGGGAAACCCTGGTGTCCGCGGGCATCGCCAAGCCCATTGCCCAAGTGAATCAATCCGTCAGCCATGCCACGGGTTGTCTGCGTGGGCTGCACTTCCAGTTCCCGCCGGCCTGCGAGACCAAGATCGTCACCTGCCTCGCCGGCGCGGTATTCGATGTCGCGGTGGACTTGCGGCGCGGTTCGTCGACATTCTTGCACTGGCACGCGGAAACGCTCTCCGCGGAAAACATGCGCATTCTGGTGATTCCGGAAGGATTTGCGCATGGATTTCAGACCTTGGGACCGAATTGCCAATTGCTTTACCTGTGCACCGCCGCCTATGCCAAGGAATACGAAGGGCGCCTGCGCTTCAACGATCCGGCCATCGGAATCCATTGGCCCTTGCCCGTGGCCGACATTTCGGAACTGGACCGGACCGCTCCCGACTTGGCCCCTTCCTTCATCGGGGTCCGCCCATGATCCGCCGCCGCGGCGCAACACCGCTTGGCCACTCCTGCCCTGCGCGGGAAAGACCATCGGCGAGACCCGTTGGTGGACGACCTGCTCATGCTCAAAACCAGCGCCGGGGCGCGCGCCAGATACCCTAAGGAGAGCCCCGCATGTCCCGCACGAAGCTGGCCTTTTTCCTGCGCCACAATAACGACATCGACCACATGATCCCCGTGGCCTACGCCCTGGCCCAGTCCGGGCGCCACGAGCTGCATCTGGTCGTCTGCACCCACCCCGCCTATCTGGACGATGCTCGGCTGAAGCTGCTTGAGCCCTTTGATAACGTCCGCTTCCACCACATCATGGACTTCGCCCCTCTGCCCGCCGAGGAACGCACGCGCATCATTGCCGAAACCCTGGGCCAACGCCCGGCCGACGAGGTGAACTTCGGGGAGATTTGGCGGCCCTGGTGCGGCACGCAGATGTTCGCATCGCTGTTCGGGGCCATCTTCGGCCAAGACCGCCGCGGGGCCGTGGTCTTCGACTGGACCACGGAGCCTTTGGCCCAGGCCATTGTCAAACTTGCCGCCGGCCTGGGAATTCAAAGCGTCAGTCTGCCCCACGGGGTCAAGGTGTTCGCCAACTGGCTGGTGACCAAGGACAACCTAAATTTCGCCGAGCTAACGCAGTCCACTTGCGAATTTTCCATCTTCGACCACGTGGTGCTGCCCAACCGCTACTGGCACGATTTCTACGCCAAGTGCCAGGTCGCGACCAATTTGCACATCCTGGGCTCGCCGCGTTATTGCGAGCAGTGGCGCGATATCCTGGCCCGGCTCACGAAACCTTTCCCAAAGGATGTGGGCCAGGCGCTGCGGGTGGTGTTCTTCCTTCGCGACCAGGGTTACGACATCTTCTGGGAGGAGGTGGTGCGAAGCTACCGCTTGATCCTCCAGTTCCCAGGCGTGCATCTGCTGGTGCGCCACCATCGCCGCAGCTGCGCCCAGGCCAGCCTGCGCGCGGAGCATCCGGCCCTGTTCGAAACATCGCACCCCAATCTGACCATCCTCACCGACAACACCAGTTCCAGCGCCCTGATCGACTGGGCCGACGTCGTGGTGGATGGCGGCACGAGCATGAGTTACGAGGCCGTGCTTAAGGGCAAACCCCTGCTAAGCTTGGAATACCTCCATCCCAACCGGACCATTCTCGTGGATTACCTGAAAAGCTGCGAAATGCGCACCCGCGACGACTTCTACTTCCAGATGGAGGCCTTTGTGCGCGACAAGCACAAGGCCTTCTACGATCCTGACGAGGTTCGGGTATTCAGAGACAACGTCATTGATTATTTCGAACCGGATGTGTTGGGCCGTTATGTGAATTTTTTCGATTCCATCCTGGTCCGGGTATAGCCGCGCACGAAGCGCTTGAGAAACTGATCGACAACGCGGATGGCTGCTTCGGAAGCACCTTGATTGTCAAATCCCATGGCCGGAATGCGGCTGAAATCCGAAGGAATGAATTTGTCCCCACGGTAGGTTATGTAGGCCAGGCTGTCCGCATCCCGGTCGAGCCAATCATCCATGCCAGGAGGCTTGGGCAAAAGCCTTGGTTCTCCGCGACTTTCAATTTCATTGCTGAAGTGCGCATAGAGCCACTTTTCCACGAAAAAGGCCATGGCCTCCCGCGTGGCCGGCGTATCCGCGCCGAATTCGCCCATCACCCGGAGCATCACCTCGTTGCAAACCACCCAGGCCTCGGCCAAGGCATAGTAAGATAACTGGCGGGAACTTTTGTGGTTCTCCTGCTCTCGCAGGACACAGGCCTCATTTAAGCATTTCACCTTGCCCATCAAGGGCGGAAGAATGGTGAATATGCGTTCGCCGCAGGCATCCATGAAATGTCTGTCGTCATACAACTCTTCTAGTTCCGTGATGCGCTGGAACACGCGGCGGGTATGCACGGCATAAAACAACTGGATGTAGCGGTCCATCATGTCCAGCAAACGCTCGGCGGGAGACTCCTGGCTCAGGTCTCGGTGATGTTCCCGCAGATATTGTTCACTATATAAGATAACATCATTAATGGAAAAACGGATATAGTGCCCAAAAGCGGAACTGTAGTCATCATGATCGTCAAGGAAACGCACACAGCTTTTTATGCCGGCAGGAATTACGAAATCGTCGTCTGCGCACATGCTGAAGTATCTGGCCTGCGTATTGTCCAAGGCATACTTCAGCCTGCCCATGAAACTAATCCCCGGAAGGTAGTGATAGGTTAGTCCCTTGGGGGCAGAGCGCTCCCAAGGTGTTTTGGAACAATCTAGGACCATGACCTGCGATGATTCACCGCAATATTCGTAGTAGTCTACCAACCTGTTAAGGTAGAAATGCCTTCCGGTCGGAATGAGTATTACGTATTCTGATGTAGCCATGGCGGAACTCCATGCGCGAAGACTCAGGGGGCTACCGCGTAGCGACGCCCGTGTATTCAGCCTTGATGCGTTGCCCGGGTAACGGCTTCCTCCACCAAGACAAGCCTTCCAGCCTGGCTTCGATAAAGACTGCCGTCGAGAAGCAGATAATGCATATCCCGGTCGACCGAGGCCGCGATCTCCTCGAGATAGTTTTGGTTGGCCACGACGACAAGGTCAGGGTCCAGGGCCAGGGCGTCTTCGGGTGCCAGCACTTCCTGCGCGGTGAAAGGCAGAAACTTGCCCTGCTTTCCCGGATCGATGTCCACGGCGCAAAGTACACGCTCCGGCCCCAGGCCAAGGTGGCACAGAGTGGAGATGGCCCGCCCCGAGGCCCCCCAGATCACCGGCCTGCGGAAGCGGCCGAGCGCCTCGTACAGGCGCTGGTATGTCCGCTGCGTCCCGGCCAGGGCCGGCACTTTGCGGCCCAGCAGGAACAGATACATCCCGCCGAAAACCGACTCCACATGATCTATGACCAACCCCTTGCCATCGAACAACCTGTCGAACGCCCGGACCGAAAAATAACGCGCACTTTCGTAACACAACGAACCCACGCTCTTCTGCCTCAGGATGTAATCCAGACTCGGTGTTTCTATGTAGAGGCAGGACCGCTCGTGCATTGAATCGAGCACGTTTTGCATGATCACATCAAAACTCAACAAACCTTCGAATGTGTGCCGAAAGATGACCAGATCATACTGTGCCACATCGTCCTGTGTGTAGTATTTTCTCTTGACGAATTTTTCCATCCCATATGACTTGGCATAACGAAGATCGTATCCGGCGACCTTATCGCACTGCAACTTCTCACGCAGCCGGGATAGAAAATAGCCGTCGCCGCAACCTATTTCCAGGATGCTGCTGTCCTTGTGCAAGCGGCAAACCTCGATCAGTCTGTCCGCGGTCTCTTCGATATAGCGTTTGTAATGTGGAGATTCGAGCTGGTTATTGTTGTATCCCTTGGTATAATCGCACTTATCATCTTGGAACTCTGGATTGTACAAAAAGTGGCAGCCTGGACAATATTGAAACCGAACGTCCTGTACAGGCGTTTGTCGTGCGGATTCAATGTCCGAAAAGAGTATATTCTGAAGATATGGAGAATCTTTTAATTGCAAAAAAGGTATGGAATCATCTCTTTTACAGATTGGGCAAGTCTTGGCGAACACTCCCGGACTAAAGGACATAATACTGTTCCCTGACCACGGCGGCCACCCGGTCCAATTGATCTTCGGTAATGTCGTAAAAGCTCGGCAGATTCGCGGAGCGTTTCGGTATCGAGTAACTGTTCACGTTTTCAGGCTTGCTGTCGAACATGTCGAATCCCGAGAGCGGGTGAAAAAAAACCCGGCCATCGATGTTCTTTTGCCGGAAGCGGGCCATCAGTTCGTCCTGTATGTTCCCGAACCTTTCGGGAAAGACCACCGTGGGCATCCAATAGCCGTTCACCGTTCCCGCCGGCTCCACGTTCATGGTAAGATCCGGGAGATCCTTCAGGCGTTCGCGGTAGCCTTCAAATACCACCCGCCTGTGCGCCACAAGGTCCTGCACGCGCTCCATCTGGGCACAGCCCACGGCGGCCTGCAGGTTGGACATCTTGTATTTGAAACCGACCACGGAAGACCAGTACTGGCGGGTCTCGCCGGGTTTGCGCCCATGGTTGTTCAAGGTTCGCACTTTTTCCAGAAGGGCTTGGTCGTTGGTGATGAACATCCCGCCCTCGCCCGTGCTGACGGTTTTGGAGCCGTGAAACGAGAAAGTCCCGAACACGCCCAGGCTTCCGGCCAGACTGCCCTGCCATCTCGAACCCAGGGCCTCGGCGGCGTCCTCGATGAGGGCCAGTCCATGGCGCGAGGCAATGTCTCGCAACCGGTCCAGGTCGCAGAGGTTGCCGTAGAGATGCACCGCCAGTATCGCCTTGGTGCGGGGCGTGATGGCCGCTTCAGCCTTGTCCGGGTCCAGGCACCAGGAGTCCGGCAGGATGTCCACGAACACGGGCTTGGCCCCCAGATGGACTATGGGGGCAACCGTGGCGATCCAGTTGCTGTCCGCAAGGATGACCTCGTCCCCCGCGCCTATGCCCAGGGCGGACATCCCCATATGCAGCGCTCCGGTGGCGCATGAGGTGGCTACCGCGCCCGATGTTCCGGCAAATGTTCGAAACAGGCCTTCAAACCGTTCAATATACTCGCAGCAGCGCTCTCCCCAGCCAGTGGCCGCGGCATCGGTGGCGTAACGCACCTCTCGTTCAGTTATGGAAGGCAGTGCGCAGGGAATTCTGGTATGCGATGCAATCATGAGTTATCCTTGATGTGGTGCAGAAAACCGTCGTGAATTGCGCCGATGAGCATTTTCTTTGACCTTTCGCTATCGCGCCAGAAGCGGTCGCGGATGTCAATATCCAATTATATTGCTTGCTAGCCGTTGTCCAGCATCCCCAGCATCGATGATACATTTACTCATGGCGAAACGACATGGTGACGCATTGGCGCAAGATGTCAGCGAGTACCGTATCCCTGGCCATGATTTCGATGAACTCGGCGTTGCGTTTAGTGAAATCCATTCCCCCCCAGCAATTCGACCGCAACCGTCCGTGGGCGGGAAACGGTCCTTGACTGTCGACTTACTTGCATATTCCGTTCCGGTATATTACCGCGAACGTCCAGCGCGTTTCCTGTTCCGCCGCGGGCTGGTCCGTGTCTTGGAAAGATACCGCAAAGGCGACCCGACGGCTACGTGCAAAACCTATTCCTCCCTTTCGGGGTCGGACGCGCCACGCTGTTTTCCGCAGTCTCGCCCGCCTGAGACGGTGACCTCAATCAGCTCGCCCCATTTATTATCCCAAGGCTTTCCGGTCCGTGATTGCACATAAGGTCCAGAGTGGACAGATGTGAAACGAACGGAACGCCCATCTGCTTATATACTGGATGAGGGTAGTCCTGGTATACGACTTCTATCCCATTTGCCTGAAAGGCATCCTTGTCCAGATAATTTTTCCCCAGCGCGCCGGAATAATATGTAGTTGCGCCAAGCTTTTTACATATATCCAAAACAAGGTTGGTCTTTTTGCTGGTTATCCCGAGTTCGGAACTTAGTATCAATGGGGTCTTGATTGACAACAAATTGAGGAGGTATTTGTTAGAATGCATGCAGTACTCCAGCAAGAGATCCCACTCGGCCGCATAAAACTCCTTGAGAAATGCTTCGCACATGAAAAAGTATGGTGATTTCCCATAGGCTTGATTGATAGATTCCCAATGCTTGCGCTTCCAATCTGACCGGTTGTCCACAATGACTTGGTCGATGGGCAGGGATTGAAAGCGTCCGGAGGTCAAGACAGGAATGGTGAGCCAGATCGG
>Ga0326727_10017589_pt1 | contig 14796 bp, 9 predicted proteins | sample MB2enrmetagenome_FD_207643 | JGI IMG/M metagenome (GOLD analysis project Ga0326727, IMG submission 207643) | Lab enriched peat soil microbial communities from McLean, Ithaca, NY, United States - MB29MY | ecosystem: Environmental > Terrestrial > Soil > Wetlands > Peat | place: USA: New York... | reverse complement strand
AGGACTGAATGACACGCTTTCCCTGCTCGACTCGATGCAGGCCAACGCGCCCATCGGATTGGCATTCGTCGACCGCAACGGCCGCTTCGTGCGCGTCAACCAGATCTTCGCGGACCTGACGGGAGTGGCCGTCAGCCGTCATCTCGGCCGCACCTTGCCGGAGTTGTTGCCAAAGGCCGTGGCCAAGGAGATGGAGAGCGCAGTGCAACGTGTCTTTCTGAGCGAAGAGCCGGTGCGGAATTTGGAGTTGAATGGCGAGGGCGTCAAGCCCCGGCGTCCGTGGACTTGGTTGATCAGTGCCTACCCCGTGCGGACCACGCCGAATCAGGTGCGCTGGGTGGGCATCATTGCGCTCGACGCGAGCGACCGCAAACGCAGCGAAGAGGCGCTGCGCCGAAGTGAAAAGCTGGCGGTGACCGGGCGCCTGGCCGCTTCTATCGCACACGAGATCAACAATCCCCTCGAAGCCATCACCAACCTGCTCTTTCTTCTGCGCAACTCCAGCGAGCTTCCTGAGGCAGCGCAGCAGTACGTGACCATGGCTGAATACGAGGTGCGCCGCATCTCCGAAATCACGCAGCAGACGCTGCGCTTCTACCGCCAACCAACGCAGCCCGCGCGCGCCACGCTGGCGGAGTTGCTCGATTCCGTGATCAGTCTTTATCAAAGCCGCATCCATGCGCTCGACCTTCAAGTGGAGCGCGACTACGATGCTGGACTAACGCTATTTTGCTTCGCCGGGGAAATCCGCCAGGTCTTCGCTAATATAGTGGGCAATTCGATCGACGCCAGCAGCAACGGCGGCCGGCTCGTAGTGCGCGCAAGGCGCTCGCATGACTGGAAGAACCCCGCGCAATCGGGGATCCGCTTCGCCGTTGCCGACACTGGCGCCGGCATGGAGCCGGAGGTGCGCGAGCACATCTTCGAGGCCTTCTTTACCACCAAGGAAGTGACCGGGACCGGCTTGGGACTGTGGGTGAGCCACGAGATCATCCTGAAGCATCACGGATCCGTGCGCGTGCGCAGCCGCAGCGCGGCGCCCCCGGACGCGCCCGAGCCGCATGGCTCCGGAACCGTTTTTGAGGTCTTCATTCCCGACGATCTGCATCTGGCAAGCTCGATGAATTCGGCGGCAGACTAACCCTTTCGCCTGAACGAAGCTCCCGGAAACTCTGCTCTGGCCGGTAGGCGCATCCCGCCACTCTTAGGACCGAAATTACACCAGAAGAAATATTTTTTGTTTTACCTCTTGACGGCTCCCGGGGTTTATGTGTTACAGTGTGTAACACTATGACCGGTAACACTCGATTCGATCACGACCCGGCCGATCTCGGCGAGCTGGAACGCAGCGTACTGCTCCTGGTCTGGCGTCTCGGCAACCTGACCGCCGAGCAGGTCCGCGAGGAGCTCGGCCGCCCGCTTAAAGAATCGACCATTCGCACCGTATTGCGGCGACTCGAAGAGAAAGGCTACTTAGCGCATGCGATTGAAAACCGCACCTTTGTTTACCGCCCCGCAGAGTCGCCTCAACGAGTAGCGGGCCGCGCGGTCAAGCGCATCGTGGACTGGTTTTGCGAGGGCTCCGTCGAGGCGCTATTGGTTGGCATGGTTGACTCGAAGGTCCTGGACCGGGCGGAGCTGCGGCGCCTGGCCGAGCGCATTGCCGCGGCGCAGGAAGCCTCCGGCGCAAGAAAAACCGCGCGTAAGAAGGAGGGAAAGCCGTGATTCCGTCTCAGTTGACAGTGTTGCTTGAGGCCACATTGCGCGCGCTGATCGCGGCGCTTGCAGTATGGGCCGGGATGCGCCTTCTGCGCGTAAGAAATGTGTTGGCGCAAAAGGCCGCGTGGGGGCTCGTGCTGGTTGCAGCCCTGGCCATGCCATTTCTGATGCGCTGGCAGTGGGTCCCTGCATGGGCCTCCGTAAACCTGCCCACTGCATCCTTGGCGACAATGGCTGCTCCCGCGCCGTTCTCCGCACCCGCTCCTGCGACTTCCGTTTCGCCCTCTGGCATGCCGAAATCGATGGCGCAACCGGTCCCTGAGGCGCAGGATCGCTTCTCCGCGCCAACTGTCCCGGACGACGAGCCTAACGCGCCGCCGATCACCGAACGTGAGGACGCGCCGATTTCGGCGCCAGTTGCTCGAAACCTTGTGACCCAGACCACAGCGGTGAGCGCTACAGGCCGCTTGCTCGCGATCACCTGGATTCTCTACCTCGGCGTGTGCGCCGCGTTGCTGCTGAGGCTGCTCTGGGGCCTGGTATCTTCACTTCGGCTGTGGGATGAGGCGATCGCTGTCGAAGCGGCCTCTGACTTTGACTTGCCCGATTCCATCCCTGTGCGCTCGAGCCCGCGAATCTCATCGCCGGTCAACATCGGCTCGGGAATTCTTCTGCCGGCGGACTACGCGGAGTGGGACGAGGAAAAGCTGCGCGTCGTCGTGGCCCACGAACGCTCTCACATCCGCCAGCGTGACTTCTATCTGCAGATTCTTGCTGGGCTCTACACCAGCCTCACCTGGTTTAGCCCGCTGGGTTGGTGGCTCAAGCGAAAGCTCTCTGAATTGAGCGAGGCGATTAGCGACCGCGCCGGCCTTGACGCAGCCAAGAGCCCCTCTGCCTACGCCCAGCTTCTACTTGAATTCGCGGCCCTCCCGCGGCCAACCGTTACCGGAGTTGCCATGGCACATTCGAAGAACTTGTCTCATCGCATCGAGCGCCTATTGAACGAATCGAGCTTCCGCGTCGCCTTTGCAGGTGGCCGGCGCGCGCTACTCGCGCTCCTGCTCCCTGTTGCGCTGATCGTTGCCACCGCAATGGTTCGCGTGGAGGCTGCCGCAACCCCGAAGCAGGCTGATTCTTCTCCAGCGGTCAAGCTCGCGCAGGAGCAGCCGCCTTCTCAATCCGCCGTAATGGGTCAATCCAGACCCTTGCCGGCTCAAGTGAGCGACTCTGGTTCTGGGCAAGCGCCGCCGGCGCCTTCAGCACCGGAAGCAGCGCCCGCGCCCGCTGCGCCGGGCTCAAACCCTGCGCCTCAGACTGCCCCGGCGCCTGCCGACTCTCAGGAATCCAGCCCTGAGATTCCTGCCATCCCGCCAATTCCGCCCATCGATCTCCACGTCCAGATTCCTCCCATTCCGCCCATCGACGTCAACGTTCAGATTCCTCCCATTCCGCCGATCCCCGCCATCCACATGTTCCCGAATGGAGCGCAGGGGCCCTGCATGGGAAACGGCGATCCCTATGCGATCGTTGGCGACCCGGGGAGCCAGACCCGATTTTGCGGCAACTGGGGTCCTGACGGCGCGGCCGAAGTTGACAAGGCGCGCAGCGTCGCCCATGGACATTTCCTGCTCTTTCGCCACGATGGCAAGTACTATGTGGTCGATGACCCCGCGACAGTGAGCCAGATCGAGGAAATGCACAACGAGGTCGAGCAGCAGGCGGAGCAGATGCGCGCGCTCGGTCAGCAGCTGCGCGATGCGGACAGGCAGGCGCGTGATGCGGCCCGCAAGGCTCGTGAGGCCGCGGCCAACACTCCCACGCCCGACTTATCAAAGGAGATCGCGGCACTCGAGGCGTCGGTGGCGAGTCTGGAAGAGAAGCAGGGGGGCACAATCTCCCGTGAACCGTTGCAGGAGCTGCAACGCAAGATTTCGGAGCTGCAACGCGAGATTTCGGCGATGCAGCGCCGTGTGACGGAGGCAGAAGACAGGGCCGACTTGGATCGGAACATGAACGACGTGATGGGACAATTTGGCGCCGAGCAGGGCAAGTTTAGCGAACAGATGGGTAAACTTGGCGCCGAGATGGGACGGATGTCGATCGAGAGCAACAAGAAGATCGGCCAGATCATGGACGAGAGCCTGAAGAATGGCAAAGCGCGGCCGGTCAACTAGGAAGCATTCACAGCCGGAAGAGCCGGCGTCAAGCGACACCTCGTCAGAACAGGTTTAAGCCCGGCAGCGAGTGAGTACGGAGCGGATCGAAATCATCCGGTTGCCGCGTGAGCGGATGCGCCATGCAGTGGCTCTGCTGCTGGATCGGTCCCGTTAAATAAGACCGCGTGACATGCAGCCGGTCCATGATGATATACCGCGTGCGCAGGCCATCGATGGTCGCCGGAAGTGAAGCCGGAACCTGTCTGCGATCGACGAAAATGACCAGCGCCGCTTCCTTCGGATTGTCGTAACTCTGGCCCACGCCCACGCCGAAGAACGCGGGATTTTGCTTCATCAGGTTCTGCTCGATCTGCTGCTTGGCGGCGATGGCCTGGTTGAGCACTGCAGACGCCAGAGGCGGAAGGACGTTGGACTGCGCGGGATACTCGAGCGCCGTGCCCGCGGCCACGGCCTGTGCTGTGGTGGGAATCACTTCCGTGCGAACGCCCTCCACCGTTTGCGGCGCGGTGACGTTCATGCTCTGGTCAACGTAGAGGATCACAGTGGCCTTGCCGGGGTGGTCGCTGCTCTTGCCTGTGGCCGCACCAAGAATGCCTGCTGAAGGACTGACCAGCATGCGCGCCTGCGAAAGCGCCTGCTGGGCAAGCGCGCTCTGCGCATCGGTGAGCGTGATCGCCTGCGCCGCGGTCGCCGTTCCGTTGCTGTAATTCAGGCAACTAACCGGGTGGTCTGCGGTGCCGACGAACGTGTAGGTCGTTCCCTCCAGCGTGCCGAGCTCTGCAAGAACAGTTGGCACGGGATTGGCGATGCCCTCAGTCACGCCTGTATTTGTGACACCGCCGGCGAAGAACAGGCCAACAGGCTCAGCGTTACTGGCATCCACCACCAGCGATCCTGAATCGCCGGCGTCGCTGAATTCGTTGCCTTCGATGGCGATCTGGTTGTTGTAGACCTTGGTTAGATAAGGTGTGGTTTCGTCGCAGTTTTTGAAGTAGGACACTTGGAGGTCATCGACGTTGACTGCGGAAATGTTCCCGCACGTAAGCCCTGTCGTACGACCGCTTTTGGCCACGGCCATCCCGGTGCCCGTCACGGTCTCCCCTTGACCCTGCGTGCACGAAACACCTGTTGCAGGGGACTTAATCGAGCAGTCAGTGCCCGGAGGCGCGGCGGCCAGCGTGCCGTTTCCCTGCAGAGTGCCCAATTCCATAATTGCGCCAGTCGAGCTCACCTGGTTCGGGTCCACCGCGGCGATGGCCGCGTCTGCATTGGTTGAGCTCGAACTCAGCGGAAGCCATGCCGTCAATGCACCCACCTGGGTTTCTGTGCCTTTGTCGCCAACCGGATAACATGCTCCGCTGCTATTGTCGATCAATCCCGGCTGAATGATTATTTCGCCCTGGGACGCCTGGTCGCTGCGCGCCAGCACGTGATTGCAACTGAGAATGTACTGAACGGTCTGCGTCCCGACGGTGTTCTGGACGAGCGCGCCCAGCGTGCCGCCGCAGCAATCCACGATATATGTCGTCCCGTCCTGAACCGTTGTGTCGTAGTCGTTATTGTTGCCGCCGGAGCTGCCCAGCAGAATCGGTGTCGCTAGTTGTACCTGGTGCGTGGCGGGATTGCTGGAGATTCCCGCGGTGTTCAACAGCACTTGAGTCGCGGTTTTTGAGGATGAAGAGCCGATCGTGGCCACTACATAGGTCGGACCGGTGGAGGAAACGGTGGTTGGCGCCGTGTAGGTGACCGTGCAGTAGGTAAAGGCGCCATTCGTGAGATTGCCGCGCGTACACGGCGAGGAGCCCACCGTGCCTTGGCCGCCGCCCGAGCCGGTGGCCGAGCTCGACGTCACATAGTTGATGCCGTCCGTCCCGCCCACTTCAGCAATGTAGCCGGTAATGGTGACCGTTCCGTTGGCGCCGAGGGCCACGTTTTCAGGCGACAGCGGCTGCAGGAATCCTGGCGTCACCGTTACGGTGGCGCTCGATGCGCCGGTTCCGGCGGTGAGCGTAGCCTTCACCGTCACCTGCACGCTGTTGGCGGTGAGGTAGGGTGGGGGCGTGTATTGTCCGCTGCTGGAGATGGATCCGGGGCCCGCGTTCGCATCTCCGCCGGAGACGGACCACGAAACGCTTGCGGAGCCGCCATTCTGGGTGGCCGTGAATTGCTCAACCGCTTGACCCGATTGACCGTTGAGGGCGTTGCAGCCGGTGCAATTCGTGTCGATGGTTACCGTCCCGGGCGAGACGGAGAGCGTGCCGTTCGACGAGCCGCCCGACGCCGTTCCGCCGCAGCCGGCCAGCACTAAAAGCGCCGGAACCGCGGCCATCGCCAGCATCCGCGCCGGCCAGCGCCGCAGCACATCGAATGGGAAGCGCCGGCCCGTCGGCTTCCGGGGGTGCTTGCGCTGTTGCGTCGTCGTTGCCGTGCTTCCGCTCAATTCGTCCGGGCCTTTCTGGCCGCTCTTCTTGCTGAATGCTCGTTAGACACAACCACTTGCTCTCTCGTAAGCGCCGGAGCCTACGCGAGAAGCAGAACCCGCACACCCTCCCCCGTGCAATATTAGACCCTTACACCCGGACAAAAGTTGTCTGGCAAGGTTCGCGTATAGGAAATCGAACCACTTTCGACCACTCTGACGCAATGCACGAAAGTGCTATACCAGAGGAATTCGGAGCTTACGGCATTGGGCGAGGATTGTTGTGCGCGCCACAGGCCATTTAGCATCCTCATTGTGCCCAGCCTCGGCGATCAAGTGCAGTTTGTGCGCGGCGTCGGTCCGCGCGTGGCGGAGATGCTGGCCGAAAAAGGCATTCTGACCGCCGAGGACCTGCTCTACCACCTTCCCTTTCGCTACGAGGACCGGCAGAATCCGCGCAGCCTTGACGAATTGAAGCCGGGCGAGGTGGCGAGCGTGATCGGCGAAGTGCGCGGGGCGATCCTTCTGCGCACGCGGCGTGGGCCGATCTACGAGATCACGCTCGGCCAGGGCCGGTTCGCAATGAAGTGCCTCTGGTTTCACGCGGTCTACCTGGACGGGAAGTTCCAGGCCGGGCAGACGGTGGCCGTGTACGGCAAGGTCGAGCCGTCGCGCTCTACCAGTAACTTCAAGATGATCCAGCCGCAGTTCGAGATCCTTCCCGACGCGACTTGCGATGCGGAGACGCGGCTGCTCGAGGTGGGCCGCATTACGCCGGTGTATGAGTCGCTCGGCGGCAGCCGGTTGGCCTCGCGATGGCAACGAAAGGTCATCTTCAATCTGCTCGAAGGCATGCGCGGCGCGGTGCCGGAATGCCTGCCGCGAGCCATGCTGGACCGCCTGGAGTTGCCGGGTCGCGAAACTGCGCTGCGCGAGGTGCACTTTCCGCTTGAAGGAACGCCCTTTGACCAATTGCAGAGTGCCTCAACCCCGGCGCACCGGCGATTGATCTTCGAGGAGCTGTTTTTTCTGGAACTCGGCCTGGAGCTGAAGCGGCGGCGCATGAAGGAACGCCAGGGCATCGCCTTCGTCACCAACGACAAGGTACGCGAGGCGATTCGCGAGGTGCTTCCGTTTCATCCCACAGCGGCGCAAAAGCGGGCGCTGGGCGAGATTGTGGCCGACATGCGCGCGCCCAGCCCCATGCGGCGGCTGCTGCAGGGCGATGTGGGCTCGGGCAAGACGATTGTCGCGTTTCAGGCCATGATCGTGGCCATGGAGAACGGCTACCAGGCCGCGCTCATGGCGCCCACTGAGATTCTGGCCACGCAGCATTACCTGGCGGCGCGCAAGCTCCTGGAGAGGTCAAGCCGGAAGCCGCGCATCGTGCTGCTGACGGGATCGCTCGACGACGACCGCAAGCGCCACAACCGCGGGCTGATCAACCGCGGCGATGCCAACCTGATCATCGGAACGCACGCGCTGATCGAAGAAAAGGTGGAGTTCGACCGGCTGGGATTGGTGGTCGTCGACGAGCAGCACCGCTTCGGCGTCCTGCAGCGCTTCAAGCTGATGAAGAAACCAAACCAGCCTGAGCCCGACGTGCTGGTCATGACGGCCACGCCCATTCCGCGCACGCTGGCGCTGTCGCTTTATGGCGACCTGGACCTGAGCGTGCTGGACGAGATGCCGCCGGGACGCATGCCGATCGCCACACGGCGTGTTCCGGGTGAACGAGCCGAGGAGGTGTGGGAGTTCGTGCGCAAGCAAGTGGCGCAAGGGCGGCAAGCCTACATCGTCTACCCGGTCATCGAGGGGCCGAAGGACGACCAGCCGGAACTGGATTTTTCGCGCGACGAAGCGGAAGCAGCCGATCGGCCCGCGGCGCCGGGGCCGCGAAAGAAAAGCGGCAAGGCCGCGGATCTTTTTCCGGCTTCGACGCAGGAAGCGAGTCCGAGTACCAGATCGGGTCTTAAGTCGGCTGTGGAGATGTACGAGAAGCTGCGCCAAGGCCCCTTCGCGGGACTGCGCGTGGGTCTGCTGCACGGGCGGCTGGACGCCGATGAGAAAGAGGTCATCATGCGCCGCTTCCAGCGCGGCGAGATCGATGTGCTGGTGTCGACCACGGTGATTGAAGTGGGCGTCGACGTGGCCAATGCCGCGGTGATGGTGGTGGAGCACGCGGAGCGGTTTGGCCTGGCGCAATTGCACCAGTTGCGCGGGCGCGTAGGGCGCGGCGCGGCCAAGAGCTACTGCATCCTGATGACGGGCGAGCGCATTTCGGAACTCGGCGAAGAGCGCCTGAACGCGATGGTGCGCACGCAGGACGGCTTCGAGCTGGCCGAGCTCGATCTTTCGCAGCGCGGCCCGGGAGAGTTCTTCGGCACGCGGCAGGCGGGTCTGCCGGACTTTCGCGTGGCCAATCTCCTGCGCGACCGGCAGTTGCTGGAGCTGGCCAAGCTGGAGGCGGCGCGTTTTGTCGAGCATCCTGATGCGGCGGTGACTGAAAGCGAGCGGGCCGGCGTGCGGATGCAACTCAAACAAGCGTGGCAGCGGAAATATGGGCTGGTTGAAGCGGGCTGATGTGAAAACTGCCACCTGCAGCTTGAAGAACCGCAGCCGCAGGCCTAAACCGGTCCTGACCCCTGCATGACGCTGACGATCTCGGGGGGGAAGGTCTGAATCTCCAGGTCAATGCTGGCGATCTCTGTGCCGCATTCCCTTTGCCGGCTGCGGGTACATTGGCAGAGTTCAGTGAATCGGATGTGCCCGGTCTGGCTCAGTTCGATGCCCGCCGCAATCAGCACAGTGTAGATATCAATGCAGGCATGGCGCTCAAACTCGAACAGCATGTTCACGATCCCGGTATCGTTCGCGCCGCGGCTCAGAACCCAGCCGCCGCAGCCGAGGATGGCTCCAGTGAGGGACTGGACCAGCCGCGAAGGCTCCTCCGTGGAGACCGCTTTCATCTGCATTGCCCAGGGAATGCTCGTGGCCTGGCTTCGGCTCTGATGCGACAGGTTCAGCTTCACATGGCTTTTATCGGAGACAAATAGGGCCGGATGAAGGCTGTGCCGGAGTCGAACGCCGCTTGACCGTCTTTGAAACAACCTTGGCTGCCGGGAACTCGGCAGATTGTGCGGCGGTAATTGAGGTGGATGCTCCAATTCATGGTTCAGAAGCGCGACTTCCCTTCCCGGCCCGTGGCAAGCGCCCGGAATCGGGAATGTTGTAGCTTGATATTCAAGATGATTACCGGGTCCGGAATCGACGCCGTGGAGATTGGGCGCATCCAACACGCAATGGATCGCTACGGCAAGCGTTTCCTCGACCGCGTCTATCTCGCGGCGGAGCAGGCCTACTGCCTGCGCAAGCGTAAGTCGGCCGAGAGCTTTGCCGCCCGTTTTGCCGCCAAGGAAGCAGCGGCCAAGGCTTTGGGCACCGGCATCAGCTTCGGAGTGAGCTGGCTGGAGATCGAAGTGGTGCGGGAGCCGAGCGGCAGGCCCAGCCTGCGGCTTCACGGCCGCGCTGCACAGATTGCGGGCCGCCTTGGGGTGGTCCGCTCCTCGCTGTCGCTCACCCACACTTCCGAGGTTGCCGTGGCCAGCGTAGTGCTCGAGGACGGGCGCTGAATCCGCCCGTTCTGCTATGCTCTAGGCGTTGGCCCGCTCAGTTGTGCAAGAGGAGTCAAGTGCCAAGCCGTAAAGAGATCCAGTGGTCGCAACTGAAGGTAGGGGCATTGGTTCTGGCTGCCCTCGCCGTGCTGGTTGGGCTCATTTTTCTCATGACCGGCGCATCGGGCGGCCTTTTCGCCCATAGGGTCCTGCTGCGTTGCTACTTTCCCAATGCCGGCGGGCTAAAGGATGGCGCTGTCGTCTCGCTCGAAGGCGTCACCATTGGCAATGTCCTGCATTTGCGCGTGGTCCCTCAGCGAAATCCCAATCCCGTCGAAGTCACCATGCAGGTGGGTGAGAAGTACCTGTACGACCTGCACACTGATTCGACGGCCTCCATCCAGGCGGCCGGCGTTCTGGGCGACAGCTATGTCGATATCGACTCTACGCACGCAACAGGTCCGCGCCCATTCAATAACGCCGAGATCAAGCAGTCCGGTGCGCCGACGATTCAGTCTGTCATCAACAGCAGTCAGGACTCCATTGCAGAGATCAATCAAATGATGCACAAGATCGAGACGCTGATCGACACACTGAATAGCAATCGCGGCACGGCGGGTGAAATCATCAACGATCCTGTATTGGCCAAGAAGTTCGTATCCATCGCCACCAATCTCGAAACCATTTCTCAGGCCATCGCCCAGGGCAAAGGAACGTTGGGCGAACTGGTGAACGACAACACGCTGTATACCAAGCTGAACTCGGCCGCGGACCATTTGAATGCGATCACCGCCGATCTCGATGCCGGCAAAGGGACCGCGGGCAAACTGCTGAAGGACGAAACGCTTTATAACAACCTGAACGCCGCGGCCGCAAATACCAACCAGCTAGTGGCTCAAATCAATTCCGGCAAGGGCTCGCTGGGCAAGCTGGTTAAGGATCCTGATTTTGCGAAGAAGCTGGATGACGCGGTCACCAACCTCGACGACATTCTCAAGAGCATCAATTCGGGCCAAGGCACGGCAGGCCAGTTAGTCAAAAACCGCGCGCTCTACGATCACCTGGACCAGACCGCGGACGAGGCGCGCCAGCTCATCAAGGGTATGCGCGAGGATCCGAAGAAATATCTTGTCATCCAAATGAAACTGTTCTAACGAGCCGCGCCGGCGATTTGGTCTCCCCTATAGAGCCGCCAAAACTCCACAAATGCCTTGAGCCGCACCACCTGAAAAAAGTCGTTTGCGACCAGGAAGAAGATGGCGGATGCGGCCCACACGAAGTGCATGGCGCTTGCGCCCAGCTCGTCACTGAACGGCAGCGGCGCGGCAGAAAAGACCATGGCGACGACAAGCAGCGCCAGCTTGACGATGCCGAGGACCAGGTTGATCTCTGCCAGCTTTCCGGTGAAGATCCTCCCAAGGCGCAGGCTCTGACCGAGCGCGGAAAACACAGAGCGCTGCTCCAGAAGGGCCAGCAGCGGCGCGACCGACAGCGGCCAACTTGCCAGTGCAAACGCTGTGAAGAAGCCCAACGAAAGAAAGATCGCCCAAATCGCGTAGCCGACCAGGTCCGGCTCGGTGCTCGAAGTAATGTGCGTGGCCGCGATCCATTGCATGGAACGGAACCAGCCCCACAAAGTGACAGCAAGCAGGGCCAGCCAGGCTGCCTGCAAAGCGATCATCGCGATTGGGCGAAACAGCAGGCGTGGAGATCGATCCGGCTCCATGCGCCGCAACAAGAGATTGCGGCCCAAACCTGAAATGACCACCCAAGCCCCTGCTGCCGCCGGAAGCAGCCAGCGCAGCACGACCAGCACGTGCGGCTCATAGAACGCAGCGGCGTTCGAAAGCTGTACGGCAGCCACCCAGGGATTCTGGATGTCGATTGAGGTCAAGCCGGAGGACTCCAGCGGAAATGCGGCAAGAATCTGCTGCGTCTGCTTCCAGCAGGCCAGCAAGAACGGAATCCCGAAGAGCCAGCGCCAGGCGATCTCAATGGCGATGAGCGAAGGACGCCGGAAGACGTCGCTCATGTGCTCGACCAGCAATTGCGTTCCGCGCACCGGAGGGTTGGCGTGAAGGCCGGTCATCGAGCCGGACCTCACTTCACAACCAGGTTGACGGCCCTGCCCGGCACCACAATCATCTTGACGACGGTCTTGCCTGCGATGCGGGCGCGCACCTTCTCATCGGCCAGCGCCGCGGCTTCCATCGTCTTGGCCTCGGCGCCGGCGGCAATCCGCACCACTGTGACGAGCTTGCCGTTGATTTGAACCGGAATCTCGATCTCATCTTCCTTCGCCAGCTCCGGATCGCTCTCGGGCCACGGCGCACGAAGGATCGCACCCTCCTCGCCCAGTTGCTCCCACAGTTCGGCGGCAAGAAACGGCGCAAACGGAGCCAGCAGCAAAACCAGCGTACGCAGTAGCTCGCGAACCACTGGCGCGGGGACTTCGCCCGAAGCGAGTTGTGCATCTGCCGATTGAATTTCGTTGACCAGCTCCATGATGGCCGCCACGCAGGTGTTGAAGTGCCAGCGGCCCTCAAAATCGAGCGTGATCTTGGCGATGGTCTGATGCAGCTTTCGCCTGAGTTGCGCGCCGCTGTTCGGATTGCCGTCCGCTTCATCCAAAACGCCAGACCGCGGAGCGGCGTATTTCGTCACCAGCCGCCACACGCGCGCCAAGAAGCGGCTGACGCCGGCCACGCCATCTTCCTGCCACTCCAGATCGCGGTCGGGGGGCGCGGCAAAGAGCACGTACATGCGCGTGGCGTCGGCGCCGTAGCGGGCCACCATGTCGTCGGGCGAGACTACGTTGCCCTTCGACTTGGACATCTTTGCGCCGTCCTTGATGACCATGCCTTGCGAGAACTGGCGCTCCACCGGCTCGTCGTTCTTCACCAGGCCCAGGTCGCGCATCACTTTGGTCCAGAAGCGCGAATAGATCAGGTGCAGGATGGCGTGCTCCACGCCGCCGATGTACTGGTCGATGGGGAACCAGTATTTGACGATGGCCGGGTCGAAGGGCGCTTTCGCGTTGTGCGCGTCCGTGTAGCGATAGAAGTACCAGCTCGAATCGACGAACGTGTCCATCGTGTCCGTCTCGCGGCGCGCCGGTCCGCCGCATTTGGGGCAGGTGGTGTTCACAAACTCCGGCACGCGCGCCAGCGGTGAGCCGCCCTGCTGCGTGATCTCGATCTTCTCCGGCAAAATCACCGGCAACTGCTCGTCGGGCACGGGGACAAGGCCGTCGCGCTGGCAATAAATCATGGGAATCGGCGTGCCCCAGTAGCGCTGCCGGCTCACACCCCAATCCTTCAGGCGGAAAGTGATGGCGGCGTTGCCAAAGCCCTTGCGGGCCGCGGCCTCCTGAAGAAGTTTCTGGGCGCGCTCACAACTCAGACCGCTGTATTCGCCGGAGTTCACCAGCACACCCTCCTCGGAGACGAACGGGAGGTTGTCCGACCCCTCGAACTCCTGAGCCGACTTGATCACTCTGCGAATTTCGATCCCATACTTGGTCGCGAACTCAAAGTCGCGCTCGTCGTGGCCGGGCACGCTCATGATGGCGCCGGTGCCGTAGTCCATCAGGATGTAATTCGCCACCCAGATGGGCACACGCTCGCCGTTGTACGGGTTGATGGCGAAGCGGCCCGTCGGCACGCCGTGTTTATCGATCGCGCCCACATCGCCGGCCTCCCTGGCCTTTGTCTGCTCCTCGAGCAGCCCAGCAACCTTCGCCCTCAGCTCCGGATCGGCGGCGGAAAACGCTGCGACCACTGGATGCTCCGGCGCCAACTGCACGCTAGTCGCGCCAAAAATCGTGTCCACGCGCGTCGTGAAAACCCGAATCCGCTCCGGCCCCGCTCCCTTGCTCCCTCGCTCCCTCGCTCCCTGCGCTTCAAGGAAAAAGTCGACCTCCGTCCCTTCGCTGCGGCCGATCCAGTTGCGCTGCATGGTGCGCACTTTTTCGGGCCACCCGTCGAGCTTGTCCAGGCCGTCAAGCAACTCCTGAGCATAGGCAGTGATGCGCAGGAACCACTGTTCCAGATCGCGCTGCTCCACTTTCGTCTCTTCGTGCCGCCAGCAGCAGCCGTCGATCACCTGCTCGTTGGCCAGCACCGTGGCGCACTCCGGGCACCAGTTCACCTTGCTCTTCTTGCGATAGGCCAAGCCTCGCTCGACCATGCGCAAGAAGAACCACTGGTTCCAGCGGTAGTACTCGGGCATGCATGTTGTGATCTCGGTGGCCCAATCAAAACCCATGCCCAGGCGCTTAAACTGCCGCTTCATGGCGGCGATGTTGGCCAGAGTCCACTCGCGCGGCGGGGTATTGTTTTTGAGCGCAGCGTTTTCCGCCGGTAGCCCGAAGGCATCCCAGCCCATGGGGTGCAACACGTTGTAACCGCGCATCCACATCTGCCGGGCCAGCGCGTCGCCGATGGCGTAGTTGCGCACGTGCCCCATGTGCAGTTGGCCGCTCGGATACGGCAGCATCTCCAACACGTAGTACTTTGGCTTGTTGCTCGTGGCCGGCTCCGCGGCGTAGAGCGTGGGGTCGGCGGCCCATCGCTCCTGCCATTTCCGCTCGATCGCCGCCGGGTCGTAGCGCAGTTGTTCCTTCTCGTCCGCCATCACTTTTCAGTGTAAACGCCGGTGCGCGTCACTTTACTGGCTGCTTCACCAATCTCTTCAGCGCCCGCACATTCCGCTCCTCGTCGCCCTCTTCGTCCACCGGAGTCTCCGCGATAAAGGCACAATGATCGAAGCGCGGATCGTTGAGCAGGCGGCGGAAAGGCTCGGTGCCCATCGTGCCCTTGCCGATGTGCTCGTGGCGGTCGAGTTTGGAACCCAGTCCGGCCTT